>Ga0181564_10000964_pt1 | contig 25613 bp, 21 predicted proteins | sample 011ome_24_FD_134512 | JGI IMG/M metagenome (GOLD analysis project Ga0181564, IMG submission 134512) | Coastal salt marsh microbial communities from the Groves Creek Marsh, Skidaway Island, Georgia - 011513CT metaG (megahit assembly) | ecosystem: Environmental > Aquatic > Marine > Intertidal... | reverse complement strand
TGCTTGCCTCTGGATCGAAGGTCATTGAGTTACTTAGGGTCGATAGGCCTAACAGCGGCCCGCCCAAACTGAAGCGAATAGAGCTTACAAGAAACAGCGCGTAATGTTCGCTGAGCGCAAAATCGTGAATGAACGGGAAGTAGGGCAAGGGGATGCGACAGTTCGAATAAGGGCGGCCACCGGCATCGATATCGTGAACATCCAATGCGCAGCGAATCCCCGATAGGCCAACACCCGCCAAATTAACACCAAAATTGATTTGATGGCCGGTCCTCGGGTGAATTTTGCCATGGGCGCTGAGGGTCTTGCGATTGTTAAGGAGCGTCCCGTAATACTCGGGACCCACGGTCTCCAGGGTTGCCGGATTGAGTCGGTAGGGCTGTCCGCCTTCGTAGAAGGCACAGAGCTTGTCACCATGCCACGAGACACCCGTATTAGCCGGGTTGGAGATCGGTCTCAGCAGATTTCGCAAGATGCCACCTTTTATTTGGGTCCCGAACCCCCGCTGCGTTATCTGTCCCCCTTGCTGATCCGCAAGAAATTTAGGGGTTTGTACGTAGCGATTTTTGAAATGAACCTTGCCGCCCTGAAAGGTGATGGCGCTGACCATACCGGGACCGTCAAACCAATGGCCATAGGCCTCGGCGCCGGCATTCATGGCGCCAGGACCGTTTCTAAAGAGTGTTCCTGTGAGGTCTTTCGGTATCTCCCCGCGGGTATTTGTGACCCAGCCTGAGTGCTCCTCCATGAGCGCCAGAAAGCCCCGACGAAAATCTGCCGAGCTCTGGGCAACAGCCATGAGTTTTGCTTCAGCATTCATCGAGGTGATTTCTCCGTGGCCGTTGTCGTGCCAGGTAACAAGAGATCAATGCTTGCCTCGAGCAACGTTTCGGCCAAGGGGTCTGCGTCGACATTGAATTGGGACAGTAAGCCTCTGGAGTACAGATCGATCAGTCCGTGGGTGTGGGTCAGGAGTGCGATGATACGTACCCAGACCGTATCGGGCCCGAAGCCACCTTCAGGTATGTCAACAATCTTCGGCGGATCCTTTGGGTGTTCCCCGGGGACGACATTGACACCGTAGCTCGCCAGCACCTGTTCGAAGAGGCCCATCATTCGGGTAACCGTTTCGCTCTTCAGCTCAGAGACTAAAGCCTGCAGGTGGTTTGATTCCTTTAGCTGCTGGGTTTGGGGCGGGTGAGTGAGGAGTGCCCAATAGCCAGGCCATAGTCGGGCAAAATTCAGTGCGCCCAGCAGGATTTGCCTGATCTGATCCCGTGGCGCCAGTGCATTGTTGGCTGCGCAGTGGGTATGAGCGTCGAGGAGCTGGAAACCGCGCTGCTTGGTGGCTGCGAACAGTTGCTGCTTGTTGTCAAAATAGTTGTAAAGATTAGCTGCGGTCATGTCGGTTTGGCGGGCTATTTCACGCATCGACAAGGCCTCAATGCCTGATGTCGCCATGATGCCGGCGATGGTATCCATGATGTGGTTCCTGGTAGACGCTATCTCGACGGCATTCAGTGCGGGCTTTGGCATGGCAACGGGGCTTTGAGTTAAGGTGGGGTGAGCATACCTTAACGATCGTTAAGTGAACAGACGTTAAATCCGTAACTTGCAGCATGCTCGGCCTCCAACAGCGGGATACGCCCAGGGACTGACATAGGTATCTTCCCTATTAGCGTGGCAGCTTATTGGTTCCAGCGGAGGGTCAGCCCCGCCATGCGGGCAGGCGCCACCATGCCCGCATAACCCCCTATTGTCGGAATGTCTAAGCCAAACAGGTAGTACTCTTCATCGAGCAGGTTCTCCGCCCAGAGCATGATTTCCCAGTCTTTGGCCTCGTTGCTCAAGGTGAGTCGCACATTGACTAGGTTCGTAGCCGGATTGACCAGATGGCTGTCCAGATCCTCCTCGAGAAAATACCGGTCAATGAAATTGTACTCCGCGCGGGCGCGAAGCCGGAGCGAGGGGGTGGGAGACCACTCCAGCGTTACGTAGGAAGAAAGGTTCCATTCGGGCGCATTGGCCAGCGGCCGTCCGGCCAAGTCCTGGGCACACTGGCTGTTGGCCCCCGGTGAGCCGGATTGTGCTCCCAGCTCCAGATAGTACCTTTCAACACTTTGCAGCACGGTACATTGGGCGCCCGGAAATTCTTCATAGGTCGCGTGGGTATAGCCCAGTGATGCGCCGATCGTTAGTCCGGATAGCAGCGCGTAGCGCAGATCGACTTCAGCGCCGTAACTTTCAAGGCTGCCGGCGTTGGTAACCCTAACGGTTGACCCGTCAAAGGTTTGCGATTGGAAGTCATCATAGTCCACGTAAAAGAGCGAGCCGTTGAATAAAAACCGGTCGTTCAGCAACAAGGCTTTCCAGCCAACCTCCATATTGCGTGCTGACTCCTCGGAGAACTCACCGTTGGATCCTGACACCTCACGGCGTTGATTGAATCCGCCTGATTTGAAGCCGCGACTTACCGTCGCATATCCCATGACTTGATCGTCGAGCTGGTAACGCAGGGTCACCATGGGTGAGAGCGCGGTATCGGAACGATCACCGTCGTAGCCTATGTCGGGTCCGGCGACCGGTGGTACGTCGATAAAGAAAGAGGGCTCTGTTACCTGGGTGCCTACTCGGGACTTGTCTTCCCGGGTCAGCCGTAAGCCCAGAATCGCATCTATTGACGGGTTAATCTTCCAGGTCGCTTGCCCGAATGCGGCATAACTCTCGGTTCGATAACGATTGTCGTCAATGTTCAGTGATCCGTCTGGAAAGAATAGCCCGAGGGTCAGCCCGCCTCCAATGGCTACGTTATTGACGAGGGCCTCATGCTGCGTAAACGTGCCCAGAGAATCAAAGTTTGCAACGTACGCGTAGAGACCGGCCTGGTAGTCAATATGATTACCGATACTCGACATTATTCGCAGCTCCGAACTCAGCTGCTCGAGGTCGACGGCTGTATCTGTACTGACCGCGCGAAAAGCCGTGAAGTCGCCGTCGAATTCGCTTTCTGACTGGTATTCTCGCCAGCCATTGATCCAGGTGACCTGCGTGTTCTTGACGGTGTCTAGCTGCCATTCGAGGGAGGCGCCTCTGATAGTGACCTGGTTATTAAGTTCACCATCGAACCAGTAGCTGTTGCTAAATGGGCGCGGCTCTGGTGGGGAGAAACCTTCGGTGTCTTCGAGAGCATTAAAGTCCAAAATCGGCTGTCCGCTGGCATTCAGGCCAAGAGCTTGCTGTAACTGTGCCGATGGGTTTCGGGTGGCTGGCGTGTTGAGAGGCGACAGTCCGGCGTAGCTGCTGACAGCAAAGGCGCAGCAGTCGGTACCCTCTTTTAAAAAGTCGGCTGCCAACAGAAACAGCCCCATCCCCTGATCTGCAAAATCGAGCTTGAGCTTGCCACGCACTCCTTTCTTGTTAAGGTCGTTTACGCCTTCGTTTAAGAACGTGTTATGTCCGATATGGCCTCGCTTTGATCCGAAGCCGCTAACCCGCAGTGCATGGTCGCTGTAGCCCAGGGGAATATTGATCATGCCACGCAGCTGGGCGCGGTGCGTGCTGTCATAGCTCGCCTCGATCATGGACGTGAAAGTGGATCCCGGATTGTTGGTATACACGTTGATTGCACCGGCAGAGGTGTTTTTGCCATACAACGTGCCCTGGGGGCCTCTCAATACCTCAACCCTTGTTACGTCAACCAAGTCAGCAATACTCATCCCTGCGCGGCCTTGGTAAATACCGTCGATGAACACGCCGACGCTTGGATCTACACCAGAGTTGCTTCCTACAGATCCTATTCCGCGAATCCGGATGGCAGTCGAGCGAGAGTCAGTGCCTTCAGAGATCAACAAATTTGGGGTGTACTCATCGAGGGAGGAGAGTTGGCGCACACCGCTGTCAAAAAAGAATGACTCTGAGAAGGCGGACACTGATAGCGGCACATCCTGTAGGTTCTCAACTCGGCGAGTGGCGGTGATGAGGACCTCCTCCAGCAGTTGGGGATGATCAGCCGATTCAGCGCTTTCTACCCAGCCACTGGCGCTGAGCGAGATGAGACAAGCTATCGATGCGCTGGAAAAGAAAAAACGGGGCATAGCCATGTCTCTCTTTTTTATTGTGTGGTCTGCCTGTACCGGGTTGTCGGGACATGGACTGACCCTTCCAAGGATAACGCGGTGAAAGCCAATTGTCTGGCGAATATCGCGGCCAACAGACCCGATATAGACTGCCTCTCATTTGGCCTTTGACGTTGGGTGGTTGGACATGACGGCCCACGGTAGACTGGGCCTCGACGAAGTCTTGCACAGCGGGCGGATTGTAGCTGGGGTGCTGATGTTGTTAATGGGAGCGGGAGGGCGTTCGGGTTGAAAGCGAAAGGGTGTCTGAAGTGACGGCGCTAATCTCGGTCCTGGGTTGGATTGTGTTAATTGGACTGGCCGGCTATAGCGTGGCCAAGGGGTGGCACTGGCTTCGCCGCTTTCAAAAAATGCCATTGACCGATCGCTGGATTGTCGTGACCGGTTGTGATTCAGGTCTCGGTCGTCTGTTAGTGGAGCGACTGCTGACTCAAGGATGTTGGGTCATCGCTTTGTGCCATACGAAAACTGCCTGTGAGGAGCTTCGTGAGGCCGGTGTCGCCTGCGCATTTGACGTCGATCTATCCAATCCGCCCGAAGTACTCGCCGTCGCTGAGCAATGCCTCAGCGTCAGCAAGGGAATGCTCTGGAGCGTTGTTCACTGTGCGGGCGTAGCTAAGCCCGGCTTCATTGATTATCTGCCACTCAGCTATTACCGCGATGTCATGGAGGTCAATTTTTTTGCGGTCGTCGGTCTGACTCGTGCATTGCTTCCCGCGCTGCGAAAAACCCAGGGCCGATGCATCATGGTCAGCAGCGTGGACGGTTTAGTGAGTCTGCCGGGCAACGCCCCCTATGATGCGTCGAAGTTCGCCCTTGAAGCCTATTCCGATGCCCTGCGTGCTGAGCTTTCGTTCTGGAATGTTCATGTCAGCGTGATCAATCCGTCTACGTTGCGCACGCCGATGTCAGCCACCTTCTTCGAATCCCATCGCACGGCTTGGTCGGCCATGGAGCAACAGGAGCCAGAAGGTATATGGAGGCAGTACTGGCCGGCGGTGTGGCTCGATCGATTTATAGACAAAAATTCTGAAAATCTGCGTCGGATAGCCGTCAACCCAGCGGTTGCTGTCCGTGACCTAGAGCACGCCTTGGCAGCAAAGCACCCCCGATTGCGTTACCTTAGTGGGACCCTGGCTAAAACATTGTTTTACTTTCTCTGGCTTGGTCCCGAGCCCTTGACCCTGAGAATTAAACGTCTAACCATTCAGCCCCCGCCGCCTACGGAGCCTTGATGCACATAAAAGGATTACTGCACGTCAATATCAATTGCAACAACTTCGAGCGTTCAAAAAAGTTCTATGAGCTATTGGGGTTCGAGGTCCTGGCGCCCGTGCCCCCCGAAGGCATGGATGCCGTTGCTCGGGCGGTCGGATTTGATCACTATCGGGTCCGCGGGGCGCTGATGAAGCACCCTAGCCGTATCATTATTGATCTACTCGAATGGGAAGAGCCCCGGGGCTTGGCAGTCAGCCGGCAGGCACTCAACGATGTTGGCATCGCCCGCATTGCGCTTATCACCGAGGATCTCGATGCAGACATTCAAACCTTACGCCAGCACGGCGTTGAACTTGTATCCGAGCAGTCCGCAGAAGCGCGGGGCCCCAGTGGGTCCCCCGTGCGGTTCATTTGTTTTAGAGATCCGGACGGCAATACGCTGGAACTGGTTCAGATGTAAGGTGACGCTATGTTCAGAGTTGTAACTTGTAACACCAATGGTATTCGTGCGGCACAGCGTAAAGGGTTTTTTGATTGGTTGGAAAAGCAGAAGGCAGATGTTGTCTGTATTCAGGAAACCAAGGCGCAAATTCATCAGCTTGATCCAGCGCTCTTTGAGCCCGCCGGATATCACTGCTTTTACAATGATGCAAAAAAACCCGGTTACAGTGGGACCGCCTTGTTCAGCCAACAAAAGCCGAAAAGAATTATTAGGGCGCTTGGCTGGGACCCCGTTGACTCAGAGGGCCGTTATTTGCAGGCAGACTTTGACGGTTTGAGTGTGATTTCACTGTATGTCCCCTCGGGGTCTAGCGGCGAGGTTGCGCAGGCGCGAAAAGAAGTGTTCATGGAAAACTTTTTTGAGCATCTACGGGCGCTTCGAAAAAAACGCCGTGAGTTCATTATTTGTGCGGACTGGAATATCTGCCACAAAGAAATTGACCTGAAGAATTGGCGAGGAAATAGAAAGAATTCGGGTTTTCTGCCTCATGAGCGAGCTTGGCTAGATCGGGTGTTCAACGAGTTGGGTTGGATCGACATTTTCAGGCAGGTAAGGCCGGAACCGGATCTTTATACCTGGTGGAGTAATCGCGGGCAGGCTTGGGCGAAGAACGTGGGGTGGCGGCTGGACTACATGCTGACCACCCCGAGGCTCTCAGGATCCGCCGTCACTGCCAGTATTTATCGAGAGGAGCGATTTTCCGATCACGCCCCGCTAACCATTGATTTTAAGCGCTGATGTTGTCGAGACGGGTCGACAACGCGTAAAGTAGGCGCCTTCAGAAAGGAGTCGTTATGTTTATATCAAGTGCTTACGCACAGGCGCAGGGTGGCCAGACTGCAGGCGGTGAATTTTTTCAGCTGGGTTTTTTAGTTGTCCTGTTTGCCATTTTTTACTTCATTGCTATCAGACCGCAAAGAAAGCGCCAAAAGGAACACCAACAAATGGTGTCGGCGCTGCAAAAAGGCGACGAGGTCATCACGTCATCTGGCATTCTCGGAAAAATTACGGGTCTGGACGAACACTACATCCAGCTCAATGTGGCGTCGGGTGTCGACATGAAGATGCAGCGCGTTTATGTCAACGCGGTCTTACCCAAGGGCACCTTGAAGTCGGTAGGAGCGGAGTAACCTGCTGCCACCTCGTATACCCTATCCGCCGCGAATTGCGCTCGCCCAGCGGCCAACCCCCCTGGAGCACCTACAGCGAGCTTCAGAGAAGTGGGGGCAGGGAAAGCGAATCTGGATAAAGCGTGACGATCTTACTGGCTCGACCCTAACTGGCAATAAAGTCAGAAAACTCGAATTCTTTGCGGCCCACGCCCAACAGCACGGTTACACCAGCTTTATTACCTGCGGTGGCGTTCAGAGCAATCACGCGCGTGCTACAGCGGGGGTCTGTGCGCAACTCGGTTTGCACTGCGAGCTGATCCTGCGCGGTAAGGCCCCGTTCGAAGGGGGGAATACCCTGTTGGACGTCTTGTTTGGGGCTGCGGTGACGCCGGTAGCCCCCAAGGATTACATAGCCAATCTAGATAATATACTGGCGAGTGTCGCGGACGAGCACCGGCAGCGCGGATATAAGCCGCTAGTGATCCCCACCGGTGGTAGCAATGGCCTAGGCATTTGGGGCTATATTGCCGCTGCCGAGGAGTTAACAGAGGACATGGCCCGGGCCGGCATTGCACGGGCGTTGATTGTGTGTGCTACCGGCTCGGGGGGCACACAGGCCGGCCTCACGGCGGGGATGGCGCTCATGGCCCCCGACTCAGTGGTGCTCGGTGTGGCAGTGTGTGATGATCAAGCGTACTTTCAGCACAAGGTCATGGCGGATCTAGAGGAGGCGCGGGCGTTTTGGCCCGATCTCTCTTGCGCCCCCGAGCGAATCCACACTAATGACGCTTACATTGGGGCGGGATATGGACTCGCCGGTGAGGAGGTTTATCAAACAATTCACCAGCTGGCCTCGCTTGAGGGGATCGTGCTTGATCCTGTCTACACGGGTAAAGCCTTTCACGGTTTGTTGAGTGAGCTGGCGTTAGGACGTTATCCGGATGTGGCGGATATTATTTTTGTACACACGGGAGGCATTTTTGGTGTGTTTCCCCATGAGCAGGGATTTCGAGACGCCATCAGTTGAGCGTCGTGGAAACGGCATCGTGAGGCAGGAGTAAACATGGATTTTGAAGCAATGGTGACAGTGGTTAACGGCTATGCCTGGGGGCCAGCCATGCTGGTGCTGTTGCTCGGGACCGGCATCTATTTATCACTGCGGCTTGGTTTTTTAACTTTGGGCAAAATCCCAATGGCATTTGGCCTTTTGCTGGCCGGTTTTAGTGGACAAGGCGAGGGTGATATCCCTCCTTTCAAGGCCTTGATGACGTCCCTGTCTGCCACCATCGGAACTGGCAATATCGCCGGTGTTGCCACGGCGGTCGCTTTGGGCGGGCCGGGTGCCATTTTTTGGATGTGGATTACCGCCCTGTTTGGCATGGCTACCAAGTTCGCCGAGGGGGTCCTGGCTGTTCGCTATCGAGAACAGGATGCCTTGGGGGGCTATAGCGGGGGACCCATGTACTACATTCGTAATGGGCTCGGCAGGCGGTGGAGGCCGCTGGCGACTGCTTTTGCAATTTTCGGCGCCATGGCCGGATTTGGCCTGGCCAATACCGTGCAATCCAATTCTGTAGCTCAGGTCCTTGAAGCCAACTTGGGTATACCCTGGGTGGCCACAGGCGTGGTGTTGATGGTTCTGGTGGGCTCTGTGATTCTTGGCGGAATCAAGCGTATCGCCACTGCTGCGGGCGCCATTGTTCCCGCTATGGCGATCACTTATGTCCTGATGAGTCTGATCGTAATTTTAATGAATATTACAGCAGTACCTGCTGCGATTGAGACAATCGTTTCATCCGCATTTAACGGCGCCTCTGCTGCGGGTGGCTTCGCAGGGGCCACCGTCTGGGCGGCCCTGCGATTTGGTGTCGCTCGAGGTATCTTCTCCAACGAAGCAGGCTTGGGAAGCGCTCCAATCGCCCATGCAGCAGCTCAAACGAGCGAGCCGGTGGAACAGGGCATGATTGCCATGCTTGGGACCTTTATCGACACGTTGATTGTCTGCACCATGACTGGCCTTGTGATTGTGCTCACGGGCGTCTTTGAAACGGGTGAGTCGGGGGCGGCATTGACCTCAATGGCTTTTTCACAAAGCATTCCAGGGGGCGAGTGGGTGGTCACGGTGGGAGTTGTTCTGTTTGCCATCACGACCATGATCGGGTGGTCATTCTATGGTGAACGGTGTGTTGTTTATCTGGTAGGGACTAAGGGTATTTTACCTTTCAGAGTGTTGTGGGTAGCGGCGATTCCCGTTGGAGCTGGTCTCAATCTGGGCGTGGTATGGCTGATTGCAGATACGCTCAATGCCTTTATGGCGATTCCTAATTTAATTGCTTTGTTGTTGCTATCGCCTGTTGTTATTTCATTATCTCGGGATTATTTCGCCCGGCGTTCTTCACAGGCGAGATCCCAGAGCTAGGCCACAATGACGTTTCCTGCACCCGAAAAACTCGTTATCGCCATCTCGTCGCGGGCACTGTTTAATCTGGATGAGGCCCACGCGGTTTTCGAGTCCGAGGGATTAGAGGCTTATTCTCGCTACCAAATTGAAAATGAGCATGTGCCGCTGGAACGAGGATCAGCATTTGCGGTGGTCAAAAAACTCTTAAGCCTCAACGATCGCTCACCTGGGCCTCTTGCGGTTGAAGTGGTCCTGCTTTCGCGAAACAGCGCAGATACCGGGCTGCGCGTGTTTAATTCCATCGAACATTATGGCCTGGCTATCACGCGGGCCGCTTTCTGCGGCGGCGAACCCCCCTGGCGCTACATTAACGCGTTTGGGTGTCACCTATTTCTATCGGCTGAGCCATCCGATGTTCGTAAGGCACTCGAAAATCAGGTCGCGGCAGCGACCCTAATGGCGCGGGCCCAAACAGATTCCGATAGCGGGCAGCTTCGCTTTGCCTTCGATGGAGATGCGGTCTTGTTCTCCGATGAAGCCGAGCGGGTGTTCAAATCTGAGGGGCTGGCTGCCTTTACTGAGAGTGAGCGCGCAGCGCGCATGGAACCGCTACAAGGTGGGCCTTTTAAAAGTTTCCTTGGAGCACTGCAATCGCTTCAGCAAACGTTCCCCGCAAGCGAGGCACCCATCAGGACCGCCCTGATTACCGCCCGTTCAGCGCCTGCACATGAGCGTGTCATCAGAACGTTGCGCGCCTGGGATATCAGGATCGACGAGTCTGTTTTTTTGGGCGGACTCAATAAAACCGAGTTTTTGCGGGCTTACCGGGCAGATGTTTTTTTTGACGATCAGCAGGCTCATTGCGAGCACGCTGCAGATCATGTCACCACGGGGCATGTGCCCCACGGAATCGCCAACCAGCCGGCTGCCGGTGATGTGTGACCTTTTAGAATATAAATCGTAGCTTTTATTCTAAAATGCTAGCCAACGACGGCTCAGCGCGCTATTTTTGGCAGGTGTTTGGGAAAGGGCCTTCACGTGAAACTGCAACAGCTCCGCTACATCTGGGAAGTCGCGCACCATGATTTGAACGTGTCAGCGACAGCACAGAGCTTGTTTACTTCTCAGCCTGGTATCAGTAAACAAATTCGTCTGCTCGAAGACGAATTGGGCGTCGAAATTTTTGCGCGCAGTGGCAAACACCTAACTCACGTAACGCCGGCAGGTGAGGTGATTTTGGATTTGGCGGGTGAGATTCTCCGGAAGGCTGGTGCGATTAAACAGGTCGCCCAAGAGTTTTCAGACGAGACAGTCGGCGAATTGTCGATTGCCACGACCCATACACAGGCGCGCTATGTTCTGCCAGGCATTATCAAAGATTTTATTCAAGCGTACCCAGACGTATCGCTGCACATGCAGCAGGGTACGCCTATGCAAATTGCCGCCATGGCGGCCGAGGGGGTTGTCGACTTCGCGATAGCCACTGAGGCGCTACAACAGTTCTCTGATCTCGTCATGATGCCTTGCTATCGCTGGAACCGCTGTATCGTTGTGCCGAAAGAACACCCGCTGGTGAAGCTCGATAAGCTGACGCTCGAGGCCGTGGCCGAGTATTCTATCGTTACTTATACCTTCGGCTTTACCGGTCGCTCAAAGCTTGACGAGGCCTTCAGTTCTCGCGGGCTTGTACCCAAAGTGGTGTTTACCGCTGTTGATTCGGACGTAATTAAAACCTATGTGCGACTCGGCCTCGGGATAGGCATCATAGCGGGCCTGGCCTACGACGAAGAGTCGGATGCTGATTTGGTCAAACTCGACGCAGACCACCTCTTTGCGAGCAGTGTGACGAGCCTTGCGTTCAGAAAGGGAACCTTTCTTCGCGGCTATATGTACGACTTCATCAAGGCGCTGGCACCGCATTTGACCCAGGAACTTGTACAGGAAGCGTTTTCACGGTCTCATCCCAGCGAGCGGCAAGAACTCTACAGCCACATCGAGCTGCCCGTTTATTGATTCTCAAGGGTTTGCATAAACACCCTGACTTTATCGAGAGTTTCTTGGTATTCGGCTTCGGCTGTTGAATCAAAGGTAATGCCGCCGCCCCCCCAGCAATACAGTCGATCTCCCAAAGCTTCTAATGTCCTGATGGCAATGCTCGATTGCAACCAGCCGGATGCCTTGCACGCAAACACACTGCCGCAATAAATTCCTCTGGGGGCGGTCTCCAGTTCTTTGATGATTTCCACCGCTCTGCGCTTGGGAGCACCTGTGATAGAACCACCGGGAGAACAGCCGATGAGGGCCTGGCCAGCAGTCACACTGCCGGATAGGGTGCCGACTACCGTGCTCACCAGATGGTGCACGTTATCAAAGCTCTGCAGGTCGCAAAGTGCGGGCACATGCACCGAGCCTGTGGTGCATAGTCGTCCAAGGTCATTTCGCAACAGATCAACGATCATGACATTTTCAGCGCGGTCCTTGGCTGAGTGGCGTAGCCCGTCTGCAAGGCGCTTATCCTCGGCAGGGTCGGGACTGCGACGAGCCGTCCCTTTGATGGGTTGAGTAATGATTTGGCCATCCTCAACAGTCAGAAAGCGCTCGGGGGATAACGACAGGACTTTGTGCTCCGGCACCAGATGCAGGTAGGCAGAGAAATCTCCCGGAGCGACACTTCGCAGCAGTCGATAAGCACTAAACAGATCGCCGGTAAAAGTGGTTGCGAAGCGGTGCGCGAAGTTCACTTGGTAGCAATCACCGGCACTGATGTAGGCGCGAATTTGTTCGACGCACGCCTTGAACTCCTCGAGACTGATGTCGGGGGCAAAGGAAGCGCCAAGCTGAAACCGTTGCGACCAAGGGCCCAAGTCATCATCCAGCAGTCGCTCCTGCACCCGGCGCTTTGTGGTCTCGGGGATGTTGTCTGAGAACGCGACGAAAGCTCGCTGTGCTGTGTGGTCTTGCCAAAGGTGCCAAAGGTAGAGGCCCGCACAAGCTGGCTGTAAGCATGTAGCGCTTACCCCCAATTCTATGGCAGTGGTGTCAAAATCGAGAAATCCAATGGCGATAACCGCTTCTGGGTTCGCTGCGCTTGCTAAGTCCTGCTCGATCGCAGCAATCCAAACCTCGGGTTTGGACGAATAGTTCACAAGACTGTAGAGGCGTTCTGGCAGGGCACTGATAATGTCAACGTTACCGACGCCCTGATGTCGCTTTCGGCTGTCTAGGAAAGCAAAGCCAGGAAGGTCTGCGAACTGATCTGCCCAGCCGAGTGCATCAGCCTTATAGGGTACTTCAATTGTGGAGGATGACTGCATTTTCGCTGATTTTTGCACCAACTTTACGTAAGATTGACACAAATGGAGCCAAACGAGTACCTTGCTCCGCACACTTTACGCGCTGGTGCAGAATTGTTGCTCCAAAACCCAGCCGGGGGCTAACGCAGGGCGCTACCCTCTTGGAGTCAAAATGAAGCCGGAATGGCCGTTGAGATAATAGCCCCATATAGCCGCAGTAGGCACGAGTTTAGAGAAAAGAATTTCCTATGACTGAGTCAACAGGTAAACAGTATCACGCCGGGGCAGACGAGTACGCCTGCCTGGAGAATCCGTTTAAGCCCCAGGTCAGGAATGGCGACGCTGCGGGCGGCATTTATGAAGCGGCGCTCTCGCGAGGCAAATCCCTGCAGGAGCGTCCGTATCAGGCAGCGGGTGAGGCGAGCATCCTAAGGCAGCACTTGAAGGGCCGGATGACGGTGTGGGAGCGCATCCGATATTTGGCCGATGGTGATCCCCATGTGTTGTATCAAAACTGGGGACCCAATCTCGACGGCGCGTCGCTAGTGACAGCCATCATTCAGATCGATGGCCGGGACGTTGCGATTTATGGTCACGACTTTACCGTGCGTGCAGGCTCGATGGATGCCACCAACGGCAAAAAGCTAGCTCGACTCTTTGAGCTCGCAGCAAAACGGAAAATCCCCCTTGTTGGGCTAAACGATTCGGCGGGCGCCTATATTCCCGCTGGGGTCGGCGGGCTCGACGGCTACGCTGACGCGTTTACTGCACTTAGGAAGATTAGCGGCGTTGTACCAAGCATTATGTGTATGTTTGGTTTCAATGCGGGCGGTGGCAGCTATCTGCCGCGACAAGGGAGCTTCCTTATCCAGCCCAAAAATACTTTTTTTGGATTGACGGGTCCCGGGGTGGTGAAGTCCGTGCTGGGGGAGGACATCACACCAAATGACTTGGGCGGTCCAACGGTGCACAGTCAGACCGGCGTCACCGATTTCGTTGTAGAGGATGAGGTCGCCGCGTTGCGCAAGGTGCGCGAGTTGCTGCGCTACCTGCCTGACTCACACGCAGAGGCGCCGAAATACCGGGAGAGTTCGGATCCGGCATCCCGAGCGACGCTGGATATCGATATTTTGTTGCGCAAAGCGTTTAATTCGCCGACAGGCTTCAATACCCCGGTGGATATCACGGTACTCATTCAGCAGCTGTGCGATCACGGCGACTACCTCGAAACTCAAGCGGATCGCGCACGAAATACGATCACCGCTTTTGGACGCATGGGCGGGCATGTAGTCGGCTTCGTCGCTAACAATTCGGCCGTCGCCTCAGGTCAAATTGATATTGATGCCGCCTATAAAAACGCGCGGTTTATTCGCTTTTGTAATCTCTACAATATCCCCGTTATGTTTCTTGAGGACACCACCGGTTTTCTGCCGGGCAGTGAGCAGGAGCATCGCGGCATTGTGCAGGCGGGTCGAGCGATGCTCGATGCGATCGTCGATCTTCGCACGCCGAGGTTCCTTGTGTTGGTGCGGAATGCATTTGGGGGTGCGTATGCGTCCTACAACAATTACCCGACTGGCGCAGACTACGTCGTAGCATTACCTACGACACGCGTTGCCGTGATGGGTCCCGCGGGCGTGGAGTACGTTTATAAAGACGAGCTCAAGAAAATTCGGGGTACGATCCAGCAGCGGGTGATCGAGGAGGCTAAAGCACAAGAGGCACAGGGCCTTGACGCGGAGGCCGCGGGTAAAGCGGCGGAGTCCTTGGTGGCCGATTGGGTCCGAGCGGAGGAGGCTGAGTTAGCCCGCCGCTATGAGCAAGAAATTATGAATCCTGAAGAGGCCTTAAGTCTCGGGTCGGTTTCCGAGATTGTGATGCCGACCGACCTCCGCCGGGTGCTGACCGAGCATCTGGCTTTTTGCCTACGACACTACGAGCCCGGGCCCATGAACGCGGTCCAACGTGAGTTTCACTAAGACCTGCTGTTAGAGGAGCCAAAAGTGTCCAACGAGCACTACCTACACAATCCGCTGATTCACCGGGACCGACAACTGGGTCGCAGTATGTCGCCATGGGTAAAGCAGTTTGATTGCACTCACATTCGGCCGTTAATCATTTGCCGAGGGCCGATTCGCAAAGAAGCGATGGATGTCTTTGGCGAGATGGGGATCTCCCACTATGGCATCTTACTGTCTGAAAAGGACTCCATCGTTTATCCCCGAGCGTTGGCTCCAGAGCTGCGTGTACTAACCGATCCTTCACGGGTGCACAGGGTTCCCGATTACACCGGCGCCACGAAAGAGGAACGACTGCAGCGGATCGATGACATTATCGCTATCGCTAAAGGGGGCAACTACAACGCGATCTTTGCCGGCTATGGCTTTATGGCGGAGGACGAAACGATGGTTGCCGCCATGGAGGCTGCCGGTCTTAACTTTATTGGTCCGTGCTCGCGAACAGTGCATGACGCCGGTCTCAAGGATGAGGCCAAGCGCACTGCTTTAAAGTCCGGTGTGTCTGTGACTCCGGGTATTGATAACGGTACAACGCTGACCCTACTGAAAAAATATCCTGACAACTCGACGCTGCGCGCGATGAGCGACGCCCACGAGTTGTCTGTCGACTGGGACTCGCTGCAAGGAGCTGACTTAGAATCCATGGTCGATGCTGTGCTTTCTGCGGGTTACGCCAAGGGCGTCGATCTCTACACGGTGGATGAGCTGTCGGAGACGCTTACCGAAGCGGTTGAGAGAATTAATGCGGACTATCCCGAGAACCGAGTGCGGCTGAAAGCCATAGGCGGGGGCGGGGGTAAGGGCCAGCGTATTTTGGGCCTCGGTCAGGCGGCGAGAACACCGGAATTGGTCCGAGAAATTCTCGCGGAGGTAAAAGCGACTGGCGTTGGGGACAACAAAAATGTCCTGGTCGAGCTCAACATTGAAACCACGCGGCACCAAGAGATTCAGGTGGTTGGCAACGGAGACTGGTGCATCACACTCGGTGGTCGGGACTGCTCTTTGCAAATGCATGAGCAAAAATTGCTGGAAGTATCTGTCACCCGAGAATCTCTTCTGGCGGCGGAAGAGGAGGCGCGCCGAGCGGGCAGGACCGTCGAGGCAGATGTTCTTGCTCAGGACGTCAAAACCCTCGATACCATGGAAGCTGAGGCGGCCAAATTTGGTGCCGCTGTGGGCCTAGACTCGGTTTCGACGTTTGAGTGCATCGTCGATCGCGACCGTCATTTTTTCATGGAGATGAACACGCGAATTCAGGTCGAGCATCGTGTTAGCGAGCTTTGCTATGCGATGGAGTTTTCCAACCCAAACAACCCGGACGAAAAGTTCACGGTCGACTCACTTGTCGAAGCTATGGTTTTGTTAGCCGCACACGGACCTAGCCTGCCGGAACCGCGCCGAGTTCCGCGCTTCAACGACAGTGTTGAGGCCCGATTAAATGCGACTAACGATGCGCTTCAGCCCAGTGCCGGTGGCCAGATTCAGTTTTGGTCTGACGCCATTGAGGGGGAAATCCGCGATGATCAGGGCATCAGCCTGCACAATCCGGATACCGACGTGTTCATGAATTACACGCTCGCGGGCGCCTACGACTCCAACATTGCGCTACTACTGACCGTTGGGGAGAGCAGAAGCCAGACCTACGAACGCATGAGCGAGGTTATTCGCAGCACCGCGATGCGTGGCCCAGAACTCAATACCAATCTGCAATTCCACTATGGTTTGGTCAACTGGTTCTTAGGCAACGGGATCAACGCGCGACCCACCACTCGATTTATCGTGCCATACCTCACCAGCGTGGGGGAGTTGGCCATGGAATCGGCTCGGGTTGATGTCGACATCGCCTGGCAAGCACTCTGCAAGAAACGAACAAGTGGTCTAGAGCCTGATCAGGCTAAATCTTTATCCGCGGTGCTAACTCGAAAGCACTCGCTGCTGTTACGCCCCATAAAGTTGTTAATGTCATCGCCTCATTTACTCGCGGGGTGGCTGAGTATTAATCAGCGTGCGTTCAGCTACGATGGCGAGCACCTGAGCTGGGCGGAAAATCCCGTGGAGGTACTGTCGGATACCTATCACTTCCTGCGCATGGGTTGGTCTGAAGAAGCGCCTGCCGCCAACGTGATATGGGATCACGATTACGCGATCTTGTCCGAGGCAGAGGATTTTTATGCCGATATTAGCCAGCGGTTCGGGATAAGTCTCTGGTCCGAGGTTGCCGCATTTATCAATGGCAGTGCTCCCGCGGGCATCGAAAGCGCTGATTGGCAAGCCATTCAGAAAGCGCATCGAGGATTTCAGGCGGGGATGGAAATCCTCGAGCTCCTACCGGCGATGGCAAGATTTACCGGCTTCTTCGAGTTGCAGGTAAACGAGGACTTGACCATCCACATACCCGAACGTCTGCTCGACGAAGAGTATCAAGCCAAAATGGCCAAATCCTTGGCGCCACCGCCCGTCGCTAAATCAGACGAAGTCGTGGCGGTCAGCGGAGGCATGTTTTACGGCCGTGAGGCCCCCGACGCACCCTTGTACGTTCAGGCGGGCGATCACTTTGAGGCGGGAGACCCACTCTACATCGTCGAAGTCATGAAAATGTTTAATAAGGTATACGCCTCTTTTTCAGGCACCGTTGACGAGGTGCTCGTCGAGGGCGACGGCGTCATCATTAGCAAGGGTCAGGTGCTTTTTAAAGTGACCCCGGATGAAAAGGTTGAAATTGAGTCAGACGAGGTTGTCGCAAAAAGGCGCAGGGACCATACAACTGATCTGATGCAAATGTTTTTGTAAGCGGGGAGAGGCTAAGCGTGATTACTTCATTGGACCATATTGCGATTGCAGTGCCTGATTTCGAGAAGGCTGTAAAGCGCTTTATGGAAGATTTTGGGCTGTCTTTTGACGGCACCGAGGATGTGCCCTCGGCGAAGACTAAGACGGCTTTTTTCTCGCTGCCAGAGACGCACATCGAATTGGTTCATCCGCTCGATGGTGAGGGGCCTATCGCGAAGTATCTCGAAACGCGCCCTGGCGGCATTCACCATCTATGTTTCAGAACGGACAATATCGATGACGATGTACACCGACTGCGCGCGCTGGGTTATCAGTTTCTTTCCGAGGAGCCGTCTCCTGGGGCACATGGTGCCCGAGTGATCTTCATTCATCCAAAGAGCTGCGACGGGGTCTTGATAGAGCTGAGCGAGCCAATGGGCACAGGGGCATAACTGTGAGTATTTATGATGAATCCTCCGCGAGGATAGAGGATTGGGAGGCTTTGGTTGCTGCCCAGAGCAAAGGGTTAACCCCCGAGGAGCTCGCCTGGCAGACGCCCGAGGGTATAGCGCTCAAGCCGCTTTACACCGCGGCCGATACCGCCGATTTACCCTACACGGACACCATGCCAGGAATCTCGCCGTATATCCGGGGACCCATGTCGACGATGTACGCGGGCAGACGCTGGACCATACGACAGTACGCGGGGTTCTCAACCGCGGAGGCGTCAAATGCCTTTTACCGGCGCGCGCTGGCGGGTGGGGGGCAAGGTATTTCTGTGGCTTTCGATCTCGCGACCCATCGCGGCTACGATTCGGATCATCCGCGAGTTGCGGGTGATGTTGGCAAAGCGGGGGTCGCGGTCGACTCCGTCGAAGACATGAAGGTTTTGTTTGATGGTATTCCCCTCGATAAAATCTCGGTGTCCATGACCATGAACGGCGCTGTCCTGCCCATCCTCGCGGGTTACGTCGTTGCGGCTGAGGAACAAGGTGTCTCCCAAGACATGCTGTCCGGCACCATTCAAAACGACATCCTCAAAGAATTCATGGTACGCAATACCTATATATATCCGCCTGAGTCGAGCATGCGAATTATCGGCGACATCATTGCTCATTGCTCAGAATACATGCCGCGGTTTAACACGATCTCCATTTCCGGCTACCACATGCAGGAAGCGGGGGCCAATGCCGCACTTGAGCTTGCGTATACCTTAGCTGACGGCAAGGAATACATTAAGACCGCGCTGAAGGCGGGACTAAATATCGACCAGTTTGCGCCCCGGCTGTCATTTTTCTGGGGCATTGGTATGAATTTCTTTATGGAAATCGCCAAAATGCGCGCCGCGCGCTTGCTGTGGACGGAGATCGTATCCGCGTTTGGGCCTAAGAATCCAAAGAGTTCAATGTTGCGAACCCACTGCCAAACCTCTGGTTGGTCTCTGACCGAGCAAGACCCTTATAACAATATCGTGCGCACCACGATTGAGGCCATGGCGGCGGTTTTCGGGGGAACACAATCACTGCATACCAATGCTCTTGATGAGGCCATCGCGCTCCCCTCTGACTTTGCAGCTCGGATTGCGCGCAACACCCAACTTATCCTTCAGGAAGAAACTGGGATAGGTCAGGTCATCGATCCCTGGGGCGGTTCCTATATGATGGAATCGTTGACCACTGATATCGCCAACAAAGCCCGTGAGCTGATTGCTGAAATTGATGACTTGGGCGGTATGGCCAAAGCCATTGAGAGCGGCATCCCCAAACTGCGTATCGAAGAGGCAGCCGCGAAGAAACAGGCGCGAATTGATCGCGGAGAAGACGTCATTGTGGGCGTCAATAAATACCGCAATGACTCGATCGACGAGGTCGATGTCTTGGAGATTGACAATGAGCGGGTCCGCGAGAGTCAAGTAGCGCGCATCGAAAAAATCCGGGCGAGCCGGGATGCCGACGCGGTGGCGAAAAGCCTCGCTGCACTGACGTTGGCCGCTCAAACGGGTGAGGGCAACCTGCTCAGTTTAGCCATTGAGGCGACTCGACACCGTGCTACTGTAGGCGAGATCTCGGATGCCCTCGAGGAGGTCTATGGCCGCTTTGTGGCCCAGACGCAAACAGTTTCGGGAGTCTATGGTGCTGCCTATGAGAACGATGAAAACTGGAAATCAATAGCCGTGGACATTGAAGGTTTTGTCGAGCAACACGGGCGCAGGCCCCGCATGCTCGTCGCAAAAATGGGCCAGGATGGCCATGATCGTGGTGCCAAGGTCGTGGCCACCGCGTTTGCAGACGTGGGGTTTGACGTCGATCTTTCGCCAATGTTCTCAACGCCGGAAGAGGTGGCCCGACAAGCGATCGAGAACGATGTTCACGTCGTGGGCGCCTCGAGTCTCGCGGCGGGCCACAAAACGCTGGTGCCCCAGCTGATTGACGAGCTAAGAAAGCAGGGTGCGGACGAGATCATTGTAATCGCCGGCGGTGTCATTCCGCAGCAGGACTATGAGTTCCTTGAAGAGAGCGGTGTAGCGCTTATTTTCGGCCCAGGCACTCCCATTCCCGATGCTGCACGAAAGGTGCTCGATGCCATAAATGCAACATTACCGGCGGGCTGACGCGACCGATGGCAATTGACGCTGAGGCCATCCTCGAAGGCGATCGCCGAAGCCTCGCCAAGGCGATTACGCTAGTTGAGAGCAGCCGCAACGACGATCGCGAGCAGGCACAGAGCTTACTTGACGCATTACTACCGCACACCGGGCGAAGCATCCGCGTAGGTATTACCGGAGTGCCTGGGGTTGGGAAATCCACTTTCATAGAAGCACTCGGTCTTTTTCTGATCGGCCAAGGTCATCGTGTGGCTGTTCTTGCGGTTGACCCGAGTTCGCCTGTCGCCGGTGGGTCCATCCTAGGCGACAAGACCCGCATGGAGATGCTTTCCCGCGAGCAGGCTGCATTCATTCGCCCATCACCTGCAGGATCTGCGCTAGGCGGTGTGGCCCAAAAAACACGCGAGTCTGTGTTGCTGTGTGAGGCTGCTGGGTATGACGTGATTCTGGTGGAAACCGTCGGCGTGGGCCAGTCCGAACATCAGGTGGCGCAAATGGTCGATTTTTTTCTCGTTCTGATGCTCCCCGGTGGTGGCGATGAGCTTCAGGGCATCAAGAAAGGCATCATTGAACTGGCCGACGCTATCGTTATTAACAAGGCCGATGGTGATAGCGAGGCTATTGCTCGGTTGACCCGACAACATTATGCGGGCGCACTATCGCTCCTGAGTCACGAAGCGCATTGGGCGCCAGAGGTGATGACCTGTTCGGCACTGCATGGAAAAGACGTAGACGCGGTGTGGGAAATGATCTCGCGCTTTCGAGAAGCCAGCGGGGCCGCTGGCGAACTCGCTGCAAGGCGGTCTAAGCAGAATCTCGCGTGGATGTACCAGTTGATCGACGATATGTTGCGAATAAACATAAAAAAGCATGAATCGGTACAGTCAGTCTTACCGGAGATTGAGCGTGACGTGCAAACGGCGACGCTGACACCGCTGGCGGGGGCACAGCAAATTATTATGCTGAGCCAGTCCAAGCCCTAGGTGAGGTTTCTCGCTCTGGAAAAGCTGATTAATCTCCACGATGGCTATCGCAAAGTGGTCAAGCACAATGCCCTCGAGGTCTTGCTGATGCAGGAGGAGGGGTGTCTTCACATTGTTCATGCCCGTTGCCCACACCAAGAACAATCCCTACAGAGCGCGGAGGTGGTGGGCAATCATCTGTACTGCCCTCGACACCAATACGGATTTGACCTCAGCACGGGATGGCAGATCGATGGTGCGTGCGGCCCGCTCAAGGTTTATGCGCCGATTTTCGAGGGGGCTCTGATAGGGATAGAGTTGCCCGATGAACAATAACCATCACAAGCTCTTTTCGACCGATCAGCTGCGCGCTATCGATCGGCAGGTTATTGCTTCGGGTTGTGCCTCGGGCTACGAACTCATGGAGCGCGCAGGCAGACAGGGTTTTGCGGCCATCGAGGAATTGGCGAGAGCCTCTACGGCGGTCGTTGTTCTCTGTGGCACCGGCAATAACGGGGGAGACGGCTGGATTATTGCTCGGGAGGCAAGTGCTGCGGGCCTGCAGACCACCGTGTGGCTAGTGGGGGACGAGCGTAAAATTCTGGACTCTGCTCGGAAGGCCCTCGATAGCTTTCTTGCGCAAGGCGGTACCTTTCGCCATCTTGACGACCCAGGGCAACTCGACTTTGATGGCTCTACACTAATTGTCGACGCGCTTATCGGTAGCGGGTTTAGCGGCGAGCTTCGCGCGGCGCATATCGCCATCGTAGACGCACTCAACAAAATGCCGGACCCGATTGTTGCTCTCGATTGCCCAAGCGGTCTGGATGCCAATACCGGCATGCCCAAACCGGTGGCAGTGAAAGCGACCATCACCCTGTCATTTATTGGTGATAAGCAGGGTTTCCATACTGCTGAGGCAGCAGACTATCTGGGTGATGTGCAGCTGTTTGATCTCGATATCCCAAGCAAGTATTTGGATGAGGCGCCCAGCGCGGCATACCGGATCGAACCCGGGAACAACGTACGCAACATGTTGCGTCGGAAAAGCAATTTTCATAAAGGCCTGGGCGGTCATGTACTGGTGGTTGGCGGGAATATCGGATTTGGCGGGGCGGCCATTCTGGCGGCCGAAGCGGCATTGCGGGTGGGTGCGGGAAAGGTCACTCTCGCAGCAAGAGGCGACGCAATCCCAGCTGCGTTAGCACGATGTCCGGCGCTGATGGTGAGGACTGTAGAGGATCGGCTAGACCTAGCTGAGCTGTGTAAGGCCGCTGACATTGTGGTCATCGGCCCGGGATTAGGCCAATGCAATTGGGCTCGGGCTTGCTTGCAGCAGGTATTAGAGTGGCATTCAAAGGTGTTATTAGATGCTGATGCGCTAAATCTACCAGAGCAGCTGAAATCAGTTCGGTCAGACCATCGAGGTTGGCCGGTGGTCACGCCTCATCCGGGAGAAGCTGCAAGGCTTTTAGGGGTATCGACGGGCATTGTGGGTCAAGATCGCTTTCAGGCGGTGCGACAACTTGCAGAGTTAATCAATGGCACCGCCGTTCTCAAGGGGGCCGGGTCTCTTATCGCATCGTGCCAGCCATCGAATGGGGTAGGGGTGTGTCTGGCGGGAAATCCCTACATGGCGACTGCCGGTATGGGGGATGTGCTATCGGGCTTGATCGGCGGTTTAGCGGCCCAGGGACTGGACCCGGAGCGAGCTGCACAGCTGGGGGTTTTTCTGCATGCCACCGCTGCGGATTACTGGGTTGACGCCAACGGGCGTTGTCTCATCGCGACTGACATCGTGACCACGCTTCCAAAGGTCATGCAGGACTGGATTGACTGTGGCGCTGTGCGCTAACTTAAATACCGAAAGTCCGGCGCTTCTATCCCTGCCTGCCATAGTCGTTCGAACCTCTCGGCCTCGGGTCGCGCCTGCGCAGGGCGCGCCAGACGCAGCAGCGGTTGCTGGCGTCGGATAACCCATCCGTAGGCGTTATCGCCAATAAAACGGGTTGTCTCTGTCCACTCCGGGTGATCGTCGATTACTCGCAGTGACATTTTGGAGGATACTCGCCGAGCTTGTGCAAACAGCCGATGCTGATTGATGACAGCCGGATCGTAGTCGTCGATCAAAAGACGCACCCGCGCGAGGGGTGACTCTCGAAGAAATAGCATGATAAGCGAGCAGAATTCATCATTATTGAGGGCATCCCATTGGGAGGGCGTCGTGGATAAATCAATTTGACGCTGAGGCAGAATGACGCACTGGCGGATCCATTCTTGGTCCGGCTCAGTGATCATGGCCGTGCTCCGAAGGATCGATAAGGGCGCCGGCGTGATCTAAAAACCCAAAAAGCGTCTCGACTGGATGCTCACTGTCGACGGGTACCACCTCTCCGCGGCACAGCGCGGTCAGTGTCGGAATGACTTGCATCGGTAGAGGTGCAGACACCCTGCCATTGGCAAAGACCCGGCAGGTATTGTCACTCTTGAGCCAGTTCACTTTTGCGCAAGCGGCGATAACAACCTTGCTGGCTTGGGGCAGCACGGGGTCACAAGGCTCACCTTGCTCGGTGATTAGTTCCCCAAGCCATACCCCTGAATCTAACGCCTCCAAGGCGTTTAGCGCTGCATCTCGCGCATTTTGTAAATCTCGTTGGGTAATTTCCCCTGCCTGGGAGGTTGGAGTCAGCCTGCTGGGGTCGGCGAGCAGAAGCTGTGGGTCGATCGCTTCGAGCGCTTGATCGGTGAAGCGCGCAATAATGTCAGAGAGGCGGGGAGCGCGAAATCCGATTGAGTAAGTCAGACACTCGCCCTCAGCTACACCCCAGTGCGCGACCTTGGGCGGCACGTAAAGCACATCCCCCGGCGACAAGAGATACTCTTGTTTTGTTGTGAAATTCGCTAGTAAATTCAGAGCTTTATGAGCCATTTTTGGTGTGTTTTCGTGACAGCGTTCGCCCAGCCGCCAGCGCCGAGTTCCCGCACCCTGCACCAGAAAGACATCGTATTGATCGAAGTGAGGTCCAACACTACCACCGTCTGTCGCGTAACTGATCATGACGTCGTCGTAGCGCCATGAGGGTAAAAATCCCACGAACTCTTTCAGCGCCGCCATCTCAGGTAGCAGTCGGTCGACCCCCTGAACTAATAGCGTCCAAGGTCCTGCCAACCGAAAATCAGCCTCGGTAAACGGACCATTGGTGAGCTCCCAAATGCCTTGATGGCAGGAAACGATTCGGCTTTCGACATCCTCCTCTAGCGCAAGTCCCGCTAGGACGTCAGGTGCCACGGTCAACGCCTTGGCAGGCACGCCACCGGGGATTAGCAAGGGCTGCTTTTGCCAGTATTGGTCTAGAAAATGCGCAACGTCGAGATTGTCGAAGCGATAGCGCGTCACTGGCGAGTCGGACTAGTTGTCAATGGCCGAGGCCTGATCGCCGGCATTGCCCAGATAGGATTGGGGCGTCAGCTCGAGCAACTGTGTTTTGGCGTCACTCGGGATATCAAGCGTGTTGATGAATTCGCGGAGGGCGCGTTGGTCGATCGCTCTACCACGGGTTAGCGCCTTTAGCTTTTCGTAAGGCTCAGGAATGCCATAGCGTCGCATAACGGTTTGAATGGGCTCGGCAAGTACCTCCCAAGCGCTTTCTAGGTCAGCAGCAATGCGGTCCTTGTTGACTTCTAGCTTGCCAATACCCTTGAGCGCTGAGGCGTAGGCGAGCAGGGAGTAACCGAGTCCTACCCCCATGTTACGCAGCACGGTGCTATCGGTCAGATCGCGCTGCCAGCGGGACACGGGGAGCTTATCGGCAAGATGAGCCATGAGGGCGTTTGCCAGTCCGAGATTGCCCTCGGAATTTTCAAAATCAATCGGATTTACCTTGTGCGGCATGGTCGACGAGCCAACCTCACCGGCAACGGTCTTTTGTTTGAAATAGCCCAGAGAAATATATCCCCAGACGTCTCGGTTGAAGTCAATCAAAATTGTGTTGAAACGCATCAGGCCGTGAAACAGCTCGGCCATATAATCGTGGGGTTCAATCTGGGTGGTGTAGGGGTTCCAGGAGAGCCCTAAACTCGTCACAAATTCTTCAGCGTGTTGCTGCCAATCGACGTCCGGGTAGGTGACCATGTGGGCATTATAGTTACCCACGGCGCCATTTATTTTTCCAAGAGGCTTGATGTCGGCGAAGCCTTCGGCCTGCTTGCGCAATCGAGCCACAACGTTGGCGATTTCTTTGCCCAAAGTGGTCGGGCTCGCGGTTTGGCCATGTGTTCGCGACAACATCGGCGTGGTAGCTTCCGCTGTGGCGAGGGCGGCGAGCGCGTCTATCAAGGCATGCATGGCCGATAACAGAACCTTAATGCCGTCCTTAAGCATCAGCCCATGGGACAGGTTGTTAATATCCTCGGAGGTACAGGCAAAGTGAAGAAATTCGCTCAAGCTAGTCAGTTCTTGTTGGTCCGCCACGCGCTCTTTGAGGAAATACTCAACCGCTTTCACATCGTGATTCGTCGTGCGTTCAATGTCTTTTATCCGGCGAGCATCGTTCTCGGAGAAGTTATTCACGATCCCGTCGAGATAATCGCTTGCCGC
>Ga0181564_10000963_pt1 | contig 25628 bp, 21 predicted proteins | sample 011ome_24_FD_134512 | JGI IMG/M metagenome (GOLD analysis project Ga0181564, IMG submission 134512) | Coastal salt marsh microbial communities from the Groves Creek Marsh, Skidaway Island, Georgia - 011513CT metaG (megahit assembly) | ecosystem: Environmental > Aquatic > Marine > Intertidal... | reverse complement strand
TCGCGGCGCTCGGGTTCGTCAGGTCGTCAATGAACTTCGGGGCGAGAAGATCGACATCGTGCCGTTCCATGACGACCTACAAGAGTTCGTGACCCGCGCCTTGAGTCCGGCCAAGGTCACCGAGGTTCGACCCGACGAGATGACTGGCGATTGTGACGTGATCGTGCCTGACCATCAACTGAGTCTTGCCATCGGGAAAGAGGGGCAAAATGCCCGCCTTGCCTCGCGTCTCACCGGCTGGGGCATCAACATCAAGTCCGAGACCGACTTTGCCGCAGAGCAGGAGTTCGGTCCGGTCGAATGGGCCGATGGCGAGTGGATCCGCGACCCCGAGACCGGTCAGAACATGTGGCAGCCTGCCGACGGTAGCGAGCCCATTTCTGAGGCGGATTACTACGCCCAAGCTGAAGCAGAGGCGGCTGCCGAGAGTGTCGACGCTGACACCGATGAGGGTGCGACCGACGCCGATCGGACCGATGATGATGCCGAGGACGCCGCTGACGATTCCGTCGGTGCTCGCGACGAAGAGGAGTAGTGCCCGTCCGGACGTGTGTTGCCTGCCGGCAGCGGTTCGAACAGGGCGATCTGGTCCGCCTTCGGGCGTCCAGTGAGGGGCTCGCTGCGGATCATGGACCGGGGCGTGGCGCCTACGTCGGCCCGTCACAGGCATGTCTCGCCCTTGCTGTCGAACGGAAAGCACTCGGCCGGGCCCTGCGAGCGGAGGTGAATGCCCCTGATCTGGCTAGGCTGCGGGATTCGTGGCCAGTTGTGCCTCCCGCGTGCCCGCACGGGGGCGGCTGACACCACGGGTAGCGTGTGAGGCGCTGCTGGACCGTTGATTCAGAAAGACGAAACCACCACGTGCCATCAAAGATCCGCGTCTATGAACTCGCACGAGAGTTGGGCATGACAAATGCTGAGACTCTCGATCTTGCAGAGTCCTTGGGGATCGGGGTCAAAGGCCACTCCTCGAGTATCGAAGACGCTCAGGCCGATCGTGTGCGCCGCAAGGCAGAGCGCGAAGGTCTGACTCGCGACGAGCAGCCCGAAGAGCCGAAGCCGGCGAAGAAGGCCACTGCGAAGAAGGCCACTGCGAAGAAGGCCACGGCGAAGAAGGCTGCGGCGAAGAAGGCTACGGCGAAGAAGGCCACTGCGAAGAAGGCCACGGCCAAGAAGGCTGCTGCGCAGACAGCAGAAGCTGTCGAAGTCGAATCGTCTGGGCCAGATACCGAAACGCCGGCTGTCGAGGCCGAATCCGTCGATGTCCCTGCTGCACCGGTGGCCCCAGCCCGCGTGATCTCCTCGAGCGGCAGTGCTGCGCCGCCGAAGCGAGTCGTCGAGGACGTTGCCCCGCCTGCCCCCGCCGCTGCACCGGTGAAGAAGGTCGTCAAGAAGGTTGTCAAGAAGGTCGTCAAGAAGGTCGTCAAGAAGGCACCGACCTCTGGTTCCGGCAAGCCCATTCCACCCCCGCCGCGATCGACCTCCGGCCGTGCAATTCCACCCCCTCCCGGTGGCGTACGTCGTCCGTCAGGCGGGCCTGGCGGTGCGCCGCGCAGCCCGATGTCACCAAGTGGTGGCCCTCGACGTGGACCTGGTCCGCGCGACAGTGTGCCCGGCGCGGGTGCGCCTGGCCGCGGGGGTCCCGGCGGCGGTCCTGGCGGCCGTGGAGGTCCGGGTGGCCGTGGAGGTCCTGGTGGTCCGGGTGGGCAGCGCCCACGTCGCCGCAAAGGGCGTCGCCGTCGCAACAGCGAAGAGCTCCAGCCGATGGATGCTCCCAGTTACACACCCCAGGATGCACCGGTCCCCGAGGGTGAGATTGTGGTCGAGCGGGCCTCGACTGCGCTCGATCTCGGTCCGAAGGTCAACCGCACTGCCGCTGATGTCATCCGCTTTCTCATGCAGGCCGGCGAGATGGTCACCGCAACGCAGTCGCTGTCGGACGACATGATCGAACTGTTCGCCGCCGAGATCGGCGCAGAGGTTCGTCTCGTCGATCCGGGTGAGGAACAAGAGGTCGAACTTCAGAAGCTGCTGGATCTCGACGAGGTCGACGAAGCCGACGATGAGGCGCCGATCCGTCCTCCGGTGATCACCGTGATGGGTCACGTGGATCACGGGAAGACGTTGTTGCTCGACCGCATTCGCAACGCAAACGTCGCCGACGGCGAGGCCGGAGGGATCACGCAGCACATCGGTGCGTACCAAGTGGATCATGGCGGTCAGAAGATCACCTTCATCGACACGCCAGGTCACGCAGCCTTCACGCAAATGCGTGCTCGTGGAGCTGAGTCCACCGATGTCGTGATCCTCATGGTCGCAGCCGACGATGGCGTCATGCCGCAGACGATCGAGGCGATCAATCATGCGAAGGCAGCTGAGGTCCCGATCATCGTTGCCGTCAACAAGATCGACCGTGAGAACGCCGACGTGGACAAGGCCATCGCGGGAGTCGCCGAACACAACCTCGTGCCCGAGGAGTGGGGCGGCGAAACGATCTTCCAACGGATCTCGGCGCTTCAAAACATCGGCATCGAAGAACTCCTCGACCAGATTCTCCTCGTTGCCGAGGTCGAAGACCTCCGGGCTTCGTCCGAGGGCCGTGCCCAGGGCGTCGTCCTCGAGTCGAATCTCGACATCGGCCGGGGCCCTGTCGCCACCGTTTTGGTGCAGAGTGGCACCCTTCGAGTCGGCGATCCCATGGTCGCCGGCGCAGCCTGGGGTCGCGTGCGTGCCCTCATCAACGATCACGGTGAACAGATCAAGGAAGCCGGTCCATCCACGCCGGTGCAGGTCCTTGGTCTGTCCGAGGTGGCTGATGCCGGTCGCGAGTTCGTCGTTGCGCCAAACGAGAAGGTCGCCGGTCGGGTGGCCGATACTCGTGAGCACTGGCAGCGTCAGTCGTCACTCGGTCGCGAAGCCCATGCTCTCGCCGGCGGAGCGAAGCTCGAGGACATCTTTGATCAGATCCAGCGTGGCGAGGCTGCAACGCTCAACCTGATCGTGAAAGCCGACGTCAACGGTTCGCTCGAGGCGGTGACCGAGAGCCTTCGCAAGCTGGAACGTGACGAAGTCAAGATCGGTTTCGTGCATCGGGGCGTTGGTGGCATCACCGAAAACGACATCCAACTCGCAGCCACATCCAACGCAACCATCATCGGCTACGGCGTTCGGCCCGACCGCAAAGCGCGCGATCTTGCCGACCTCGAAAAGGTCGAGATTCGAACGTACGAGATCATCTACCACCTGCTCGAAGACATCGAGTCGGCGATGGTCGGCCTCCTCGCCCCGACGTTCGAAGAGGTCGTCACCGGCGACGCCGAAGTTCGGGAGATCTTCAGCGTGCCTCGGATCGGCAAGATCGCAGGCTGCTACGTGCTCAATGGTGTGATCACTCGAAATTCGAAGGTCCGTTTCATTCGTGAAGGGACGATCCTCTGGAAGGGCACCGTGCAGTCCCTCAAGCGCTTCAAGGACGACGTCCGTGAAGTGGCTGCAGGCTTCGAATGTGGTATCGGCCTGTCCGACTTCCAGGATCTTCGGGAGGGCGACATCATCGAGACCTACGAGGAGCGCGAGATCGAGCGCACACTCGAAGATCTCAGCTGATGGCGCGACGCAACTCGCGACACAACAGCCGAGGACAGGTCGGAGCGCGAACTGCGAAGGCTGGTGAACGGATCCGGCGCGTTGTGGCCGAAGAACTCGAACTGATCGAGGACGAGCGACTCGACCTCGTGTCGCTCACCGGCGTCGAGGTCGACCGTGATCTCCACCGAGCGGTGGTGTACTTCACCACCTTCGACCGTGACGATGATCCCGCCATCGTGGAAGCGTTCGAGGAGTACCGGGGCAACTTGCGGCATGCGGTGAGTCAGCAGACGTCGTTGCGTCGAGCGCCGGAACTCGAGTTTCGTGCCGATGACACGCTGCGGTCAGCTGAGCGAATCGAACGCCTGCTCATGCAGGAAGCCGATCGACCTCCGGTACCCGAGTTGGAGGCTGATGACGGTGGCGAAGCGTCCGACTGACACAGGCCCGCATGGCGTAGCCGTGATCGACAAGCCGCAGGGATGGACCAGCCACGATGTTGTTGCAAAGGCGCGCAGCGTGCTCGGGACCCGCAAGATCGGTCATTCCGGCACGCTCGATCCCGACGCCACCGGGGTACTCGTGCTGGGTGTGGGTCGTGCTACCCGGCTCCTGCGGTTCTTGACCGAGCTGTCGAAGAGCTACGACGGTGAGATCGTGCTCGGGACCGAGACGTCGACACTCGACGCCAGCGGTGAGGTCACGGCGGTGCACGACATGAGCTCGGTTCGCGCCGACGAGGTTGTGGCTGCCGCTGAAGCGTTGACGGGTGACCTGCTCCAGGTCCCACCGATGGTGTCGGCGATCAAGATCGGTGGCAAGCGGCTCCACGAACTGGCTCGCGAGGGCAAGGAGATCGAGCGACCCCCTCGACCCGTGCACGTCGGTCGCTTCGAGATCGAACCGGTGGAGGGGGAGCAGCTGGTCTACGCCTGTTCGGTCGACTGCTCGTCAGGCACTTATATCCGATCGCTGGCTGCAGACCTCGGCACGGCCCTGGGGGGCGGGGCTCACCTCCGCTCGCTGCGCCGGACAGCAGTCGGTGGCTTCGGGCTCGATCAGGCGACGTCCGTCGAAGCCCCGATGCTGCTCCCCGTAGGGGCAGCGGTTGCACACCTCGAGGCGGTTGTTGCCGACGCGGCAACAGCCGTTGCGGTGGGGCACGGTCGTGTGCTTTCCCTCGATGCTTTGGGTGTGTCTGGCGATGGGCCTTGGGCTGTGTTCGACACCGATGGGGAGCTCTTGGCGGTGTACGAGCACCATGCAGGCGGGGGGAAACCGACCGTGGTGATTCCCCGGTAGCGTTTTCTGCACATGGAACTCCTCCGTGATCGCCTCGATCAACTCCCCTCGGGCGTCTCGGTCGCGTCCACGATCGGGGTGTTCGACGGCGTCCACCTTGGACATCAAGAAGTCTTCCGCCAGGTCCGGTCCACTGCGGACCGTCTCGGCATCAAAACCGCAGTCGTGACCTTCGACGGTCACCCGGCCCATGTCGTGCGTCCCGAGTCGGCACCACTGTTGCTCACCAGCCTCGACCAGAAACTCGAACTCCTCGAGGAACAGGGTCTCGATTACGCCTATGTGGTCTCCTTCGACGAGGCCCGAGCGGCGACACCTCCCGACGTGTTCATGCAGGAGGTCTTCGTCGATGCATTGCATGCCAGGGCGATCGTGGTGGGAGAGGATTTCCACTTCGGGGTCGGGCGCAGTGGCAACGTCGACGGTCTCACGATGTTCGGTGAGTCGGCCGGATTCGAAGTGCATGCCCTCGAACTGATCCGGCACTCCGACGAGGCTCGCGAACCGGTGTCTTCGACCAAGATCCGTCGAGCATTGGCCGGTGGCGATGTTCGCAGGGCGGCCGAGATGCTCGGCCGCCCCTACGAGGTTCGTGGTGTTGTCACCAAAGGTGACCGACGGGGAACCCAGATCGGCTTTCCCACCGCCAACATTCCCGTGCCGAACATGATGGCCTGGCCCGCAGATGCTGTGTACGGGGGCTGGTGCCGGCGAGAGAACGGCGACGTCTATCCATGCGCAATCAACATCGGACGCCGGCCGACATTCTACGAACACGCAGAGCAGTCGCTTCTCGAGGTTCACGTGATCGACTTCGACGGTGACCTCTACGGTGAACAGGTCGACGTCTCGTTCGTCGAGTTCCTTCGGAGTGAACGAAAGTTCAATGGGATCGATCAATTGATCGAGCAACTCAAGGCCGATGTCGACGATGCTCGCGCGTTGCTGGCTGCGTCGGTGTGGCAGCCCGGTCGTTGACCGGGTCCCGGACGGACGACAGCGGGTCGCAGACGGAGAGGAGCTGACGTGTTCACAGGTCTGGTCGAAGAAGTCGGGACGGTTCGGTCCGTGACGCCGGTCGGCAATGGTGCTCGGGTCGAGATTGGCGCTGCCCTCGTCCTGACCGATGTCGAGATGGGTGCATCCATCGCGGTCAACGGGTGTTGTCTGACGGTGGTGGACTGGGGCGATGGATGGTGGGCAGCGGATGCGGTGCCGGAGACGCTGAGCCGCACCAACTTGGGCGCGCTCGGCCCTGGTGACCCAGTGAACCTCGAACGGCCACTGCCGGCCAACGGTCGCTACGGCGGCCACGTCGTACAGGGCCATGTCGATGGCACCGGAGCGGTGCAGCGCATCGAGCAGCTGGATGACGGTTCGTACCTCTTCACCTTTTCGCTTCCTGCCGAACTCGGTGTCTACGTCGTGGAGAAGGGCTCGATCGCCGTCGACGGCATCAGCCTCACGGTTGCCGACGTCACACCGACCACCTTCTCGATCGCAATCATTCCGCACACCCATGCGGTCACGGCGATGGGTCGGCGTCGGGTGGGCGATACCGTCAACGTGGAAGCCGACGTGCTCGCCAAGTACGTCGAACGCCTGGTGCGTCCACCCCAACAGTGATGCAAACCTGCGTCGAGGCAGTAGAGAGGGTCTCGTGAGCAAATCTCCCTTCACCGATGTCGAGACCGCCGCCCAAGTGTTTGCCGCAGGGGAGTACGTGGTGCTCGTCGACGACGACTCACCCGAGGCCACAGGTGCGCTCGCCGGCGCAGCCGAACCGATGACCGCTGAACGGCTCGTGTGGCTCAACCGTCGAACGACCGGGCTGGTGGGTGTCCCGATGACCGTCGAACGAGCGAACGCGCTCGGGCTCGACTTGATGGTCGACGAGGACGTAGCCACCGGACGTGGCGCCTTCACCGTGTCGATCGACCTGATCGAGGGCAACTCGACCGGTTCGTCACCGGCCGATCAGGCCCGGACGATCGCTGCGCTCGCTCGGAGCGACCTTCGGCCCGACCAGTTCGCTCGTCCCGGTCACGTGTTCCCCCTTCGTTCCCGTCCCGGCGGTGTCTTGAAGCGGGCTGGGCACGCCGAAGCAGTGGTGGATCTCTGCACGGTCGCCGGCGTTGCCCGAGTTGGTGTGGTCGCCGACCTTGCCACCGACGCTGGCGAGATGATGAATCTCGCTGCGTCGCAAGCCTTTGCACTCGAACACGGCCTCGCATTGGTGTCCATCGCTGATCTCGTGCGATATCGCAGGCGAAACGAGATCCTTGTCGAGCACTTTGCTGCGGCCCGCCTTCCCACCACGTTCGGCGAGTTCATGGCGCACGCCTATCGATCGGTGGTCGACGGGGAAGAACACGTCGCCTACGTCATGGGTGATGTCGAGGGGGGCGAGCCACCACTCGTACGGGTTCACAGCGAGTGCCTCACCGGAGACATCCTCCATTCCACGCGTTGTGACTGCGGCCCACAGCTTCAGACTGCGCTGCAGAAGATCGCCGAGGAGGGTCGCGGCGTGTTGATCTACCTGCGCGGCCATGAGGGTCGGGGGATCGGCATTGGCCACAAGATGCGCGCGTACGCCTTGCAGGATCAGGGCCTCGACACCGTCGATGCCAACGCAGCGCAGGGCCTTCCCGTCGATAGTCGAGAGTACGGCGTTGGTGCCAACATGCTCGCCGATCTCGGTGTGACTCGGATGCGGATCATGACCAACAATCCGGCAAAACTCACCGGGCTCGACGGGTACGGGCTCGAGATTGTCGAGCGCGTTCCGATCGAGATCCCGCCAAATCCTGAAAACCTGCGCTATCTCCAGACGAAGCGGAACCGGATGGCCCACCAGATCGGTGCCGAACCCGATGTCGGCTGATCGTCAGTTCGACGCAGCGACCTGACCTGTCGGTTTCCTCGAAGCGTAGGTACGGGTCCAGGCATGGTTGAGGCTTCGGTCGGTGATGCGACCCGGGGACCAGCGGCCCCAGATACCGCCCACCACAGCGTGGGTTCGATCGTTCCACGCTGCACACGTCGGCTCGGCTACCCGGCGGACCGCTTGGCGAAGGCCAGAGGTGTGGATCGTGTACCCGGCCCAGACCCCGGGGTAGTCCTTGGTTGACGACACCTCGGTGATCAATCCGGTTGCGTGGCGATACGCCCGGTTGCGGTGCGTGTGGCCGCTGGAGATCACAAGATCCGGGTTGGCCTCGAACAGCGCCGGCAGAAGATCGGCCGTGTCGGACTTTCGGATGCCGGGGGGCCAGATGGTGGGGTACGTCCGGGGTTCGAGATGGTGGTGCGTGAAGATGAGCGCCGGCTGCCCACAATCGACGGCCTGTGCCAGTTGCTCGGCTGATCGGCCCAGTTGGCCATGGTTTCGGCCCGGTACGGTCGAGTCGGCCATGACGAGTGTCACTCCTCCGATGTCGGTAGCGGCGACCGGCTCGGGGAAGAGGTTGCGACGACGAAGTTCGGTGGCGGCGTCGAGCGCGCCGCGTTTGGCGGCCGTGTCGTGGTTGCCGGGCACCGCAAGGACCGGGATATGGACGTCATCGAGCAGTTCGTCGAAGAGGTCCCATTCGTCAGGCATGCCGAGTTCGGTGATGTCACCCTTGATGACGAGGAGCTCCGCACCCCACGCCTGTGCCTCACGAACGGCTGCCCTGGCACAGCGAAGTGGATAGGGTTCGATCCCGGAGGGTTCTCGAAGTTGGCGGATCAGTCCGAAGCCGTCAGCACCGAGGTGAAGGTCGCTGACCGTTGCGATCTTTGCGATCGGCGGACCGGCAAGGGCGTCGAGCGTGGACACCTCGTGCCGCGCAATCGGTCGGCCGTCGAACTCCACGTCGATGGTCGTCTCGGTGCCGGCAACGAAACCTTCGATGTCGACCGCTCCGCAGACGCCGACATCGCCGAGTTCGATCGCGTCCGTACCGCTGCGGTGATGGACTTTGAAACCCAAGCCGCCACTGGAGAGGCCGCGCCACGTGAACTGCACCGCCGTGTCCTCCACTGCGAAGACCTCGGTTGGTGAGAGCGCAGTGAACGGAAACGTCGGCGCGGCGCGCTGTCGAGCAGAGTTCTTGGCCGACGCCATGGATCGACGTTATGACAAATGACCCCGCGTGCGGAGTCAGGCATCAGGAGCGAAGGGAACGGTTGAACTGCTCATGCTCTCGATCCCGGAGCCGAGCATTGATCGCCTGACGCTCGAGGTGCTGTTCGACCTGTTTGCCGGCTTGGGGAATCGGGTGGTCGGCGAGGAAGTCGGCAACCTCGTTCACGAGGTCGGGTTGATCGAGGGCGGTGATGCCCGAGAGCATTCGCGGGATCGAGTTGCTCGGAAAACGGCTGTCGAGATCGGCCCAGTTGTCGCGAACGTAGGCCCAGACGTAACGGTCGACGAACCGATTGTGCATTGCTCGGGCGAGCACATACGGCGCGTCCTGGGTCCGTACCGACCCGTCGCCGATCTCGGTGAGGAGCCGATCGACCAACTCGACCGAAGGAAAGTGTGCAAGGGCCCGAAGGTTGCGGACTTCGCTCTGCGGATCGTCGGCGGATTGCCAGCGGTCGTGGACCATGTCGTAGTCGTCTTCGCCACCGTTGTGGCTCACGACGGCGAGGGCGGCCGCAGCGAGCGAGGCATCGTTGTGATCGAGCGCCTCGGCTGCTGCAGCGATGACGGTGGGGGACCCGCCCACGGTGCCCAACACCCGCACGAGCGTGGCTCGGAGCTCGCGAGTCCGGTCGCTGTCGTCGGTTGCGGGTTCAGGTCCGATCCTTGCCAAGATCGGCTCGGCGAGCTCTCGCACGGCCGCCTGGAACGTGGGTCGGGTGTCGTCGTCGACGAGTCGATCGAGGCCGTGGAGCCCGGTGCTGATCGCCTGCCAGACGTTGAGATCGTCCTCACCGGCGAAGTGGCGACACAGCCGTAGGAACTCGGCGGCTGTCAGCGAACCGGCGACGCATGCGGCCCATGCATCGTCGACCACACTGTGCCGCTCGGCCGGGCTGAGGTTGGCGGGATCGGGGAGTGCATCGATGGCGATCGCGGTGCGGAGGAAACCATTCGCACCCTCACTCACGGTCAGTGGTGCGTCGGTGATACCGGTGAGCAGCATCGAACGCTGGTCCATGAGCACGGATGTGGTGCCGCCGGAATGACGGATCACCAGCGGGATCGCCCAGGTTCGATCGTCACCTTTGGACGGGTCGAGCGTGAAGTGATGCTGCTCGAGTCGAAGGCCGTGCGGCGTGACCGTTGCGGTGACGACCGGATGGCCCCCCTGGAAAATCCAGGCGTGCATGAGTGCCTGGACTGGCTGGCCTGAGACGAGTTCGAGTGAGTCCCACAGGTCGGTCGTCTTCGTGTTCTTGTAGGCGTGGGTAGCGATGTAGTGCCGCACGCCATCACGAAACACGTCTGCGCCCAGATACTGCTCGAGCATGCGAACGACCGCTGCGCCCTTTTCGTAGGTGAGGAGATCGAACATCCCCTCGGCGTCCTGGGGGCTGAGGACCGGGTATTCGATCGGCCGAGTCGAGGAGAGGGCATCGACGTCGAAGGCCTGGGCTCGGGCGCGGGCGAACGTGTCCCACACTCGCCAATCCGGTCGGTATGCGTCGCTGCAGCTGGTCTCCATGAAGGTGGCGAAGGCCTCGTTGAGCCAGATGCCTTCCCACCACTGCATGGTGACGAGGTCGCCGAACCACATGTGGGCGAGTTCGTGGTTGATCACGTCGGCAACGACCTGGAGTTCCGGCTGGCTCGCCTCATCGGGGTCGACGAGCAGGAGGACCTCGCGAAAGGTCACGCAGCCAAGATTTTCCATCGCTCCGAACGCAAAGTCGGGGATTGCGATGAGGTCGACCTTGTCGGAGGGGTAGGGGATCGCGAAGTAGTCGGAGAGCCATCCGAGGGCGTGTGCCGCCACATCGAGCGCGAAGCCGGTCAGATGCGCCTGGCCGGGGCGGTGCACCACCCGGACGGGAACCCCGTCGGCATCGATCGGCTCGGTTGCCTCCAACGGTCCGACGACGAAGGCCACGAGATAGGTGCTCATGATCATCGTGGGAGCGAAGCGGACTCGCATGCGGCCATCGGGTTCGGCTCGGCGGTCCACCTCTGCGGTGTTGGAGACAGCCAGGTGCTCGGCGTCGACGATCAGGGTGGTCTCGAAGGTTGCCTTGTAGGCGGGTTCGTCCCAGCAGGGGAAGCAGCGTCGGGCATCGGTCGACTGGAACTGGGTGGTCGCAATGGTGTGCTCGACGCCGGCGGCATCGGCGTAGCTCGATCGGTAGAAACCATGGAGTTGGTCATTGAGAAGACCGTCGAACGTGATCGCGACCGTGGCCGGACCGGGGGGCAGCGTCGTGTCGCTGCTGAGGGTCAGTCGTTCGGTCGTCTCGTCGAGGTCGATGCTGACGGTGTGCTCGGTTCCGGCGATGCTGATCGTGGCGGTGTGGATCGTGAGTTCGATCGCATTGAGCACGAGGCGGTCGGTGAGTTCGAGGATCTCCACGTCGATCTCGACCGATCCGGTGAACGTGAACTGGGCGAGGTCAGGGGCCAGCTCGATGCGATAGGCGGAAGGAACGGCAAGGCGGGGAAGGCGAGGATCAGCTGGACTGCTCATCGTGCGAAGGGTACTGCTGGGTCCGGCAACAAGGGCTACGGCGTCGGCGGTGGGGGAGCGGTCGAGAAGGGATGCCAACAGCTGATGTCCATGCGTGCTTTGGCGACGCGAACCGGCTGCACTGTTCAGCGCTAGGGTCCCCTGGTCTGTTGTTCGGCCCGGAGGCACCTGTGCGAGCGAAGCCTGATCTACCCCTCGACGCTGTGGGGGTGGGCAATGCCATCGTTGACGTGATCGCCAACGTCTCGGACGATTTCCTTGTCGAACAGGGCGTGGTCAAGGGAGCGATGACCCTCATCGACGCCGACCGGGCCACGTCGTTGTACGCAGTCATGCCACCGGGAATGGAGGTCTCGGGTGGTTCCGCCGCCAACACGATGGCTGGTATTGCGAGTCTCGGCGGTCGAGCGTCCTACATCGGCAAGGTTCGAGACGATCAACTGGGCGAGGTGTTTCGCCACGACACGAAGGCGGGCGGCGTTGCGTTCGATGTCCCTGCGGCGACGGTCGGTGAGCCCACGGCCCGATCGCTCATTCAGGTGACCCCCGACGGTGAGCGCTCCATGAACACGTTCCTCGGGATCTCGGCGTATCTCAGCCCCACCGATATCGATGAGTCGCTTGTCGAGTCTGCAGCAATCACGTACTGCGAGGGCTACCTCTGGGATCGTCCCGAGGCCAAGGACGCGATTCGTCACGCTATGAAGGTCGCATCCGATGCGGGTCGGATCGTGTCGCTGACGCTCAGCGATTCGTTTTGCGTCGAACGTCATCGAGCCGAGTGGCTCGATCTCATCGCCGACCATGTCGATCTCGTGTTCGCCAACGAAGCTGAAGCCTGTTCGATGTTCGAAACCGACGATTTCGACGCCGCAGTGGACGGGCTGGCCGATCTGGTCGAGGTTGCCGCCGTCACACGATCGGCGAAGGGGTCGGTCGTGATGTTCGGGGGCGAGCGAATCGACATCGGGGTCACGCCGGCTGATCATGTCGTCGACGCCACCGGTGCCGGTGATCAGTACGCAGCAGGATTCATCTACGGCCTCTCGATCGGCGCAGACATGCTGCGGTGCGGTGAACTGGGATCCATTGCGGCCGGTGAGGTGATCTCGCACGTGGGAGCGCGGCCTCATGTCGAACTGGCGCAACTGATCCGGGCCCCGCATTCCTGAGCCGAGGGTGTGGTCGGGCCAGACCATTGCCGACGAATCCGCTTGACGAGCCGATAATGATCGTTATCATCGCGGCATGGTGCAACTCGACAGTCCCCGCGTCAGAAGCGACGAACTGACCGACCGACTGCTCCAGGCTGCGATCGACGTCTTCACCGAGCGCGGGATCGAAAAGGCCGGTGTTGCTGCCATCGCTCGTCGCGCCGGTGTCACCACCGGAGCCATTTACAGCCGCTGGCAGGGAAAGCAGGACCTCCTGCTCGACGCGCTCGATGTCGTGCTGGTCCAGCAGGTCGCAGGGCTCTTGGCAGCCGGACCCGAAGCAAGCGCTGCGGACGTGCTCGAGTCGCTCGGTACACACCTGCTCGAGCGCGAGCCTGCGTCGGATGCGCTTCTGCTCGAGGCGATGGTGACTGCGCGTCGCGATCAGGAGTTCCGGGCTCTGTTCAACGCTCGAGTGCTCGACGAAGAAGGACATCTCGCCACCCTGATCGACAACGGCAAGGAGGCCGGAACCATCGATCCGGCGTTGTCGACCGCAGCAATCGTGACGCTCTGCCAGGCGATCTCCTTCGGGTTCGTCGTCCTGGGAGCGATCGAGAAGTCCACTGCTCCCGCTGAGGAGTGGAACACGGTGGTTCACCGGCTCATTCGTGCCGCCCTTCCCGCCCCCATCCCCAACCCTGCCGCAGCCAGCGGCTGATCGGAGTTCCAAGCATGGCCATCACCGACAATCAACAGTCCGGCTCCGCCGGTATGCACGGTCTGACCGGGTACGACGATCCGAACAATGTCGATCGGATCATGGAGATCGCCCAGGCGAATCAGAACAAGGACGAACTGATCCATCTGGTCGAAGACAACGCCGAAGCGATCTTCACCTGGAACTACGACAAGGGTGAGCGTCCCAAGCTCGACAAGCTCTACGAGAAGTCGAAGACGAGTCAGTGGAACGCAACCACCGATCTCGATTGGTCCATCGACGTCGATCCCTACGAGGCGCTCAACCTGCAGGCTGAACTGCAGCTGGATCCGTCGAACATGGAGGACCCGGCGTCACCACTGTTCAACTGGGGGGACAAGGAGTGGCGGGAGTTCGGGCTGCAGTCGGCCAAGTGGCGCCTCAGCCAGTTCCTCCACGGAGAGCAGGGTGCTCTGCTCTGCACAGCCAAGATCGTCGAGACGGTGCCGTGGATCGATGCCAAGTACTACGCAGCCCAGCAGGTCGTCGACGAAGCGCGTCATGTCGAGGTTTTCGCCCGCTACCTCGACGAAAAGCTCGGTGGTGGCTACCAGATCAATGCCCACCTCGGGTTGCTGCTCGACGACATCATCAACGACTCCGAGTGGGACATGACCTATCTCGGAATGCAGATCATGGTCGAGGGTTTGGCACTGGCTGCGTTCGGCTTCATGCACGATCTCACCGAGGAACCGTTGCTCAAGAAGCTCCTTCGCTACGTGATGAGCGACGAGGCCCGACATGTTGCCTTCGGTGTGCTCAGTCTGCAGGAGGTGTATCAGGACATGACCACGGCCGAGATCCAGCATCGGCAGGAGTTCGCGTTCGAAGCGGCGCTCCGCATGCGGGATCGCTTTCTCCAACAGGAGGTGTGGGAGCACATGGGTGTCGACAGCCGGGTCATGACCGAGCGGCTGCTCAACGCACCGGAGGAGGCCAAGTTGTTCCAACGCATGCTGTTCTCCAAGATCGTTCCGAACTGCAAGAAGCTGGGTCTGCTCGATGCGGGCGAAGGATGGCTGCGCGACAAGTTCACCGAGATCGGTGTCATCGAGTTCGAGGATCTGCCCGACACCGGTGCGGAGTTCATCGACTACGACCTCGACGAGGAGCGTTTCGAGGAGAAGGCGCAGGCGATGCACGAAACTGCTGCCGCCACGGCGATGGGGACCGACGAGCACTGATCCCATAACCTGCGAGGCCATGGGATACACCTGCTTCGAGATCGAGGAGACGGAGGGCGTCGCCCACCTCATCCTTTCGCGACCCGACGAACTCAACTCGATGATCCCGGCCTTTTGGTCCGAGCTCCCCGAAATCGTCGACGAGCTCAGCGATTCTGGCCGCGCTCGGGTGCTGGTCATCTCCTCGACCGGGAAACACTTCAGCGCCGGCATGGACCTTTCCGTCTTCACCGGCGGCTCGACGATCGCTGACAGCGACGCTGCTGCTCCTGCTCGTGACAGCACCGAGATCGGCCGCCGGCGGGCTGTTCTGCGCAGAAATGTTCTCCACCTCCAGCGGACCTTTTCGTGCCTCGAAGAGGCGCGCATGCCGGTGTTGGTTGCCATCCAGGGTGGCGCTGTCGGGGGAGCGGTCGACATGGTCACTGCGGCCGACTGCCGTTACGCCACCGACGATGCGTGGTTCTGCATTCAGGAGATCAACATCGGCATGACGGCCGATGTCGGCACGCTCCAGCGACTTCCGAAACTGATTCCCGACGGTGTCGTGCGCGAGCTGGCCTACACGGGTGCCCGGATGCCGGCGGCGCGGGCGAAAGAAGTCGGCCTGGTCAACGAGGTCTACCCCGACCAGGCAACGATGCTCGACGCAGTGCACGAGATCGCCGCGCAGATCGCACGCAAGTCGCCCCTGGCCATTCAGGGCACGAAAGAATCGATCCTCTATGCCCGTGACCACTCGGTGGCGGAAAGTCTCGACTTCATCTCGCTGTGGCAGACCGGCATGTTCCACCCGGCCGACATGATGGAGTCGTTCGAGGCGCAGGCGGACAACCGCCATCCCGTCTTCGACGATCTCAATGAGCAGCGACGGGGTCTGTGAGCACCGCCAGAGCCGTGGACACCGGTCGTTTCACCGCTCGGCGAGCGTGACGTCGCCGACCTGTACCAGCGTCGCCGCGATCCAACCGCCGAGACCGCCGAAGTCGTCGTCGAGACTCGTCCCGTCCTCCAGCCGGGCCTCGTCGAGTTCGTACGAACCCTCGTAACAGACTTCGATCGCAAACTCGGGATCATGGAGATCGACGCCATAGATCGACTCGACCGTGGGTCCTGATCGGGTGAGTGGTTCTCGTCCGATCGATGGCGACTCGAGCGGGAGTGCTTCGAGGACGACTTCGGGGTCGGGCGCAGCAGAGAGCCTCTGGCGTCGGAAGATGATCTCGATCTCGATTCGGGGCGGTTCGGTGGACGCTTCGTCCACGTACCAGCTCCGGTAGGCCGCCTGACTCCAGGTCGGCCAGGTACAGGCGATGTCGGCTTGGACCCGTGGGGGGAGACCCTCCCCAGGGAGGCCGTACGACGTCTGCCAGCTGACATCACCGAGGAGGACGTCGGATTGGAAGCGTTCCTCGAAGGCCTGGCGTTCGAGTCGAGCCAACTCGAACGCGTCTCGCAGGGCGCCGATGGCATCGGTGAAGACGTGGTCGAGCATGAGCCCGAGGCTAGTAGCCGAGGTCGATGTCGACGGGTCCGAGGAGATCGTCTCCGGCGATCCAACGGGTCACATTGTCTCGAACCCGGTCGGCGATCAGTGGAAGGCCCATCTCGGCGGTGTTGCCCACATGCGGAGTGATCACACAGTTGTCGAGTTCCCAGAGCGGATGCCCGTCGGGCAGCGGTTCGGGGTCGGTCACGTCGAGCACTGCCCCGCGGATCACACCGTTGCCAAGGGCGGTCACGAGGTCGTCGGTGACGACATGACCACCGCGGCCCACGTTGACGAGGAAGGCGTCGGGGCGCATCGCCGCAAGTGCGGCACTGTCGATGATCCCCGTCGTCGCCTCGGTGAGGGCGAGGGCGACGATCACGGCATCGGCACCAGCGATCGCCTGGTGCAGGTTGTCGGTCGACATCGTGTGCGATGCGCCGGGATAGGGCGTGTTGCTTCGCCGTACGACCGTCACGTCGCAGTGGAACGGGGCGATCAATTCCATGAACGCATCGGTGATGCCACCTGCACCAAGGATCGTGAGCTTGGCTCCGCGCAGATCGCGGCCCTCCTGACTCTGCCAACTCGACGAGCGGACGTACCGGGGGATCGCCCGAAACGACGTGAGAATCGCCGTGAGGATCCACTCTGCGACAGGAGCTGCGTAGACACCCTTGCCGCAGGTCCAGATGTGATCAGCGTCGAGGTTGTGGGCAAAAGTCTCGATGCCCGCATAGGGCAGCTGGATCCATTCAACCCCCGCGCCAGCGTCGAGGATGGTGCGAAACTCCCCGGCCGCCATCGGGTCGGCGAACATCAGGGCGCTGGCCTGCTCGATTGGCACGACCGTTCCTCCCGCCTGCTCGACTGCCGCCACCATGACGTCGTGCATGGCGGGACGAGTTGCGGGTTCGACGGCGATGAGATGTCGATCCGCCATCAGTCGACCCCGTATTGACGGTCACCGGCGTCGCCAAGTCCGGGCACGATGAAGCCGATCTCGTTGAGATGCGAATCGATCGACGCGGTGACCACTCGATCGACCGCTCCGACCGCACGAACTGCCTCGATGCCCTCCGGTGCGGCAAGCAGGACCACGAGGGTCACCTCGCCCGCCCCTCGATCCCGCGCCTGTGCCGCTGCGTAGTTGGCCGACCCACCGGTTGCGAGCATCGGGTCGAGCAGAAACACCGCCCGCTCGTCGAGTTGCGGGATCGTGTTCATGTAGACCTCGGGTTGCAGCGTCGCTTCGTCTCGTTTGAGGCCGATGAAGCCGGTTTCGGAGTCCGGGAGTGCCTCGAGCGCCGCATCGAGCATGCCGAGCCCGGACCGCAGGATCGGGACGAGGACGGGCTGGTCGACGAGTGCGACCCCTTCGGTGGGGCCCATCGGTGTGTGGAGGGCGATTGTCTCGGTGGGTGCCCCTCGCGCAGCCTCGTAGACGAGGCTGCGCGAGACCCGGTGCAGAAGATCCCGGAATCGGGGCCGGTCGGTCGCTGCGTCCCGCATTTCGGTGAGCTGGGCGGCGACCACTGGATGGTCGATGACGTCGACATGCACGGTGGTGAGCATGCCACGTCGATGGCGGGCGTTCTGTTTCGTCGGCCGTCACGTCCCCGGTTAGTGTCCCCGCAATGCCGTTCGGGCGCGGGTCGCTCTCCATCGTCTTGGTCACTGCGATGATCGCCTCGACCTTTTCGATCTTTGCGCTCGCCGTACTTGCGTCGGCGATCATCGACGATCTTGGTGTGAGTCGGACCATGGTTGGGGTCATCGGTTCGGTCAACACGGGAGTCGGCGCTCTCAGCGCCCCATATTCGGGAAAGCTCACCGACCGCATCGGGCCGCGAAATGCTGTGCTCACGGTCCTTGTGCTCTCAGCATTCTCGCTGTTGTTGATGGGGATGTCGTCGACTGCCTGGATGTTGATCGCCGCCGGTGTGGTGGGTGGGATTCCCCAGGGTTGGGGCAACCCGGCCACGAACGCACTGATTTCTGCCCTTGTCGAACCCGGTGGTCGTGGCGTCATGACGGGGATCAAGCAGAGCGGGGTGACCTTCGCAGTGTTTCTGGCCGGTGCAACGTTGCCCGGTCTCGAGCAGCTGTGGTCGTGGCAGGCCGCCTGCCTGGTGTTCGCTGCCGCCTTTGCGCTCTTTGCCGTCGGGGCGTACCTCATCCTTCCCGCTGGGGCCGCCGTCGTCGGACCGTCGAACGCATCGATGACGCCCTCGAGTGGCCCGTTGCCGGTATTCATCTGGCGTCTCGGCCTGTACGCACTGCTGATGGGACTGGCATCGGGATCGATCGGCCGGTTCCTGGCCCTGTTCGCCGAAGAGTCACTCGACTACACGTCGACAACCGCAGGCTTCGCTGTCGCGCTGTCGGGGCTGCTCGGTATGGGGTTCAGGATCGCAGCGGCGCGACGCGCCGAGCACCGGGTGCGGCCATCGACGCTTCTGATGCAGCTGTCGTTGATTGCGGCCGTTTCGTCGAGCCTCTTCGCGCTGTCACCGATGGTCGGCCGATCGCTGCTGTGGCCTGCGGTGGTGCTGTACGCCCTCGGTCACACCGCCTGGAACGCCGTGATCAACCTGGCGGTGATCGTCAACGTGCCCACTGCACAGGCCGGTCGTGCGACAGGGATCATCATCCTTGGGTTCTTGATGGGACTCACGATCGCCGGCCCGGTCGCGGGTTTCATCGTCGACGAGCGGGGCTCGTACGAACTCGTGTGGTGGCTCTCGGTGGTGCTGGCCGGCGTGTCTGCGGTTCTCGTGAAGCGGTCGCCTCGGGTCGGACGTGCCGACGTTGATCGCCCCTAAGGTACGAGAAATCCTTGCAGCGGCATGTCGGGCGACCGCTGCAGCCAGTTGTCGGTCGGGTAGTCCGCCGCTCCGTCGATGACATGCAGCGTGTAGGCGTGACGGCTGAGCGCTGACGTGTTCGGACCGGACCAGTGGGGGAGTGTGCCGTGCAGAACGACCAGGGTTCCGGCTTCTGCTTCGATCGGAACGAGCGAGGACGTGGGATATGGCTCCTCGTCGAACACGTCGTTGGTGGTGCCCCCTGCGCCATCGAGACGGAAGCGACTCTTGACCGGTAGCCGATGACCGCCGGGTATGGCCCAGAGGCAGCCGTTGTCGACGGTGGCATCCTCGATCGCTACCCAGAAGCCGATCACGGATTGCGGCTCGGTCCACAGGAATGTGTGGTCGGTGTGGCAGATCACCTCCCCGCCGATGCCGGGTTGCTTGAAGATGTACATCGACTGCAGCAGCTTCGGGTCGACGAACCCGATGTCAGCCGCAAGCGATGCCATGTCGGGGGTGCGGGAGAAGTCGCTGAACACCGGGTCGAGGTCGTGCATGGCGTGCCCGATCTTGTTGACGGCAAGCGGCAACGGGCGGGTCAGCCGACCGTCGACGATGGCGCCGTCCTCGAAGAACCATCGCACCGTGTCGCCCGATCCAAGGAACCACTCGTCTTGGGCATGGCTCTGCTCGGTCGTGGAGAAGACGCTGATCGCACCCTCGGTGTCGGGGTCGATCGAGGCCAACAGGTCCTCGACGTGGGCCTTGAGTTCGGCGCAACGCTCGTTGCTCACGAAGTGGGGAAGCACGAGGAACCCGTCGCGCTCCCATGCCTCGAACTGCTCGGGAGTGAGCACTACCCCTCGCCCTTCCGGTACGGCTGCCCGATGGCGGCTGGCATGCGCAGACGCTGCGCAAAGAACACGAGCACCAACAGCACGATCACATACGGCAACGTGTTCGACCACCAGCTCGGCACCGTGTCGGCAACGATCCACCAGAACAGTGCGCCGACGCCGAGGACGCTGGCGAGGACCGTGTCGGCGACCCGACGGCGAGAGAACGCCCATGCTGCGACCCCTGTCAACATGATTGCGTTGACGAGCAGCATGGCGTGCGAGGCGGTGCCGTCGAGATCCTTGAGATCGAGCCCGAACACATAGCCGAACAAAAGGGCGCCGAGCAGGACGCCGCCGGGGCGCCAGTTGCCGAAGATGAGCGCAGCCAGCCCGATGAATCCTCGTCCGGCGGAGTTTCCGCCTTGGAACAGTCCGGACAACTCGGTCGAGATGAAGGCACCGCCCAGTCCGGCCAAGCCACCGGAGATGATCACTGCGATGTACTTGTACCGGATGATGTCGATGCCCTGCGATTCGCCGGCTGCGGGTTTCTCACCGCAGATCCGGAGTCGAAGCCCGAAGCGGGTGCGCCACACCAGCCAGATGGTGAACGGCACCAGCAGGAGGGCGATGATGGAGACCCAACTGGTGCTCCGCAGCAGTCCGCGCACGAGTTGGGCGAGATCGGAGACGTACCAGATCTCCCATTGAGACACCGTCAGCAGCCAATCGGGTGACTCCCAGCCGAAGATCGTTCCACCGGCGAGGAACGGCACATCCCACTTCCCGACCTCGGCCGTTTGGGGCGATGTGGTGGGTGAGCCCCACACCTCCTCGGACAGATAGCGGGTGATCGCGGGTGCGAGAATGTTGATCGCAACACCCGAGATGATGTGGTCGACTTGGAACGTGACGGTGGCGATGGCGTGGAGGAGGCCGCCGATCATGCCGCCGCCGATGCCGATCAGCAGACCCCACCAGGCGCCGTACTCGATCGATCCCCACGCTCCGAACCACATACCGAGGATCAACATGCCCTCGAGGCCGATGTTCACGATCCCGGCTCGTTCCGAGAAGAGACCACCGAGGCCGGCGAGGAAGATCGGCACCGCCCAGCGCAACATCTCGCGTGACGTCGAAACCTGGGTCAGGCGCTCCGTGTCGCTGATGCTCTGCACGATGGTCAACAGCAACACGCCCGCTGCCGCATAGAGCATCCAGCGAGCCCAGGCAGGCATCGTCTCGAGTCGCGACCTCATGCTGGTACCGCCGCTCGCTCGACGAGCAGTGCTTCTGCTGCTTCCCGCGCCTCGTCTCGTTCTCGAAGACGGTTGGCGACGCCATAGGCCACCACGGCGGTGAGGAGGACGACGCCCTGCATGATCACCGCAATCTCACGAGATGCAGCCCCGGTGGAGTCGAGCACGCCCGACGAGACGTCGAGGAACGCGAACAACAGGGCTGCGAAGGCCATGCCCCCGGGGTTGTTGCGGCCGAGCAGGGCGACGGCGATGCCCTGGAAACCCAGCCCTTGGATCGGGTCGGGTGGGAACTTGCCGCGATCGGCAAGTTCGACCATGCCGATCAGCCCGGCGACCGCCCCGGACAGCATCATTGCGGCGAGCACCATTCGTTTGGGTGGAACGCCACCTGCTCGGGCAGCGAACGGGTTGATGCCGCTCGCTCGTAAGTCGAAGCCGAATCGGGTTCGATTCAGCAGCACGTGGTAGAGGATGCCGACGGCAATCGCGAGCAGCAGCATGCCGGTCAGCTCCTTTCCCTGCCCGACTTCTCTCGTGACGAGTTCGAGGAGTCCGTTGATCGTGGGAAGCAGGCCCGAGTCGTCGATCGGTTCGGTACCCAGGGTCGTCGACGTGAATACCTCACCCTGCTCGGCCTGCCATTCCTGTTGCAGCCAGGCGAGCAGACCGCCGACCGCGATCGAGTTGAGCATGATCGTCGAGATGACCTCGTTCACGCCTCGTGCCGTCTTGAGAATGCCAGCGAGTCCTGCGTAGAGCGAGCCGACCACCATGGCAACCACCATGATCACGAGGATGTGCAGCACCTGCGGCAGGCTGATGAGGCCTCCGATCTGTGCGGCGAACAGGAATGCCACGAGGTACTGCCCTTCGACCCCGATGTTGAACAGGTTCATCCGAAACCCGATCGCCGCGGCGACTGCTGACAGGTAGAACGGGGTTGCCAGGTTCAGGATGTCGACCTGTGTCTCGAGCTTCGAGGCGTGACCGAGCATGTCGCCGTACGCCTCTGCCGGGTTCGAGCCGAAGGCGAGTAGGGCCAACGTCGAGACGAGGACGGTCAAGACAAAGGCACCAACGGGTGCGGCGATGACGAGGGCCGTTTTTCGCATCAGGAGGCTTCTTCCTGGAAGGCGACGCCGGTCATGTACGCACCAAGGTCCCGGGGCGTCAGTTCATCAGGTGACAGGGTGGCGACGAATTCTCCCCGCAAGATCACGATGATCGTGTCGGACAGACCGATCAACTCGTCGAGGTCGGCCGAGATCAGCAGGGTCGCCAGGCCCTGGCGACGAGCGGCACGGATGTCGTCCCACACAGCAGCCTGGGCGCCGACATCGATGCCTCGGGTCGGGTGAGCGGCGATCAACACGTCGGGATTCGACGTGAGCTCACGGCCGATGATCAGCTTCTGCTGGTTGCCCCCTGAAAGCGCATGGGCTGCGACATCGATGTTCGGCGTGCGAACGTCGAATTTCTCTCGGATGGTCTCGGTCTGGCGCCGAGCACCCTCGCGGTTGATCCACCAGCTCGATCCGTATGGCATCTGGGTCTGATGGCCGAGCGCAGCGTTCTCCCAGAGTGGCGACGAGAGCAAGAGCCCCTCGTGGTGGCGGTCCTCGGGCACATAGGCGATGCCCGCCTCCCGACGTTGTCGCACTGAGTCGTGGGTGATGTCGTTGCCGAGCAACTCGATCGTGCCCGACGAGACATGGGCGGTGCCCACGACGGCGTCGACCAACGCGCCCTGGCCGTTCCCCTCGACGCCTGCGATACCCACGATCTCACCCTTGCGGATCACGAGATCGATGTCGCGGGCAGCAGCTCGTCCGTCTTCGTTGAGTACCGTGACACCACGGAGCGCGAGCGCAACCTCATCGGTCACGGTCGAGACGGTTGTGGTTGGCGTGGGAAGCTCGCTGCCCACCATCAGCTCGGCCAGATCATGCGCGGTGACGCCTGTGTTCCTCATCGTGGCCACGGTCTTGCCGTGGCGGAGCACGGTGATGCTGTCGGCGATCTCGAGGACCTCGTCGAGCTTGTGATCGATGAAGAGGATCGTGGAACCAGCCGCCTTCAGTTCGCGCATGTTCTCGAAGAGCGCTTCGACCTCTTGGGGAACGAGGACCGCTGTCGGCTCGTCAAGGATCAGGATCTCGGCGCCTCGATAGAGCACCTTGATGATCTCGACCCGCTGTCGTTCACCGACCTCGAGTGTCTCGATCATCTGGTGGACGTCGACGGTCAAACCGTACTCTTCGGCCACCTCACGAAGGTGTGCCTCGGCTCCGTGGAAGTCGAGTCGACCGCCGGCGAGGGTGGGCTCAGCGCCGAGGATGACGTTCTCGAGCACGGTCAAGTGATCGGCAAGCATGAAGTGCTGATGCACCATGCCGATCCCGCAGTTGATGGCATCGGTCGGTGAATCAAAATCGACGATCGCACCGTTGACCTTCATCGTGCCCTCGTCGGCGGCCTGCATGCCGTAGAGGATCTTCATCAGGGTCGATTTGCCAGCGCCGTTCTCGCCACAGATCGCATGGATTTCACCGCGCTCGACGGTGAGATTGACGTCGTCGTTGGCGACGACCCCAGGGAATCGCTTCGTGATCCCGGTGAGTTCGATCGCAGCAGTCATTCCGTCACTCCTGTTCTCTTCCCCCACGTGTCCTCCCCAGACGCGAAACGAGCGAGACCGGACCCTATCCGAAGCCTTTCGGTCACAACAGACCGTTTGCCTCGGTGGGTCCGCCCTCGCTCGAACGCAGATGAGCAGTTCAGGCGGTGAGGCCGCCCGGGCTGCTATCAGCCGTTGGTGACCTGGGTCGGATCCGTCGGGACCACGACGTCACCGGCGATGATCGCAGCCTTGGCGGCTTCGAGTTCATCGGCGATGTCGTCGACGTAGCCACCGGTGCTCGAGTAGCCGACACCATCGACGGAGAGGTCGTACAGGTTCGGTCCAGCGGCGAAGGTTCCGTCATCCTGCGCCTTGAGGATCTCGTAGACGGCGACGTCCACACGCTTGAGCATCGAGGTGAGAACGTACTCTTGGAGACTCGCGTCCACCGCACCGATCGTGTTGTACTGATCGGAGTCGACCCCGATACCCCAGACCTTGGTGCCGTTGTCCTCGGAGTATTCCTTGGCTGCCTGGAACATGCCGTTACCGGCACCGCCAGCGGCGTGGTAGATGATGTCGGCACCGTCTTCGTACATCGTGGTGGCGATGACCTGGGCGCGGTCGGGCTGGTTGAAGCCGTCGAAGTCCGGCGCATCGGTGATGTACTCGGCGACGACCTCGATCGACGGGTCGACCGACGCAACACCGGCACGGAAGCCGGCCTCGAACTTCTCGATCAGCCCGAAGCAGCAGACGCCACCGATGAAACCGACCTTGCCGGTCTGGGTCTTGAGCGCCGCAGCAACGCCGACAAGGTAGGAACCCTGCTCTTCGGCGAATACGAGGCCGGCAACGTTCGGACCGTACGGGGCGGGCGGATCCTGACTGAAGTCGAGCATCGACGAGTCGATGACTGCGAAGTTGGTGTCGGGGTTCTCTGCGGCAACGGCAGCTGCGTCACCTTCGAAGAGGAAGCCGACACCGATCACGATCGGGTTTGCGTCGGCGGCAAGCTGAAGCAGCTCAGCGCGGTTCGAACCGTCGTCGTTGGGCGAGGCCTCGGCGAAGTTGATACCGAGTTCGCTCTTGGCGCGCTCGAGGCCTTCGGCGGCCGAATCGTTGAACGACAGGTCGCCTCGGCCACCGATGTCGTAGACGAGGCCGACCGTGGTGTCCGACGACACGTCAGCCATGTCATCGCCGTCGTCGGCCATGTCATCGCCGTCGTCGGCCATGTCATCGCCGTCGTCGGCCATGTCATCGCCACCGGCGTCGTCGGAGCCGGTGTCTGCGCTGTCGTCGTCACCGCACGCTGCAGCGACCAGTGAGAACGACAGGAGCACAGCCAGCAGAAGCAGCAAACGCTTGCGCATGGTGGATTTCCCTCCAGACCGCCCGTGGGCGGCACTACATAACGATCCGACGCGACAGTCGTGTCGGAGTTCTCGTACGGTACTCGCGGTACAGATCGTTCGCGCAACGGTCTGCCTGGGGAAAACTCGCAGGTCGAACGGGTTGCCGATCAGTAGAAAACACACCGGGATCGGTGTCGGGGAACCGCCTTGTACGCGGGTGCGGATCCGAGGTTCCAGAGCAGATTGTCGAGACTGCCGGTCATCAGATCGGGGCGACGAGTTGCGCGTACCTCGGCGGCGAGCAGTTCCACGGCGTGGACGCCGCAGGCCCGTATCTCGAGCTCCTCGGGAGAACCGATCGCAATGTCCTCGACGGCGTCGACCCGGGCCACGAGTTCGTCGCTGAAGACCAGCACGCCGTTCAGCCGAAGCACGTGAGGCACGAGGTTGTCGGCGAACATGGTGAGCTGATCGAGGTCGGCGAAACGGCCCAGCTCGGAGGCGCCGAAGGTGACCGCAAGATCCTGGACGGTGATCTGGGCACGTTTGTAGAGCGAGACGGGACCGACGATCGGGTGCTCGTGAACGTCGCGATAGAAGGGCATG
>Ga0181564_10000960_pt1 | contig 25658 bp, 23 predicted proteins | sample 011ome_24_FD_134512 | JGI IMG/M metagenome (GOLD analysis project Ga0181564, IMG submission 134512) | Coastal salt marsh microbial communities from the Groves Creek Marsh, Skidaway Island, Georgia - 011513CT metaG (megahit assembly) | ecosystem: Environmental > Aquatic > Marine > Intertidal... | reverse complement strand
CGACAGTGGCAGCCGTTTTATCTTCCGCACAGTGCGCAGCAGTCAGAACCTATTAAGGAGCGATAAGTGATCCGCCACAAAATTGACCCTGAAATGTTTCACCATTAGAGGGATCGACCAATGCACACATCCAGGGATAAGTTCCCGTGGGAACGTCGTTCCCGCCCACGATCTTGGTCTGTCCAAGAGCGCTTATGCTGCAGAATACTAGCAATGCTAAGGCTCCCGCAGTTGTGGTAATAAGCTGTGAAATTTTCATGAGGAGGTGTTCGGAGAATAGGCCCTAGCAAAGTAGCTGAAATGAGAGACAATAATCGAGTAGCAACTCGCCATTTTCCCGGAACCAATCAGTTATCTGAGAATCTTTCGAATTCTCTCCAGGGCCCCATCGTAGGGTGGATTCAGCGTGAAGAAATCCTTCCAGAAGTATCGCTTCGTAACAGAGCGAGTATACGTGAATGTCTGAAAACCTGCTATTCCTCGGTAACGTCCCATTCCGCTCGCTCCAACCCCTCCAAAAGGGAGTTTCAGGTTCGTTGCCTGTTTGATAACGTCGTTGAAGCAGACTGTTCCGGATGGGTGGGACTGGGCCATCGCTTCACGAAAGTCCTTATCCCGGGAAAAAACGTAAAGTGCAAGTGCTTCTGAGTGAGATTGAAGCCTGGTTTGCAAGTGTTCGAGATCTTGAAATGGAACGATGGGCAGTACAGGACCGAAAATCTCTTCCTGCATACATTCATCATTCCAATTTGCCTCAGGAAGTAGTTTCGGAGCCATTCTCAAACGGGAGCTAACATCCTCGCCGACGGCGAAGATGGGTTCTTTCACTACTCTCGAAATGGCGTCGAATCGTTCACGATCCAAGATGCGGGCGAGGTCTTCTTCGCGTCCATGTCCATAGCGATCCTTCAGTTGCTGTTGCAACTTCTCGATGAGAGCTTCTCGGATTGATTCTTCGGCCGCTACGAAATCTGGGGCCATGCAGGTTTGCCCGGCGTTGAGAAATTTTCCGCTCACGATTCGTTCTGCGGCGATATCAATATCGGCAGTTTTGTCAACAATACAGGGTGATTTGCCACCGAGTTCGAGCACTGCCGGGGAAAGATGCTTCGCCGCTGCAGCAGCTACCAGTCTCCCTACTTTCTCTGCGCCCGTAAAAAAGAAAAAATCGAAAGGCTGCTCGAGAAGCTCGGAGGCTTCGTTCACTTCTCCAATGACGACTGCCGCGTGATCGGGAGGAAACACTTCGGACACAATACTGTTGAGCAGGTCCGCGGTTGCAGGAGCCTTTTCTGATGGTTTCAGGATGACGGTATTCCCGGCGGCAATCGCTGCAATGAGTGGGCTTAGCGAGAGCTGGAATGGATAGTTCCAAGGCGACAGTACCAGGACCGTGCCAATTGCTTCCTGACGAATCTCGCTTCGTGCGGGGAGATAGTAAAATGGGTTGCTGGCGCGTTTGGGCTTCGCCCACCGCTTCAGGTTTTTGCAGGTATGACGGATTTCGTGTAGAAGGAAATAAAACTCCGAGATATATCCCTCCACTTCAGGTTTCCCGAGATCTTTCGAGAGTGAGTTCAGAATTTCTTCTTCTCGCTTTTCAATCACTCGCCCGAGGTTTTCCAGGGTGGCCAGTCGAAAATTCAGGGGCCGAGTTTCTCCGGAAGCAAAAAATTCGCACTGCCTTTGGTGAAGGCTTGGAATGTTCGAATCCTGTCTGTTGTCGATCTTTGCCATTCGTAGTGTAGCGACCTTTTTATTTACGCTTTGTATCTAATTAACGGTGTTTCGATTTTACTCTGCATCCGAAGTCTGCTGAGGTGCGTTTCAGAATTAATGCTTTTGTATTCATTTTCCAACAGAGTAAGTTCAAGCGAAAGTGATTCAAAATGAACCAGCTCCACTCCATGTCTACTCCCGAAAAACGTGCTAGTGAAACCGTTCGCCACAACTACTCCAATCCGCCGAAAGTCGTCATCGTTGGAGGTGGTCCGGGCGGCGTAGCGAGTGCACTGATTCTCGCCAGCCGTGGGTTCAATGTCCATCTCTACGAAAAGCAGGACCGCCTCGGGGGGCGTACTGGGGCGATTAAGGAGAAAGGCTACAAATTCGATATCGGCCCGACCTTTCTTATGATGAAAGATCTGCTTGATCGGATTTTCGAGGAGTCTGGAAAAAAGTCCGAGGATTATCTGACTAATGTGAGGCTGGATCCGATGTATGAACTGCATCTTCCAAATAAGGTCTTCACGGCCTACTCCGATCCTGCGAAAACCAAGCAGGAGATCGAGCGCCTTTATCCCGGGATGGGGGGGGGGCTTGACCGCTTCCTCGATACCGAGGGGAAACGTCTTCGTAAATTACTTCCGGCATTGCAGATGGATTTCTCATCGCCTTTCGTGGCGCTTTCTCCGTCGCTGATTCCCGCGATACCTCATCTATCGCTGGGACGTTCTGTCTTCGACAACTTGAATCGCTACTTCCCTGATCCGGAGTTGGCCTTGCTTTTCTCCTTCCAGAGCAAATACCTTGGCATGTCGGCTTGGGATTGTCCGGGGGCTTTTGCGATGCTTTCTTATATGGAGCACGCCCACGGGATCTATCACACGATGGGGGGACTGAGCGAAATTCCAGTCGCATTCGGAAAGGCTGCGGCAGACGTCGGCGCCCACATCCACACGGGAACGGCTGTGAAACAATTATCGCTGAAAGGGCGAAGCGTAGTTGGGGTAGAATTGGAAAACGGCGAAGTCGTGGAGGCCGATCAAGTGGTAGTGAATGCCGATTTTGGCCATGCCATGAAGCATCTTGTTCCGAATGGGGCGTTAAAGAAATATACGCCCGAGAAATTGGATAAGATGAAATATTCGTGCTCGACCTTTATGATGCATCTCGGAGTGAAGAAGCAATACGATTTGCCACACCACGCCATCGTTTTCGCTAAAGACTACAAGAAAAATGTCGACGAGATTTTTACAAATGGTCTCGAATCGGATGATATCTCGTTTTACGTCCGTAATGCCGGAGTTACCGATCCAACACTGGCGCCGGAGGGCAAATCAAGCCTCTACATTCTAGTTCCAACTCCCAACCTTGATGGTGATATCGATTGGGATGCGGCTAGAGCACGCTACCGAAAACTCGTCATCGACGGATTACGGGACCGTTTTGGAATTGACGATCTCGAAGAGAATATCGAAGTCGAGAAGATCTTTACGCCAAAGACGTGGGAGCAGGATTTGGATATCTTCAAGGGGGCTACATTCAACCTCTCCCATTGTCTCAGCCAGATGGCCTTCAATCGTCCACGAAACCGTTTTGAAGACCTCGACAACTGCTTCCTAGTGGGTGGTGGCACGCATCCTGGTAGCGGTCTCCCCACCATATTTGAGTCAGCGAGAATTTCGGCAAACTTGATTTCCGATGGATACGGCGTTGCCTATCCAAGTCGTGAGGCCGCTGCTGTATGAAGCAATTTATCCCGAAAGGATCCGATGTAGTTGTCGTTGGCGCAGGCCTCGGTGGTCTCTCAGCCGCCATCTCACTTCGAGCGAAAGGCTACCACGTCACCTTGGTGGAAAAAAACAATCAGGTCGGGGGCAAGTTGAACGAGCGTTCCCGCGAGGGTTTCTCCTTTGATCTGGGGCCTTCTATTTTTACTCTGCCTCACATTTTTCGTGATCTTTTCCGGCGGGCCGGGAAAGAGATGGAAGACTATCTCACGTTGGAAAGAGTGACTCCTCACTGGAGAAACTTCTTCGAGGATGGTCTCGCTCTCGATTTGTATGAGGAACCAGAGTTGATGCAGCAGGAGATGGCAAAGCTGCCCGGAGATGTAGATCGGAACTGGAATGAACTCCAGCAATTTCTCACCTATGCCCGGGGCCAGTATCATCTCATCGATGAAGGATATCTTCGTCGGGGCCTGGACACCTTTTGGGAAATGTTGCGGCACTATGGACTGATGCAGTTTGGTGCGCGCTTTGATTACAAAAATACGATGGCCGAGGGGATAGCTCAATATCTGACTGACCCTCATCTTCGCGAGATCTTCGAGTATTTCATCAAGTATGTAGGCTCGTCTGCCAAAGATGCACCCGGCTACATGAACATGATGCCAATTATCCAGTATGATTACGGTCTTTGGTATGTGAAGGGCGGGCTCTATGAACTGGCAAAAGCCTTGCAGAAAGTTCTGGATGAACTTGGCATCGAACTTCGGCTTGGAGCAGAGACAAAACAGATCGAGCGAGCATCGAATGGGCGTGAAGTGAGTCAGGTAATACTCGCTGACGGGGAAGTGATCACAGCCGATTTTGTCGTCTGCAATATGGAAGCCATTCCTGCTTATCGATACTTGCTAGGTGAGTCCGAGTCATTTCTCGCGAAATTGGAAAAGCGTTTTGCGCCAGCGTGCTCTGGACTTGTTGCTCATGTCGGGACGAATCGGGTGTATGATCAACTTGCTCATCACAACTTCTTTTACTCAGCGAACCAAGACGATCATTTCAATTCTGTTTTTAAGAAAGGAAAGCTGCCGGAGGATCCAACGATTTATCTAGTTGCACCGACAAGATCCGACTCTTCGAAAGCTCCCGAGGGATGCGACAACCTGAAAATTCTCCCCCACGTTCCTCCGATCGATCCTGACAACCCACTCACGGAGCAGGACTACCATGAGTTTAAAGATCGGGTCTTCACCAAGTTGGAGCGAATGGGGCTCACTGATCTGAGAAAGCATATTGTTGTCGAGGATACCTTAACCCCGATCGACATTGAAAAAATGTATCGCTCCAATCGAGGTTCGATTTATGGAGTGGTGAGCGACTGGACGAAAAACAGGGGATTCAAACTTCCCAAGCAGTCATCGAAATACCGGAACCTCTTTTTCACCGGTGGCAGTATCAATCCCGGTGGCGGAATGCCGATGGCGGTTTTGTGTGGACAGAAATTGGCTGATCGAGTGGCTGATGCAAAGTAGGCTGAGAGAAGCATGGCCTGGCCTTTATCTCTTCCCATAGCGCTCGCGGCATGCAGTTGGGTGCTTTCATGGTTTGCCTTTTTTCGTCTTCGCAGTGTCCGGCGGGTAGGCGGAAGCAAAGTGGGGAAACCCGCAACTATCAGTGTTGTTATTCCTGCTCGAAATGAAGAAGCAAATCTGGCGAATCTCATCCCGAGCCTGAATGCGCAATCGCGCTCCTTTTTGGAGATCATCGTCGTGGACGATCAATCGGAAGACGGGACCGCATCTGTAGGCCGGGAACTCGGCGCAACGGTGATATCAGGGATGCCGCTTCCAGCAGGGTGGAACGGGAAACCGTGGGCGCTAAAGCAGGGGAGTGATGCCGCGAAAGGGGCTTGGCTGCTATTTCTCGATGCAGATACCGTCGCGTTGCCTGATCTGCACGAGGAACTTGCTCGGCTGGCAGAAGTTGAGGGCACTGCCTTCTCTATCGGGCCATACCATCAAATCGAAAAGCTCTACGAGAACCTGTCCGCTTTTTTCCACCTGACGATGAACGTTGGAACAAACGCCTTTGGCTTGCGTGGAAGTGATGCGGAGAGAGTTGAATTTGTCGGGCAGTGTCTGTTTGTCAGGAGAGTTGACTATGACCGTGCGGGAGGTCATGAATCTGTCAAAGATGTGAACCTGGAGAATTTCCATCTCGCCGGGTATTTTCGAAAGCTGGGTCTTTCCTGCCGGACCTATCTTGGAAAGGGGCTAGTCGAAATGCGAATGTATCCTGACGGATACGATTCGTTGCGGGATGGTTGGGCGAAAGGGTTCTCATCCGGCGTGGGGGTAACTCCTGCCCCGGCCCTCGTCGGGCTTTCGCTATGGTTCTCAGGTTTGTCGATCACGATTGTTTCCCTTATACTTCTGCCCTACCTACCTTCCGCAATGCGGCTTCTCGTGCCTGTTCTCTATCTGCTCTACGCGATTCAATGTGGAGTGTTTTTTCGGAGAATTGGAAACTACTCGGTATTTGCGGCTCTGCTTTTTCCTGTCCCGTTTCTCTACTACCTGCAGCTATTCATCCGTGGTTGCCTTCGGCGATCCAGTGGAGCTACTGCCAAATGGAAAGGCCGTGATGTGGTTTGAGCTGCCAGCGATCTGGATTGCCGTCACCAACGTGGTTTTTGTGCCTCTGGTTCATCTCGGCGTTTCGTGGTTTTTCACGAAGTGTTTTTCGTCGGAGTCTTTTCATCCTGATAGATGGCCCTTTCGAATCGAGCGCTGGGAATCAAGCGGTCGAATATACGATCGAGTCTTTGTGGTCAGGCGGTGGAAAAATTGTATACCCGACGGGGCTACCTGGTTCGGAGGTTTTGCCAAGAAAGAGCTATCGGAGAAGTCGGCAGAGTTTTTCCAGGAGTTCCGGCGGGAAACTTGCCGGGGCGAGGCTGCGCATTGGGCCCAGGTGATTTTGCTCATGTTCTCCATTACGTGGAATCCCGGGGTGGCTGCCGTGGTGATGATCGCCTACAGCTTTCTCTCAAATCTGCCCTGCATCATCATCCAGCGCCATACTAGAGCCCGTCTCGGACGAGTTCTGCAGAAAACGGAAGGCTGAACTTGCTCTTGCCCGAGCCTCTGGGGATCGTATGTTATTTTTTCGGAAATCCGAAACATTGGCGGCGGTGATTGGCCCTGATGAGTTGAGATTTCCCTGCTGAACTACGTGATGCGTCGATATGCTCTCATAGCCCTCGCTATCGGTGGAGGTGCCGTTCTGGTGGCCTTACTGCTCGAAGTGCTTGGGGCATTCGGTCCGCTCACTACCTGGCTTCGCGAATGGTACTTGGAAAAGGGCCTTTTCCCTTCCGCCGAACCTTTTTCTGCTCTCTGGGTTGATTTTATTTTTCTCGGAGTAATCACCATGGGGGTGGCATGGAGCATTGTCGATATCTCACGCGTTTCTCTGAAAATTCTCGTGTTACTGTGCTCGCTGATTCTCGTCCACGGACTTTCTTTGACGGGCGCTCTCCATGGGTGGTTTTTCGAACCCTTTACGACCATTGCGGCTCTCATCCTTGCGGCGGCAGCTGGTTTTGTTTTTGCGGGGACGGAAACGGGTATGAGAAAACGTGTCCTCGAAGATGTCATCGGCAATCGCATCTCGCAGGCCACTTTTGACGAATTACTTGATGCCCCTGAGCCGCCGGATTTCGGTGGAGCCGTCCACGAGGTCACCGTCCTGACGTGCCGCTTGTTCGATCATCAGGAATTGCGGGATAAGCTGGATCCATCGGAGCTAATTCAGATGAGCAACCTCTTCCTACGGAGTGTTTCGACCTTTCTCGCTTCTCGCGGTGCGTATCTCGACGAATCAGGACCTGAGTTGGTGCGAGGGTATTTCGGTTTGCTTCAGTCAAGCGAAACTCACGCGATTGATGCCTGTCGCGCCGCCCTGGAGCTGCGTTCCCGGCTTCGAAATCTCAGCCAAGAGTGTGAGACTCGCTGGTTTCAATCTCCCAAATACGGCATCGGGATCAGCACTGGCCCTATGACCGTGGGAGTTTATGGATCGCGAGAGCATCGCTTTTTCAGCGGCATTGGCTCCGAGACCGACTACTCGAGGAGACTCGCGCATGCCAACCATCGCTATGGTTCCGACATCCTTATCGGCCCACTGACCTACACCAGCATTGGGCGTGAACTGGAGGTGCGACCGCTTGAGATGTTCTACGATCCTGAATCCGATGTGATGACTGAAATTTACCAGCTCCTCGCTACGCCCGATTCTTTCAGTGAAGAGGAAAGGGCCAAGCGCGATTTGTTCTGGGAGGGCGTGATTCGCTTTCGGGAAAAGGAATACGAGAAAGCGCTCGATATCCTCAGTCACGCGAAGCGTCCGGGAGAAGACGATGCACCGCTTGAGTTCTTTTTGGAAAAATGTCAGGCAGGACTGGCTGGCGAAGATGTCGAGCCAGACGACGGAAAGAAAAATTCTCAGGATGGCCACGCTCGTCTTCTCAATCTGATGTGATACCGCTTCCTTCCCCCCTTTTATAGTTTCATGGCGAACGTCGACTATCCTGAGCCAGTCCGTGCTCTCATTGTTCATCTCAAGCAGCTTCCCGGAATCGGTCCGAAAAGTGCAGAACGCATTGCGGTTTGGCTGATGCAGCAGGGGAGTGAGATTACCGGTCCTTTCGCCCAGATCGTTGCTCGCGCGGGAGGGGATGTCATTGAATGCCGAACCTGCGGATTCTTCGCCACCGAGAATGATGGATGCGCGATCTGCGACGCGATTCAGCGCGACGAATCATCGCTCTGTGTTGTGGAGCAGCCTACTGATATTCTGCCTCTGGAAAGATCAGGAGCCTATCGAGGTCACTACCATTCCCTTCGAGGGAGAATTTCACCACTCGATGGAATCGGCCCGGAAGAACTTCGCATTGGGGAGCTATCCGAGCGCCTTCGGGCTGGAAATTTCGAAGAAGTGATCATTGCACTCAGTTCCGATGTGGAAGGGGAGGCAACCGCCAATTATCTCGCCGAAGTGCTTGCTCAATTCTCTGGATTGAAAGTGACCCGGCTCGCCCAGGGAATGCCTGCAGGTGGTGGATTGGAATCGGCCGACGAGCTGACCTTGATGCGGGCGCTGCAGGGGCGGACTGGTTTGTGATCTCGCGGCGTTCGAAACCTCCGCGGTGTGAAAGGGAAATCAACCTAGCGAAACTCCGGCACGATCACGAGATTCACCCGCTCCAAGCCCCGTAATACCGTGATCTTCGTATCTTTTCCTGCCGTGAGATTGGCGCAAAGATCGGTCAGTTCGTCGAGCGATTCGATTTTGATTTGGTTCACTTTCAGGAAGATGTCGCCTGGCTTTACCCCGCCGCGGGCTGCAGGGGATTTGGGACGGACAGTATGAACTTCGGGTGTGGTATTTTCTTCCTCGAACAAAACCCCGAGCCGAACATTTCCCGATTTACGGAAGGTCTCGAACTCGTCGATCAATTTGCGAAGTTTCGGTGCAGGGATGGCTCGCGCGACGGGCGCCCCTTGTTTTTCTCTCTCTGTCAAAACACCAACCACATTTCCTTTATGGTCAAAGAGGGGCATTCCCGGACGGCAGAAATCGTCGGCATTTTCCAATCGAACTCGCAACAATGTTGCAGGCAGCGGCTGATTCTTGTCCTGCGTGCGCGCTTTTCCCGCGACAGTTGTTCGGCAGTATTCCTTGCCAGCACGGCAGTGGAGTGCCTGACCAGGACGCAGTTGGCCCGTTTTGGCCAGAACAAACGGGGTGACCCCCTCCAGCTTTTTCTTCGTCTCAATCAGGCAAAGACCATGTGCTGGATCGACATAGAGAACTTTCGTGGAAATTTGATCTCCTTGGTGAAGGAGGCCGGGTTGGAACTCTGACTTTTCTTGCTCGGAACGCGGAATCACGCTGATAAACCAGTTGGGTCTCCCCAGGCAGATCGCGGGAGTCTCGACACTTTCTCCCCACGAAAGGGCGAGCATTGGCGGTGACGGTGCGACCTCGGCGCGAGCGAAGGGGGTTACTGTAGCCAGCACTCCCGTGAGTGACAGAATCACAGATCTAGTCGGCATGGCGAGCAAGTAAACTTACAGTTCGCGAAGGGGTCCACGCGCGCTGGCGGGGAGGACATTTCCGTCGATTGCTGGCGGCATTGCCTTGGGAATTTTCAGCTGAATGTTTTCATCTGTGGATTCCGGAAAGGATGGCATGGTTGCCTTGTCCGTGGAAGTCTCGACTATCGCTGATGTTGGCACCTCATTTTCATTCGCTCTGGGTATTGCGAAAAAGAGACCAGCTCCTACCGCTGCGGCGGCACCGGTCGGGACGAGCCACTTGGCGCTGCCCATCTCTTCGAACCAGAGTGAAAATCGCTCGGCGAGTAAAGCCCGAGACGATTGCTGCAACATCTCCGCGCGTTGTCGTTCCTTAAAATTTTCGGCAAATTGCTGAAAATACTCTTCACCTGGGGTTTCATACCGTTTCAGGCGAATTAGGCGTTGCACGTCGTCGGAGTCTTTCATCGTGGGGCTGGCAAGATGCAAAGGTAATGGTCAGCTGAATCAATTTCAATCACCGATCTTGCTGCATTTGCACCCCATTGCCTACTTCCGGAAGTCGTCGAGATACGTCTGCAGCTGTCTGTGAGCGTAAAAGAGCCGAGATCGGACCGTCCCTTCAGACACTCCTATGATCTTTGCGATCTCCGCGTGCGGCATCCCTTGGATGTCGAACATGGTGACCACAGCTCTGTGATCATCTGACAACTGCTGCATTGCCATGTTCAATCTTTCTTGCAGTTCCGAAATATTTGCCTCTCTCACCGGATCGGATTTTGAGGTCGCTTCGATGAAATCCTCGTCCCGCTCGATCGCGAGATCGACGTCGTCGAGGCTGTAAGCACGACGGCGATTTCTCTTTTTGAGAAAGTTCAGCGTCATGTTCGTCGCGATCGAGTAAATCCAGGTGTAGAACGCCGACTTGCCCTTGAATCGCTTGAGAGCGCGATAAGCCTTCGCAAAAACGTCCTGCAAAGTATCATTCGTATCCTCGTGATTCGAGGTCATATGATACACAAGACCGTAGAGCTTCGGCGTGTATTTCACGACGAGTTCATCAAATGCTGCGGTATCGCCCTCGCGGGCCCGCTGGACCAGTTCGAGATCTGGATCGACCTTGCGCATTTTGCGACGTTCGCTCATTGGGTTTGCCTTCGCGTTGCCGCCCTTTTTTCGCAAATCTTCACCGGAAATATCACCAGTGGATCCGCACTGATCGCCCGATTTGGGGGAATCAGTTTTCGGCATAGCACTCAGGCTGGTTTCGGTCAGTTGCATCTTAGCGGTTCTGTTAGAGGGGGATAATCAGGGTTATCTGTGGATTAGACGTTCGGCGATACGTGTTCTTTTAAAGAATACGAAGTATTTACATTAGTTCTTAGACAAAACGTCATCATGTGAATCGCAGTGGCTTTTAAATTACTACGCCCACCTGCCAGTAATTGTTTCAAATAAGCCCAGATGTGACGCGATCTGCGAGGTCCAGAAGCTCGCTGCGGTAATCCTCGGTGGAGGCAGGATGCCCGTGATTGATCAAAACGCCCCTCGATAAATCGAATGCTGCAGCTTTGAGAATGCTCTGTGGGATTTCTTCGCCATGATCATTAAACCAGGGAGTAGGTAGTTTTACCTTACCGCGAAAGCTGGAAAAAAGATCGTTGGCGAAGAGCAACTTTCGAGACGCTGAATAGTAACCGACATGTCCCAGAGTGTGTCCCGGGAGGCCAACCACCTCAAGTCCGCCCCAGAACGGCAAAGTTTCTCCCGACTCGATCCATACATCGACTTCGGGTATCTCATATCGGAACAGCGTTCGTGCTGCCGCCTCAAGAATCCCGCACGCCTTTGCCACTCCAGTGTAGGGAAACGTGCCCTCAAGATGCGCCTGATCCAACGCAGGCGCGTAGATCCTGGCTCCAGTAAGTCGTTTCCATTCCGCAAGATTCAGGGTGTGGTCAATGTGCCCGTGAGAAACCAAAATCGCTTCGACCTGCTCGGGAGCGAATCCCAGTTTCTCAAATTCCGGTAGCCAGCGCTTTGGTGTCGAGGAAAGGAAGCCTCCGTCGAGCAGAACAATTCCGCCCACTCAGGCGACGGAGGAAAAAGAGCGTAGTGATGCACGAGCCGCCCGCGCAGCTGGTAGCAATTTTCTGCCCCCTGAATGATGCGATAGGAAGGAGGTTGATTCTGTTTTCGGAAAATGGCAAGAATCCGTCATGCAGAAAGCTCACGACTCAGCTCACACCGACGCAGCACTCGATTGCGGACGCCGCGGATTTCTCACCACGACCGGACTCGCCGCAGGCGCGTTCGGCGGACTGGCGGCATCCTCCGCTATGACGAGCCGCGCGGCGGATGACAGAAAGCCATTCAAGCTGTGCCTCAATATGTCGACGATTCGCGGCCACGAATTGGACGCCGCCGAGGAAATCGAAGTCGCGGGAAAAGCGGGATACGACTCCATCGAGCCGTGGTTTCGAAAAATTAATGCCTACACGGAGAACGGTGGTTCGCTGAAAGATTTGAAAAAACGCATCGACGATCACGGACTCACCGTCGAGAGCGCGATTGGATTTGCAAAGTGGATTGTGAATGATCCCGATGCTCGAGCCGTCGGGCTTGAGGAGGCCAAGCGTGACATGGATACCATTGCCCAGCTCGGCGGCATGAGAATCGCCGCGCCGCCAGCGGGGTCTGGAGGCAAAGACGTCATTTCTCTGGACGATGCCGCAGACCGCTACCGCGACCTGCTCGAACTCGGCGAGAAAATGGGCGTTGTGCCTCAAGTCGAGATGTGGGGCGGCCATCCCATCATTGGGACTGTGGAAAAGGCGATCTATGTTGCGATTCGCGCGGGTCATCCCGATGCCTGCTTTCTGGGTGATGTCTACCATACTTACAAAGGCGGCTCGTCATTCGATTCCATTCTCATGATGGGGCCACAGGCACTGAAAGCCTATCATATGAACGACTACCCGGCAGATCCTCCTCGCGAAACGATCAAAGATGCCGATCGGGTTTTCCCCGGTGATGGAATCGCTCCCATTCCCGACATTCTAAGGAAATTCCGCTCTGTTGGAGCAAGCCCCGCCCTTTCGCTGGAACTCTTCAACAAGAGTTATTGGGAGATGCCGGTCATGGAATGCGCCAAAGTTGGCCTGGAGAAAATGAAGACTGTTGTTGCCGAGGCGGGACTGTAAAATAGCGAAGCTCACTCTACGAGTTGACGGCGATTCAACCCAGTCAGGTCGTTAACCAAGCAGGTTGATGTGCTCGACACTGACCTGTTAGGGCCTTCCCATCTTGACTTGGGGGCGCGCTTGCCGATTAGATCATCAGCTTTGATCCGGTCATACCGAATACGATGGAAATCGTTGTTGTAGACGTAGCGACTTTCAAGGTTTTTGACAAAAAAGCCGATGTTGGGCATCGCGGCCATCAATTCGATGGGCTCCTTCAGACCAGGGCAAAGGTCGAAAAATTCGCGTGTGAAACGATCAGTTTCTGATTTGGAAGTGAGCGGTTTATACCAAAATCCGCTATTGCGCTACAAGACCTGAGCAGCGGTTGTCGCTACGTTAAGTAGTCTGAACACCCTGTAACATCATGTTTGATTTTCTTGCCGAAGGTAATGGTCCTCTTTGTGGGCACAAGCGGTCGCGCCGCGAGTTTCTCAGCGTAGGTGCTCTTGCCCCGATTGGCTTGTCTCTACCGCAGTATCTGTCTGCGAAACAAAACGGTCATGTGAAGGGAGACGAGAGTAAGTCGTGCATCATGATTTTCAATCTCGGAGGGCCGAGTCATCTCGATTTATGGGACATGAAGCCGAATGCTCCCTCTGAAATCCGCGGGCCGTTCAAGCCGATTCGGACCAAGTCTGATGAGATCGATATTTCCGAAATCCTTCCTATGCACGCGAAGGTGGCTGACAAGTTTTCTCTGATTCGTTCGTGCCATCACGATGGTGCAGCCGTTCACGATGCTGGTTGGCAGATTATGCAGACGGGCCGGAGATTTACAGGCGGGGTGGAAACGCCTCATGCCGGTGCTGTTGCCAACTACCTCATGCCTCGGCGAAATGATCTTCCCCCATTTGTCGTTCTTCCGGAGCTGATGGGACGTGGGGGAGGAAACCTGCCAAATGGCCAGGCCGGTGGATTCCTCGGAAAGGCACATGATCCCTTTGCCCTGATGGCTGACCCATCGAAGGAGGATTTCAAAGTTCCAGATCTGCTTCCACCGGACCAGATCGGGGCTTTACGTCTCGAGCGAAGGAAGTCGATGCGGGATCTCGTCGATCGGACCGTAAAGGATTTTGAGGAAAGCGAAGATGCTCGACTTCTCGACGAGAATTTTCATTCCGCCTTCCGGCTCATGACGAGCGAACAGGCGCGCGCCGCTTTTGATCTCACGAAAGAGTCGAAGCAGACACGCGAACGGTATGGAATGAATCGCGTCGGCCAGTGCATGTTGCTGGCTCGTCGTCTCATCGAAAACGGCGTCCGCTTCGTGACCGTGAATACGTTTCTCACGGTCTTCAATGAACTCTCGTGGGACATCCACGGCTCGAAGCCGTTTATCTCCGTCACGCAGATGAAAGAGTTGGTTGCTCCCATGTATGATCAGGCCTACTCGGCCTTACTGGAGGATTTGCACCAGCGCGGCATGCTCGATGATGTGCTCGTCGCAGGTCTCAGTGAGTTTGGTAGGACGCCCAAGGTCAATCCGGCGGGAGGTCGCGATCACTGGCCGCAGTGTTTCACTTGCAGCTTTGCCGGCGGCGGCGTCAAAGGTGGTCAGGTGATTGGTGCCAGCGATCCCATAGGAGGATTCCCGGCGGAACGCCCTGTTGCGCCTTCAGACATGGTGGCGACGATCTTTCACTCTCTTGGTTTTGATTTGGAGGACCACCTTCCCGGGCTGTCGGGGCGACCGTTTCCGCTCGTCGATTTCGGGAGTGAACCTGTGAAAGAACTATTTGGATGAAATTGAAGTATCGATTCCTCATTGGCTTGGGTGCAGCGTTAGCTTTTCCCGCCGCAGCCGCAGAAAAGGTGGTGATTCTTCCCGAATCGATCACTTTGGACGGTCCCGAGTCTCGTCAGCATGTCATTGCTGTGGATGCCGTCGACGGTATCTACCACGGTGAGTCAGACGGCGCGGTTTTTACCTCGGCTGATCCGAAGGTAGTTGCCGTGGAAGATGGGTTGCTTGTTCCCGCCGGTGACGGCAAAACTACGCTGACAGTGAAGTCACCAAATGGAACGGCCACCCGCGAAGTGACTGTTTCCAACTTCAAAAAAGACTTCGACTGGAGTTTTCAAAAGCACGTTCTTCCCATCCTGACTCGTCAGGGCTGCAACATGGGTGCCTGCCATGGTGCGGTAGCAGGGAAGGGTGGATTCATTCTCAGCCTGCGTGGCTATGATCCGCCGGCAGACTACTACACCATCACGCGGGAAGCTCGTGGTCGTCGTATCGAAATGGCCGATCCGGCGAGAAGTTTGCTTCTTACCAAGCCGACGATGGCGACTCCGCACAAGGGAAGTAAGAAGCTCGATCCTCGCTCACGTGACTATCGCATACTTGCCGAGTGGGTAGCTAACGGTGCTGTTCCGCCCAATCCTGAGGAAGCCGCAATCGAACGTATTGAGGTCTTTCCTGAGCTGTCGGTTTTGAAAAAAGGTGACAAGCAGCGGGTAATCGTGACAGCGCACTATGAAGATGGCAGCACAATGGACGTCACGAACTGGTCGAAGTTCGCGTCGGCTGATGAAGCGATTGCAATTGTCGACGAAGACGGCGTCGTCGAGATTATCGGGAATGGCGAGGGGGCGGTTTCCGCACTCTATTCAAGTAAAGTCGCCCTGGCCCGGATTCGCTCTCCCTTTGGGAATAACATCGCACCGGAGGTTTTCACGAAAGCGCCGAAGGCCAACCGGATCGACGAATTGGTTCTCGCTCAGTTGGAGCAGCTCCAACTCATGCCGAGCGGGCGATGCAGTGATCAGGATTTCATTCGCCGTGCCTTTCTCGATACGATCGGGACAATGCCGACCTCGGATAAGGTGCGGAAGTTTCTCGCCGATAAAACTCCTGACAAACGCACCAAACTTATCGATGAACTTCTCGAGCGGGAAGAGTTTGTCGACTACTGGACCTACCGGTGGGCTGATGTGTTTCTCGTGAATGGGCAGCTTCTTCGTCCCGATGCGGTAAAAGCATACTACGAGTGGATTCGAGGCAGTGTGGAGAAAAACCTGCCCTGGGATGATATGGCGCGCCAGCTAGTCACCGCTAAAGGGGGGAGCACCGACAACGGGGCGACGAATTTTTACGCCGTTCATCAGGATCCGGAAACGATGGCGGAAAATGTGAGCCAGGCGTTTCTCAGTCTTTCGATCAATTGCGCGAAGTGTCATGACCATCCGCTCGAGAAATGGACGAACGATCAGTACTACGCTTTCGCCAATATTTTTTCCCGCGTACGGGCGAAAGGGTGGGGAGGCGATCCGAGAAATGGCGACGGAGTCAGAACGGTTTATGTCGAGCCTCGGGGGGAATTGATCCAGCCGCGCACGGGAGAGCCACAGATTCCAGCTCCGCTCGACGGAGACCCGATTGATCCAGAGGCTCCTGACGATCGACGCCAAGCACTTGCTGATTGGCTGACAGATCCTGGGAATACCTACTTTTCCCGCGCAATTACGAATCGGATCTGGGCCGCGTTTTTCGGGAGAGGTCTCGTTGATCCGGTAGATGATCTTCGTGCCTCGAATCCAGCGAGCAATGGGCCGCTTTTGAACGCTCTCGCAGAATACCTGGTGGAAAACGAGTTCGATCTCAAAGCGCTGATGAAAGCCATTCTCCTGAGTGAAACCTACCAGCGGAGCGGGGAGGTGCTTTCCGAAAATCGAGAAGATACAAAATACTACTCCCGCTATTTTCCCCGACGCCTCATGGCGGAAGTTCTCTACGACGGGATTGTCCAGGCGACGGAAGTTCCGACAGACTACAACATGATTGTTCTCCGCGATGGAAGTGCTCAGAAAACGGAATTTTACGAAGAAGGTACGCGTGCACTGCAGCTATACGACTCTGCTGTGAAGTCGTATTTCCTGAAAACTTTCGGACGAAATGAACGTGAGATTACCTGTGAATGTGAGCGTTCCAATCAACCGAGCATGACGCAGGCCCTGCATCTGTCGAATGGTGACACACTTAATGTGAAACTCGCCGACGAGAAGAGCATTGTGAGCCGTCTTCTCAAAGAGGAGATCGACGATGCCACGCGAGTCGACGAAGCTTACCTGCGAACCCTGAGTCGCTTTCCAACGAAGGGGGAGAAAGACGGTTTGCTCGCAATGCTTACGGGAGCAAAGAAAGAGGATCGACGAGCCGCTTTCGAAGATCTTTTCTGGGCGCTGATGACATCTCGCGAGTTCCTTTTCCAACACTGAATTTCGACGGCACAATTTGATGAAAGCAAATGTAGCGATCTGGACGGCGGCAGCGGCATTGAGCATGCCTTTGTTGATGACAGCAAACGAGGTCGATAAACTCGACTACCGGACTGATGTGGCACCGCTGCTGCGCGATTACTGCTCCGGCTGTCACAATAACTTCGACATGGAGTGAGAGTTCTCAGTCGAAACTTTTGCTGCGCTGAGTAAGGGCGGCGAGTCGGACGATAAAAAAATTCTCGTGCCAGGAAAACCGGCGGAATCCTATTTGTTACAGACGGTCCTGAAAACAGCCAAGCCAGCGATGCCTCCGAAGCGCGAGACGCAGATGTCGCAGGAGGAAATTGGCGTTCTTGTCCGCTGGGTAGAGGAAGGGGCTATCGGGCCGGAGAAAGGGAAGGATCTTTCCATCCTTTCGACGCTTACGGTGCCTGATATTGCAAAAACGGATCGCGCGGCGGAACCAATTACGGCGATGGACGTTTCGCCCGATGGTAAACAAGTTGCTTTGGCGCGCTACAGACAGATCGACGTGCAGGATCGAGAGTCGGGCAAGGTTGTCGGAGTCTATCACGTCGACAACGGGAAAGTGAATGCCGTTCATTTTTCTCCCGACGGCAAATCGCTTATCGCTGCGACAGGGGTGACGGGGTTGCGTGGTGTCGCTTTTCTTTGGAATCTTGAGACAGGCGTGGAGGTCCGCCGCTTTGGCGAAGGAACGCATCGTGATATTCTCTTCGATGCCGAATTTTCTCCGGACGGAAAACAAGTTGCGACTGCCGGGTATGATCGCATCATCCGACTTTGGGAGACAGCAAGTGGCAAATATCTTCGTGAGTTCCCCAGTCACAATGGGGCTGTATTTGATCTAGCTTTTTCACCTGACGGAACCGTTCTCGCGAGTGCGAGTGCGGATTCAACCTGCAAAATTTGGCATGTGGAAAGCGGGCGGCGTCTCGACACGCTGAACCAGCCGCAAGGCGAGCAGTTCCGAGTCGATTTTACGCCAGACGGCAAATACGTCATTGGTGCCGGAGCTGATAATCGCATCCGGGTCTGGAGATTCGTATCGAAGGAAAAACCAAGGTTGAATCCGTTGCTTCGTGCGCGCTTCGGCCACGAAGATGAAATCGTGGAGTTTGGTATCTCGGAGGATGGAAAGTGGCTGCTTACGACTTCTGGGGACCTGGCTTTGAAGCAATGGAGCCTGCCGGACCTGGAGCTTGCCGGAGTCTTTCCCAACCAGCCCGATGTGATCAGCGGTATCTCTCTGCTTGCCAATGGAAAAGTCGCTGCAGCCCGCCTCGATGGATCTTTTACCTATCTGGATGCGAAATCCATAAAGCTGGTTTCTTCCCGCGTGGGTGAAAAAAAATCGAAGGAGACGGCATCGTCGACGATAGCGAAGCCGACCGGTGATATGCCGAAAATTGTGAACGAGATCGAGGGCGGCGAAGCTACTTTTCTCGGGGTCGGAGGCACTGCCAGGGGTGTCATCGGCGAGGCTGGAGACATCGACGATTTTCTCTTTTCGGCGAATGCCGGCGAACAGGTTGTTCTCGAAGTGAGCGCGGCTCGCAAGAAGTCAGAGCTCGATTCGCACATTGCCGTTATGGATGAAAAAGGTAATCCGGTTGAGCGCGCTGTTCTACAGGCGGTGCGCGATTCGTGGCTTACCTTCCGCGGAAAAGATTCCATCGCTTCCACTGATTTTCGTGTTCACAACTGGCGCGAAATGGAACTCAACGAATACCTTTACCTGAACGGCGAAGTTGTGAAGCTCTGGCACTATCCGCGCGGTCCAGACTCGGGATTCCTAGTATACCCGGGCTTTGGAAATCGTCATACTTTTTTCGGGACGACTTCGCTCTCCCATCCGCTCGGTCAGCCTTGTTACATTGTCAGGTCCTTGCCGGCAGGATCAGAGCCGAGTCCCAATGGACTGCCCATCTATCGTGTCTACTATGAAAACGATGATGATCCGACCCGCGACTTGGGGAAAGATTCCAAGATCATCTTCACTGCGCCCGCGGATGGAACCTACACCGTGCGAGTGAAAGACGTTCGCGGTTTTGGAGGAGAGAAGCATCACTACGAATTGATCGCGCGTAAACCGAGGCCTGACTTTTCTATTTCGGTGGCAGGGAAGAATCCTGAAATCAGTCCCGGTAGCGGACGCGAGTTGATGTTCACCGCGAAGCGAATTGACGGGTATATGGGCCCGATAAAAATCAAAATCGCAAATTTTCCTGAGGCTCTTTCTGCAAGCGATTCCGTCACAATCGAGGCAAATCAATTTCGAGCGTTTACCCCAGTTCATCTTTGCGGTGCGACAAAGAAGCTGGATGCCGAGACTGTCGAAAAGATCAGCCTAGTTGCCAGTGCAGAGGTCGGCGGGAAGTCCGTCACGAAACCGCTTGGAAACCTTGGAACGATCAAGGTGGGTAAGGCGCCTGAGGTCATCGTCGAAATTCACCCCGACGGCGAACACGGAAAGTTGGCAGACGATGGCGTTCTTGAGTTCACTATTCGTCCTGGCGAGACGGTAACGGCGCGTGTGGTTGCGCAACGTCTTGGACTGAAGGGACGAATTGATTTTGGCAAGGAAGACTCGGGGCGGAATCTTCCTCACGGACTGTATGTCGATAATATTGGCCTGAATGGACTTATGATTCCCGACGGAAAGTCAGAGCAGCGATTCTTCGTCACGGCTGCAAAGTGGGTGCCGGACATGGTTCGCGAGTTCCACGTTCGCACCACGCAAGATGGGAAGCAGTCGACCAAGGCGGTCCGGATTCGGGTAGTGTCAGGAGAGGAATTGTCGCAGGTGAAATGACTTTTCTGGTCACCGCTCCTGGTCGTCAACCTTTTCCATTATCACTTCTGCGACGACTGCTCGATGCTCCGATCCCGGGAGACTCTCGGTGTAGGTGTTGACAGGGATCAGATTGTCAGAAACCCAAATCTGATCAAAGCGTAGCAAAGGGTATTTCGCTTTGAACGTATTCCCCCAGCCCCGCCCGGCCACCTGGAACGCATCTCGCATTTCGTTGCTTTCGAGCGGACGGAAAATATCGTCACCTGGAGGAGTGTTGAAACCGCCGGCAACAATGCGGGCCGTGTTGGGACGAGTCATCGGGTTTTCACCGAGACATCCGCGGACGCGCCGGCGATTCTCTTTTCGCAGCGCAGTTAGTTGGCTCGAGGTTTCGGGATGCCAGAGATACGGACTCGGAATGCTGGAAGGGAGTTGAAGGCTCGTGATGTCGATCAGGAAGCCATCTTTTCGCCGAAGGCGTGCGTGGACGGATAGGTTTTCCGGATCTTCGAGAGTGTCGAGAAATTCTCCGTGCGCGAGGATCGCGTTCTCTTTTGTCAAAATGTAAGCGCCGTCCATTCCAAAGAGGCGCTCGGATAGATCCCGTATTTTTTCTTCTTTCCTCCCCGGTAGCTGAAGCAGCAGTATGTCTGGCTCCAGATCGCCGATTCGCTCAAAGTTGAGTTCTCCGCTAGTGGATTGATAGGTGATGATGCGGAGGGTCTCGGCATCTTCACCCAAGGTTTTTGGATTAATCGCATCGCTTAGTTCGCGAAATAGGGTGTGCGTTTCCTCAGAAAAAACGACGGCCGTGAGCAGCCAGAGGCAAAGCACCACGAGTGAGGAGGGACCTCGAAAAAAGATCCAACTGAAAACGCAGAGAACGACTCCCACTGCCGCCCAGGCCCAGAATGGAATCATGGTCACGGCAACCATCGAATCCCATCGATTCAGAAAACAGACCAGTATGCCGCAGAAGAGCAGCAGAATAACTGCCGGAACGAAGGCTGATAGGAATTTTTTAATGCGATGCCACATTGCGCCGGTGGGAGTCGGGATGCCCGGCGAGACAGTAGCGCAGGTTCCTGAGTTTTTCCTATTCCAATTGAGGCTTGCATGCGTAGCCAATTTCGCTTGGATTGGCAGAATGCTGGAGGATTTGAAACAAGAAGTTCTGCGAGCCAATCTGATGCTCGTGGAGGAAGGTCTCGTTCGATTGACGTGGGGAAATGTTTCCGGCGTAGATCGAGACAGGGGGATGTTCGTGATAAAGCCGAGTGGCGTTGCCTACGATGATTTGACCGCTGACTCCATGGTTGTTCTGGATCTGGATGGGGAAGTCGTCGAAGGGGACCTCAGGCCTTCATCTGATACGCCCACGCACCGAATTCTCTACCGTGAGTTCGATGGGATTGGTGGTGTGACGCACACTCATTCCGTCCATGCGACTATGTTTTCCCAGGCGGGAACAGAACTGCCTTGTCAGGGGACGACCCACGCTGATCATTTTTACGGTGCTGTTCCGGTGGTGCGAGCGTTGAATGAGGCCGAGGTCGCAGACGATTATGAAACGAATACTGGTCTGGCGATTGTGGAGTGTTTTCAGGAGGCGGAAATCAATCCGATGGAAATGCCAGCGTGCCTGCAGAAATACCACGCTCCGTTCACGTGGGGAAAAAACGCAGTCGACTCTGTGAAAAATTCAGTGGCTCTCGAAGTCTGCTGTCAGATGGCGATAGGGACCTGGAATTTGAATTCGAAGCAGGGCGGGCTTCCTAATCACATTCTCGACAAGCACTATCTCAGAAAACATGGTGCGGGAGCCTACTATGGGCAATCATAGTGGCATCTGATCTTGTCGGGTCTGACCGAAATATTTAGTTGGCAAACTTTAGGCAGCACCTCTTGTATTTTTTCCCGCTGCCACAAGGGCATGGGTCGTTGTGGCTGACTTTTGCGGCTGATTTTTGAAGGATGGCTGCCGGAGTCGCGAAGCTACCTGCGTCTGCATCCTGCCCATGGTCTGCGAACCAGCGGGCTGCGGTCAAGTTGCCAAGGCTTTCGAAGTAGTCCTCCTCGGTTCGCTTGATTCCTTCATTCATTGAGGCGAGCACTTCCTCCATGATGATAGAAGCAATCGCGTGGATTGATTCGTGCCGGGAGAGTCCTTCGCCCATAAGCCTGTCCAGAGTCGCCGCTGCAGGAGTTTCTTCGCCCATCGCAATTTGATCTTCTACGATAACGTGGAAACGAGCGTGCTCGCTGCGGGAGCCGACGTGGGGTTCTCGTGCTTCGACATGATTGATGGCGAGGAGTTCTTTCTCTTCGCCGGTCAGCTGGTTCCATTCAGGCTGGGGCAAATCTGGATCGTAAGAGAGGCCAAGCGGTGCCTCACCATGCTGGCTGAGTGGAGAGGTGAGTTGCGGACTCTTCAATGCAACAAGCGATTCTTCCTCGTCAACTACAGCCTGCATTTCCTCCTGAGTTTCGGCGTCTGCCTGGAGAATCTCCTGCCATTCGTTCATTTCAGGGACGGTCTTTTCAGCAAGGATGTGCCAAGTGTAAAGAACCTGCAGTGCCTCGACTGCTTCGAGGGTTTCGCCCTTATTGATCACCAGTTGATAGGCTTTGGCAACCCCCTCTTCTGATCCTGTCGAAGCGAGAGTGCGAGCGTGAAAGAGGAGTAGTTCTTCGGATGGCTCCTCCCCCAAGGTTTCTACGATTTCCGCTGCGTATTCTGGTGCGGACAGGTTATCAAAAGTGTCACCGAGACGCAGACGCATCTTTTCATTTGCGTGAACATAGAGGTCGAACAGTTTTGAAATCTGTTCCGGGCTGCTGACTCGACAGAATATTTCTCGGACCAGGTCGATAATCCAATCCCAATCGAGTTCGAAGTTCCTAACGAGGAGATCAAAGTCAGGGGCTTCCTCTGCGACTATCGCGAGTTCGAAGGCTGTCGAAAGTCGGAACTCGTTTTTATAGTCCATCACTTCCGGGTCGAATTCATATTCCATCCAAGCCTGTCTTTCTTTTGGGGAAACGGCTCCTTTATCAAGGAGGAATGGGCAAAGGTCGTGAATGATTACCACTTCACGATCCGGGAAATGTCTCGCCATCGTATCAGCGGCATCTTCGAGCAACTCTTCGAGCATGGGTCGAAGTGTCTCGGCTGGAAGACTGGCAAATGTTTCCCGATTTCTCATTCGCTCAAGGAGGATTGAGAGTGACACTCCGAGTTCTGGGGCGTGGCTGGTTATCTTCTGCAGCCGATCCTCCGCAGCAATCACCGTTGCTGGCGGAGCTTCTAAAAGCCATCCGAGAAGGGAATCCATTCGCTTGATTTCAAAGGCAGATTGCTCAGGTGAAATCGTTTCGAGAAACCTCAGTAATCGTTCACAAGTCTCCTCGTCGTGGCGGGACTCAAATCGATTGGATTCGAGAAGGAACGCATTTTTCAATCCCCTTGCTTCGAATGTATCCAGCGTTGCCTCGGTGAAAAATAGCGATCTCTCTCCACGGTTCGCCAGTAAATCCAAGGCTACGCTTCGAACAATACGATCATCGTGATTCAGATTTTGAATCAGATTTTCGGCAGAGAAAACGGACATTGGAAGATTGCTTTGTCAGGAATGAACACAGTGTTCGAGAAGGATGTCGTAGACGTCCGTTGCCTCGACTGTCTCTGCCAATTCGGTATTGGTGAAACTTCCGATCATCAGGGGGTGATCCTCAGGGTCTTCTGGAATTCGTCCGTGCGAACCTTTCACAAGAGTTGCGTTCAGTGGAATGACATCCATCAACATGCGAAAGCCGAGCATTTTTCGCAGCAGGCGATTTGCGATCCGCAGTTTCGGAAACCAGATCTTTGGATCAACAAACAGCTCCGCGGGGTCGTAACCGGGCTTGCGATGAATGTCGACGCAGCGAGCAAAGTCGGGCGCTTTTCGATCACTCTTCCAGTAGTAGTAGGTGAACCAGCTTTTCTCATCTGACACAACCACAAAATCGCCGCTCCTTTCGTTGCTGAGCCCGCGTGTTTTCTGTTCTTCTTCGTCGTAAACTTCGGCGACGCCAACGGTGTTGCGAAGGAGCTCGGCTACCTCGTGTTTGATGGAAGGGTCGTTCACGTAGATGTGTGCGACTTGATGGTCCGGAATCGCAAAAGCCTTGCAATTGCCGAGATCGAGAACCTCGCGCTTCAGTTCGTCGCGCCACGAAATCCATCCTTTTTCCCGGAAAATCCGATTCAAGTGAACGGGGCGATCCACTGCGGTGATTCCGTATTCACTGAGGATGACAACCTCGACGCCGCGCTTTTCAAAATAGGTGACGAGGTCGCGAACGACATTGTCGATGGCTTGGAGGTCTTCCGAGATCAGGAGGTCGTGTGGTCCGAGTCGCTGCAGGTTGTAGTCGAGGTGGGGCAAGTAGATGAGATTGAGCCCGGGGGAGAATTTCTCTTCAAACCACTTCGCCGATTTCGCGATCCAATCGCTGGAATCAATGCCTGCCGCAGGTCCCCAGAAAGCGGGAAACGGAAACTTGCCAAGCTTGCGTTTGATCTTCTTCCGCAGTTCCATCGGCCAGGTCTGGACGTCGAAAACTTTCTTTCCGTTTGCGCAGTAGATCGGGCGCGGAGTGATCTGGTAGTCGGCCGTGGAATACATGTTGTTCCACCAGAAAACTTTTGCGCAGGTATATTCCGGGTCGTGATCGTCGCGAATCTGTTCCCAGATCTTTCTCCCTTTTACGAGATGGTTGGATTGTTTCCAGCAGCGGTGCTCAGCGTAATCGCGATCATACCACATGTTGGCGACGATCCCGTGTTCGGAGGGCGTTTTTCCAGTGAGAAAGGTAGCCTGCATGGACGAGGTTACAGCGGGTAGCGTGGGGGTTACCGTGATGGTGCGATTTTCCTCTCGCCGAGCAAACTCGCGAAGAAATGGCGTGTCGGGTCCAAGGTGCCGTGCGGTCAGGCCGACGACATTGAGGATTGCTGTTCGTCTGGTTGGATGAGATTCGCTCACAGGTTTCCGATGGGATTGAGACGGAAACTAGAGCGAAGAGGAGCAAAACTCCATTAGAGAATATACAGTCAGGCCCGAATTCTCTGGCCGACACGATCTTGGAATGCCTTCGCAAACGGAAGCTCAAGGTAGCGCGGAAGAGAATTGTGCTCTTTTCGAAAGGTAAGAAACATCCAGCGATGCTCGAAAAGATTCAGAACAGCACTCAAATCCCAGAGGGGAGGAACAACGAGCGTAATTTTCCCAGACGTAACCCGTTCCATCTCCTGAAAAAAGGAAGCCGGGTCGTCGACGTGTTCAATCGTATGGGAGCAAAGAGTGTGCTCGAATTGATTCGTGCTAAAGGGGAGGTTCGCCACATCATCGACGACGACCAAATTAGGAACGTCGGCGTGATTTACGATATCAACATTGATGCCCCCGCCATCAGTCTTTCCGCAGCAGATATTCAAGTCCCAACTTTGCCGCCTGCGCCTGATAATTCCTCCCAGAATTCGGTAGGAGAGAAAATTGAGAGCTGGCAAGAGAATAAGAAGAATGGCGCCAGCCAAGAGAAGATAAAACATAATAAGAGCAAACGAAGTCCGAAATCTCTGTGAAGCAATTCGATGATGGTAACGGTTTTGGCACGTTTTTCGGGCCGCTAACGGTCCTCTACACCGGGTGTGAGCAATACGCTCATGGCTTCCCGCAATCGCTGGCCAGTGAGGTATTCCTCGTCAACGGCGATAGTGGCTCCGGCCTCTTCGAGGTCATCAACAAACATGTGATACCTGGCTCTTGCGACGATGGAT
>Ga0181564_10000958_pt1 | contig 25677 bp, 20 predicted proteins | sample 011ome_24_FD_134512 | JGI IMG/M metagenome (GOLD analysis project Ga0181564, IMG submission 134512) | Coastal salt marsh microbial communities from the Groves Creek Marsh, Skidaway Island, Georgia - 011513CT metaG (megahit assembly) | ecosystem: Environmental > Aquatic > Marine > Intertidal... | reverse complement strand
GCGACAGATGGGACAACAGAGCGCACGTGGTCAAGTATAAGACGCGGACGCTCATCGTCCACGCGCTCGAGGACGAAGTCGTGCCGTTCGAACACGCCACCATTCTGCACAAGATGCGGCAGACTGCAAAATTGCCTTCTGTGCTGCATAGTACGCACGGCACGCACAATTATTTCTCGTATTATCGAGACTATTTGCAGCCTATCAATTCGTTTCTCGACGCGAGCGCCAAGGTTGGCATCGCCCCACGAATGTTACCCCCCCTGCCAGACCCCATTCCGCGCACAAGGTTTTCTTCAGCGCAAGTCAAGAGCATCATGTCCATGATTGCCGAGCAAACGCCCGCACCCGACGCCCAAGAACAGTCGCTAGGGATGCGATTCTACGGCATGGTGGACGCCATGGGCGAAACTCTGCCCTCCGCCGATTCCACGTCGCCAAAAAAGAGCGGATTCACTCGCTTTGGTGGCGTCAGCGAATTCGAACAACGAGAAAATGGCGATAAACTGTCAATATCTCCTACTTCTACGATAGAAGGAGATAACGAAAGCAGCGCGTCAGTGGATTCGTGCGATGATGAGATTATGATTCACACCCCGGGCGGGGCGAAGCCGCGTTTGATCTCTTAACGCGATCCGCTTTTGTAGAAGTATATATCATTAAACGCTGTACTGATAGTAGTGTAAATAATGTAAAAAATGCATGTTCTACGCAATCAATCGCAAGAGCTGGCCCGAGAGTTGGAACGATTTCCCAGTCTCCTCCAAGCAGCGATCCTTTTCTTCTCTCGACCATGCTTCGGAGACGTCGTTTAACAATCCTCGCACGCGCGTCAACGACTCATCCAACCCTCCATGCTCGCGCCACTCATAGAACTCTAAAGCCTTACCATCCAGAATCATCTCGCTGACTTTCCGGCCAATCATGCGCCCACCAGCGCTGTGCGCAAAGTATACGTTATAAAAATGACAGATAAACTCGGGCGGGGACGTCTTCGCCAGCGCCGTTAAAAAATCCGCGTACTCCTTCCCAGCCCCAGTGGCTTCGTACTCCTTCAACCCGAACCGTTCGCACATATACGCGATATCCTTATCCAACGCACTCGTGCGCTCGAGCCCACTCGACTTGAACTTGCCGTACGTCGACGCGTTCGCGTCGTCCCCGACCACGCCCTCCATCGCACGATACACCGCACGCGACTCAATTAAAAACGCCAAGTATCCCTCCGGTGTCGGTGCCCATCGCGCCACGGGCTGCTGCTCCTTCTTCGCTTCATCGGTGGTCTTTTTACCCTCTTTAGGCGCTTGTTCGCGCGTGTGTAACGCCATGGCGACGCGACGCATCTCTTCCACGAAACCTTTTTGCGCACCCATGGATGCGCCGTGGCCGTGACCGTGTGCGGCGACGACGGTGACGGCGCGGGCGCGGTGCGACCGTGACGGGTGAGTGCTCGCGCGCACGGAGGCGTGCGCGCGAACGGTGGGTGCGGCGAGCATCATGACGCGTGTAGAAGTGACGATGAGTTGTGCACCACGCTTGAAGCGTTCTGGACATGGACACTTGCGGCTGTCGGAGCGGCGCGGCGGCGGTTTGGTTTGGTAGCGAATGCAGAGTGTACATTTTATTATAATAAATGTGGAGACTAAACAATACGTAATACTGGCTAAGTTCTGCGCGCGCCGCGGAAGCCGCCGCCGCGATCGGCGCGATCAGCGTGTAAGGAGTCGCGACGACGAAACTGACGTTCGCGATGGGCGTCCCGTTCATCCAAAATTCTAAACACGCCACTCACGGCGTCGACGATCGCATCGCTAGCTTCTGGCAGAGGTTTTCGAGGAGCCATAACCTTGAAGGCGAGCGCGGCGTCGATTTCGCGACGAACATCGGTGAGTAAATCCATGGTGTCGGCGCACGAGGAATCGATGACGACCCAGTCATCGAGCATGGTTCGGCGATTTTCGGGTGGTTTAATCGGTTCACCCGCCTCGTCGAGCAGCTCGCTCGACGCGTTCGCGTCTGAGGCATCTGCACCCATGAAATCGCGCTTGGCGAGCTCGTGTCCGCCGAATAACATGAGCTGTTCTGGCCGCATTGCCGTGACGTCTCTCAGGAACACTTGCGAGCTGAGCATCATTTCACGATACAAAAACCAACGTGGCAACGGCGTGCGATCACGAGGAGGCTTACGATGGAACGCCACACTCGATGGGTGCAGCCCTGCGTGCTCTTCCATGCGCGTGCGTAAAGTGCCAAAGTTACCAATTTGGCGGCGAGCGGCAATGTTTCCGGGAAGACCGGCGGCCCACACCGCTGCAAACAACGAGTCATTGCCTGAATTGTGGTTCACTGTTGCATCAAAACGCAACGTCTTCTTGCTTGAAGAGTATCCTTCTAAATCATGATCTGGGACGAGACCAATACGACTGAGCTCGTGCAAGAGCTGCGAGCGCACGGAGGAAATTGTGTTCAATGCGACAACGGAGACAAAGTTGTCGCTCGCCCAGCGGCGCGCGCTATCCCATCCCTCCTCGTACACCACGCGCTGGAACTCATCGTATGCGCGTACGGTGGCCAATAAATCGGACGTGTTGCAAAACGACTGCCGAATCTCTCGCGCCTCATCTCGCATGCCAGGAGGCACGTAGAATGGATCTCGCGAGCTAAAGCACGCCGCCGCCGTGAGCACCGGGTCGAGGCACTTCATCACGGCACCCATAATCAACATTCGTCCAGTCCCGGGGTCGAGCGGGAGAATCGACAACAGTCGACCCATGGGGGTAAGGAACTCACCGCCCGACGTTGTGTCGGTCTTAATTGCGCCGAGCTTGAAGAGTCGATCCATGGCGTGCGCCACCGTCTCCTCCGCCGGCGGATCCATGGCTTTGGATAAAAATTGCTGCACACCAGCGGTGGTCATCGAGCACGTTTGCAAGCACGTCGCCTCAAGCGCGGTGCGCTGAATTTCAGGCGTCGGGCGCTCGGCCATGGCATGCAGCGTACCGTGAGAGTAAATACGATAGCATGAGCCGGGTGCGACACGACCGGCGCGACCAGTGCGTTGCGTCGCGCTCGCTCTTGATGTGCACACTGTTCCCATCATGGACATGCCACTCTCGGCGTTCCATGACATTTCACGCACCAAACCACTGTCAATCACTGCAAGGACGTCATTGATTGTCACGGAAGATTCCGCGATGTTTGTCGCAAAAATAACCTTCACGACTCCGTCTGGCGCTGGAATGAAGACCTTTTGCTGCTCTTCTTGCGGAATTGTCGAATGCAAAGGGATGACTTTGATCTTCTGAGACAGCTCAGGGTCGGATGTTTCTTCTAACACGGCCATAGCCGCCTTGATTTCGTCCCAGCCTGGCAAGAAACATAAGATACTACCCTTTCTACCGGCATCTGTTTCCACGGTGGCGACGTGCTTGGCGACTTGCGCGACGAGTTGCACAGTAATTTCACTCACTTCCTTCTCGGAACTCGCGCCCTTACGTTTAGTTAACGCCCCTGTGCGCATGGAAGACTCTCCCGTTCGAGCATCGCGAAGTGCAACTGCACGACGAAGCGCACGGACTCGAGATGAAGCTCGCATTTGGCGAGGCGACATGCCTCTGCGACCCACGGCGCCTTCAATTTCTATAGCCAAATCCTCGTTATCATCGCTCATGTCATCCTCGTCGTCCTCATCATCCTCGTCTTCGGAGACCTCAACTTCGACTTGCTCATCTTCTGCGGCAGCGAGACGCTCGATCTGCTGCGCCGCAATCTCTTCTGCCTCCGCCTCTTCGAGTTCACGGTGTAACGCTCTGTCTTGAGCCATGAGTAGTTCCTTCGCCAAAGCTTTCAGAGATTTCGGAAACTCCTTTCGTTCGGGCTTGACCTCATTGAGTAATGATTCGTCTTCTACTTCGAGTTCGGGCGTCGTCTCGTCGAGCAAGTCCTCCAGGTGATAGATTTCAACCGGATGCCTTGGTTTCGTAGGCACGCTCATGAGCGGCACCTTCTTACCCGAATCTTGACCGGCGAAGTAATCACTAAATGACTCCGCATCGAGCGTTGCACTCATGAGAACGACGCGCAAATCTGGACGCTTTGTGATTAATTCACGAAGCAAAACGAGCAAGAAATCAGTGTTGATATCGCGCTCGTGCACTTCGTCAATCATCACGTGAGAAATGCCATCCAAGGACTGATCACGCATGAGTCGGCGAAGTAAGACCCCGGTGGTCACAAATTCAATGTTTGCAGCATCGCGCGGTGAAGTGCCGTGCAGACGAACGGCAAAGCCGACCGAGTTTCCGATAGGTTCATCACGCTCAGCGGCGACGCGCTCAGCGACAGAAACCGCCGCGATTCGTCGAGGCTGCGTGACTATAATACGCGTGTTCGGGCCTTGCCCGCTCGCAATGGCGTCTTCTAAAATATATTGAGGACATTGCGTGGATTTGCCGCTCCCTGTGCCTCCAGAAACTACGACGACTTGTTCGGTGCGCAAGGCGCTGATGAGGTCTTCTCTAATAGCCTTGATTGGAAGAGCGTCTCGAATAGCCTTCATCACCCCTTGCGGACTCTTCTCGTCGTTTAGCGCACGCTGCAGTCGCTCCGCCTCTTCTTCGGCGTATGTTACATTCTGCTCGGCCACGCGCTCGGCTGCGCGCGATACTCGCGCAGCTTTCACGATTTGATCAGCTTTTGAAGGACTGCCGTCGCCGGTAGCTCGCCATTTCGATTCTTGGCGCTCGGCAAACTTTTCTTCAAACTTGCGTTGCATCTCATCCAACGCCGCCATGCGTTCGTCGTGCTCAGATGGCGATCCCATAGCATCGACTAAGATATCAATCGCTTTATCCGGTAACGGTGACACGGACATCATGGCGACGTGATTTGCCGGCGACGAGTCGATGATTGCGTTCAACTCGTCCAAGCGATCCTTACCCATGAGTTCCGCTAGAGGCGCACCCACGGAGTTTATCACGGCTTCAGTTTCGCTTCCAGCTTTACTCACGGCCGTACCCGTAGCGACTAATTTCTTGCCACCGTCAATGAACACAGAGACCTCCGTGATAAAATTCCTCCCCTTGGACGACGTCGTCATTTGTGGCCTCGATGCGCCAAGCATTTCAAGGATCAACTGCGCGCGATTTTTCTTTGCTTGCTGTCTATCTTTCTCGCGCTCGAGCTGAATCTTACGCACGTCTGGAGGGTTGCGCGGGTCGACGCCACCTTCGAGAAACTGGCTGTATAAATCTGTAAGCGCCAAAGTTTGCGATTCCTTCTTCCCAAACGCTCTGCCGGTGTTTACAAACTCCACTTTACCATCATCCAACACCTTTGCATCGTTTGGAATGGGCGCAATCACGCCTTCTGGCACTGTCGTTCTCACGCTCGTGATAAAAGTCGCATTGTGCGACGGCCCGTCCATCGTCGTCGTCGTCCGCTGCTTGAATAACATTTTTATTGACGCCGTATGAATGACACTTTTCAAGTTTTGCGCATCGGGCACGCCTTCCAACATCTTAGCCTTTTGACGAGTCATTATTTCACGTCCATTCTCACCGTGCGTAACGACTACGGGCTTCGGTGCCGCCGGCTTACGCTTATTCGCCGACGCGCTCGCCTTTGCCGTTCCGGCGGCACTTTTCGCGCCCGAGGCGCCATTTCCTCGACCACCACCCTTTCCACCCTTAGGTCTACCCCAATTCTTACTCTTAGGTTTCGCCTTCGTCCCGCTGCTCGCGGTTTTACTCGCACCAGTACCCACCGGCGCCTTTTTCTTCCCACCTTCGCCCGCCGCCGCCGCCGCCGTCGTCAGCGCCCGACCGCCCCCGACCGCCCCGCTCAACGACTTTGACACATTCCACGACGCTAACCCGCGCGGCACGCGCATAAAACTCTGCGCGCGCATCATTCTCGCACCACTCACGACGCACCGTGCGCGTCGCCACGCCCCCAGCGACGCCGTGAACCCATCACTCGAGCGCACCAGCGCCAACGTCATCACCCGCCTCGACGACGACTGCGCCGCCATTGGTGCCATCCCGCGAGTGCCGGCGCTGACGCCGCACAGTGCGCTCATATCCGCGCCTTGTACAGTGCGTGCAGACGCCCGAACGTGTGCGAGCGCGCGGCGCATCGACGACTGGCGAATCGCATGCGAAGGCGCGCCGCCTCAACACGCGATAAAAACCATGTATACTCACAAACACAGTACTTTAAAATACATAACTACTATATATATTATTTATACCCACTGGTTTGGCATCCAATGTTGCCGTGCGTGTGCCACATCACGTACTGTGTTATTTTTAAGCAAATGTGCTGTTATTTTCTGTGCGCGCAAGGGGAACCAACCCAGAAAAGACCGTTCGCGTTCCCACACTTTGCGTCGCGTTCGCGGTCGCGCGGTGGCGCCGCAGACGCCACGCGAACGCCGAGCGCGCGATGACGGACGCGGATGGATATTTGTCCGACGGCGCGCGCGCGCGCGTCGACGCATCGCGCGTTCTGGTGCGCGTACAGCGCTCAACACGAAGCGCTGGAAAGAGGATGGATGACGGTGCTCGGTCGCAATTAGTGCGCGTAGACGCGTCGCACGCGCGGGTTGGCGCGACTCGGGACGTGGCGAAGGAGTATGAACGCGTGATTGATGCGCTGCGCGAACGGGTGAAGGCGTACGGGGAGGCGCACGAGTGGAACGTGCGTGAGACGCGGGCGGCGACGCGCGGGTTGGCGGGCGTCGCGCGCGAGTTACGCGCTGTGTTATGCGCGGCGGATGGCGATGAAGACGAGGAGGAGGAGGGTGATGAGGACTCTGCTGTGGCGCTTGGTCGCGCGGTGGCGACAGTTGAGCGGTTGTGCGCGGAGGCAAGCGAACGGGTGGTTCGCGGTGAGGAGCGAGACGCGGAGGATGTCGCGCGCGCCGCGAGAACGATGACAGAGCTCGCTCACGCGCGTGAGACGATTGAAACCATGCGTGCGGATGCGCAGGCGAAAGAAAATGAGGTCATTCAAAAGTTGCGCGCAGAGTTGAACGATGCGCGGGAGATGGCGAAAGCGAACGCGCGGGCGTGCGAACGCGCGGCGAGCGCGCGCGACATCGCCAAGGCGGATGCGTTTGAATTACGTCGACAGCTCAAGACGTTGCATGACAAGTGCACGCGGCAAGAGTCGCAGGTAAGTGATGCGATACGTGCGGCAGAAGGGTTAAAGGCTCGCGCGGAAGCAGCGGAGGCGGCAGCGGAGCACGCGCAGTCGTGCGTCATGGCGGCGACGGAATGCGAGGCAACAAAACAATCCGAGCTTGTCGACCGCGCGAGACGAGAGATATTAGACGCACGTGCGAGCGTGAGCGCGTTGGAGACAAAACTGCGAGAGACGAACGAGCAGCTGCGCGAGGCGCAGAAACAGCGCGGTCCTGATCTTGAACGCGCGAGACTCGAAGGCGCAAAGACATTTAAGACACGCGTAGACGCTTTGTCGACGCAACACGCCGACTTGGAGCGCGAGGTGGTAAAGAAGTCGGAGCGAATCGCAACTCTCGAACAAGAGATCGTGCACGCGCGCGCAGCGTTCGACGAGCTCAAACGCGGCGCAACATACAAGGTGCAGAGTTTAGAACGTAAGATTATAGACCACGCGTCGACGCTCGAAGCCATGGCGAATGAAAAGCGAGAGCTCGCGCGCGCGTGCGAAGACTCGTCCGCAAAATGTGCGGAATTGTCATCAAGAGATGCCTTGAACGCAGCAACGTTGGAAGAATGCCTTGAACGCGTGCGTACACTTTATGCCAAAGCCAACGTGGCGACGGGCGCTGTGGCGTCAATGAAGGCGAGACATAAGGGTGATGGCATGAAAATATCTGCGTTGAAGAGGCAGTTGCAGTCTTTGAGACGGGCAAAAGCCGCAGCTAAGGCATTATCTTCGTCGCTCGTTGCGGACAACGAAGCATCATTGATGCGCATCAGCCTGATGGAGGTACAACTGCGCGACGCAGAGAAAATCATCGCGAGCGCCAATCGCGAATGGGTTGGCGAACGTCAACGCCGCGTTCGCGCCGAGCAAGTATCGCAGCACGCAATGAGTGAGATTGATACCATGCGCTCTAGGTTACACGCTCTTGAAAGCGCAAGAGTAGAAGCAGACTTAGCGAACGCCACGACCATCGCGTCTGCGCTGGAAACAAACGTCGATGCCGAAGCAGAAATCCACAGCCTTCGCGCACAAATTGAAACTTTACGTGGCGAGCTCAAGGCAACCTCCGAAGCACTCTTAGGTGCGCGCGATGAACTCGCGACGGCGACGACACGCGAGCAGCGTCTTCGATGGGCATCGCGCGAGATGGAATCCATCAATGTTGAACTCAGACGCACCATCGACGAGCAATCGGCTTTAATTTCCGAACGCGACGCCATCGAGGCCGATCTGGCGCGTCGTGAAGAGGACCTCGCTGCCGCAGAAGCGCGTGCGGCGCACCTCGATGTCGAACTCGCAAACGCCAAGATTGAAGTGCGCCGCGCCAGAGAGACGTCGATGAAATTGTCGCTCGAGCTTGAATCGTCCACGCCTCGCGCGTTTGCGCCGCCGCGGCCGCAATCGCGTTGTGGCGACACAGCAGACGATCACTCGTCCCTCGCACTCATCGCAGATATTCAGCAAAAGGTCGCGTCGCCACCGACACGTGCACGTGGCGCGCAGAGCGACGACAAAGAAAACGCCGCAGCCGCAGACAAACCAAAAATATTGAGCTTCTCCACGCGACGCGGCGCGCCATCCACACCGCTCTCGCCGCTCAACATGCGCTAAACGCGCATCATAGCCGTGAAATACATCACTAGTATATATATGTACGCATATCAATCGCGAAAGCATCGACGCCGTGACCAAAAGTATTAAAATGAAGATGTGCTCTGTGCTCAATACCATGACGTCATAGGCACGCGCGGATTACGCGTCGCGAAAGCGTCATGCACGCCGCGCGCGCGCCCGCTCGAGGAGATGGGCGCGAGCACACGCTTCAAACGCGCCTCTACGCCGCCTCCGTCGCAGCCTCCGTCGCCGCAGTCGTCGTGAACCCGCTCGACGTCATCAAAACACGCATCCAAGCGCACGGCGCCGCCCGCCGAATCGGCGCACTCTCGCACGCCATCCCGTGCCCAGCGAGCTGTCCGACGAACGGAAACGCCGTATTGATGTGCTCGCCATCGTGTGAGCCGTCAGCGTGGCGCATGGCGCGCGAAGTCGTGCATAAAGAAGGGGCGAAAGGTTTATGGCGAGGCACCGGAGGCGCGTTGGTCGCCGCCTTTCCAACCGTCGGCATTTATTTACCCTGCTACGACTACGCGCTCGAGCGATTAGTCACACGAGGCGGTGTGGATGAAACGTTTGCGCCCGCACTCGCGGGTGCAGGAAGCAGGGCGTTGGCGGTGTTCGCGGTGGCGCCGTTGGAGCTCGCTCGGACGCGCGTCATGGCGACGAAACGCGGCGCTCCGGGCGTGTACGGACAGAGCGGTGGGCGTGCATTCGTCGGTGCGCTGCGAGAAAGTGCGAGCACAAAAGGTGGGAAAGGTGGGATCGGTGCGAGCGTGCGAAAGATGTGGACTGGGGTGGGGCCGACGTTGGCGCGGGACGTGCCGTACAGCGCCATGTACTGGGTCGGCGTCGAGCAGTGTCGAAGCGCTCTCGGTGGCGACCACGCCGGCGCCCGCAAACCGCACTCTATGCAAGAATTAGCAATGATCAATTTCGTGAGTGGTGTGGTATCAGGTGCGGTGGTGGCGACGTTGACGACGCCGTTGGATGTGGTAAAGACGCGCGTGCAAATTCGGGATGTGTACGCCGCGAGAGATTTCGCGTCGTCGACGGCGATTACCCCGAAAGTTGGGTACGGGCACGGGGTATGGGATGAGCTCACCACAGTGGCACGCAACGAAGGCGTCGGGGCGTTGTTCGCGGGATGGGGCCCACGCGCCGCTCGAGCGGCGCCCACGGGAGCGATTGTTTTAATGGCGTACGAGCTCGTCAAGGCAACAGTAGATGTTTAGTTAGCAAAGCCGTTTACGGAGTAGTACAAATCGTAGCAAGTTTAGCAAATTATAGTTACATCTAGTACATCAGAGTGTCACCACATCCAAGATTCTCTCGGCGGCGACGTACGCGCAGTCAGCGACGAGCGACAAATCACACACTGCCCTGTTTCGAGAGCCGCCTTTGTTGAGTGCAGAGCGCCACATTGCTTACACGTCATACCATTTTGAGATTTAGGTATCGAATCCAGCGTTGCCGCGCACATTTTACTAGCATCTTCGTCTTCGGGCACGTTCACGTCATTTTGACCGGCATCTTGACATTGTTTGAGCATCCCATATAAGCTCGCCGACGTCTCTGGAGGCGAAATCGAGATGAGCGTGGTAATCATGGACGCCGCCGTACCCGCGTTTCCCGCCTTGAAGTTCTTTGCACTTGCGAATCGCAACGACGCACGTCGATGGCGTTCTTCAATGTTCGGTAACGCCACCAAGTGTCGGGTTAAACGAGCGCACTCTTTTGGATTTCCCGCTAAGAGAGTCGTCGCGTCGCGTAAAATTTTACACGCCGTGGCGTACGACGCGCATCGAATCGCCACCTCATCACCCGAATGCACCGCATTCACCGCCGCCGCGACAAAGGCGAAAAGTGCTTCGCTCAACTTATTCGCATCGAACAACTCCAACCCTCGCGCGAATTCGCGCTTGGGGTTAATCGTGTCGGAATCTGGAAGAGAAATTTGTGCTAGCTCTTCGAAAAACGCCGAATCCGCGGCAAACGATGATCCTCCACCCGCGCCTCGCGGGCTAATAGGCCCCGACCCCCCTACACCTCGTGGACTAATAGGTCCCTGCGGATAATACTCCGCTGAAGACGCCGGTGAGGGCGCGCGAGCGCTCGATTTGGTCGCCGGAGCCTTTGTTTTCGCCTTGGTGGGCTGACCGACAACCATGGCGTCCAACATGTCATACGGGTCCAGCACCGCCCGGGGCTTTCGTACCGGCGGCCTGCTCGTCGTCGACGACGACGCCTTCGCTGCATCGTCTTCCATTTCTGGCGGTCGCTCAGGCATGCTCGATGCTGCCGCCGCGAATGCCACCTCGCGCGCGCTATCGCCGCCCAGACTAAATCCGGTGCTCGTGCGCTCGTTTGCGGCTCCATCACCCACCATCTTGGCTCGCGGTGGCGGCGCAAACGAAAACGAACTCAACGCTGGCATACTCATATTCGCCATCCCGCTCCCGTCGCTCGGTGGCTTAATCTCAATCCGCGGCACGCCTTTTGTCTTTTTCTTCGCATCGCCCACGCGTCGACGTCCGCGCGCTCCAAAGAAATCGTCGTCTTCATCCCCATCATCATCATCACCCGACGACGACGAGCTCGAGAACGACGCATGCGTTCGAGATATCCCAAACCCATCATTCTGAAACGCGTATGACGTCATCTCGCGCGTCGAAACACACGAAACGCTAGTGACTGCACGACGATAAGTCAACCTCCGCACCGGTGCGCGCACTCTCGCCTTCAACGCCCGCGCGCGTCACTCGCCCCTCAAATCCAACGCCTCGGGCGACGACAAAAAAGTTCCTCCACGCGTGCGCGTCGCCGATGCGACCCGATGCGCGGCGCGCGTCGATGTATGCCGCCGAATGCGTTCGGAATGTCCACGCACGGTGCGCCACACTCGCAACCTTTCCATCGATAAACATGCGTGTACCATCGATACATGATATCGATCAAACAAAGAGCTGTGCTTTCGATTTTGCTTTCGATTTGTATAGTGTGCGTTGGATTCGCGAGTTGTGTTGATTGCATCACCCCGCGCGCATTGCGCGGCGCGCGGCTCGGCGACACCGCGATGGCGGTCATGGAGTGCGACGCGATGGACATCGATGCGATGCGCGCGACGTCCGCGGAGGCGTCGAGAGGGAAGGCGCGAGCGCCGGCGCAGGGCGCGGGGCATTCGAATTCGTCATCGTGCACCGCCGCCAGCGCGCGCGAATCTTTAACGGCGACGGCGACGGATGCGATGGATGCGACGACGACGACGACGACGTCCAAGTATCGCGCATCGCAGACCCTGGAGGAACACGTGAATAAGAAGATTAACGCCGCGAAGCGCCGCACGAGGAGTGAGCTCAGCGTGAGCGGAGGGGATTGGTGTAAGCGTGGGTACGCGTACGACGGAGAGGCGACGGATGTGCGGCATTTGAAGCATTTATCAGCGATTGAGAGGGTAAGTGTGAAAGATATAACGCGTGAAGAGTTTGTGGAGAGGTTTGAGAAGACTCGGACGCCGTGTGTGATTACGGATGCGATGGATGGGTGGGCGTGCTACGACGAATCGTCGCCGCGATATTGGAGCGTGGATAATTTAACGCGTCGATTTCGTGACGTAAAGTTTAAGATTGGGAGCGATGATGACGGTTATGCGGTGCGTTTGAAGATGAAGCATATACAGCGGTATTTGAATGATCCGGTGCATACGCGAGATGATTCGCCCATGTACGCGTTTGATGGGAACGTGTTTGACCGCGAGGCGACAAAGGAATTATTGGATGATTTTTCCATTCCGGATTGGTTCAAGGAGGATTTATTTCAATATGTTGGGCATAAACGTCGGCCACCGTATCGGTGGATTGTATTTGGGCCGCCACGGAGTGGAAGTTCGGTGCACATTGATCCATTGGCGACGAGCGCGTGGAACGCTTTGATTTCTGGGCGCAAGCGTTGGGCGCTCTACCCTCCCGGTGCGATGGATAAACCGACGATCAAGCCGCGAGGGATTGGGCTTGATGGTGAATCCATAACATGGTTTAACGTCATGTACCCGCGCACGGTGACGGAGGAGTGGAAAAGCAAGGGATTGCCGCCGCCCATTGACGTGATTCAGCACCCTGGAGAAATTATGTTTGTCCCAGACGGTTGGTGGCATGCGGTGTTGAATCTCGACCATACTATGGCGGTCACGCAAAACTTTAGCACAACAGCGCGTTTTGACGCAGTCTGGCGCATCACCCACCGTGCGCGACCGAAAATGTCGCTCAAATGGTTGGCAAAGTTACGCGTGGTTCGACCGGATTTAGCCGCCGTCGCGGACGCGCAGCCGCGACGAAGCGAGCTCAGTGCCGGCGAGAAAACCAGCTCGACGAGTAGCTCGTCTGAAGGTTCGAGTGACACCGAGTAAACGTATCGATCATGGCGAGGGAGATACGCACATATTCACTCGCAAACACGTACCAACATTCTGACATTTTAGTAGCCAAGACGAGATGTCGATTGAAAAACGACAAACGCGTCTACGAATTGACATGATTACATTTTAACAAAGACGATTACAATCTAAAATTGAGAGCGTAATGTTACAACAAAAGCGCTTGCTTTGCACGAAACTAAATGATGACAAACTAATCGTCGGCGCGAAGTATGAAGCCATGTGCTACGCCGTCAAAATGAAATTCAAGTCAATACCCGCATCACCCACGCGTTCGGTGTACGAACTCGCCACGTTCGACTGCTCGAGAAATGCACTCATGGTGAATGCTAAGTAATCATTCGATGGTGCGTTGTACCCACGAGAAATCAACTCGCGCGCGCCCCACAGCGTCGCTGGCCCGTCAACGCGCACGCGCACGCGACGTTCATTCCCCACAGCCGCGCCATCTCCCGCGTCACCATCAACGACGATTTTAAGTGCGTAGCCGTTATCTACAAACACCTTGCTCAATGCGTGTAAGCCTTCAACACTCGCATCCAGTCGTTCCTTGGTCGACATTGACGTCGACGTCGAAATCGCCGACGGAACGCCGGCAAACGTCTCCACCTCGAAATCTTCCCCGCGGTCAAATCCATCCCGCAATCTCGCGTAAATCTTCCGCCCACACCCCTCAGCGATCGCCTCGGGCAACATCGCGTTATCCCTCAACGCCGCATCGCGTCTAATAATCGTCGAAGTACCCTCGGCGCCCGTTTTCTCCTCAAACACGGCGCTCGACTTTGGAATTTCCCTCGCAATCGTGGCCATCTGAACGAAAGACACGAAATCAAAGTACAGCGGGTCACCAATCGCGCCTTGTTCAATCTTTATCGGGTCATACAAGTACTTATAAGCCTCCCACTCGTTCCGACGAAGCTTCCAGCTCGTCGCCTGAAACGCATCCATCGCCATCACGTCGGCGTCATCGATCGCTTCGTACGCGCTTCGAAGCAACAACACCGCAAACGGCACGGAAATTTTCGATCGAGGGAACTTCACGGGCTCGGGCGGTTGCGGAAATGCGCCACCAAACGTCGGCGCCGCAGACGGCGGTAAATACGACGCGAGCGCGGATGATGATGGTGATGAAGTCAACACTGTCGCCACCGCGAACGATGCGGCGCGCAACGCCTGACGCCGCCCAACGACGGCGTCGTCCGCGTCAGTCGCGCGCACCGCACGCGTCGTCGTCGTCGTCGTCGTTCTCGTCGTTCTCGTCGTCGTCGACGACGTCGCGCGCCGCCATGGCGCGACGACGCGCGGTGATGCCGTCGTCATGGCGTCACTTTTTGCGGCATCATTCCATCAATGTCGGCGCTGTCGTCGTTCGCGATCCGCGCCGTCGCCGCGGCGGCGGCGTCATCGAGCACATCGCGCGCCAAGTCGGCTCGCGCGGCGGTGCGAACGACGCTGCGCGCGAGCGGCGATGGACGCCGACGATGCTTGGTTGCGGCGGCGGCGGGTTGGGGCGATGGCTTGCGTTCTGCGGCGCGCGGTGGCGGCGATGGCGACGAGCGCGCGCGTGCGCCCGCGAGGGATGACGAAGACGTATACGAAGATGATGGACGCGGCGCGGTGGCGCGCGAACGCGAGCGGACGACGCGTAAGGTGACGAGGAATCAGAATTATGAGCGGCGGTTCGCGGATGAAGGAGAACGAGGCGAACGACGACCGTCGAGGCGCGGGGGCGATCGCGATGGCGGACGCGACGATAGGTTTGGGTCACGAAATTATAATTACGGCGCGAGCGCGCGCGGCGGTGATCGTCGGGATGATCGACAGCGACGAGGTCGCGGGAGCTCGGGGTACGGAGACGGAGACGAGCGTCGACGCGGACGCGACGTCGATCGCCGCGGCGCTGCGTACGAGGACGATATCGCCGCACCGCCGCCGTTGCGTAAAGGCATGCGACGGTTTTATGCCACGTGTCATCCAGGTCTTGAGCAGGTCGTCGCCGCTGAGCTCGCATCGAGCGAAATTAATGCGAGCGACATCGCCGTCGGGAAATCTGGCGTCGGGTTTACCGGCACCCAACGGGTCGGCTACGACGCGAACATTTGGCTGCGAAGCGCCGTGCGCGTGCTCGTAGAGTTGTCACGAGGGTATTTGGACCCACAGGTATCGGGCACGGAGAGTATATATGAATTTGTCAAGCATGCCGTGCCTTGGGAGGAGGTGATTCCCGAACGCGACGGGTTGAAATTTGGCGTCGAAACGCGCGTATGGGACTGCAGTCAAATTTCAAGCTCACACGCGGCGAAGATTCGCGTAAAGGATGCGATTTGCGACGCGCTCGTTGATGCCACGGGAACGCGACCGATGCCACCGGATAATTACGCCGCGGCGGATGTGCCACTGTACGTCACGTTGTATCGAGACGAAGCCATTTTGTACAGAGATATGAGCGGAGAGTCGTTGCACCGCCGCGGGTATCGCGCGGCGATGCATCGCGCATCCTTGAGCGAGTCCGCAGCGGCAGGAATGTTATCTCTTGCGGGATGGCCACAGATGTTGAGTGAGTGGCGGAGAGATCCCGAACGGCTACCGCCACCGGTGTTGATTGACCCGATGTGCGGGAGCGGGACGTTTTTAATCGAAGGCGCGCTCATGGCGGCAAACGTCGCGCCCGGTTTAATTCGTAGTGAAACCATTGGTTATGCATTCGAGAGATGGCCCGATCACAACCAACGGACGTTCGAAGAATCTTTGGAGAACGCGCGGCGTATTGGTGCTGAGGCGCGTGCCGCATCGTCAGTGGCGCCGATTATTCTCGGCAACGACATTCATCCGGGGGCGGTGACGTTGGCGGGTCAAGGCGCGGATACCGCTCGTGTGGGTGGTATGATCAACGTCTACCGTAATAACTGCGAGATGTTTTCACTTAAAAGCATGAACATTCACTCTGCGTCGCCGAGAATCGTAGTGACGAATCCTCCGTGGGGTAAGCGTATTGGTGGCGACGCGCCCATCAGAGGCAAGGATCGCCGAGACGACGACGACGAATACGACGATGGAAACGAATTCGGTGATGACGTCTATGATCGCGACACAACGCCCATAGATAATGGTATGTCTCCCGAAGAGGCGCTAGAGCAAGTGTGGAATTCTTTGGGAGTGTTTTTGAAGCGTGAGTGTCCGGATTCGTCGGCGTTTGTCTTGAGCGGTAACCCGGCGGTGAGTCGCGCCATTCGCATGCGCGCCAGCCGAAAGATGCCCCTCGGTATCGGTGGCGTCGACTGTAGATTTTTGAGGTATGACATTTTGCCTCCAAAGCCTGACGGGTACGTGCCGAACGCCAATGCGAGCCGTCAGCGAAGTAATTATGAGTGAACCATCGGGCGTAAGACGTCCAAATTATTTGTTGTACGCGTGTAACAGAAAAGAAACAATTTGTTCGATTTGATTAACAAGACGATGTTCGCGCGATTCGTTCGATTACTAAACACCACGTGATTCGTCGCTATGCTGAATGCCTTACTTACGAAATGCGCGAAATGCTCGCCATGGTTCGTAAATCTTCTTCTAACTTTCTTCCCGTCTACTTTAAGAAAGTACACGTGACCCACAACGACGCAAAAGAGAACAACGCGAGAATCAACTCTGGAGACATCGCTTGCGGGAACAAAGGAATGTACACAGGTACAATAGATCCAACGAGCCAACCGCACAAGAGCGCGATGAACGAATCCCGAAACGCAGTACCCAAAGTCTTTTCGCCTCCGCGCTTTTGGTTGAGGAAAAATACACACGTCCCAAACGCCACCGCCATCTGAAATGCCGGTCCACTCGTCGCCGGCGCCGCAATCGCCCAACCCGAGATTATCGCATACAACACCGATCGTCTAATCAACGTCTGTTGATCCGGCTTTGCAAACATATTCTTCACCCGTTGTAAAATCGCCGGGTCGTAATCGGCGTCATTCTCCTTCTTCTCCTTGCGCAACTTTCTCAACCCCTTCGCCTTCTTCCTCGTCGACAATCTGTCGCTGATAATTCTATCATACGCCGCCTCGATCGCCTCCACGCCTCGTTCATCCCCAGCGTGCTCACGAATTAAGAAATTAAACGCGCTCGACACCTCTTCGCTCGTGCTATCCGCGTCGATCCCTAACCTCTTGTATGGATCCTTTTCCTTTGTGCGCGTAAACGCATTCACGTTCCGCGCCGCGCGCGCCGGCGCGGGGGCATCGGAGACATCGAATGACTCCGCCGACGCATCGGCGCCGTCGGCGGCGCTCGTGCGCGGGCGCAACGCGCGTGAGCCGCGCGCGTGGCGGTGATAAACCTGACCGCGCGCAGCGGTGACACCGCGGGTGCTGCGAGCGACGCCGCCGTGTGCTGAACACGGACGCGCCGCGCGGGCGTTGAGACGAACGGCGACGACGGTCGCTGCGTGTGCGGCCGACATGCTCGCGGCGCGACGAGAGGCGCGGCGGTGTGGCGCGGCGAGAGGCCCGATGGAGGGGGACGGCGGTGTGGATGAGAGATTTTGGTGATTTTATATAGTGAATATGGAGTTTAGTATAGTGGTATTTATACCGGATTTGGTTCATATATCTGTATTGGGTGTAAATTGGGTTGTATACATTGAGTGTTATTGCAACGTGACGCGCGCGAAGACGACTTTCGACTTTCGACCGAACGCCTTCGTCGCGCGCGCGGGTCGTATAAATGTTCTTTTTGAAATGAATGAAAATGTTTCTTTGTGCTTGTACATGGCGGCGACGGCGGGCGAGACCTCACGCTCAAACGACGGGTATCGCACCGTCGGTCGTCGAGTCGTATGTCGCGCGCGTCGGAACGCTTACGACGCGGCGGTCACGGCGGTTGGCATGACGCGCGTCGCAATGGCGTTCGCGTACGGCGTGGCAACATCGATAGCTTTCGCCACGATGGGTTGCTTCATCACGCGCGTAGCCACGGGAGCGACGGCATTCGCCACGGCGGCGACGCGCGGATTGGCGAGCAACTGTTCGTAGAGCGTCTTGACGCGGTTGAAGAGCGCGTGCGAATCCAACGCCGCGCGCGCTTGCGCAATCGCCGTCATCAACGTCGTCGTCACACTCGACGGTAAATCAACCGCACGCGTGCGTAATTCCACAACCGTGCGCTCAATCTTCGCCAAGTATTCTGCCCGAGCCGCTTTGAGCATCTCGACATTTTCTGGATAGCTCGCCTTGGCGCGCATGGCGTACTCGTACGCCCCTCGCGCAGTCTTCACCGGCATAGATTCCGCAACGTGCGCGGTGTACATACCACTTAACGTCTTCACCGCGGCATCAACCTTGGCATCAGCGGTGGCTAACGCGCTCGGGTACGAATCCGCAACTTTTTGCGCCACCGGAGCGCCGAAACGCGCAATGAGCGCCTCGATCTTCGTCAACGAACCCTACGTTTTGTGACGATCGCATCGTCAGTCATCGAGCGTCACGGACACGCACACAATAAGCACCACGCCACGAGTTCCCACGCGATGCGCGGTGCGAGACGACGCGACGAACGAATGCAAAACCATGATCATTGATCATCATCGGCGCGCGCGATCGACATCATCATCATCTTCTCAAAGAATATTCACGCACCTTCAACGCCGTGGCATCGCGCGCGCCCGCGTACGCCCCCATCACCTTGCTCGTCAACGCATGCTCGCTCACGTACTTCACCCCGCTCGTCGTCGCGTCGTTCACGAACCCGAGATGCGTCAACGTCGGCGTCGATGGCGTCGTCGCATCGTCGCGCGCATTCGCGCTCGCGGTCGCATCCACGACGACGTTCGCGTCGCTCTCGCGCGCGACGCGACGCGGTTTCGGCATCTCGCGCGGCGCGGCGCGGTCGGAGGAATTATTCGCCATGTCTTTCGTGCGGTTCGGCGCGTGCGTGCGCGCGCGCGGGTGCGGTGTGGCGCGCGCGATGGCGCGCGAGTGCCAGGTCTGGCAGTCGGCACCCGCGGGAAGACCAAGAGGCACTTCGCGTCGCGCGCGAAGGGCGGTCGAATGGCTCGACGGTGGCGATGGAAGGCGCGCGTATTGGCGTGACACGTGAGATGAAAATGAAGAATTGAATGTATTGCATGGATTTATGTGATGATGATTCGTCGTGGGTGGTTTACGATGCGGTGGTGGCGTGGTCGTCGACGAAGGCGTCGAGATAGCCGTGTAAGCTGACGGCGCCGCCAGTGTGGAGAAAGCATACTTTGGCGCCTTTGGGGAACAAGCCGCGCTTGGCGTAGTCAATGAGGCCTGCGGCGCCTTTGCCGCTGTACACTGGATCGAGCAATATGCCTTCGTGCGTGGCGAACATGCGAATGGCGTCGATGGTGCTCGGAGCTGGGATGCCGTAGCCTTGACCGACGTAGCTCGAGTCGGCGACGATGTCGTCTCGGGTGACCACCGACGCCGGGTCGAGGCCTAAGCCCGCGGCGGTACGCGTGGCGAGATTGAACACATTTGTTTCTTGGATATCTTTGGGCATGCGCACACCAAACCCCAGGAGCTTGACTGGGCTTTGAATTAAGCCAAATCCTACGGCGAGGCCGGCTTGGGTGCCCGCCGAACCCGTGGCGTGCACAAAGTAATCGAAATCAACCCCTTCGAGCGCGGCTTGCTCGGTAAATTCCAACGCCGCTTCCACGTACCCGAGCGCACCCGTCGGGCACGACCCGCCCCCGACAATCGTAAACACCTTTTCGCCGCGCGCGCGCCACTCATCCGCTACGCGCTCGAGCTCTTCGTTCATATTCATGCCGCTCGGTCGACTCTCGCGCGTGGCACCAAACAAATCATCCAACAGCACATTGCCATTACGCGTGTAATTTTCATCACTTCGCCCCGTTCGATTCTCGAGTAAAATATGACACTTCATCCCAAGTTTCGCCGCCGCCGCCGCCGTCTGTCGCGCGTGGTTACTCTGCGTCGCCCCTTGCGTCATCACCACGCAATCCCCATCCGGGTACATCTCCAACGCCTGCGCGAGCAAATACTCCAATTTCCTCGTCTTATTCCCCCCACTGGCGAGCCCCGTGCAATCGTCTCGCTTAATGTACAAATCAATCCCGAGCGCCTCGCTCAACCGCGGCGCGCGCTCGAGCGGCGTCGGTCCTCCCGGCGACATCAACCTCACCTTCCCTTGCGTCCGAGCCACCGCGCCGCGCGCGCCAGCGACGTCGAACGGCGTCGAGACCGACGCGGCGTCTACCACCGCAGCGCGCGTGACCATCGACCATGCGTGGCGCGCATTCGCGCGCGGCGACGTTTGGCATCCACGAAACGTCGCGCGCGGTGTCGCGCGCGCGTCGAGTGCGCCGTGCATGGCGACGGGCGCGTGCGAGACGCGCGCGCGGCGAGCGCGGAGAGAAAAATAAAGCGAGCGGTGCGTTCGCGCGCGCGGTGGCGTGCGTGGCGATGCGGCGCGGTGCGGCGCGAAGTGACTCAGACGTACGCGCGGCGTCGGCACCGACCGCTCGACGTTGATAAAATAATACTCGGACATTCGAACAGTATTATGTACGGATTTTTCTTATTATACATTGATAGCAGGACTTGGGTCTTTCGGGAGCATATTCGTCGATCGACGCATCGAACGCCAATCGCCGCCGCGCGCCGCGATCGATCGACGGGCGTTCGCGCGCGTCATCTCGCACAGTGCGTTTCTCGTTCGCGTCGTCGTCGTCGTCGTCGTCGTCTGAGGCATGCACGCGCCGTGCGCGGTGACGTCGTCATCGACGTTGACATCACCCGAGACGAGGATGAGGATGAGGATGATTTCCGGAACGCGCCCCGCGCGCGCGGGTGGGGCGATGGCGCGTAAAGCGTGGCGCGCGCGTAAAGCGTCCGATACCGTGGTCGTTCGCGCGACGGCGGCGCAGCGGGCGAGGACAGACGGCGCGGTGGGATGGGCGACGGCGACGGCGCTCGCGGCGTGCGCGCTTTTCGGCGCTCGAGACGCGGCGCTCGCCGCCGTCGTGTTCGGTGACGACATTGCGAAATCTGGAGAGATCGCGCAAGTGGCCGAACGCGAACGCACGCGCTCGCGCATGGCGGGAAAGTATGCCGACCGCAAGCACCCGGGGTGTTATAGAGAAATTTTTGACGACGGGCGAGTTCGTGGGGAAGACGGAGACCCTGGGTGCGGTGAGTTCTCTCGCGCAGGAGGCGCCGCGCGCCCTTGGTCGCTTTCAGGTACGATTGACGTCAATGATGGGTCGATCTTTATCGATTTTTCCCCGAAAGGTGGGCCAAAGAACCTCTTGGGGCTGTACGTAAACGACGACGGGTCGGAGGGCGTTTCGTTTCCCGACGGCAACACGTGGGTCAAGATTGATAAGTGATCGCGCCAATCGTGCGTTAATGGTCAGCAAGAAGAAGATTCGTTGCTTTTGTTTTGTTTTAGTTTACTGTTCGTTGCTTTGCGGCGCTGTTTTATTACGACGCACGCCGCCTGGGCCTTTTAATATCACGCAAACGCCGCTCCGCGCAGTCTCAGAGCCACACTTCGCGACGCGTCGAGCGCACACCCCGCGCGCGCGCACGCACGCACGCACGCACGCGCATCATGGTGTTCGAACGGCTCGGGCACACCGCCGCGCGCGCGCTGGCGAGCGCGAGCGCGTGCATGCGCGCGTCGACGTCCTGCGTGAGCGGCGCGGCGCGATCGACGATGCTCGCCACGACGTCCACGTCGTCCGCGTTGACCTCCCCGTTCGCCGCGCTCGGTGCGAGAGCATCGGCGACGCCGAATGCGTCGCGCACGATCACCGTCATGGTCGAACGCGGCGACGCCGATCGAGCGTATAAACGTTTACGACGAATCATGGTGAGCGAAGGCATTTACCAAGATTTCCGCTCGACGACCGAGGGGCATAAAAAGCCGAGCGAGTTGCGCGTCATCGCCAGGAAAGAGCGCGAACGAAGGAGTTATCGGAGCAAGTTGAATAGTAAGCTCGGGTGGATCATGCGTCGTAAAGAACGCGGGTTCTGATGACGAACTCGTCGTCGTCTCGACGTCGAGGTTTAGCGAGGAAAATAGCGAATAAATTTCAATACAAACGAATCAATGACGCGCGCGTCATTGATACTATCCTATATGAACTACTTCGTTGCGTCGTGCAATTGTGTATTATTCATCGGGTCCGCACGCGGGATCTTTCGCGAGTTCGGCGTTGGGCGCGAAGAACACGGCGCTCTTATCGACGATGCCCACGAGCATGCCTTCAAACCCAGAGTTTTCCTTCTTCGTCGCGAACACGGAGGATGTAGATGATTCACTAATATCTTCCCCATCGCTCGCCATCGCGTCGCATTCATCGGCGCACGCATCGGCGCAATACCCGTCGCTTCCGGGGGCGATGCGCAAGCACTCCTTGGCGCACTTGGCGCGACAAAACGTCGTGTCTGCGGCGAACGCCGCGGGCGGCGCCGCGATGGCGGCGATGAACGACACCGAAGACGTCGCCATGATGGCGCTCGTGGCCAACGCGAGGGTGTTCGCGCACAACGCGTGCGACAGAGACGCGCGAGACGCGGGAGCTGGTCGAGGCGCGCTATCCGCACGAGCGCGAGCGCTCACGCGAGGGGACGCGAGTGTTGCGCTCGTCGCGCACGCGCTCGTGCGCATGATGAAGATGGAGATTTTGTGTTAACGACGACGGCGCGCGCGCGTCGAGGAATGGCGTGACGCACGTGCGTGTGTGAGCTGGAGGGTGTGGCGTAGAGTTAGTGGGACAATTTTAATACAAGCGAAAAACGACGGCGCATCGCGGGGAAATATTAAGCCCCTCAGCAACCGTGGTCTTCGAGCTAAAAGAAAAGCAACAAAAAGAAAACTAACTAGCACGCGAATGAGTTCCCAGAATGTTTTCTGGCCTGACCCATGAACGTGAAGCGCTCGCCGATGCCTCCCAACGCGCCTTGCGCAGCTTCGCGCGCGTTGAGCTCGGTCACCGTGTCCATGTTTGGAATGGATGGTAATCGATCCATCGATCGCCGCACTAACGCCTCCATCGGACGCGTGTTGTGCTCTATGGAGTAAAAGAACGGATGCGCCAACGCTTGCTCGGGCGTGATGCGGTCATCGGGGTCGTAGATCAACATGCGATTCAGCAAGGACAAAAACACGTGGTGCTCGTCGTCTGGCTCGCCGTCGTCTACGCCCGTCCTGCGCTCACGACGACGCTCTAAGAACGCGCCGTCAGAGTCCGTCATTTCATCTAAACTATTTGACGATTGTGGGCTGAATATTGAGCCCGCTCGAACTAATTCTTGTAACAAAACTCGACCCACCGGTCGAGAGCTCGGCTCGGGGAGCGCCAATCCAGAGCTCTGCGCCGCGCGCAACGCCTCGGGTGACGGCTTCATGCGCCCATCGCTTTCGAAATACCGCTCACGGTACTCTACAGGTAACTTCTTAAACGTCTTTTGCGAAATTCGACCAATAGTGTTTTCAATCTTAAATAATTGATCGTGTTCGCTCCGTCCCGTGAAGAGCGGTTTTCCAGTGCGCAATTCATACAGCATACACCCTAAACTCCACATATCGATCGCCGAACCGTACTTCATGCCGAGCATGACTTCCGGTGCGCGATAGAACCGCGACTGGACGTAGGAAAATTGCTGCTTCCCAACCTTGCACGCGCTACCGAAATCTATAATCTTCACCGCGCTTCGTTCCGGATGACACAACAACACGTTTTCGGGTTTCACGTCGCAGTGAATAATGTTTTGCGACTTGAGATACGCCAACGCGTGAAGGATTTGCACGCCAAACTTTCTCACGAGCTTGATAGAAACCCCTCCTAGATTTGTCACACGAAGTAAATCGTACAATGAGTGCGACATGAGATCAAAAACCAAACACTGATACTCCAAGCGCTCGCGCCCATCCAGAGACGACCGGTCGACGTCGTGCTCAAACGCGTCGAGCAACCGCACGCAATTCTCCTTACCCGATGTCGGTAAGAGAAACGAAAAGTCGTCATACATGTCGTTATCGCAGCTCATCCCGCTCGCTTCACTACCACCAACGCCGTCACTGCCGTTTATTTCCCGTAAAAGCGCAATCTCTTGCGCCACCGCGACGTCGTTTCGCGCCGAGCGTTGGACGACTTTAATCGCCACGTGCTTGTCCTCGCGCACATCGTACGCCAGCACCACCTTACCAAACGACCCCCGACCTAAAACCTTATCCAACAAGTACCTATCATTTATCAATTCCCGCGGTGCTGCGTGCGCGTTATTCACACGCTTCGCCCCGAGATGCGACGACCCCAAACCCGAACCCGAACCCGAACCCGAACCCGACGCCGCTCCGTCCCCCGCCCGACGCGCCGACGCCGACGCATCCGTAAACGTAAACGTCACCCGTCTCGGCCCCATCGCGCGGTCCGTCACATTCGCCAATTCACGCTGTGTCGTCATCCCATTCCCTCCTCCTCGTCCATATCGCGCATCTTCCTCCGATACACGCCGTCGAGACTCCAACCGCTGTGTGTAGTACGCGTGCAACACATCACATCACTGTCGTCAGCACGCGGGAGAATCGTTGAAACCCAAACCTCGCATCGCCGTCGCCGTCGCCGACTCGATCGCGCGCGTCGCGCGAACACCGCACGACCACGTACCTCATAATACCTCGCATTTATCCCTTGATACGTACGCGTCAACCCCACGGTGAGCGCCACCGTCGGCGGCGTCGATGATGCGCGACGACGATGCGTCGCGACCGCATCGTCATCGTCGTCATGATGGCGCGAATCGCCCGTCGTCGTCGTCGTCACGCGTGACGACGCCCGACGCGACCACGACGCCGGAGAGGCGTCGGCGTCGGCGTCGACACCAGGCGCGCCGGTGGACCATTCGCGATCGCGCGTCGCCATCGCGCGCGAACGACGACGACGACGAACGAATGAATGAATCGAATCCGTCGAATCAATCAAATCGCTCGCGGTCGCGTCACGGCGTCATCTCGATGACTGACGCGCGAACACCGCGCACCGCGACGTTCTACGTACGCGGTCTGTGCGACTATGTGTATATATATATATATATATATATGACGACGACGACGACAGGGCGTGACGCGTCACCGAATGCCACACCGATATCGTCGCGAATCGACGTCAATCATCATCGCCGTTCGCCCCCAAAAAAAAAAAAAAGTTACCCCCGAACCAAACCAAACCAAACCAAAAACCGAACCGAACGCGCTTTTTCGCGGGAAAACGCACATCAAATAAACCAACCAACGCCCGTGTGCGAGATCCCCTTCCGATCACCGCTGGAGACGCACATACATAGCACATATATACTTGTGTTTTCGAAAAAAGTTGAGTAAAACGTAAATTTTCGTGTTTGCGCGCGTCTCGCGTCGCGACGACTGCACCGATAGCTCTGGTTCGCGAG
>Ga0181564_10000956_pt1 | contig 25712 bp, 19 predicted proteins | sample 011ome_24_FD_134512 | JGI IMG/M metagenome (GOLD analysis project Ga0181564, IMG submission 134512) | Coastal salt marsh microbial communities from the Groves Creek Marsh, Skidaway Island, Georgia - 011513CT metaG (megahit assembly) | ecosystem: Environmental > Aquatic > Marine > Intertidal... | reverse complement strand
CCACGTACTTTCTTGGGATCGGAGTCGAGAAATTCAAGATCCTCTTCTACCGGCGCGGTGAAGGGGTGGTGGGAGGCGACATAGCGGCCTTCCTCTTCTTCATAGTGCATCAGCGGGAAATCGATTACCCAAAGGAATTTCCAGTCCTTGGGGTTACGCAGGGTTTGCCCCCGCTTTTCAAGCAGGGTAGCGGCCTCCAAACGTACCCGGCCAAGAATATTGCAGGAGCTTTCCCAGGGACCGGCGGCAAAGAAAACAATATCGCCATCTCCCACCACAAGTTTTTCCCTGAGGGTTTGCTTTTCGCTGTCGGAGAGAAATTTGAGGATGGGGGATTTCCATTCGCCATTTTCGGATTTAATAAAGGCGAGACCCTTGGCTCCGAGCGATTTGGCGCAGTCCTCGAGGTGTTTGAGTTCTCCTTGGGTAAGATCAGCAAGACCCTTGGCATTGAATGCCTTTACCGCACCTCCAGATTGTACAGCACCCGCAAAAACTTTAAAGTCGGAGGATGCGAAAGTTTCAGAAAAGTCCTGGATTTCCATCCCGAAGCGCATGTCGGGCTTGTCCGAACCAAAGCGATTCATCGCCTCGTGGTAGGGCATGCGCAGAAAGGGAGTCTTAATTTCCTCGCCGAGGGTTTCTTGCCAGACGGTTTTGAGTAGACCCTCGATCAGGGCATACATGTCCTCGCGGTCAATGAAAGACATTTCGAGGTCCACCTGAGTGAACTCGGGTTGGCGGTCGGCCCTTAAGTCTTCATCGCGAAAACAGCGGGCGAGTTGGTAGTAGCGCTCGATCCCTGCGACCATCAGCATTTGCTTGTACTGCTGGGGGGACTGGGGAAGGGCATAGAATTTGCCGGGATTCAAGCGACTGGGGGTGAGGAACTCGCGGGCTCCTTCGGGCGTACTCTTAAAAAGAATAGGGGTTTCCACTTCGAGAAACGCCTGTTCGTCAAAATACTTGCGAATGGCATGGGAGGCCCGGTGGCGTAGTTTCAGGGCCTTGAGGTTAGACTGCCGGCGGAGGTCCAAATAGCGGTAGGACAGTCGAAGGTCCTCGCTGACTTTATCTGCAGAGTCGTCCAATGGGAAGGGAGGCGTCTTCGACTGGTTGTGGACGGTGATGGAGCGAGCAAAGAGTTCGATCCCACCGGTTGGTAGGGTAGGATTAACCGTACCTTCGTCCCGGCCCCGGACCTCGCCGGATACTTCGATCACACTTTCCGGTTTGAGCTTAGGAAAAAGGGCGGAGAGGGTGGCGTTCTCAGGATCAAGTACCACTTGAGTCTTGCCCTCGCGGTCGCGCAGGTCGAGAAAGAAAACCCCTCCGTGGTCGCGCAGGGAATCAATCCAACCAATAAGATTGGCGGAAGATCCGGCGTTTTCAGGGCGTAATTCGTTGCAATCGTGAGTCCGTTTCATGTCAGCGTAAAAACCATCTTTCATAGCCTACAGAGATGGCCTTGGCAAGCGGGATGACCCATGATCACCTGCCTGTAGATAATTCTTTCATTCCCCGCTTTTCCTAAGCCTGATTTTTCGATATGGAGTAAGGGTATATGGCAAGAATCAATACTAACTACGATAAGCTCGCCGCCGGTTATCTTTTTCCTGAGATTGCCCGGCGCACCAACGCCTTTTTGGAAGAAAATCCTGGCGCCCGGGTTTTACGCCTTGGCATCGGGGACACCACCGAACCGATTGTGCCCGCTGTTTTAAAGGGGTTGAGCGAAGGAGTTCACGCTCTGGGAAAAGAGGAAAGCTATTCCGGGTATGGTCCGTCCGAAGGTGTACTTCCTTTGCGTCAAGCCCTGGCCGATTTGTATGCGGAGCGTGGCGTATCCCTCGATTCCTCAGAATTTTTCGTTTCCGATGGGGCCAAGTCGGATTCGGCCAACATTCAGGGCATTTTTTCCCAGGACTGTGTGGTAGCGGTGCAGGACCCCGCTTATCCGGTCTATGTGGACAGTAATGTCATCTTTGGCCGCACGGGGGTGGCGGGCGAATCCGGATATGATGGACTGGTCTACATGCCCTGTACCGAAGAAAACGGTTTCTTTCCCGAGCTCCCAAACCGCAAGGTCGATCTTATTTATATTTGCAGTCCCAATAACCCCACTGGGGCGGTGGCGACCAAAGAGCAGTTGAAAAAATTTGTTGATTACGCCAATGAGCACAAAGCAGTGATCTTTTTTGATTCTGCTTACGCCGCTTTTATCACCGATCCTGATCTTCCCCGTTCCATCTATGAAATTGAGGGGGCTGAGACCTGTGCCATTGAGATGAACAGTTTTTCCAAAACAGCTGGATTCACCGGGGTGCGCCTTGCCTGGACCATCGTGCCCAAGGCTTTGCGTACGGAGGATTCCGAGGCAGGGAAAGTGCATGCTTTGTGGACACGCAGGCAGAATACCTTCTTCAACGGTGCGTCCAATGTGGTGCAGGCAGGCGGGCTTGCCGCATTGTCCAAGGAGGGCAGGCAGCAAACCGACGCCCAGGTCGCCTTTTATCTGGAAAACGCCCGCATCATCAACGAGGGGCTAAAATCCCTCGGTATCACTACCTATGGCGGGGGCAATGCACCTTATGTCTGGTTGAAGACACCAGGCAACCTCACCTCTTGGGAGCTTTTCGACAAACTGTTGGGCGAATGCCATGTGGTGGGCACTCCGGGATCCGGGTTTGGACCGGCCGGGGAAGGATTTTTCCGCCTCAGTGCTTTTGGACACCGTGCGAATGTCGAGCAAGCGGTCTTGGCCATGCGGGAAAAGCTGACCGTTTAACGATCTCCTTGGCTGGGCAGATAAGTTCTGAACTACCTGGAAAAAGTTCGGGCGATCTTGAGATACCTGTCCGCTTCCTTGTCACCGTACTTTTTGGACCGGGAAAGCCAGTCGATTGCCTGGTTGTAGTCAAGCTCAACCCCCTGTCCCAAAAAGTACATAATTCCCATGTAACGAAGAGCAACGGGGTCGTTGACCTCAGATGCCTTGAGGAAGTTTTGTTTCGCTTCGGAAAAATTTAGGGCTTTGTAATGCTCAAGGCCCAATTCGCGAAAGGATTGAACTTCCTTGTCAGGAGAGGGGGGGAATACCGATTTTGCAGAGAATTTTTTTTGAGGGGGAGCGGAATTGTTTTTACGGTCCGCAAGAAGAGCATTTACATCATCAATGTTTACGGATTCAGGTTGCAGAGGGGGTGCTTCCGCGGAAGTTGTCGAAACCTGCTCAGCCATTCTAGCGATAGATTTTCTTTGCCTTTTCTCAATCTTGGATTGTCGCATTGGAGATCGGGCGAGAAGATTCTCAAATCTTCTGAGTTGCAACTGGGCTTCGGCAGATCCACGAATAGATGCCTGTCTGAGCCATTGGACTCCAAGATCGAGGTCGCGATCAATACCATCCCCAAGGGCCAATTTCATCCCGATGGTAAGTTGAGCCATTGATAATCCTCTTTCGGCGGCACCGCCAATCCAACGGTTGGAGAAATCGTTGTTCCTCTTCACACCATCCCCGGCGGAATAAGCCATACCCAGGTAAAACATACCCAGCGGAAGTTTTTGCCTGGAAGCGTGAGAGCACCATTTGATTGCTTCCTTGGGATCGCGGGGTACACCAATGCCGGTGAAATAGATCATCCCCAATGTGGCTTGGGCGGTGGCAAATCCTTGGTCGGCCGAACGTTCCAGGCTACGAAGTCCTTTTTCAATATTGCGGGGCGGGTTATCCATCTCCATCAACCCGATGCAAAACTGGGCGATGGGGTCTTTGGCCTTCTCCAGATCGCGTAAGCTGGAGTGCAGGTATGCTTCGTCGTAGAGAAATTGTCCCCGCTCGGTCTTACCTCTCTCGAGTTCAATGGATGCGAGCACGGCGAGTCCGATGCCACCATCTTTCTCGGCAGCCAGTTTTGCCCATCTTTCCGATTCCACCAAATCAATTGGCAAGCCTTTTTCCCCATACTTGTAGAAGATAGCCAGGACTCCCTGATAATAGGAATCTCCCTCCATTGCCTTGGACTGGATGAAGGAAAGTTCTTGATTTAAGACCCCACCTAAACCGAGTGTTGGCAGCAACAGAGCGAGAGCGGACAACAGGATCGGACGAATGGAGAGGAAGCAGGATTTCACAGGACTCTTATAATGGACTGTTAAAGTTTCTTTAGTTATTTTAAGAGAGTGCAAGAGAAAATCGATAATCCCCCTAGTTTGACCCATGGAAAAATTCAATAATTGCCCCGAATGTGACTTTGAGTGGCACCCCTCGGATGGGAATAACTGCCCTGTATGCCAGTCGCGTGCTAAGTATGCGCAGAGTGAGACCGAGTACGGGGAATGTTCTCAGGGAGGAGTTTTTGGATCCGGGGAAAATCGGAAGAGGATAAAAAAAATTTATCAGGCACTGGGACTCCTCGCCCTGGTCTATTTCCTTTACGCCCTTTTCGGCGGGAGGTGAGGTAGTTAGTTCAGTTCTGGGGGCGGAGATTTTCTTTTGGCCGGAAGAAAGGGGTCACGGAATGCCTGCTGGAAATCGTAGCCCTGTTCAAAATCCTCGAGCGAATCATTTTCGGTGCGACCGAGGATGCCGTGCTCGACCAGGTTGAAAACAATCTCCCCAAAATCCCTACATTTACGGATATTCCAATGGTTCATCATGGTTAGGGTCATCGGTCCGAAGCGATCCAAGGCGTAGTCACGGATGCCATCGAGCAATTCTATTCCCGATACATGTCCCCCTTTTCCCTTTTTGCTCTTCTGCGTATTTTTAAGGGTATGATCGAGGGCTTCACGAATGAAGTAATAGGCACCTTTACCATAGCGGTTGTCCTGCTGGTGGATCTCGCAGATAACATCGGGAAAATTCTTGTCGCTCATCTCGGCTTGGTTTAAACCATTCTGATCTATCCCAAGTATTCTTCCCGATCAATTCGAATTTCATGAAAGTTTCCTACACTGTTGCCAAGGATCGAGCCTCTCCCCATTGCATTGCTTGGACATACCGCAAAAAAAGATTCCGCAAGTATTTCCGTTCCCGGATTGATGCCCTTAGTTTTCGCAATGAAAAGGAAAGAGAGTTGGGAGTTAAAGAGCGTGAGGGGATTGAGGCCGAGGTGATTTTTTTGGTGATGACCGAGATCAAGGACCGCCTTGTTTCGATGGAAGATAGAATAGAGCGCCTGGAAAATTCCATGCTTAGCCAGCAGGAAGCAATGAAGGATATCCGCAAGCCCCCGGCCCCAAAAATTTTGCGCATCACCGAAGCGGCCAAAGTTCTCCGTATCTCCCAGCGCAAGCTCTATTATCTATTAGACAAAGGGGTCTTTAAAAGATATAAATTACCCCATACCCGCACCACATTTATTAAGCTGGATGAAGTGGAAAAAGCCCTCGGTTCTGAAAATATCGAAGATCTGTTACGCTAAAAATTTCTTGGTGTTAATATTATTTTTTTGCCTGCTTTTGCTTAATATGCGAGGCAAGTCCTTTTTTCACCCAATTCCCAACACCCAATCCTATCATCATGAGTAAAAAATTCCCAGGAGGAGTGGCCACTGGAGATGCCGTGCAGGCAATCTTCGCTGATGCCAAAGAAAACGAATATGCCTTGCCCGCGGTCAATGTAGTCAACACCCATACCGTCAATGCTGTTCTTGAAACCGCTGCCGCGGTGAATTCTCCGGTTATGGTTCAGTTTTCCAACGGAGGTGGTCAGTTTTTTGCTGGCAAGAGTTTGAGCAACGATGGGCAGAGTGCGGCGATTGCCGGTTCTGTTTCGGGTGCCCTCCATGTCCATGCCATGGCTGAAGTCTATGATGTGCCCGTTATTTTGCACACCGATCACGCCGCCCGGAAGTTACTCCCATGGATTGACGGACTGCTGGATGCTGGGGAAAAGTTTTACGAGCGTGAAGGTAAGTCACTCTACAGTTCCCATATGCTGGATCTCTCCGAGGAACCGATTGATGACAACCTCGGTACCTGCCGGGAATACTTTCAGAGAATGAATCAGATCGGCATGACCGTGGAGATTGAATTAGGGGTTACCGGAGGTGAGGAAGATGGAGTGGACAACACCGATATCGACAGCGCCCGGCTCTACACCCAACCCGAGGAGGTCAACCAGGCCTATGAAACTCTCTCCTCAGTGAGCCACCGTTTCACCGTGGCGGCAGCGTTTGGAAATGTTCACGGCGTCTACAAACCCGGGAATGTGGAATTGACACCGATCATTCTAAAGAACTCTCAGGAATTTGTGAAGGAGAAGCACGGACTTTCCGGCAAACCGATCGACTTTGTTTTCCATGGCGGATCGGGTTCCTCCCGCGAGCAAATCCGCGAGGCGATTGGTTACGGTGTGGTCAAAATGAACCTCGATACTGACATGCAGTGGGCATTCTGGGATGGGGTGCACGCCTTCTACAAGCAGAACAAAGATTACCTGCAGCAACAGCTTGGCAATCCCGAGGGTGACGATAAGCCCAATAAAAAATACTACGATCCCCGGGTTTGGTTAAGAAGCGGCGAAAATCACTTTGTTGAGCGGCTTCAGCGCTCTTTCGACGATCTCAACTGTATTAACCGCAACCAGTAATTGGCACCCTTGCGGTGCTTTGACCCTGTAGACACAGCCGCAAGCATACCCAGTTTTAACTGTTGGAAAGTAAATGGGTTATCTCATTACTTGGTGCTTTTACTTGATTAAGTAATTCTTTTATCTAGTACTTATTCGTTATGAGTACATCCGATGAAGGTATACCCAAGCGAATTGTCCGCACCATAACGCTGACTGAGGAAGATCTTTTCCTCTTGGATGGGATCGAGCGTATTCTCTCAAAGTCCGGTCAGAGAGTAAAAACTGACTCTAAGCTGATTCGCACCGCCATTCAAGTGGCACATGATTCCCTGCATGGCAAAGAATACGATGTGAAACAGATCGCAGAAAAAGTGGTCCAGGAAGACGGTCGCTCCCTTAGCAAGATGCTTTCTAAGCCGGGTAAGTAGCCTTTAAACTTAGCCGTACAGATAACTGATCCAATCTGCTGAATCGGCAAGTGGTTCCACATTCTGGCCGTTTACGGTCAATTTCTTTTGGTCTGCGGCAAAGAAATAGACCGGTCGGTGAGGATATTTTGCTAACTTTTGGGTGCAAAGTTGCAGAAAAGGCATTTCCCCCGTTATGGTGACCACCCCAATCTGTGCCTCACTGATCGCGGCAAGGGCATGCCCAATACCATCGGGCGTGTTTTGAGCAATCTTGACATAACCACCTAAGGCTTCTCTGTATTCCTGTGCCCAAGCATCCATGTTTCTACCGATCAGGCTGAGGGTGTGAAAAATCCTCAGCAGGGAGGAGTTGCCGGAGGGCAGGGCATTATCGAACCAAAACTTTTTCCTCACCGGTGCCGGTGAAGACTGGTCAACGGAGGTGGCGAAGTAACCGGCAACCTGTTTATCCTTAAATTTCGACCTAATAAAATTGGCTAGTCCTTCGGCCCGCCCAATCCATTCCTCCGCGGGTTCGTATCCAAAGGGTTCAGAAATTGCAGCGAAAGCAAGCTGGGCTTCCGCCCAAAAAGCATAATCTTCAAGAAAGCCATGCTGACTGAGCGAACCATCTGGAAAGCGTACCGAGGAAACGGTCTGCCCCTCCTGGGCGTAGGTGCTTTCCATCCAAAGCAGAAGGGTATGAGCACGCGTGATCCATTCCCGAGAGGCAAAGGATACCCCAGCGTCAATTAGTGCCCGGGCGAGCAGGGCATGATCAGTGAGCAGGCATTTGTGGTCGCCGGTTGGGGCTGTTCTCTGACTCCGTTTTTCTGTAAGTAAGAGGAGAATCTGCTGATCGGTCTCTTCATCCCAGTCTTCACCAAGAGGGATGGCACGGGGAAGGTAGGCATCCTCTTTGCTCGACCCAATGGGAGATAATTTTTCGGCATACATTCTGCCCCGCACCGGACCGAGCACTTCTTTCAGTTCCTCCATTCCCCAGAGGTAATAAGCCCCCTCCACTCCGTTAATTTCGGCGGAGAGGGAGCAGGCATAGCCCCCGTTCTTCCCGCCCAACGCCTCTTCTGTCCATTGTAAGGACTGCCGGACTATTTTTTCAAAGAGTGGATTTTTGAACTTCCTGTGGGCCTTGGCAAAAGTGGAAATAAGAAGGGCATTATCAGAGAGCATTTTCTCGAAATGCGGGGAATTCCATTCTGCATCGAGGGCGTAACGAAAAAAGCCTCCACCGAGGGGATCCTGGATTCCTCGGGTGGCGAGGGAGGTCAGCGTTTTGCAGATACACTCATCTATCCGGCTTGAGAGTTGGGGGTTTTGTCTGACGGATTGAGCTTCGCTCATCGCCAGCAAGAAATCAATTTTCATGGGCGACGGAAACTTGGGCTCAGGGGTGAAGCCTCCGTTGGTGTCATCATGGGCAGAGCAAAGTTTCCCGGCAGCCTGAAGAAGGAGGAGCGGGTGCCAGTCGCCGGGATTGGCAAGATTGGCATGGTTGCTGTGTTCGAGGTTGGCCCGGGCATGGTCGGCGTTCTCCAGCAGTTCATGTTTTGCCTTGCGGTAATGCTCGGCGATGCGCATCAGCACCTGTGGCCAGGGGGCGATTCCCTGCCCATTGTCCTCCTTGGGGAAAAAAGTACCTCCCCAAAAGGGAGAGCCGTCGGGCATGCAGAAAATGTGCAGTGGCCAACCGGCAGACTGGTTGAACATCCGCACGGCTTCCATGTAGGTCTGGTCGAGATCAGGCCGTTCTTCCCGGTCGATTTTAACGCAAACAAAATGTCGGTTCATGATGGAGGCGACATAGGAGTCCTCAAAATTTTCCTCGGACATCCGGCTGCACCAATGACAGGAAGCGTAGCCTATGGATAACAAGAGCGGTTTGTCCGTCGACTTGGCGAGTTCGAGAGCATCCCGCCCCCATGGCATCCATTCAACCGGTTGATGGGCATGTTCGAGGAGGTAGGGGCTTTGCTGATTGCACAGGAGGTTCGACATAAGAAGTGAATATGCTTATCTCAAAATTAATCAAATTCCCCAAGCCCGAATCTTATTGTGCATAATTTCCCGTTGTCGATGGTGGCCCCTAAGTTTACGGATTATGGGGATGCCAAAGATTCGAATTCTTGCTGATCAGGTTGCGAATCAAATCGCAGCGGGAGAGGTTGTCGAAAGACCAGTTGCCGTGCTCAAGGAACTGGTGGAGAACAGCATTGATGCGGGGGCGACCAAAATTGAGATCGAGTTCAGAAATGGGGGCAAATCCTACATCCGAGTGGAGGACGATGGCCACGGGATGAGCCAGGATCAGGCCCTGCTCAGCATTGAGAGGCATGCAACCAGCAAGATCCGTAAGGCCTCTGATTTAAACCATATCCAAAGCTTCGGTTTCCGGGGCGAAGCCCTACCATCAATTTCGAGCGTCAGCCGATTTACCCTGCGCACCCGGGCACGGAAGGATGCACAAGGGAGTGAGATTTTGGTCAATGGTGGCAAAATTATCCATGTCAAAGAGTGTGGAATGCCTGTGGGCACGCGGATTGAAGTAGCCCACTTGTTCAATTCGGTGCCGGGTAGAAGGAAGTTTTTGAAGACCGAGGTCACCGAATCGGCCCACATCATTCATATGGCGAAACTCTATGCTCTGGCTCATCCCGGGGTGACCTTTTCCATGGTGGAAGGAGGACGCACCCTCTTTCGTTCTCCTGCCTGTGAGAAAGTAGAGGAGCGGGTCAGGGAAATTTTTGGGCGGGGCCTGGCAGAGTCCCTGTCCGCTGTCTCTGCCGGGGAGAAAGAGCTTTCACTACATGGTTTGATGGGCAAACCCGGGCAAAGCCGGTCCACCCGCAAAGAGATGATATTTTTTGTGAACCGCAGACCGGTGGAAAGCAAGACCATGTCTTACGCCGTGCTGGAGGGCTTTCACACCTTTTTGCCCAAGGGCAGGTATCCACCAGTAATTCTTTTTTTAAACCTCGATCCTTCGGCAGTGGATGTGAATGTGCATCCCGCCAAAAGGGAGATCCGTTTTCGGGAGGAGGCGAAGGTGCGCCACTTTCTGCTCAATGCCGTACTCGCCCACAACCGCTCGTTCGAGCAGTTGCCCCAGGTGGTGCCCGAGGTCAAGGAGGTCTACGATGAGCGGGCTGGGAAGATGGTTCCGCAAATCGATCCCAGAGCCCTGCAATTATTTGGTAAAAAGGAAGATTTGCCCAGGCAAACGGATCCCTCCCCAGGGGCTTCTGCCGGTCCGGTAGAAGCAAAGAAGGAGTGGGTGGTGCCTGCACCGCAACGCGGATCGCCTGCATCGCTGCTTCCTGCCAGTGGAGTGGGGGGGCGTGCGGACGTGACCGCGACCTGGAGGTTTATCGACCGTGCCCATGGGGATCTTGTGCTCTTTTCCACCCCCGAAGGGTTGGTCGCTCTCCACTTGCGGGCGGCTTACGAGCGGATTCGACTGGAACAGTTGGAGGACACCTTGCGCGATCACCAAAGTTCATCCTCCCAGTCCCTCCTGCTTCCGGATCCGCTGGAATTGGATGGTGTGGACCGAAAAAACCTCGAGGAAACCCTGCCAAAATTACGCCGGATCGGGTTCGAGCTTGAAGAGTTTGGGCGGAATTTTTATCGACTGGAAGGCTGCCCAACCTGGCTTGAACCAGGGGAGGCCGCTCATTTCATCCGTGACTTCCTCGATCTGGCAAGGGAGGAACGGGGAGATGCAAAGTTTGAGTCTTGGGCACGCAAGGCTTTGGAGAATCGGGCAAACTACACCATGGAAGTAAGGGATGATTTTTCAGATGATGAAATTATCCGGTTGATCAACCAGTTACTGGCGTGCAGAAATCCCTATGTCTGCCCTAAAGGCAGACCTACCTATTTTGAAATCCCCAAGCGGGATTTTGAGAATCGTTTCAAGCGCAAACTATGATTGCCAGTTCGGCAATTGCTTAGTTAGATCACCCTTATTCCTTAAATATGCATTCCACTTATGAAAAAGAGTATTTTTTTCCCCTCCATTTTGGTAGTCACGCTGGCCCTTGTGCTCCCCTCCTGCACGCCCAGTGAGGTCGGCAAAAAGACCAGGGAAAAAGCGGAGGAAAGCTGGTCTTATCTCGTCGGTCAGAGTAAGAGTGCCTACGAGAAGGGGAAAGACACCCTTGGCTTGAGCACACCCGCACAGCCTGATATTAGAAAGAAAATGACTATTTCCAAACGGGTGTTTGGTCAGTTAGCCGACGGGACCAAGGTTCATGAGTTCCGGATGATTAATGAAAACGGCACAGAGGTCAGCCTTATTGAATATGGAGCGTCAGTGCGGGAAATTTTTGTTCCCGACCGAGACGGCAAAAAAGAAAATGTGTCACTGGGTTTTTCTAACCTGGGGGACTACGCGACCAAAAGCCCTTACTTCGGTTGCATTGCCGGACGCTACGCCAACCGCATTGCCCTCGGGAAATTCTCTTTGGATCAGACGGAATACCAGCTTGCAACCAACAATGGCCCTAACCATCTCCATGGTGGGGAGGAGGGTTTTGACAAGAGAGTTTGGGTAGGAAGGGCATTGGAGGACGACCTTGGCGTTGTCTTCACCTACCAGAGCCCGGATGGGGAGGAAGGTTATCCTGGGAGGCTTGTCACCAAGGCCACTTACTCCCTCACTGACGAAGACGAGCTGAAGATAGAAATCGAGGCGGTCACTGACAAACCCACCGTGGTTAACCTGACCAACCACACTTATTTCAACCTGGCGGGCGAGGGCAACCCCTCAATCCTGTCCCATGAGCTTACTTTGCCGGGCACTCAGATGGTGGCGACGGATGATACCGGTATTCCAACTGGGATTGAGCGGGTGATTGGCACTCCGTTTGACTTCCGTAGGTCCACCCAGATCGGGGCGAGGATCGATCAGGAACACCCGCAACTCCTTGCCGGGAAGGGCTATGATCACACTTGGTTAGTGCCGCAGGGAAAGAAGGAACTGGCTCTTGCGGCCATTCTCAAAGACCCGGAGTCGGGGAGGAAGCTCGAGCTTTTCACAGATCAGCCAGGTGTCCAGTTTTACAGCGGCAATTATTTGGACGGTTCGCTGACGGGGATGTCGGGCAGTCTCTACCCCTTACGGTCAGGGCTTTGTCTGGAGCCTCAGCTCTTTACTGACAGCCCCAATCATCAGGGCGAGGAAGGTTGGCCAAGTTGTGTGCTCCGACCCGGAGAAACCTACCGCCATATCTCAGTTTATAAATTCTCTGCAAACTGAGCTGGAGTTTCCCTCATTTTTTTTCAAAAAGCGTACTTTCACGCTCTTTCTCAAGAGATGGCACAAGATATGCCTATTTAAATAAAACCTTTGTCTATGACCCAAACTAAAAAGAATTCCCAAGTTTGCCCTCCGGCAAATCCCTCCGCCCAAGTCGCAGATTTGAAAGCATCCATTCTGCACCAACTCCGGCTCACTTTGGCCCGGCAGTTGGAAAATGTTTCCCGACAGGAGCTGTGGACAGCGGCCTGCCTGGCCGTCCGTGAGCAAATCATGGAAAAGTACATCCGCACCCAGAAGACTCACCTTGAAAAGGATGTTCGCCGTGTGCACTACCTCAGTCTCGAATACCTGATGGGAAGGTTACTAGAATCCAACCTCTGCAACCTGGGTATTCGCGAGCCCCTCGGTGAGGCCTTGGCCGAGTTGGGATTTGATCTTTCTGAACTTCTCAATGAAGAGCATGATATGGGGTTGGGCAACGGCGGGCTGGGAAGGCTGGCCGCCTGTTTTCTCGATTCCATGGCGACCATGGATCTGCCAGCTATTGGGTATGGAATTCATTACCAGTATGGCCTCTTTAAGCAGGAGTTTGAAAACGGCAGGCAGGTGGAGAAGCCCGATGACTGGAGAAGGTATGGCAACCCCTGGGAAATCGCCCGCCCCCAGTTCATGCAAAAGGTGCAGCTCTATGGTCATGTGCAACACGACTACGATGACCGCGGAGACTACCGGCCGAAATGGGTCGACACCAAAGTGGTCGATGGAATTCCCTTTGATGTCGCCATTGTCGGGTACGGCACCAACACCGTTAATTTCTTACGCCTTTGGGAGTCGAAAGCATCGGAGGAGTTTGACCTCGATGTTTTTAACCAGGGCGGCTATGTCGAGGCGGTCAGGGAAAAGGCGATGGTCGAGACCATATCCAAGGTGCTCTATCCCAATGATGAAACAGAAAACGGCAAGGAATTACGCCTCGTTCAACAATACTTTTTTGTCTCCTGTTCCTTGCAGGATATGATTGCCCGCTACCGCAGGAAGCACAAGGGCTGGGAGCAATTCAGTGAAAAAGTGGTGGTTCAGCTCAACGATACCCACCCTGCGGTCGCCATCCTCGAACTTTTGCGCATTCTGGTCGATCTCGAACAAATGCCCTGGGATCAGGCCTGGGATCTGGTAAAAAAGACCTTTGCCTACACCAACCATACCCTGCTTCCCGAGGCCCTGGAGACTTGGAGTGAGGGCCTTTTTGCCAAGGTACTTCCTCGTCATTACGACCTCGTGCTTGAGGTTAACCGGCGGTTTTTACAAAACGAGGTCGAAAAACTTGCTCCCGGAGATACCGAACGGAAAAGGAACATGGCCATCGTTGCAGACGGTCAGGTGAGAATGGCTCACCTTTCGGTGGTCGGCAGTCATTCGGTCAACGGGGTGGCCGCCCTTCATACCGAACTGCTCCAGCAAAGGCTGTTGCGTGATTTTGCCGAGCTTTATCCGGCCCGTTTTAACAATAAAACCAACGGGATCACTCCAAGAAGATGGCTGGTGGGATGTAACCCCAAGCTCTCCAGTTTGGTCAGTGATTCCATTGGTGCTGGGTGGGTGACCGAATCTTCCCAGTTGCGCGAACTTGAGAAAATGGCGGAGGATGCTTCCTTTCGGGAAAAATTCCGAAGCATCAAGATGCACAACAAAGAGGTGCTCGCGAAGATGGTCCAATCACGCGTCGGTACAGAAATCAGCCCCGATGCCCTGTTTGATGCTCAGATCAAGAGGTTGCACGAGTATAAGCGGCAGCATCTTAATCTGCTACACATTCTGACTCTTTACCGCAGGCTTTTACACAACCCTGACCTGGACATTCCTCCGCGGGTATTTTTGTTTGGGGCCAAGGCCGCCCCCGGATATCACATGGCCAAGGTAATCATTCACGCCATTAACTTGGTCGCTCAGAAAATCAACTCCGATCCGCGTATCAAGGAGAAGCTTAAGGTGGTGTTCTGGCCCAACTATGGAGTTTCGGTTGCGGAGCGGATGATTCCGGCGTCCGATTTGTCCGAACAAATTTCCACTGCTGGCAAAGAGGCTTCGGGGACTGGAAATATGAAGTTCGCTCTCAATGGTGCCTTGACCATCGGTACCCTTGATGGGGCCAATGTGGAAATTCTCGAGGAAGTGGGAGATGAAAATATCTTTATTTTTGGTCAGGCCGTGGAGGGAATTGAAGACCTTAGGTGTAACGGTTATGATCCCTTTTCCTACTACGAATCCGACGGGGAACTCAAAGCAGTGCTCGACTGGTTGTCATCTGATTTCTTCTCGCCGGGCCAAGGCACGCAAACCGCGGACCTCACCCGTGGCTTGCTCGACTGGGGAGATCCTTTCTTCGTGCTTGCCGATTATCGGGCCTATGTGGAAGCCCAGGAAAAAGTCAGCCTTGCCTATAAGGACCAGGAAAACTGGTCGGCGATGGCCATTCGCAATGTTGCCGGATCGGGGAAGTTTTCTTCCGACCGCACCATTGGGCAATATGCGCGGGATATATGGAAGCTCGACCCGGTCCGGGTTGCATGAGTAAGAAAAAAACTATTTTTCTTTTCTTGCCGGTTCTTCTCCTGCTTGCTCCTTTGCTGCGGGCGGAAACTTTGCTTCCCTTTATTTCCGGCGAGAAATTGGAGTACGAGATGAAATGGGGTTTTTTTCCGGTGGGTTATGCGACCATGGAGGTCAACCGGTTGCCGGGCAATGAGGCCAACCGTACTGCCATGGGTCCGGTTCATCAAGTGAAGTTTTTTGTTCGCACCAATTCTTTTGCTGATACTTTTTACAAAGTACGAACCACCATCACCAGTACAATGGATGATGCCTTTACCCGAACCCTGTCTTACCAAAAATCCCAGCGTGAAGGGAGTACTAGAAGGGAGATCCTGGTGGATTACGACTACGGGAAAAATGAGGTACGTTATTCTCTCAATAGCCAGGATCCAAAGATCATGCCCCTCCCTGAGCCCTGCTTTGATCCTCTCGCCATTGCTTATTATTTCCGCATCCATCCCATCGAGCCCAACTCGGAAAAAATCTTGCCGACCTGTGATGGTAAAAAGTTCCGTAAGGTGGCCGTGCGTTCAGGCGACCGTGAGAAATTGAAACTTCCAATGGGTACTTACTCAGTGATTCGCACCGAGCCTGCCATGGAAAACCTTGGGGGTGTTTTCAATAAAAGCCCGGACGGGTTACTGCAGGTTTGGTACTCCGATGATCTACGCAGGGTGCCTGTGCGGGTGAGCAGTAAAGTGGTGGTGGGCAGTTTCACTGCCACCTTGAGCCGGGCTCATCCCCCCTTGGCGAAAAACTACTGAGTAAAGATTGGCCGTCCGGTCATGCAGGGTCGTTGGTTAGCATATTGACAAAAGAACGCAGGGCCGGGGTAAGCAGGCGGCTGTCTTTGTAAATCATGGCGAGGGGGCGGTTGTGTATACCCCCTTCAAGTTTGTAGTTAACCAATTGGTTACGTTCAACCTCGTTGACGACCGTGCTGGCGGGAAGTATGGCAAGACCAGCGTTAATCTCGATGGCCCGCTTGACAGTCTCCACATTATCAAACTCCATAACGATGGAAACATTGACCCCAGCCTCCGAAAGAATTTTATCCGTGGCTTTGCGGGTGGGAATGTCCTTTTCAAAGGCAATGAACTCCACCCCCTGCAAATCGTTCATTTTGATCATGCTCTTTTTGTTGAAGGGGTGCTCCGGGCTCAGGGCGACGATGAGCTCATCGTTGGCAAAGGGGGTGATGGTTAGCTCTTTATTGGGCTCAGGAAAGGCAACCAGTCCGATGTCGGCACTGCCATGCAACACATCTTCATATACCAGATTGGCTCTTCTGTATTCCACCCGGGCATTGACCGAGGGGAATTCCTTGATGAAGGACTTGAGGTAGGGGGGCAGTACATGCAAGCCGATGCTGTTGACGGTGGAAATCTGGATGGTTCCGCTGACCACATTGCGCATTTCCTGTATTTCGCAATTAAGGCGCTCGTACAGGGTAAGGATTTCCTTAAAGGTGGCGTAAAGGGCATTGCCCTGGGGAGTCAGGCGGAATTTTTTTTGGTTCCGGTCAATGATTAGCATTTGATAATGCGATTCCATCGCCTTAAGTTGCTGACTGACTGCAGACTGTGTGACTTCGTTGAGCTTGGCTGCCTTGGAGAAACTTTGGGTTTCAACAAGATCGCAAAATGTCTTGAAATTTTGAATGTGCATGGGCTTTGTCTAATAACTTCTACTAATGGAAACAAAAATAATCACAAGAACTACTTATGATCAGTCGAGATGAGTTTGAGCAAAACCTCGCTGCCATCCAAGAGCGTATAAGGGTAGCCTGTGAGCGCAATCAACGGGAAATCAGCGAGGTCTTCCTTCTTCCCGTGACCAAAAACTGGCCAGTTGCCGCCGTCGAATATTGCCGCGATGCCGGCATCCCAAGGGTGGGTGAGAACAGGGTGCAGGAGGCCAAGTCTAAGCAGAATGAGATAAGCGGGGTTGAGTGGGAACTGATCGGTCATTTGCAGAGCAATAAGGTCAACCAAGTAATGGGGAAATTTGCCCGGGTGCAGACGGTTGACTCACTCAAACTGATTCAAAAGCTCCAATCTGCGGCAGAGAAACTGGACCTGATCTGTCCAATTCTGCTTCAGGTCAATGCTGGGGAGGACCCGGCAAAATATGGCTTTAACTCTGGGGAAACCGCGGCGGCTCTGGAAGAGGCCTTAGGGGCAGCCAACCTGAAGGTGGACGGACTGATGACCATTGCCCCCTACGCTCCAGAAAACCCCGCCGTGGCTAGGGCATGCTTTGCCAAATTGCAGGAAATACGTGACCGCTTGCAGGATTCCCATGAGGTTTCGCTGCCCGAGTTGTCTATGGGGATGTCCGATGATTTGGATTCGGCGATTGCTCAGGGAAGTACGATGATCCGTGTCGGTTCCGCCCTCTTTGGAGTGCGCGACTAGTGATGCTCCAATCTGAAGAACCTAGACTTGCCCAATTGCGGTAGAAGCGCGAAGTTATATCGAGAATGAAGGATACTGGAAACAAGCAAGCGGATCAATGGGATGCCGTTATCTCCCTGTTGGATGACGAGTCCTCAACAGTGAGGGGGGGCTTACTCGAGCATTTTTCCAAAAATCCTGAAGGCTCCCACGCTTTTTTGCAGAATATTGCTCAGGGGGGCGACCGTTATCTCGCCAAGCATGCTCAGGATATTATCGAAAGCCTCGGTTGGGTCGATGGTCCGGGTGATTTTTTACGCTTTATTCAGTCTCTGCGGTATGAGTTGGAGACCGGTTGGTTCCTCCTTGACCGTGCGGTATACCCTCACCTGAAAAGCCCATCCTACACGATGTTGCTTGACCAGATGGCCGACCGCGTCCGGGAACTGATGGTGACCCCATCCAGGGCCCGTCAGACCTGTGCGGTGTTAAATCGTGTTCTCTTTCACGAGTTTGAATTTCGGGGTGCGGGGCAGGATTTTGATAACCCAGAAAATAGCTTTCTTCATCAGGTGCTCGAGCACCGGCAAGGTCTGCCCATTGTCCTTTGTGCGATCTATATTCTAGTCGCCCGGCGGGTTGGTTTTGAATTGGAACCGATTGGTACACCTGGCCGGTTTCTGGTGGGATGCTTTGAGGAAAAGCACCCTTTTTACATCGATTGCTGGGCGGGTGGGCGTTTGATTGATCTGGAGCAGATGGAAGATCACCTCGGCCAGGTTCCCCTCGAGGAAGCCGGCCCTTACCTCCTGCCGGTTACGGTTTCTGAAACCCTGAGCCGGGCTTGCCGAAACTTGGTCAACCAATACTCTAAAGCCGGTGATGATTTTCACTCCCGGATGTTCCTCAAATTTGTCCAAGAGTTCGAACGGGTGCAGCAAGAAGCCCCCAATGCCTGAGCCTCCGCTGCAACTAAGGGATATAGGGCCCCTTTCCGTGGGGAGTGTGGGGTTGGCTGTTCTCGGCTTTCCCATCCAGCACTCAATCAGCCCGCAATTGCACCGGGCAGCCCTCGAGGAAATGGCCCGGCTCGACCCCCGCTTTTCCGAGTGGCGATATGACAAGATTGAACTCGCAGTTGAGCGTTTGCCCGAAGCTCTTCCCCAACTTGCCGACCTGGGGTACCGCGGATTAAACCTCACTATTCCCCATAAAGTCGAAGTGCTCCCTTTACTTGAACAGATCGATGAGGAGGCTGCCAAGATGGGTGCGGTCAATACTCTCAGTTGGGAAAATGGATCGTGGAAAGGGTATAACAGCGATGGTGCCGGCTTTTCCCGTGCCCTCCAAATCGCATTCTCCCGCAGTCTGGGTGATTTCGAAGTTTTAATCCTTGGGGCAGGGGGGGCCGCCCGGGCAGCGGTCGCCCAGGCACTTTTAGAAGGGTGTGCAAAGATCGGCCTGCTCAACCGTTCCGCTGCCCGAGCCCAAGAGTTGGTTCGTGTGCTTGAGGGAAATCAGTTTGCAAACCTGCCCGAGATTTTCTCCGCAGCGGAAGTGCCCGCCTTTTTTGCCCATGCCTCCCATCCGCTCCTTGTCAATGCCACCTCTCTCGGACTGAAGGAGTCCGACCCTTCACCACTTTCCCTGAGCGGGTTACCGGATAATACCTCTGTCTACGACATGATATACAACCCCGCCCAGACGGCCCTTCTGCGGGAAGCCAGGGCGGCGGGCTTTCAGCGTGCAAATGGACTGGGTATGCTGGTTGGGCAGGCCGCCCGATCCCTCGAAATCTGGTCCGGGGTAGATGTGCCCATTTCCGCAATGGAAAGAGCCGCCGAGGCAGCCTTTCGGATTTAGTAATCCAGTGAGTGAACTGTTGCTGAATCCTTCTATTATGGCCCCCATCGGACTTGTGGTGGGGGCATGCCTGGGCAGTTTCCTCAATGTCTGTGCCAGCCGGATACCTCATGGTCTTTCCGTGGTCCATCCTCGATCCCGCTGCCCCAGTTGCAAGGAGCCAATTCCATGGTTTCATAACCTTCCAATTCTTGGCTGGATTGCACTGCGGGGGCGGGCCAGTTGCTGTGGTGAAAAAATATCCCCCCGTTACCTAGGGGTGGAATTATTTCTGGGGCTGGTATTTGGTTGGATATTTTGGCAGGAAACAGTAGCACTGGAATCAGGTGCCCTTATCTGTGGCTGCATCTTTGCATGGATTATGGTTGCGGTGGTGGTCATTGACGCTGAAACCATGTTGATTCCGGATCGTTTCAGTATGGGCGGTGCCCTGGTTGGATTGATTCTCTCAGTTTGCGTTCCTTCGCTCCAAGGCTTTTCCCCCGATTCTTCCTCGCTGGTTCATTTCCTCGCGGGCAAGTCCAGCCTGTTGGGCCTGTTAATTGGAGCAGGTATGCTTTACTGGATTGGGGCGGTGGCTTCGCGACTTTTCGGTCGGGAAGCATTGGGCGAGGGGGATGTCAAACTTTTGGGTTGTGTGGGTGCCTTTTGCGGATGGGAAGGTGCGGTGTTTTGTATTTTTGGCGGAGCCGCTCTTGGTTCACTTATTTTGCTCCCTGTAATGCTCGTACAAAAATGCTTTAGACCTTCCGGGACCGGTGCCGGTGACCTGAGCTGGGGGAATGAGGTTCCTTTCGGTCCCTTCCTCGCCTTGGCCGCCCTGCTTTATTTCTTCATCCTCAAAGAGGAAGTAATTTCCTGGTTTGATCAGGCAGTTGGTTCGCTCTCCTGATTGATTTAGGCGGGGCGAGAATTTACCTTTCAAAAATCTAAAATAAAGCCGTTGGGTGCTTTTGACATTGAAGAAAAAGTTAATCCTAGGCATTTCTGAATATTTCTCCTAACCCCCAGTCCTCATTCTATGAAAAAGCTACTTGTTGCGAACCGAAGTGAAATTGCTGTCCGTATTTTTCGCTCAGCGACAGAACTTAATTTAAGAACTGTCGCCATCTATGCCGAGCAGGATCGCTTTGGTGTCCATCGCTTCAAGGCGGACGAGGCCTACCAAGTCGGCAAGGGCAAGGGGCCGGTGGCTGCTTACCTCGATATCGATTCTATCATCACACTGGCCAAGGACAAGGGAGTGGACATGATTCACCCTGGTTATGGCTTTCTTTCCGAAAACCCGGATTTTGCCAAGGCCTGCGACGATGCCGGCATCACCTTTGTGGGCCCGCGCCCCGAACTCATTCAACGTATGGGCGACAAGGTGGCGGCTAAGAAGGCCGCCGACGAGGCTGGAGTTCCCACGCTGCCAGCCACCCCCAAACCGGTGGCCAAGGCAGCTGAGGCCCTTAAGTGGGGGCGCAAAATTGGTTTCCCCCTGATTATCAAAGCTGCTTTTGGCGGCGGGGGGCGAGGCATGCGCGTGGTCATGGAGGAAAAAGATCTCGCCCCCATGCTTGAAGAAGCTCAGGGGGAAGCGGAGCGTGCCTTCGGTAATCCCGCGGTCTTTTTGGAGCGGTATGTCGGCCGGGCCAAGCATCTGGAAGTACAGATTCTGGGAGACCGTAAGGGCAATGTCGTGCACTTACATGAGCGGGACTGCTCGGTCCAGCGCCGCTATCAGAAGGTGGTCGAGGTGGCTCCCTCCATTGGTCTGCCCGATCAGGTAGTCCAGGAGCTCTGCGAAGCCGGTGTTCAATTGGCTAGCAAAATTGGCTACGACAATGCAGGTACCGTAGAATTTCTCCTCGATCAGGACACCAACGAGTGGTTCTTCATCGAGATGAACCCCCGCATCCAGGTCGAGCACACCGTGACCGAGCAGATCACCGGGATCGATATCGTGCGCTCGCAAATTCTGGTGGCGATGAATCATCCCCTCCATGGTGCTAAAATTGGTATTCCTGCACAGGACAAGATTCCTCGCAACGGTTGTGCTGTGCAGTGCCGCGTAACCACTGAGGATCCGGAAAAAGGATTTACTCCCGATTACGGCAAGATTCTTAGCTATCGTTCATCGGCTGGGTTCGGAGTGCGTCTCGACGGAGCCATGGGCGACACCGGGTCCATTATCACTCCTTTTTATGACTCCCTCTTGGTCAAGATCACCACCTCTGGTCCGAATCTCGGCCAGGCCCTCGACCGTATGCACCGGGCCCTCCGTGAAATGCGCATCCGTGGGGTCAAGACCAACATCCCTTTCCTAGAAAACGTCATCTCCCACAAGGAATTCGTGGCCGGCCGGGCCAGCACCAAGATGATCGATATCACCCCGGAGCTTTTCCGCTTTAAGGGGAGACGCGATCGTGCCTCCCGCCTGCTTAACTACCTAGGTGAGATCGTGGTCAATGGCAACCCGCAGGTCAAGGGGCGAGAACGGGTCAAGAACCCACTTCCTTTAATCGTCCCTGAACACGACCCTAAGCAATCTCCTCCTCGTGGTACCCGTGATCTTTTGCTGGCGGAGGGAGCGGTCAAGTTTTCCAAGTGGTTGCGCGAACAAAAGCCACTGATGGTGACCGATACCACCTTGCGCGATGCCCACCAGTCTCTCTTCGCCGCCCGCATGCGTACCTATGACATGCTCGCGGTGGCCGACTTCATTGCCCGGCGTCTGCCCGGGTTGTTTAGCCTGGAAATGTGGGGTGGCGCGACCTTTGATACCTGTATGCGCTTTCTTGGGGAATCCCCATATGAGCGACTGAGAAAATTGCGGGAGCGCGTGCCCAATATCCTCTTTCAGATGCTCCTTCGCGGATCCAACGGGGTGGGCTATGCCAATTACCCCGACAATGTGGTGCGGGAATTCGTCATTCACTCCTCTGAGGCGGGCATGGATGTCTTCCGTATCTTTGACTCTCTCAACTACCTGCCCAACCTCAAGGTTGCCATGGAAACAGTGAATGAGCGGACCAAATCCCTTTGCGAGGCGGCCCTTTGCTACACCGGTGACTTTACCGACCCCAAAGAAGAAAAATATGTACTGAATTACTATGTCGGCCTGGCCAAGGAACTGGAAAAGATGGGGGCCCATATCATTGCCATTAAGGATATGGCCGGTCTGTGCCACCCGACTGCGGTGCATCGCTTGGTCAAGGCTCTGCGCGACGAGGTGCCGTTGCCCATTCATTTTCATACCCATGATTCCAGCGGTATTGCCTCAGCCTCAGTGCTGAAGGCATCGGAGGCGGGAGTCGATGTGGTCGACCTGGCGGTGTCCTCTATGTCCGGGTGCACCAGTCAGCCGAACCTCAACTCCATTGCTCACGCCCTGCGCAATGCTCCCCGGTCCACCGGTTTGGATGTGGTGGCACTCAATGAACTCTCCATCTATTGGGAGGCCGTGCGGCAGTACTACGCTCCCTTCGATACCTCGCCTCCCTTTGGCAGTGCCGAGGTCTTTCATCACCAAATGCCCGGCGGGCAGTACACCAACCTGCGGGAGCAGGCCGCCGCCCTGGGGCTGGGCAAGCGCTGGCCCGATGTGGTTAAGACCTATCAGGAGGTTAACAAATTGCTTGGAGATATCGTCAAGGTGACTCCCAGCAGTAAGTGCGTTGGCGATCTCGCTATTTTCCTTATTACCAAGGGAGTTAAACCCGAGGATATGCTTAACCTTCCCCCTGAAACCGGATTTCCGGAGTCGGTGATCGACCTGCTCTCCGGCAACCTCGGTCAGCCCATGGGTGGCTGGCCTAAGGCGGTGCAAAAAGTGGTGCTGGGCGATCGCAAACCGATGCGGGGACGCCCCGGTGCTTCCGCTCCGAAAATCGATCTAAAAAAGGAATTTGCCAGCCTTCAAAAGAAAATTGGCCGCAAAGCCACCGAGGACGATCTCTTTTCGCACCTGATGTACCCCAAGGTCTTTCAGGACTACCTTGCTTTCCGGGCCCAAAATGGGGATGTCTCGGTTCTCCCCACCACCGCTTATTTCCACGGTCTTGATGTCGGGGAGGAAATCTCCATTGAGATCGAGGAGGGGAAGACTCTTTTCATCAAGTTGCTCAATGTGGGGGAGCCTGACGAAAAGGGCATTCGTTCCCTGACCTTCGAACTCAATGGCAAGGCCCGGACCTCACTGGTGGAGGACAAGTCGGTCAAGGGGGATGCCAAGGCACGCGAGAAGGCCGATCCGGCCAACCCGTTACATATTGCCGCACCCATACCCGCGATGATCAGCAGCATTGCCACCAGCGTGGGCAAGCCGATCAAGAAGGGCGAAAAAGTCGCGGTGTTGGAAGCAATGAAGATGCAGACCACCCTCTACGCCTCTGCCGATGGCACGGTGGACGAAATCCTCGCTCAGGTCGGTGAATCCGTGGAGTCCAAAGACCTCATTCTACGCTTGCGGGCTTAACTTGCTAAAGGTCGGCCCAAATGGTCCGACTATGTAACTTGTGATGCTCTTACACTTTCCTTTTTTCCTTTCACTCGTCCGCCTGATGGTCCCCTTTGGACTTTTGGGAATGTTGGTTCAATCGTTGAAGGCAGAGGAGATCTTTATACCGGACCCGTCCCTGCAAAGGGCGGTGGCTTACTCGATTGGGGTCAATGAGAAATCCCTCACTCTTGGATTAGTGCAGGAAAAACTGGAATACCTAGAAGCCAATGATCGTGGCATCCGTGATCTTCGTGGGCTGGAACACGCCTACTCGCTCAAGACCTTGGTCTTGCGTGATAACCTGATTGAAGATTTTAGTCCGCTTGCTGATCTGAAAAACCTGGTCAAACTGGATATTTCCGGCAACCGCTTAGCCAACCTCACCTCTCTCGTTCCGCTCGCAGGAACTGATCTTCAGAAAAGGGTGACCCAACTGAAGACAAAGATGAATGATACCTCGTTAAGCGATGAGGGCCGCACCCAGTTGACCCTCGAACTCACGGAGTTGTCCCAAAAACTTAAGGGGGGAAGGAGGATAATTCGGGAACTGAACCTCGCCCGTAACCGTTTGCTTGGACTTAGTGGAATTCGCCATTTTACCAGCCTCGTTCACCTTGATGTTTCCGAAAATTCCCTCCTTGATCTTGAAGGGGTGGGCGATCTTAAAAACCTCGTCAATCTCTTTGCTCAGGGCAATCAGTTGGGCCGCCCCGAGAGCTACTCAGATGAAAACAGAAATAAGCAGTACGACCAAGGGGAGAGCTTCCGTGACATTAGTGGAAATGGAAAGAGGGATTCTGATCCCTTGCTCGAAATAAAAGACCTGGAGAAACTGTCCAACTTGCACCTCTACAATAATAGTATTAGGCAGATAGACTCCCTATCCAACCTTCCCCGTCTCAGTACCCTGTTGCTTTCCGGGAATCAGATTGAGCAAATTAAAAACCTTAGTCAATTCGACAGCCTTCGCCAGCTTTCCCTTTCCAATAACCGTTTGTACTCTCTCGACGGTGTGCAGTCCCTCTTTAATCTGGTTCGGCTCAACCTTGCGGAAAATCAAATTTGCGACCTGCGCCCCCTGCGTAATCTCGACCAATTAAGATCGATTGACCTGCACTCCAATTTACTGATCAATTTATCCGACCTCTCCCTGCTGCAGAAACTTGAGTCTGTCGGACTTTCCCGCAATTTCATTGATGACCCGACCCCCATTTTTAAACTTCCCCGAATCAAGCACATATCCATGGCGTTCAATTACCTGCCCTTAAAAAATGAAGTATATCAGGAGAGTGCTGCCCTTGCCTTGGCCAAAGGTGCAAGGCTACAAGTGGGCGATCAACTCGAATACCTTCCTGAGGCGAAGGAACTGGTCAAGTGCCTGCTCGGTTTTCCCAATTCCAACAGGGAACTGGGTGACTATCTCAGGGAAAATCGGCACCTTCGGCTGACTGAGTTTCTGGGCAGTGCAAGATATCAAGAGCAGGAAAAAAGGGAGGCACTGGTGGAATGGAAGGAGGCACTGCTCAAAGGAAAGCCCCTCAGGTTGGTTCCTTTTCCAGCAGGATAACGGCTAGTTACTTTTCGAGGTAGAGAAGAGTGGCAAGAATGATCGACAACACAAAGCACGCGAAATAAAAAATTCGAAGGGCAAAGGTGTGCAATGCGTGCGAGCGAACCATTCGGTCGATCATCTTACGGTATTCTCTTTTGAATCTCTTCTTAAAGGGCAGGGGCATGTTCAGGTAATTAATACCTTTATACTAAAAAGTGTCCTTTCTGTTCAAGCACTCAATCATCCAAGCATTGCTTATCCCTTTACACTCCAGATAGGATGCCTTAAAGAATATTCTCTAGATGTCTGTTAAGCAAAGGACCATTCTTCGGGAAAGATCAATCAAGGGGAAGTCCCTGCACACGGGGGAAGAAGTAACCCTCACCCTCAAGCCAGCTGATCCCAGTACAGGCTTTCTCTTTCGCCGGACTGACCTCTATGGAAAACCGGAAATTCGTCCATTCTCAGAAAATGTGTCGGAATTGGTCCGGAGCACCACCATCACCAACGGGAACGCCAAAGTTCATACCATTGAGCACGTGCTCAGTGCTT
>Ga0181564_10000948_pt1 | contig 25837 bp, 24 predicted proteins | sample 011ome_24_FD_134512 | JGI IMG/M metagenome (GOLD analysis project Ga0181564, IMG submission 134512) | Coastal salt marsh microbial communities from the Groves Creek Marsh, Skidaway Island, Georgia - 011513CT metaG (megahit assembly) | ecosystem: Environmental > Aquatic > Marine > Intertidal... | reverse complement strand
TTTGAACGTTTTATATTTAGTAATTACTTTTTTATATTTTTTAATTGACTATAAAAAATATGATACATTTAAATATATTAAGCAAAAAATTTTAAGGTATATTTTTAAAAGTAATATTGAAAATACACATTCTAAAAAACATATAAGATTATGGATTTAAAAATATATTAATAGAATTGATTAATTATCTTAAAAATATTATTTTTTTCGTTATTTTATTATATTATTTTTGATTAAGTATTGAAATATTTGTCTAGCTTTTTCTTCATGACCAGTTTCAGTTAAATGCATTCGGTCAATAAAATCACTATCCTCAAAAAGATTTTCATTTAATTCAAAATAAAGTTCATCTTTATTAATAGAAATTTTTCTCATAATTTCTTTATGTTTTTGCATTGCAAGACGAAAAGCTTCCTCATAGTCTTCTACCTTGGGGTTTTCTTTTAACCATTTCTTAACTCCATCTTCAGATCTTCGATTTACTGGTACAAATAATACCCTTGATTTGTTGGACTTTGCTATAGTTACTAAAACTTCGAGATTTTTTTGAAAGGCTATAGGTAAATTATTAATCACTGATAATTTTGCTTCTTCTTTAATCATTTTAGGTTTATTTTTAGGGTAAGATCTAAAAAATCCTCCATTTCTCAACCAAACAGCATAAAGAACTCGAAAAAATTTTGAATAACGTAATATAGTTATTTCTCCTGGTCTAAATTGTGCTCCTGTATAACTGCGTAAATGAGAATAATCTGTTCTATAATCATATATATCTGCGTATAATAATGGACCAATATCATTTGAACCCGTATGTATTAATATTAAATCTGGCATCAAATATTGTGCGTTAAACAAATAGTTTGATAACATTTCTGCTGTTGTGCCACCTGGTAAACCAGCATTATAGACGTGAACTGGAATACCTAGGCCAGATAATTTATTTTTTAATAATGTAGTCCAAATTTTATCTCTATCTCTCATAAAAGGATAGCTATTAGTAGTTGAACCTCCCATAACCAATATTTTAAAATTATTAGTTTCTGTTTTATCTATTTCTTTATTTCTATAACCGTTTTGATCATATTGTGATCCATATTTTCTATCCTTGAAATTTGGATTATTCCAATAAAGTCCATAAGTAGATGGTTTAAACCTTTGTAAGTAATCAGCCTCTTTTGAATTTAAAGCCTTATGAACTTGAAGAACTCCAAACAAGTTATGAGATTTAATATAGTTCCAAAATAAATTTCCTATACCTTCAATAACTAATATTAGTAAAAAAATTAAAATAAAATATTTTAAAAAATTCTGATATTTTTTAATCAAGCTCATAGTTTTCTTTATAATTATCTTTCAGTAATTTATCTTGATCCTCTTTAACAAGAAAATAATTTCCTACTACTAGAATATCTAATTCTGTTCCCATAAAACACTTAAAAGCATCCCTCGGAGTACAAACGATTGGTTCTCCCCTCACGTTAAAAGAAGTATTTACAACAATTGGGCAGTTAGTTTTTTCATTAAATTTAGATATGACTGCGTAAAATTTTGGATTTGTTTCTTTATGAACAGTTTGAATACGCGCAGAATAATCAACATGGGTAATTGCTGGCACATAGGAACGTTTAATGTTAAGTTTATCTATACCAAACAGTTTTTCCTCTTCAATGGTCATTACTCGACGCTTTTCTTTTTTTACATCTGCTACCATCAACATATAAGGACTATCGTCATTGTGGTTGAACCAATCATTTACATTTTCTCTTAATATACTTGGAGCAAATGGACGAAAGCTTTCACGATACTTTACTTTTAAATTAAGTTGTTTCTGCATTAAGGGTGAACGAGGATCTGCAATTATACTTCGTCCACCAAGTGATCTTGGTCCAAATTCCATACGACCTTGCATCCAGCCGACTGCTTTTTCTTTTTCTAAGGCAACCGCAACTTTTTCAATTAATTCATCTGCAGATAGTTTTTTATATTTTGCACCACAAGTTATCAATTCATTTTTGATTTCTAAGTCACTAAACTCTGGTCCAAGATAAGCTCCTTTCATGCTATCGCCTGCTAATGGTATTTTTCTTTTATTTTCATAATGTAAATACCAAATAGATAAGGCAGCTCCCAATGCTCCACCTGCATCACCAGCTGCAGGCTGGATCCAAATTTTTTCAAAAATTTTTTCACGTAATAGAATGCCATTTGCAACACAATTAAGCGCAACACCTCCAGCCAAACAGAGATTTTTTTCACCTGTTTCCTTAACTATATTTTTTGCAATTTTAATTACAATATCCTCTGTCACTTTTTGTATTGATGCAGCAAGATCCATCTCACGTTGGGTTAAATTTGACTCAGATTTACGAGGCGGTGATCCAAATAAATCATGAAATTTTTTATTTGTCATTCTTAAACCAGTTGCAAAATCAAAGTAACTCATATCTAGTTGAAAACTTCCATCATCTGAAACTTTTATAAGTTTCTCAAAAATTAAATCTGTATATCGAGGTTTCCCGTAGGGAGCTAATCCCATTACTTTGTATTCACCTGAATTTACTTTAAAACCTGTGTAATACGTAAAAGCAGAATAAAGAAGTCCTAATGAATGAGGAAAATGAATTTCTTTTAAAACTTTTAAATCATTTCCTTTACCTACTGCTATAGATGTTGTTGTCCATTCTCCAACACCGTCTAATGTTAACACAGCCGCACTTTTAAATGGAGAAGGATAAAATGCACTAGCTGCATGTGATAAATGGTGTTCAGAAAAAAGTAAACGTTTACGCCAATCAATTTTATCACCTAGCACATATTTGAGCTCTTTTATTAACAAAGATTTTTGAAATAACTTTTCTTTAATCCAGACTGGCATAGCCATAGCAAAACTTGAAAAACCTCTAGGTGCGAAAGAAAGGTATGTTTCTAATAAACGCTCAAACTTCAAGAAAGGTTTTTCATAAAATACAACATTATCTATTTTATGATAATCTATTTGAGCTTCTTTTAAACAGTACTTTATCGATTGATATGGAAAACTAGCATCATGTTTTTTACGGGTGAACCTTTCCTCTTGTGCAGCTGCAATAATATCACCATCCTTAATTAAACATGCAGCGCTATCATGATAAAAAGCTGATATTCCTAAAATGTACATAATTTATTTGTTAAAATAAAGTATATATAAATGGTGCAACAACTGATCCTTGAGCAAGTATCAATAATCCACCAAGTATGATCATGACTAAAATAATCGGTACAAGCCATAATTTTTTACGTTTACGTAGAAAAATCCAAAGCTCTTTAATAAATTCCATTTTAATCGTTCAAAACTGTTGTTTAAAATTAATCTTTGAATTTTCAAGCGATTTCATTATCCAATAACTTTTTTTGTTTTTCTTATTTAAAGACAAAGCATCTCTTCCCATAGCTTTCATCACTAAACTATAAGGAGTGAATAATCCAAAAAAAATAATCCCTAGAATTATTGGGCTAACAATCATTCCAAGTAAAACACCAAATCTCATCCAAAGCTTATTTAATGGTAACAACAATTTAGCGTTTAAAAGTGTTACTATTAAAAAAAATAACCCAATAATTAAAAACAAATTTCCTACTATATAATTAATAGAATAAAAAAAATAGATAGAGATGATTAGAAATACAAAACTAAAAAAAAAGCCAAATTTTTTATTTGAAGGTAGTTTTATTTGATCAAATTTCATTAAATAATTACTAACTTTTTATGAATTTATTTATATATATAAATATATATATTTAGAAAGCTTTACTGTAAACACAATTAAAATATATTTTATAATACTTATAATTAAAACAGATATTAAGTTTGAAAAAAAAACCTACAATAACTCAAAAATAATATTTTAAAGTAAAATGCAAATTTTCATAAAATTTTTATCCCTATTAAATTCTCATGAGCGTAACCGTGCAATTCTATTATTAATAATAATGGTAATTATGGCTTTGCTAGATACGATCGGTGTAGCATCAATATTACCTTTTATGGCAGTATTAGTAAATCCAGATATTATTGAAACGAATATATTGCTAAACAAATTATTTCAAATTTTAAACATTTTTGGTGTTAAAAATGATAATCAATTTATTTTTGCTTTAGGAGTGTTAGTATTGCTCTTATTAATTATATCTTTAGTCTTCAAAGCATTTGGAACTTATGCACAAACACGATTTGTTCAAATGCGTGAATATAGTATAGCTAAACGTTTAGTGGAAGGTTATATACGTCAACCCTATAGTTGGTTTTTAAATCGAAATAGCGCCGAACTAGGTAAAACAATTTTATCTGAGGTGAGTGTAATAATTGGAAATGGTTTTAGACCATTGATGGAATTATTATCTAAAGGTTTAATTGCAATAGCTCTTATAGCATTACTAATTATTACTGACCCAAAAATTGCTTTAATTGTTGGTTTCTCAATAAGCTTAACCTATGGAATTATTTTTTATGCAGTTGAGAATTATCTTAAACAAATTGGAAGTGAACGTTTAAAAAGTAATGAGTTGCGTTTTTCAGTAATTAGTGAAGCATTAGGTGCAATTAAAGAAGTTAAAATTAAAGGTTTAGAAGAGTTTTATATTAAGCGTTTTTCTAATTCTGCTCAGACTTACAGTAAAACTTCAATTTCATCAAATATTATAGGTCAATTACCTCGCTTTATTTTCGAAGCAATAGTTTTTGGTAGTGTCATGCTAGTGATACTTTATCTTATGACACAAACAGGAGGTCTCAATAACGCATTGCCTATTATAAGTCTATACGTGTTTGCTGGTTATCGTTTAATGCCAGCGCTTCAGCAAATTTATGCATCATTAGTATCACTCAAATTTATAAGTCCTGCAATTGTTTCTTTAAAAAATGAATTTGAAAACTTAAAAGTATCTAACTCTAATCAGAACAAAGATAACATTTCTTTTGTTGAAAAAATAACTTTAAAAAATATATATTATAGTTATCCTAATTCATCACGTACAACCTTACAAAATATAAATATCAATATACCAGCAAAAAAATCTGTTGGAATTATAGGTCCTACTGGGTGTGGAAAAACTACAACAGTTGATATCATTTTAGGATTGCTTGAACCCAAAAAAGGAACTTTAGAAATCGATGGTCAGATTATTACTAATCAAAATTCAAGATCTTGGCAAAAATGCATAGGTTATGTCCCTCAGCATATTTATCTATCTGATAGTACCATAGCGGCTAATATAGCATTAGGTATAGATCCTAAATATATTAATCAAGAGTCTATCGAAAAAGCATCTAAAATCGCAAATTTACATGAATTTGTTACAAATGAATTGCCAAAAAAATATCAAACTACTATTGGAGAACGTGGTGTTAGATTATCAGGAGGTCAACGTCAGCGTATAGGAATTGCAAGAGCTTTATATCATAATCCACAAGTATTAATTCTAGATGAGGCAACTAGTGCTCTAGATAATGATACAGAAAAAAATGTAATGAATATGATTGAAAGCTTATCTGGAAACAAAACTATAATAATTATTGCTCACAGATTAACAACTATCCAAAATTGTGATTATATTATTGAACTTAATCAAGGTAAAATAGTATCAATAAAAGATAATCATAAAATTTGATTTAAAAAAATACGATATAATATTAATTATGAGAAATAAAAATTAGATATGCTTAGATTTGCTTTGATTGGCTGTGGCAGGATTGCTAAAAGACACTCTGAACTACTTGGATTGAATCAGATTCGGGGAGCTTCTTTATGCTCAGTTTGCGATATTGATAAAAATAAAGCTGCTAAAATCGGTAAGCAATTTAATATTCCTTATTATACTGATATGAATGTAATGGCTAGATCTGAAAAAATAGATGTATTTGTTGTTTTAACCGAAAGTGGAAATCATGCAAAGAATGTGATTGAATTAACAAAATACTCAAAACATATTATTGTAGAAAAACCAATGGCTCTGACACTACATGAGGCAGATTCCATGATACAAGCTTGTGAAAATGTAGGTGTAAAATTATTTGTTGTTAAGCAAAACCGTTTTAATATTCCTGTAATTAAATTACGTGAAGCATTAGAAGCTAAAAGATTTGGAAAGTTAATACTAGGTACAATTCGAGTTCGCTGGTGTAGACCACAAAAATACTATGATCAGGATGAGTGGCGAGGAACATGGCTAATGGACGGAGGAGTGTTAACTAATCAAGCCAGTCATCATATAGATTTAATTGAATGGCTAATGGGTGATGTTGAAAGTGTTTTTGCTAAAAGCACTAATGCAATTGCAAATATAGAGGCTGAAGATACAGCGGTGGTAACTTTGAAATTTCGTAACGGTGCATTGGGCATTATAGAAGCAACAACTGCTACAAGACCACATGATTTAGAAGGGTCAATTTCAATTCTTGGGGAAGGTGGAACAGTTGAAATTGGTGGTTTTGCAGTAAATGAAATGAAGACTTGGAATTTTACCAATTCAATTCCTGATGATAAAAAAGTAATGAAAAAATATTCTGTTAATCCACCTAATGTGTATGGTTTTGGACATAAAGCATATTATGATTATGTTGTTAATTGTATTACAAACAAAGGACCACATTTAGTTGACGGCCTTATTGGTCGAAAAAGTCTAGAGTTAATTAATGCTATTTATGTATCTATTGAAACAGGTAAAGAGGTTGTTTTGGCCTCTAATACAAAAGAAAGTAAGTTAGGGTATTAATAATTTAACTAAATTTTTTTTATTTTATAAGTTTTAGTAAATTTATCAATTTGACCAAGCAAATTACAAGAACATGTATGTGAAAAATGTTTAAATTTTAAAATTCTTTTCTATAAATATTGAATGATACTTTGTTTCACATATGATTTTTTTGGATCATCAATTTCAAAGCTTTTGTTTATATTTAATAAAAATTAGTTTAGGCTTATCCAGTCATGATTAATAATAATGTGGATATTATTTTATGCTTCGGTACAAGACCTGAAATTATAAAATTATCACCGTTAATAAATATAATTAAAAAAAATAAGATTAGTTATAAATTAATCTATAGTAACCAACATTTTTCAAACAATATGAGTAAGATTTTTTTTGATCAGTTTGGTATTAATAAAATTCATTATAAGCATCGTTTTAAGCAAAAAGATCAAATTTTTTTTAAAAAATTATTTTTCGATTATGCTTTGAATATTTTTAAAAAAGAAAAACCAAAAATTATAATTGTGCAAGGGGACACAAGAACATGTCTTATTTCTACTATGGCTGCGAATGCATATAGAAAGTTTAATAAACATGTTAAAATATTTCATATTGAGGCTGGATTAAGAAGTTATGATTATTCAATGCCAGAAGAAATTAATAGAGTAACTGTTGATCATTTGTCTGATTATTTATTTTCACCTACCAAAATTCAAAAAAATATTTTATTAAAAGAAAACTATAAAAAGAAAATTTTTGTTGTAGGAAGCACATTATCGGATAATTTAAAAAATAGAGATTTTAAAAATATTAAAAAAGAATTTATATTATTTACACTTCATAGATATGAAAATTTAATTTCAAAGGAAAAACTTAAAAAATTAATAAACATTGTTAACTTCATTTGCAAAAAAAAAAAAATAAAAATTTTTTTCCCTATTCACCCTAATACTAAAGAAAAAATTATTAAACATGATATCAAATTAAATAAAAAATACATTAAATTGCTTAATCCTCAGAATTATGAACAATTTTTAATTTTAATTAAAAATGCAAAAATTGTACTTTCTGATTCAGGAGGTATTCAGGAAGAGGCTTGTATTCTTAAAACACCACATATAACTTTAAGAGAGAATACAGAGAGACCAGAAACAATACTTGTTAAATCAAATTATTTATTAAAATTAGATCCAAAGTCAGTTTATAAAAAAATAGAGGAAATTTTTATAATGAAAAAAAAATGGAAAGATCCCTATGGTACTAATGTTAGTTTAAAAATTTTAAAACAAATCAAAAAAGTTATAAAGGTTTCAAATTAATTTCAGATGTAAATCATATTAAATTATTAATAATGTTTTTATTAATTATAATAAAATATATATTACCACTCTCTAAATGCTAAAATTTTTTATTTTTATTTTTACCATAATCTATTTTTTTTTCATTATATGGCAACATTTTGTATTTGGTTTTTATAATATTTTTACATTAACACTTTTTTATTTTATTTTGATAATTTTCATGATTGAAAAAATTTTTAAAAAAAAAAAATTTTTGTCATTTAAAGCTAAACAAATAATAATTTTCATTAGTTTTATTATTTTCATAGATATTTTTATGAATATCTTTGATGACAAAAAAAAAGATAATGACGTTTCTTTTATTGGAAAAAATTTAACTCTTAAAGACTTTACAAATTTTGAAAAATTGAACGGATTGGGATATTTTCTTTATGATGGAAAATACAATCTTGATATAAGTGTATATAAATTTGGAAAGATAGATGAACAGTATAGTGCTGTCTATACAATAAAAAATAACCGACGGGTTATGACATCAGAAAAAAATACTCAATCATGTCCTGATACATTATTACTTGGCGGTAGCCATAGTTTTGGACAAGCTTTAATGGATGAATTAACTTTACAGTCAATGCTAAGTGAAAATGGAATGAACGTAATGAATTTTTCTGTACCAGGTTATGGACTTTTGAAAAACTATCTAAATATGAGACTTAATTATAAAAAACTAGAGCAATGTAGACCAAAAATGATTATTTATCGTTTTATACCAGATCATATTAATCGTGATAATGGAAAAAGTTTTTTTAATCCTTATGGATCGCATTTAAGATCAAATGAAGGACAATTTGAAATTATAAATCATTCAAAGAGTAAATTTGAACAATTCAAATATTCTATTTTTCTATATTTGCCTACAAGATTTTTTTATTATGCTAATAATCCAAGAGCAGAATTTTCAATTCAACTTATAGCTCAATCATTAAGCAAGTATTGGTTTTACACTGACAGCGATATATCTGGAAGCTTATTTTTACTTAATGAATTAAAAAATCTCTGGGATGGTTTTCTAAATCAAACCAAATTAATATTGCTAATTGATACAAGTATTGATCATGTTCCAAAAAAATATTTAAAAAATATTGAAAATATTAAAGGTATAACAGTAATAATAGCACCCACAGAAAAGAATTTTAAAAAGTGGGGGGACAAAAATTGTCAAAACAACAGATATCAAACAAAATTCATCAAATATGAAACACACCCGACAGATTGTTTTAATAAATACTATATTAAAAAATTAAAAGAACTTAAACTTATAAAATAAACGTAAATAACTTATTACTAGTTAAAAATTAAAATAATAGTAATTATCAAAAATATGTATTTTTTTTAAAATTAATGATAACAAAGATTAAATTATTTTACTTTAAAGAAATTAAATGAAAGCTGTAATATTAGCGGGTGGTTTAGGGACAAGATTATCTGAAGAGACACATCTTCGACCAAAACCAATGATTGAAATTGGAGGCAAACCAATCATTTGGCATATTATGAAAATATACTCTCATTATGGAGTTAATGATTTTGTTGTATGTTGTGGATACAAGGGATATTTAATTAAAGAATATTTCTCAAATTATTCCCTACATCAATCTGATGTTACCATTGATATAAATAAAAATGATGTAGAAATTCACAATAAATCTTCTGAGCCATGGAAAATTACATTAATTGATACAGGAGATAACACCATGACTGGTGGAAGATTAAAAAGAGTCAGAAAATTTATTGAAGATGAAGAATTTTTTTTCTTAACTTATGGAGACGGCTTATCTGATATAAATATATCTAAGTCAATTGATTTTCATCGTAAACATAAAAAATTAGCAACAATAACAGCAGTAAAACCTCCTGGGAGATATGGAGCACTTGAAATAGAAAATAATATTGTAAAATCTTTTAATGAAAAACCTTTGGGAGGAGACTCATATATTAATGGTGGTTTTTTTATTTTATCTCCAAAGGTTATTGATCTAATAACTGATGATAAAACTGTCTGGGAACAAGCGCCTCTTCAGGAATTATCAAAAAAATCTCAGTTAATGGCATTTTATCATGATGGTTTTTGGCAGCCAATGGACACACTAAGAGAGAAAAATATTCTAGAGGGTATGTGGGCTTCAGGCAAAGCTTTATGGAAAAATTGGTAATTAAAGATAATTTCTGGAAAGGAAAAAAAGTTTTATTAACTGGACATACTGGTTTTAAAGGTTCTTGGTTTACTATTTTTCTAAAGTCTTTAGGTGCTAATGTTATCGGGATAAGTCTTGAGCCAGAAGAGAAAAAAAATAATCTTTTTTTTGAAGCAAATATAAAAAATTATTGTAACAGTATATTTTGCGACATAAGAGACTTCAATTTATTAAATAATCATATCAAAAAAATTAATCCTGAAATTGTTTTTCATTTTGCAGCACAAGCTCTGGTCAGAGATAGCTATAGAGATCCATTAAAAACTTTCAACACAAATACATTAGGCACAGCCAATATTCTTCAAAGTTTAAGCAATATAGATTCAGTAAGAGTAGCGGTTTTTATTACTACTGATAAAGTTTATAAAAATAATGATAAAACTAAATCATTTAAAGAAAATGATCTTTTGGGTGGCATAGATCCTTACAGTGCTAGCAAAAGTGCATCTGAAATTATAATCTCTTGTTACAAAGATTCTTTATTAAAAAATAAAAATATTAATATTGCCAGTGCTAGAGCAGGCAATGTAATTGGTGGTGGTGATTGGTCAAAAGACAGACTAATACCTGATATAATACGATCATGGAGTCAGAATAATAAAGTAATTATCAGAAATCCAAAAGCTACAAGACCATGGCAACATGTTTTAGATCCATTAAACGGATATTTAAATCTTGCAGAGAAGCTTTGGAAAAATGAAGCAAGTTCAGGTGCATACAATTTTGGTCCATCGGTAGATGGTAACTTAACTGTAGAAAATATTTTGTATATAGCAAGTTCTTTTTATGAAAAAGGATCTTTTCTAGTTGAAAAAGATAAAGATAATTTTTATGAGGCCAAAACACTTGTCCTTGACTCTTCAAAATCTAAAAAAATTTTAAAAGTTAAATGTAAGTTAAGTATTGAAGATGCAATAAAAAAAACTTTTAATTGGTACAAAAAATATAATTTAGGTGAAAATGCTTATAATCTTTGTATGAAAGATTTGGAGTTTTACAAAGGAATAAATGACTAATTTTGAAATAATTGATACACCTTTAAAAGATTTAAAAATTATAAAGAGGATAAGAATTTCAGATAAAAGAGGATATTTGTCTAGACTTTTTTGTTTCGAAGAACTTAAATTTGCTGGATGGAAAAATGGTGTGGCTCAAATAAATCATACTCTTACAAGCAATAAAGGAACAATAAGAGGTATGCATTATCAAAATCAACCGTATAAAGAGATGAAGTTTGTTACTTGTCTAAAAGGAGTAATTTTTGATGTTGCAGTTGATATTCGTCTAAAATCTCCAACTTTTCTGCATCATTTTTCTTTAGAATTAGATGCAGATAAGAATCAAAGTTTATTAATTCCTGAAGGTTTTGCGCATGGTTTTCAATCATTAACTAAAGAAACAGAGTTAATCTATATACATTCAAATTTTTATTCTCCAATTTATGAAAATGGCCTAAACCCATTAGATAAAAAACTGAATATTGATTGGCCTTATAAAGACTTTTTAATTTCAGATAAAGATAAAAACAGAAAATTCATAGATACAAAATTCAAAGGTATTTAAAGTGAATTGTAGACATTGTAATGCTATCTTAGAATTTAATTTTCTAGATCTTGGATCTTCCCCACCATCAAACGCCTATCTTAAGATTAATGAATTAAAAAAATCAGAAATATTTTTTCCATTAAAAGTAAAAGTTTGTCATAATTGCTGGTTAGTTCAAACAGAAGATTATACGGATGCAAATCAATTGTTTAAATCTGATTATGCATATTTATCGAGCACTTCTGAAAGTTACTTAAAACACGCAGCTAATTACTCAAAAAAAATGATAAAAGATCTTAAACTTAATCAAGATAGTTTTGTTGTAGAAATAGCATCAAATGACGGCTACTTGTTAAGGAATTTTGTTGATAAAAAAATTCCATGTGTAGGTATAGAGCCCACAGACAGTACAGCTGATCGAGCACAAAGACTAAATATTCCTACTATAAGAGAATTTTTTGGTTTAGATTTTGCAAGAAAATTTGTTAGATTCAATAAAAAAGCCGATCTTATAATTGGAAACAATGTATATGCCCATGTTCCAGATATAAATGATTTCACATCCGGTATATCAGAAGTTTTGAAGGAAAATGGAGTAATAACTTTAGAGTTTCCTCATCTGCTTAAGACAATTCAAGGAGCACAATTTGATCAGATATATCATGAACATTTTTCTTATTTATCTTTAATAGCTGTTCAAAAAATTTTTTTAAGAGCTGATCTTAAAATTTGGAAAGTAGATGAAATTGATACACATGGAGGTAGTTTGAGAGTTTATGGTTGTCATCAAAAATCAAAAAAATTTGAAATCTGTGAGTCTGTCAATATTCAATTAAAAAAAGAGTTAGATTTTGGTTTGAAAGACTTAAATACTTATCTTGAATTTCAAGCAAAAGCAGAGAAAATTAAGAATGATTTTAATGAGTTTCTTGTTAAACAAAAAAAAGAAGGTAAAAAAATTGCAGCCTACGGTGCAGCTGCAAAAGGTAATACTTTACTGAATTATGCGGGTATAAAAAATGATAAAATTGATTTTGTTTGCGATGCAGCTCCTTTAAAACAAAATAAATTTCTTCCAGGAAGCCATATTCCAATACTTGATCCAATCGTTCTTAACAGTAAATATGTGGATTTTATTATAATATTTCCATGGAATTTATCAGATGAGATTCTAAATAAATATGGATACTTAAAAGAAAGAGGAACAAAGTTTGTTGTGGTAGTTCCAAAATTAAAATTTTTATAATATTTTTTTTTAATAAATTATAGTTTAAGAAAGAGTAATGGAGAGTAGAAAAGTACTAATTACTGGTGGAAGTGGTTTTATAGGAAAACCAATTCTAGAACTTTTTAAATTAAATAATATTAACATTTCTATGATTGGAAGAAATAGGCCAAAGGAGTTTAGTGGTACTTTTTTTGAAGCCGATCTTTACAAAAGTTCTAAAAGTGAAATTTTTAAAATTTTGAAGTTAGCAAAGCCAACACACTTAATTCATCTTGCTTGGTATACAGAACATGAAAAATTTTGGAATGCTGAGGAAAATATAATATGGATTAACAAAACAACAAACTTAATTAAAAGTTTTTGCGAAGTTGGGGGCAGGTCTATAATCGTAGCAGGTACGTGTGCAGAGTATTCTTGGAACAATTCAACAAAACTTTCAGAAAATTCAAAATGTGAACCAAATACTATCTACGGCATTTCAAAAAATGTTACAAGACAATTAGCCTCAAAAATTTGTGATAAAGCTAGAGTTGATTTAGCTTGGTGTAGAATTTTTTTCCCTTATGGTCCTGGTGATAATCAAAAAAAATTCATACCATCATTAAGAAAAATTATTGATAAGAAAAAAAAACCATTCGAAATAAAACAACCAGGTTCAAGAGATTATTTGCATGTTAATGATATCGCTGAAGCAATATTCGCTATTTATAACAATAATAAAAATGGAGTAATAAACATTTGTAGTGGTATTTCTTATGATTTAAAAGATTTAATGATTAAAGTTTTAAAACACAGAGGAGAAAATTTTAATGAAAGAAAGTTGCACATATTTTATAAAAAAAAAAATATTGTAAATATTGTTGGAAACAATAGAACTCTTTTAAACTTAGGCTGGAAACCAAAAAATGATCTTTATTTATATTTATTGGAATGAAATAAATAGAGATGTGTTAAATTGTAAAAACAAAAAATTAAATTAGCATGAATCTGACAATAAAATATACGAGTTTATTAAATTTTTTAATTTTTTTTGGTTTTATTTCAGTTCCAGCATCTATGCTATTATCAAGATCTGTTTTTTTATCTATTTTTTTTTTTGGAATTTTAATTTTATTTTTTTTTAATTTAAAAAAAATACGTTTTAATCATTTAATTATATTAATTATATCATTTTTATATTTACTTTTAACTGCAGCTATAAGGCCTGAAAATTTATTAGTTTCATTAAGACTTTTTTTTGTCATAATAACTGGATACATTGCATTTTCTTATTCTAAGAAATGTGACACGAATGATATTCTAAAATTAGTTAGAATTACTTTTTTTATAGGATTGCTCTCGTCTATTGTAGGTTTAATTCAATTTATTTTCGGTTATTCTGATTTGGATATAGCTTTGCTTGTTTTTCAAGGTAGCAGAGGTGTTGCTGAAGATTTTGAAAAATTTAATAGAGTTCGCTCTTTAGGAATTACATATGGTGCGTTATCCCAAGGCATTCTTCTTGGATTTACTTTACATTCTGTAATTTTTTTAAATAAAATTGAAAAAAGAATTTACCTAAAAACTTTTTATCTATTCGCTTTTGTGTTGATATTGGTTTCACTTTTAGCAACATTAAACAGAACAACTATTATAGGAACCTTATTATCATTTATAATATATTTTAACTTTAGAAGTGTAATATTTTTTTTTCTAAAAATAAGTTGGATATTTAAATTGATTTTATTTTTTATTTTTATTTCGATATTAATTTCAATTTTGAATTTATCAGTATTTGAGAATATAAATATTGGCTTAACATCTATTTTTAGGGCATTTGGAATATATGACAACTCTGAAATGGTTGGTGATTATTTCACTAGAGGAAAAACTTTAGATATAAGAGTAGGTATAATCACACGATCAATTGAGTTATTAATATCAAATCCTTTTGGCTTGAAAGAAGCTCCATTTTTTTCAATAGATGATGCTGGAATTTTTTCACCTTTACTAAAATACGGTTTTTTTGGAGGAGGAATTATTATTTTAATAATTTTTTTACCTTTACCTTGTTTAATAAAGTTTTATCTTTCAAAAAAAAAAAGAGATATAAATAATGATTTGTTAAGAATGTTGTATGCATTTTATATAATAACTATATGCACAAATACAATAAGCTTCTCACTTGATGGAACAATTACGATGTTGCTCTTTTGGTTAGTTATATTTTTAGTAATCCGAATAAGTTTTTTTGAAAAAAAGTTTAAAATTACAGCATATCATGACTAAACTTGATGTTATTTATATTACCATTGATGATGTATGTAGTGGCTTGTTTTCATCTCAAGTACTTAAACCATTAGTGAAAATGGCAGAAATTGAACCAAATAGAAATTTTTGTTTATTTGTTATAAATAGACCATGGAAATATTTAGAGCACAGAAAAAAACTTAAAGATATTAATAAACTATTTTCAGTTCAAAAAAATATTAAATTAAAGTATATCCCATTTTTACCTCCATTAAGAAATGTAACTAAATTTAAATTTCTTTCTAAATTTGCAACATATTTAATTGGACTTATTCTGCTTTTATATACTAATAAAAATAATTCCATTTATCACACAAGAGGTTACTGGCCATGCGAAGCTGGATTACTTGTAAATTTAAAACCCATGATTTTTGAACCCAGAAGTTTATGGAATTTAGAAAATATAGCTATGGGATCTATTGTTAGAGGAACTAAAGCTGAATTATATTGGAATAATTTAGAAAAAAACTGCATAAATCAATCAGAAAAAATAATTTCAATTAATACTCAAATGGTAAATTATTTTACAAATAATTATAAATTTTTTAACAAAAATAAAGTTATCCCAATTAGTTTTAGTAAAAACGACTTTTTTTTTGACTCAGAAAAAAGAAAAGAGATAAGAGAAAAATTATCTTTAAAGAATAGAAATGTTTTTGTTTACTCGGGTTCTTTTGGTATGTCAAAGATTGGTATAAAAAGTATAATTAAAACAATAATTAGATTAAAACAGTTCTCAAAAAATCCACATTTTCTTTTTTTGACACCTAAATATGAGTCTTCCTCTGTTCAATATTTAGTTCAGAAAATAGGTTTAAATAAAACTAATTTTTCATTAATTCATCCAAATCTTAATGAAATATCAAATTATTTATCAGCTGCAGATTTTGGCTATCATTCTCTTCCTCCTCAGCCAGATAGTTTTACTAGAATGGGAACAAAAATAATAGAATATTTAGCAGTAGGGCTTCCTGTTATAGTTAACAAAAATGTAGGTGCAGCAGCAAAAATCATTGATGAACAAAATTTTGGATTTGTGATTGATGATAATACTAATAATGATGATTTAAGTAATAATTTAAAAAAAATTTCAAAAATTAATAGAGATAAAATAATAAGTTATGCAAATCAAGAATATGAAATTTCATCTGTAGCTAAAAAATATATCCAGGTTTATTCTGAAATAGACTTTACAAGTAGTATAAATTTTAGAACATGAAAATAGGTTACTACCCAAACTCAAATAATTTATTGCATGGAGCAGACAGGAGACGCTTTGTTTATTTTGCAAATAAAGAAAATATTTTATTTGAAAAATTTGATTTTTCAAAAAAATATGATTTAGTAATTATATCAGTTGCGGCAAACTTTAATGAAATTCTTTTATATAAGAAAAAATTTAACAAGGTAAAAATTATATTTGATTATTGTGATGACTTACTATCTGATCCTATAATTAAAAAATTAATAAGACCTTTATATGAAGCTTATAAATGGAAATCATTACAAAATTTAAAAGAATATAATAATGTTGTTATAAATTTATTATCTATATCTGATATTATTATATGTGGCTCAATTGAACAAAAAAAAAAACTTTTAGAATATAATCAATCAATATATGTTATTCCAGATTTTGTTATTACCGAGTCATTTTTCAAAAAAAATAATTTTGAACTTATAGATAATAGAAAAGTAAATATTCTTTGGGAGGGTTTATCAGCAGGATGTAGAAAAATTGCTGAGGATTTGTTTAAATTAACTGCAAGTCTTGACTGTAAAATTTCTCTTAATTTTGTTACAGATCCAGAAATGTATTTAATTGGTGATCGTTATTTAAAAATTGATACTGAGAAATTTTTAAAAAGATTATCTAAGAAATATGGAGTTGAGTTTAAATTTTGGAGTTGGACAAGAGATAATCTAAATAAAGCCGTTGAATACTCTGATTTAGGGATAATTATCATTCCAGACAATGATCAAACGATGCAAAATAAACCAGAAAATAAATTAGTACTGTTATCAAGTTTTTGTTTACCTGTTCTTGTATCAGGTACCCCCTCATATAAAAGATATGTTTATGATGCTGGTGGAAAGGAATTATGTGATATTGCTACAAACTTTCATAAGTCTAATCTTAAAAATTTATTTACGAGTCAAAACACAAGAGAACTTGTTGCTAAACACCTATTCAATCATGCTATCAAAGAGTATTCAGAGAAAATAATTCTAGATAAATGGATAGATTTAATAAATTTTAATTCAAATTAAAGATAAAAAACTTATATATTGATGAATAAATTTTTAAGCATAGCTATTAAGTAATACTTTTTTAAAAACAACATACTTATGGTGTATAAAACAAATAAATATAGGATTTGTAAAAATTGTATAATGGATTCTAGTGATCCAAATATAGTATTTGATGAAAACGGTTTTTGTAATCATTGTAATAATTTTATAAAGATTATTAAACCAAATTGGCATCCTAATGAAAAAGGAATGTTAAGCTTAAAAAATTTAGCAAAAAAAATTTTTAACGAAAACAAAAGAAAAGATTTTAACTGTATTATAGGATTAAGTGGTGGTCTAGATAGCTCTTATACAGCTCACGTAGTAGTAAAAGAGTTGGGGCTTAAACCATTATTGTTTCATGTTGATGCTGGATGGAATACAGATCAAGCTGTTGGTAATATAGAAAAGTTAGTTGATGGGTTAGGTTTAGATTTATATACCGAGGTAGTTGATTGGGACCAAATGAGAAGGCTTCAGGTTGCTTTCCTTCGATCAGGCATTCCTGATCAAGATTTAGTTCAAGATGCAGCTTTTTTTTCTGCCCTTTATAAATTTGCTAGAAAGCACAAGATAAAGCACGTGTTCACAGGTTCTAATTATTCTACAGAATGTTGTAGAGAACCTGAAGAATGGGGAGGTTATTTGGGTATTGATAATGTATTGTTTAATGACATCTGGAGCAAACATGGAGAAGGAGAACTTAAATCCTTTCCGTTAACAGATATCTTAATATATAAAGTTTGGTATCAAAAGATTCTAGGAATGAAAATTCATCACCCATTAAATTATTTACAATATATAAAGAGTGATGCAGAGAATACTTTGAAAGACAAATATGGATGGCAATCATTTAAACACAAACATCACGAGTCTAGATTTACAAGATTTTTTGAAGATTATTGGTTACCTAGAAGATTTGGGTATGAAAAACGACGTGCTCATTTTTCTAGTTTAATTATGACTGATCAAATGCAACGAGAAAGAGCACTTGAAAGAATTTCAACTCCAGAAATGAGCGAAGAATTTTTAATGCAAGAGTTTGAGTTTGTTGCTCATAAGCTGGGTATTAGTGTTACTGAATTAGAGGTTATGTTTAAAAGCCCAAAAAAAACATATAAAGATTACAAAAATAAAAGGTGGCTTATAAGTTTAGGAGCTCAAATTTTAAGATTTATAGGTCCAGAAAAAAGATTTTTCAGATGATTAAGATCGTTGATTATGGAGTAGGTAATATTCAGGCATTTATGAATTTATTTAAGAGAATTGGCGTCTCGGTTGAAAGGGCTAAAAATAAAAACGATTTTATTAATGCATCTAAATTGATTTTACCTGGAGTTGGTCATTATGATTACGCCATGAAAAAACTTAATAATTCAGGTATTCGAGGGATATTAGAAGAATGTGTTTTAAATTCAAAAATACCTATTCTTGGAGTTTGTGTTGGTATGCAAATGTTAGCAAATAATTCTGAGGAAGGCACATTGCCAGGTTTAGGCTGGATATCAGCAACAGTCCGTGCATTCTCTAAAAATTCGAATTGTTCAAAACTATCATTACCTCATATGGGCTGGAATACATTAAATATAAATAAATCAAGCTTATTATTTCCTGAAGAAAATAAAAAAATAGAACAGTTCTATTTTTTACATTCATATTATTTTGACATAAAAGAAAAAGAAAATATCCTAGCAACTTCTAATTACGGATTTAATTTTAATGCTGTGGTATCAAGTAAAAATGTATATGGAGTTCAATTTCACCCAGAAAAAAGTCATAAATGGGGAGAACAGTTGTTAAAAAATTTTTCTAAAATATAAAATGTTACGCCCTAGAATTACTCCTTGTTTGTTAATAGACAACGGAGCCTTAGTAAAAACTCAATTTTTTGATCTTCCAAAATACGTTGGTGATCCGATTAATGCTGTAAAAATATTTAATGAAAAGGAGGCAGATGAGATAATTGTTTTAGATATAAGTGCTACTAAAAAATCTCTGAGTCCAAATTTTAGTTTAATTGAAAAATTAGCAGCAGAATGCAGAATGCCACTTTGTTATGGAGGTGGAGTAAATTCTGTAGAACAAACAAGCCAATTAATTAATATGGGAGTTGAAAAAGTTGCAGTAAGCTCAGCTGCAATAGCTAGACCAGCTTTAATAAATGAAATGGTTGATGCTGTTGGAAGTCAATCGGTGGTTGTTATTTTAGATTTTTATAAGAAAAAAAAATTATTTTCAAATAATTATCAACTTTGTAGCCATAATGGAAAAAAATTTTATCAAGAAAATCCTTTTTCATTTTTTGAAAGATGTCAAAAAGCAGGAGCAGGTGAGATAGTAATAAATTCAGTTAACAATGATGGATTAATGAAAGGTTATGATCTGAACTTAGTGTTAAAAATAAAATCATTATCAAAAATTCCTATTACTTTTTTAGGTGGAGCAGGATCTTTAAATCACATAGAGGAATTAATTAAAAATTTTGGAATAGTAGGAGCGGCTGCAGGAAGTTTATTTGTGTTTAAAGGAAAATATCGAGCAGTTTTAATCAATTATCCAAAATTTGAAAAAAAAATAGAAATTTGTTCTAAAGCAATGAAAGTGTATAATGACATTGTTGAATATGTATAATGGTAATAAAATAATAATTTGTGTTTAAAAATAAAATAATTCTTATCACAGGTGGTACTGGCTCTTTTGGAGAAAGTATGATTGAGAGGTTTTTAAAATATGGCGTTAAAGAAATTCGTATTTTTAGTCGTGATGAAAAAAAACAAGATGATTTAAGAAAAAAATACAAAAATCCAAATTTAAAATTTTATATTGGCGATGTTCGAGATTACCAATCTGTTTTGAATTGTGTGCGAGGTTGTAATTTTATATTTCATGCAGCCGCGTTAAAACAAGTTCCCTCATGTGAATTCCACCCCATGGAAGCGGTTAAAACTAATATTTTAGGAACTGAAAATGTATTGGAAGCAGCTATAAATTCTAATGTAAAACGAGTTATTGTTTTAAGTACCGATAAGGCTGTATATCCAATTAATGCTATGGGTATTAGTAAAGCAATGATGGAAAAAGTAGCAATTCAAAAATCAGGCATTAATCACAAAACAATAATTAATATTACTAGATACGGAAATGTGATGGCTTCACGCGGATCAGTTATTCCTTTATTTATGAGTCAAATTCAAAATAAAAAACCCATTACAATTACAGACCCAAATATGACAAGATTTATGATGTCTTTAGCAGATGCTGTAGACTTAGTTTTATATGCTTTTAAATATGGAAAAGCCGGAGAAATTTTTGTCCAAAAATCTCCTGCAACAGATATAAAAACTTTAGTGAATGCATTAAAAAGATTATTAGAAGTTTACCATCATCCTATTAACATTATAGGTACACGCCATGGTGAAAAATTATTTGAGTCTTTGTTAAGCCGAGAAGAAATGGTTAGAGCAAAAGAAACAAATAATTATTATTGCATAACTCCGGACACTAGAGATTTAAATTATAAAAAATTTATAGATAAAGGTGAAAAAAAGATTTCAAAGTCTTTAGAATACAATTCTCATAATACTTACCATTTAGATATAACAAAAATGATAAATCTTTTGAGGAAACAAGATTTTATAAAGAAAATTATAAAAGAAAATAATAATAAAATTTAAATTTAATGTATGAAAGTTTTAATAACAGGAAGTAATGGATTTATAGCAAAAAATTTAAAACTTTTTTTAAAAGAAAGATCAGACATTAATATTTTTACTTTTTCTAAAGAAAATGATATTTCTGAGTTGCGTAGAATTGTAAATGAAGTCAATTTTATTTTTCATTTAGCAGGTGTTAATCGTACTGAAAAAAAAGAAGATTTTATTGAAGGTAATGAAGAATTAACCCAAGAACTTTGCAATGCAATAAAGAAAACTAATCGAAAAATTCCATTAATTTATTCTTCGTCAATCCAATCCAAACTAGATAATCCTTATGGTATAAGTAAAAACAATACAGAAAATATAATCTCTATTTTTAGTGAGGATTACAAAAATCCTGTGTTTATTTTTCGATTACCAAATGTTTTTGGTAAATGGTGTAAACCAAATTATAATTCAGTTATAGCTACTTTTTGTTATAATATTATTAGAGATATCCCAATTACTATTAATAATTCAGAAGTTATTTTAAATTTAGTATATATTGATGATGTTATTAAAGCATTTATTAAAGTGATGGATAATCCAAAAACAACAACTCAGATTAAGAGTTATAAATCTGTAAAGCAATTATATCAAATAACAGTCGGAAATTTAGCAAAACAACTTTATGCATTTAAACAAATGCGAAATTCAAATATATTAGAGCGTGTTGGAAAAGATTTGATTAGAGCTTTATACTCCACCTATGTAAGTTATTTACCTGAACAACAGTTTTCTTATCCAATAAAATCTTACAATGACTCTCGAGGAATTTTTATGGAAATGCTTAAGACTCCTGATTGTGGTCAATTTTCATGTTTCACAGTTTTACCTAACATTACTCGTGGAAATCATTATCATCACTCTAAAACTGAAAAATTTTTAGTTATTAAAGGACATGCATGTTTTAAATTTTTTCAATTAGACACATCAAAAACATATGAATTAATAGTAAATAGTGATAAGCCAGAAATAGTAGAAAGTATTCCTGGTTGGGCTCATAGCATTACAAATATTGGAAAAGAAGAAATGACGGTGATGCTATGGTCGAATGAGATTTTTGATCATTCAAATCCTGATACTTTTAGAAGTAAAACATGAAAAAAAAAATTAAAATTGTTTCTGTAGTTGGAACTAGACCTGAAATAATAAGACTATCAAGAGTTTTTTCAGTTTTTGATAAGTATTGTGAACATATTTTAATCCATACAGGGCAAAATTATGATTACGAACTTAATCAAATTTTTTTTAATGATTTGAAAATTAGAAAACCAAATTTTTTTTTAAATAGTACTAAAAATAGCCAAAGTGCATCGAACACAATTGGAAATCTTATTACAACAGTTGATAAAATTTTGGATAAAGTCAAACCAGATGCTTTATTAGTTTTAGGGGATACCAATAGTTGCTTGTCAGTTATACCAGCGAAGAAAAGAAAAATTCCTATATTTCATATGGAGGCAGGCAATCGTTGCTTTGATCAGCGCGTACCAGAGGAGATTAATCGTAAAATTGTAGATCATGTTTCAGATATCAATCTACCTTATAGCTCCATATCTAGAGAATATCTTTTAAAAGAAGGATTTCCACCAGATCAAATTATCAAAACTGGTAGTCCAATGTTTGAAGTTTTAAAATATTATTTACCACAAATTAAAAAATCAAAAATCTTATCAAAGCTTAAATTGTTAAAACAAAAATATTTTGTAGTAAGTGCTCACAGAGAAGAAAATATAGAAAATAATACAAATTTTAAAAAAATTATTAATATGATTAATGTTTTAGCAGAAGAGTATAGTATTCCTGTTATTGTATCTACTCATCCAAGAACTCAAAAACGTTTAAATTTTCAAAAAAAAAAATTTCATCACAAAATAAATTTTATCAAGCCTCTAGGTTTTAATGATTATGTCAACTTACAAATAAATGCTAAAGCTGTATTATCTGATAGTGGAACAATTACAGAAGAGTCATCAATTTTAAATTTTCCAGCATTAAATATTCGAGAAGCTCATGAACGTCCTGAAGGAATGGAGGAAGCATCAGTTATGATGGTAGGGTTAGAAATAGATCGAATACGCCAAGGTCTAAAAATTATAAATAAACAACCTCGTTTAAAAAACCGAATGTTATTGTTAGCAAAAGATTACAACACACCCAATGTAAGTGAAAAAATTTTACGTATTATTCATAGTTATATTGATTATGTAAATCGAGAGATTTGGAAAAAATAGTGTTTAGACGTTATGACTTGGTAATTATAAATAGGAGTTTTTGGCCTATTTATCCAGTAATAGGTGAGGGGTTATTGCGTTTAGCAGAAAATCTTGCTCCATTAAAAAAAATTGCTGTCATAATGCAAGATCACGAAAATATTAAAAAAAATTTAAAAAAATTTAATCGAGGTTATGGAGTACAATTTTTTCCAGGTTGGGCATTTTCAAATTCTTCAAGCAGTTTAATAAAAAGAATTTTAGACACTTTATTTTTTATGTTTTGGGTTCTTATTTGTTTAATTAAAACTAGACCAAAAAATATCTATGTTTCAACTGATCCACCAATACTTATACCTTTTGTAGTTGCAATTTTTTCAAAAATCATGGGGGCAAAATATATTTATCATTTACAAGATATTCACCCTGAAGCAACAAATGTTGTTACTAAGTTAAATAATTATTTTTTTAAATTTTTAAAAAAAATTGATAATTTTACCCTTAAGAATGCAAAAACATTAATTACGTTAAATAAAGAAATGAAAAATGAAATTACTAATCGTATAAATGATCAAAAAGAAATTACAATTATAGAAAATCCTTCAATTCCTTTAGATGTTTCTTCTTCGTCAGAAAAAGTGAGTGGTTTTTCATTCACTGGAAATTTAGGTAGACTTCAAAGGGTTCCCTTACTTATAGACTCTATAAAAGAATATAAAAAAAGAGGTGGTAAGTTAAAATTTTCATTCGCTGGTAGTGGTATATTTTCAAACCAAATTCATGAATTATCAAATGAAAATTCTTTAGTTTATTATCATGGATTAGTATCTTCAAATCAAGCAGCGAATATATCTGCTAAATATGAGTGGGCTTTATTACCTATTGATGACCAGATAACAAGATATGCTTTTCCAAGTAAAATCTCCTCATATGTATGCTCAGGAGCAAAAATCTTGGCAATTTGTGGAAAAAATACAAGTGTAGCAAAATGGATTGTGTCTAATCAGGCTGGCATAGTAATTAATCCATCTGTAGATGAATTAATTGACACTTTTTTTAAAATAGAAAAAAATGATATTGATAATGAATTAATAAATTTGGATAGAAAAGAATTGAAAAAGATCTTTCATATGAACAGATTTGTTGAAAATATTAAATCTCAAATATTTTAATAGTAAAGTTAAAATGACCAAAATTTTAATAACTGGATCATCAGGCTTTATAGGTAAAGTATTAACTGAAAAATTAATAGCCAATAATTATTCAGTTCATGCATCTTCAAGAAATAATCATCAGCACCTTACTAAAGGTGTTTTAAAATTTAATATTGGAGAAATCGACGATAAAACCAATTGGGAAAAAGCACTAGCTGGTGTGAATTGTATTATTCATTGTGCTGCAAAAACACATGAAATACAGAAATTAAAAAAAGATCTATTAAATGACTTTCGTAAAGTGAATACCAAAGGAACAATAAATCTTGCAGAACAGGCATCAATTCATGGTGTAAAAAGATTAATATTTTTAAGCTCAATTAAAGTTAATGGTGAGAGAACCTCAAATTCATCAAGTTTTAAATATGATGATATTCCTAATCCTGAAGATGCTTATGGTATATCTAAATGGGAAGCAGAACAAGGTTTATGGCAAGTATCTCAAAGAACAGGATTAGAAGTTGTGATAATCAGAGCTCCACTAGTTTTAGGTTATGGTGCAAAAGGTAATTTAGGTCGTTTAATGAAACTGATAAATTCTGGAATACCTTTACCATTAAGCTTAATTAAAAACCAAAGGTCGTTTATTGGAATTGATAATTTAATTGATGTATTATTTTGCTGCATTAATCATCCTAATGCCAAGAAAAAAACATTTTTAGTTTCTGATGGAGAGGATATATCTACATTTGATTTAATTAATCAGATAGCCAATGCAATGGGAAAATCTTCTCGATTATTTCCAATTCCTATTTCAGTTCTAAACTATGTAAGTTATATTTTAAGAAGAAAAAATGAAATGGAAAAATTAATAGGATCTTTGAAGGTAGATAATAGTTATACAAAAGAAATTTTAAATTGGAAACCATCTTTAAGTGTAGCAGAAAGTATTAGGAGAATGGTACAAGATAAATGATCCGTTTGTTTGATATTTTATTTTCTTTTTTTGGGTTGTTAGTTCTATCGCCTTTATTGATTACAATATTGATTATAAGTTTTATTAAAGATGGTTCTCCTATATTTATACAAAAACGTATTGGACGTGATCAAGAAATTTTCTCAATAATTAAATT
>Ga0181564_10000942_pt1 | contig 25946 bp, 11 predicted proteins | sample 011ome_24_FD_134512 | JGI IMG/M metagenome (GOLD analysis project Ga0181564, IMG submission 134512) | Coastal salt marsh microbial communities from the Groves Creek Marsh, Skidaway Island, Georgia - 011513CT metaG (megahit assembly) | ecosystem: Environmental > Aquatic > Marine > Intertidal... | reverse complement strand
GTCAATAGTATGTTCAAAAAGAGTTAATTCTATAGACGATTCTAACCATCTATCTTCTAAAAGATTTACAGCTATACTTTTTGAAATATTATCTCCTTGAGTTAGAGATATCGTCAAACTTTGGTTAGTATTAGACCAAATGTTACTGTAAAAATGCGTCCGGGTTGAAATATCTAGTTTAGCATCAAATTTTAGAACTTGAGATTCTAACGATTCTAGTACTAATACATTGTTGTGATCAATAGTGGTGAATTTAGCTTTCGTTGACTGTTCTGTATCAGGTTGAATATGTAGACTAGTACTTGATTCATAAAATTCACTAAACGCTGAAATCACATTGAGTGAAGGAAACTCAGGCTTTGTTAATGGTTTCCCTACAGTATCTTTTAGCATTGATTTATTAGATGCTTTTAGTTCATTCCCTTGAACATCAAATGAGAAGCCATTGGTGAATGTGACTTTTTTTGTAAATGGATCAGAATTGTATGCAACATAGGTTGTATCATTGTTAGAGTTTACAAAAACATTATAAGATGCTATATCTGCTTGCACCTCAGAATTAACTTGTCCTAAAACTTTAAGATTGTGTAGCCAGTGCATGGTTCTAGCTTTTGTTTCACCATCAAATACTTGGTAATCTTTATCATTATCAAAATGGCTAAGCGCAAGCTCAGCGTCATAAAATGCAAGATATGACCAAAGAATATCTTTCCAGGATATGGGCCCTGAACCTCGCTTTTCAACAATAGAATTGTAATTTTTCTTTACATAATCTGGATTAGTCCCTAGATACATTGACCCAGCTGTTATGGGAAGAAAATTTATACCATGTATTTTTTCTACATCTGAACTAAACCAAGTGCCATGAATAGCTCCAGAACCAGTTACCATACCTGCAGCTGTTTGTTCAAATTCCTCTGGAAACACTTCTTCGTCAACATCAAACCAATATTGATTTATGGCTTCTGACTCAATTGTATATAAATAGGCTCCTAAGTCTCTAATATTATCTTGTCCGGTTATTTCTCCCCAAAGAAAAATACTAGCTGCATAATTCATTGATTCAGAACTTGATTCCTGGTTGTTACCAACAAACCAAGATCCATCACCACTAGCCCAGCTGTGGCCTGCATAGATATCAAAATTTCTTAGATAAGGGAACTTGTGATCTTTTCTATCCCAATTACTTGCATTTTTAATCAACAGATTTATCATGCCTCCCCAATTCTCATTTGTGGCCCACTTACTATCAAATTTTGCTACAGTTGCAGCAGCAAATATCGTATAACCATGGTGAAAGTGTTGATCATTTAAACGGAGATTCGAGCCATGACTTGCCGGGAATCCAATCAAAACTTTCCAATCTTGATCGTAGTAATATTGCTGATTACCTCCAGCTGTCAGCCAATTTTCTAATGCTAATTTTAATTGATAGAGTAAGGTGTTTTTAGCTCTTAGATTCCCTAACTGATCGGCAATATGCACCAATTGGGCATACTTTCCCATTTCTTTGCCGCTATTATAAGAGTCATTGCTTGTAACAATCGGTTGATTGGCAACTTCAATTAAATATTGATTTAATTCTGCTCTGTCATAATTGCCCAAGTCTGGCAAGAAGGGTAAAATTCCGATAAATGAATTATTTGTTGTAAAGTTATTAGCCTCTATTACTTTCATTTCACCCCTAGGTGACTGATAGTTGAGATTAGTGAACTCATCGGATGTATTAAGCCACTGATGCCTGTAGAGTGCTTGAAGGGTATTATTGCTGGTTGATTCATTGCTTTCCATTAAAGTCGTTGTGACTTCATAATCAATTTCAACTTGATTAGTTTTTGCGTTATAACTCCAATGGGCTTTTGTATCTTCCACAAAAGCATATGCATGCGTTTTAAACAAATCAAAGGTTAGCTGACTAGTATCTGGAAGTATAGCAATCGAAAGAAAATCTTTCCCATTTAGATCAGAAATCAGTGGAAAACTAGAATTCCAACTAGAGCCTGTAGGTGCAAATATTCCAAAGTGTTTTCCATCGATAGTAATACCTAATACGTTATTATCATGGTGCCAAATTGCGGAATTTTTTTCAGATGATAATTGTACTTTAGCACCGCTAATTTTAAAAAAAACATAGGGTAATCCATGACCAAATGTAGCTTCAAGATTAGTGGAATCAGTAGTCCATGATGAGGTAGCTGTCCAATCAGTATAATTGACTACTTTAAAACTCGAAGGCTCTACATCTAATAGACTAACTTTTAATTCACCTTCAGTGAAATAGGCGTAATCATCAATAAAATTTGATCCAGTCAATAAATTGGAACTACTATTAGCATATCCCAAAGTTAATCCGTCTTTTTCTGCTTTTAACTGAAAAGGATGAGCATGAATATAGCTGGGCTCTTCAGGATCATAACGAAATATCAAATTGCTCCAAAAATCATTTGTTGTTACTGGAACATAACCAGGCATGAAATGCAACTTATTGAAATTACCTCCAACATTAGGTAGGACCCTCTCACCATATTTGTCTGAGGCACTTGATTGTCCACTTGGTAATTGTAATGTATAACTACCTTCTCCTACTTTAATTGATTGTCCAGAAAGATCTGTATGAATCAGATTAACGAAGAAAATACATGAAAAAACTATCACCAAAACATTACCAATTAGATGATATTTTTTAGTGGTTTTTGTTGGAAACGATTTCATCCTTATGCTCTTGAAATTTGAAGTTGTTGGTAAAATTAATCGGTTTTCATTAAAACTATACTTATTAACTTAGATTTAAAATCTTAATTGTTGAAATTATCGATCAAAAATGGATGGATTCAAAGATTTATGCAAATAAGTGCAAAAAATTGCTATTTATTGCACTTGTGATTTTGAAGCTTTAAATTGGAAGCGATTCTACAAAATGTCGATATATTTGTTACATTATGTACTTTGTGACTTATATCAATTATTCAATAACCAAAAACAAAGAAGTATGAAAATTTCTACTATTAGAAGTGCAATGCTCTCACTTGCATTGCTAGTCTTCACAATAAGTTTTAGTACTGATGCGAATGCACAATACAAAACCTATGGTGAAAATATTGTTGCGAATGGTGATTTTTCCGCTGGTGACTCACTATGGGTCATCGAAGGTGGACTTGGAACCGTTACACATGATGATACATTGAAATTTGAAGTTAGCTCTGCGGGTAATCCATGGGAGCTTCAATCGTATCAGTCATTAACTGCAGAACAAATTGCAGCTTTAGCTCAAGGAGGCGACTGGGAATTATCTTTCGATGCTATGAGTCCTGATGGAGCGAAAAACTTCCATGTATTCTTAGGACAAGTCGGCGGAAGCTGGGCTCGCTACTGGCCATCAGACGGAGGTAACGGTCCTGGTGATGTTGCTGTAGATGGAGAATGGAAAACATATACGCTTTCCACTACTATTTTCGAAACCTGGGATGCTATGAAGCTAGGATTCGAAGTTGCTGCAGACGATGCTGATCTTTTGATTGATAACATCAAGCTACGTCCAGCAAGTAATAATATTGTTTTCAACGGTGATTTCTCACTAGGTGATTCTTCGTGGGTGTTTGCAGGTGGTGCAGATATAAGTGTAACGGATGGTGAATTAGCTTTTGTTGGGATTCCAGGAACTGGGAATACCTACGAGGTGCAAGCACACCAATTCTTTACCTCTGGAACAGATGGCATTAATAACAAAGATTCAATCTACGTAGGGCCATATCAAGTTTCATTTGATGCTAGATCTTCAGCGGAATCGCATGATCTTCACTTATTCTTAGGTGAAGTTGGTGGCGGCTGGGATCGTTATTTATCACCTGATGGTAATGGTAAATTCACGGTTGATCAAGAAATGAAAACTTACACTGTAAATTTTGGTGTTGATAAGGTTTGGGATACCATGAGAATTGGTTTCGAGGTAAATTACGGTGCTGGTGACCTTTACATTGATAATGTAATCTTCACTAGAGTTCTAGATGTAGCACCAGAAACTCCATCAGCAACCTTAGCCCATGAAAGTGGAATTACAACAGTGACAGTTGCCGATAATGGCGCTGCCACATACGATGTTTATTTCGCCGATTCAGTTTTTACTGCAACAAAAGATGCTAAGTTCTTAGGTACACTTACAGCCGAAACTGGCTTATCTATGACTCATACGATTAAGGCCCCACTTCCAAGTATGACTAAAACCTATAATGCTCATTTTGGAGTTGTTGCAAAGTCAGAAAAAGGCTCTTCTAGTGATATGGGCTCCGCAATGATTGAAGCGACTACTTCTATTAATGAAAACTATATCTTACAATTGAGCAATGATGCTGTAACTACCGTTGGTGCGGCCCTACAAGCTGGCACAGTACCTAGTGCGGAAGCTTTAGCAGCTTATTTCCCAAGTGACTACAAACCATTTACTATCGCACCTGATGCGAAGGTAGTTAATGGTGATGCCCCAACAGATGAAAATGACTTACATGGTAAATTCTGGGTTGGTTATGAAACGATTACTGGTTCAGATTACTTGATGATCTATGCTGAAATCAAGGATGATGTTCTTGTTCAAGGCGAATGGGATGGAACTAATGGAGTGCCAAATAGTGGTGGTGCTTGGAACTTTGATTCATGGGAGGGTAACTACTCTACTTATGCAATCACTGACCCAATAGCAGGCTCTACAGTTAATCAGATGGGCGCTGGTACTTCAGATTATCAGTTCAGAGTTGGTGTAACCGACAATGCGGATAAATCTGGATTTGTACCTTACGCTCATGCATATAATATTGGCGCAGTAAATGGTTTAGTTCCAAATTCTATTACTGCTGCTGAGGTAACTGATGGTATGTATAGAACCTTGACTCTATTAAGTACTATCGAGCTGTCTAATTTAGAGTCCGAAAATGCTCATATAGAATTCCCAGGGGCAGATGAAGTTTCTGCAATACCTTTCCAGCTTTCAATCAATGATGCTGATGAAGTTGGTTGTGGTGGATGTAGAGAAACTCAGAATGTATGGTCAAACAGAGTATCCGATGGAAACTTCTGGCAAACACCTTCACAGTGGGAAATTGTTGGGCTAGTTGGTTCAAACATGGTTGAGGCTGTATCAAATGAATACGATAACATAGATACTCCACTTGAGTATTCATTAGATCAAAACTATCCAAATCCATTTAACCCTTCAACTAACATTCAATTTACATTAGCGGCTACTTCAAACGTAACCTTAGAAGTATATAATATGTTAGGTCAAAAGGTGGCTACACTACTGCAAGGTCAAAAAATGAATGCTGGTAATCATACCCAAGTTTTTGATGCTTCTAGTTTAGCATCAGGCATGTATGTGTACAGAATTAGTACTCCTAGTTTTGTTCAATCAAGAACAATGATGCTAATTAAATAACATCAACGTTCTTATTTAAATTATAATCGGGCCAGGTTTTTCTGGTCCGATTTTTTTAATTCCTTAAATTTTTTGAAAAATGAGACTGTTATATAGCCTGTTAATAATTACCCTAATAAGTCTGACATCTTCGTCAATATATGCTGGAACCAAAGGAAAAATTGCTGGTAAAGTAACTGACAGCAATGGGGAAACTTTAGTCGGAGTTCAAGTTTTTATTGAAGGAACTACAAAGGGTACAACTACCGATATTGACGGTAGATACTCATTAGTAAACTTAGATCCTGGCGAATATACAGTTGTATTCACCTATATTGGTTTTGCAACAGTCAAAGTAGAAAAAGTTGAAGTTCTTGTTGACAAAACAACAACGATTGACACTGAAATGTCAGAAGAAGTTATTGAGGGTGAGGAAATTATAGTAACTGCTGAACGCCCCATTGTCGAAAAAGATCGAACTACTACAACTTCTTACGTGAGCGCAGCACAATTGGAAGATTTACCATTGGTAAGTATCAATGAAGCGATCAACCAACAAGCAGGCGTCGTAGATGGACATTTCAGAGGAGGAAGAACTGGAGAAGTTTCGTATTTGGTAAATGGTGTACCCATTAATAACGCGTTTAATAACGGAGCTTCTTTTGATGTAGAACAAAATATGGTATCAAGCCTTGAAGTAATTAGTGGTGTATTTAATGCTGAGTATGGCCAGGCAATGAGTGGTGTTGTGAATATTGTTACCAAAGGAGTATCTCGAGAGTGGTCAGGAAACTTTTTAGGATATGCAGGTAGAATTGTAAGTAATCGTAAATTAGACTTTGTCACAAGAAATACGGACAGTAATATTTTTCTTTCTCGAGAGGATTTCAGTAATGACAAGTTTACATATTCTGAAGTGGCGCCGGCAGTTGGAGACCAAGATTATCAGGTATCTATTGGTGGTCCAATTATCAAAGATAAATTAGGTATTCAATCTACGCTTAGGTACGTAACATTTGATGGACATCTCATAGGAAGGGATTTATTTCGACCTTCCGATATTCAAAGCTCAAGCTTAAGTTCAGGTGCAGACCCAAGCACTTGGTTATTAATGTCGTCAGGTGATGGTGATTTTGAGTCATTAAATAGACAAAAAAGAATTTCATTGAATAGCTCGATTGTATATGAAATAAATAGCAGACTTAAATTGGATTACAATCTTTTCTTTCAAACAGGAGATGGTAGAAACTACAATCATTTCTATAAATACAATCCCAGTGCGATTAATCCTTATTACTTTTTCAATCAAACACATATTGTTGGCCTCCGTTATTCTGTAAATAATAATGCATTCGCCAATTTATCATACAGTTACTTAGATGATAGAAGTGAGAGTTATTTGTACGATGATGTTACAGCTACGGGAGATCTTGATGAGAGATATGTTGCTTCTCGGTTAAGTTCACAACAGGGCCAATATGCATTTGCTATGGGTGGTAATGATTTAGGATCTGGTAAAGATATTACCAAGTCGCATACAATAGTTGCAGATTATACTTCACAAGTTAACAATGCAGTACTCTGGAAATCAGGTATTACAGCACGTTTTCATGAACTTGACAATGAAGGATTTGGTATCAGCGTTAATGAAGCTACTCAAAGAGCGTTTCGAGCTGATGATCCGTTTACGAATAATAGCTTAGAAGTTAAACCATGGGAGCTGGCAGGTTATTCACAAGTTAAAGTTGAACTTGATGAGCTAATTATAAATGCCGGATTACGATTTGACTATTTTGAGCCTGATTTTGTTGTTCCAATAGATTTGACACAGTATCACTTAGAAACGGTATTAGACCCTAAGACGGGATCTCAAATATCTAATCGTAAGCAAGCAGATCCAACCTATCAAATTAGTCCAAGATTAGGTGTAGCTTTCCCGATATCCGAAGATGGAGTTATGCGTTTTTCTGCAGGCTTATTTTTTCAAACACCGCAACTGAATTTACTGTATACAAATAACGAATTTGAAAGAGCTGAAGGTGCGGATAGGTATACCATTGGAAATGCCAATCTGGAACCTGAAAGAACATTACAATTTGAAGTAGGTTTACAGCAAGGTCTATCTGAGACTATGGGACTAGATCTGACTGTTTTTTCTAAAGATATTAGAGAGCTATCTGGGCAAACAGCTGTTCGAGGAAGTATTGGAGCTCCCGTTGGAAGGCTTCAAAATATTGATTATGGTACTGTTAAAGGGTTTACCTTATCATTGTTTGAGCGAGGCAAAGGACAAGTTTCTTGGACGGTGGATTATACGCTGCAATATGCTAGTGGATCAGCATCTAACCCAGCAGAACGGTTTAACCGATTTGTTAACAATGCAGACGAGATCATAGCAATCAATAGATTAGATTGGGATAAACGTAATGTTTTAAATAATTCTATTACATGGAATAGTAAATTTGGTCTTACACTATCCGCAATAAATAGTCTACAAGCCGGTAGTCCTTATACAACAGAGAGAGAAAACATTACTTCATTAATTCCGAATAATGAGGATAAGCCAACCCAATTTAATTCTGATATTAGAGCGTATTATAAGCCACCTGTATTAAAGCAGGATATAGAATTCTTTCTTCAGGTAGACAATTTATTCGATACCAAAAGACATTACGGTATATATGTAGATACTGGTTTGGCTGATGAATCTACAGAATTACAAAGATATTTAGATGCAGGGACAGTACCTGGAGGATTGAATTCTTTAGAGGAATGGTACATTGATCAGTCTCGAATGAGTTCGCCGCGTTCAATAAAAATCGGATTGAGTTATAAATTTTAAAAAAAAGAATAGAGTTTAATGAATACTTTAAAATTCACAACAGTTTTTATCATTGGCTTACTTTTTTCACCTATATTTTCATTTGCCCAGCAAACTATACCAGATTCAGTTAATGGAGTTGTATACAAGGGGGCATTTGACAATATAGCCAGAGGTATAATCAACGGTAATTTGATCGAAACGAATTTCAGAAACCATGGTGAACTATCTCGCTGGAGTGATATACCTTGGGGCGTCTGGCCAAGAGGCATAGGTGGTCGTCATATCGATGGTATTGGTGTTGTAGTCTCTGCTTATGTCGAAGCTGTAGCTTCTGATAAAGTAACAACATTAGAAGATTATAAATCAATTGTCTCTAATCCTACATTTCGTCCTGATACACTTCTTAATCCAGTAATTATTAATTACAGACAAGCTGGAGCTAGAACCAGTCCTTATAATGGTAAATTATGGGGGTGGTTGCCTTTACCTGGATTTAATAATCCAAATAGAATTGATCCTCTAACGCAAGGAAGTGCACCAGTACCTGCTTTATCAACCGATTACACTAGTTGGCCAGATTTTTGGCCTGATCGATTGAATGACCCTGATGATGCAGGATGGTCAGGCTATTGGAATGGTAGGGATGGTAAGTTTCCGAGTTCTGACATGGAATCTTACTATGTAATGGATGACTTCTCTGATTATGAATATGCTGTCGGAATTGAGACAGAAGGTCCTCATTCCGAATTTGGAGTCTACTATCCGAGTCCAAATAACGATCCAAGCATGGGTGGCTTAGGATTACAGACCCAAATTAGACTCTTCCAGTGGGCCAATATTTTAGCAGAAGATGCTATGTTCATCATTTATAGAATAACTAATAAAGGTGAAAATGATCAGACTCGTTTGTTCTTTTCTCAAATAATTGATTACGGTCTAGGAAAAGACGAGAAGGATGACAATGCCAGTTATGATCCACTTCTAGATATAGTTTACGGGTGGGATACTGATGGACTTGCAGATCCTACAAACCCAGGAGAGACTGAGTATGAGCTTGGCTATACTGGTTTTGCATTCCTTGAGTCACCTGCTAATGATGCAAATGCATTAGATGATGATCAAGATGGAATTGTTGATGAATCCAGATTTTTGGAAAATTTTATAATGTTGACCACTCAAGAAGATATTGATGCATACATAGCTGCAAATTATGATGCCAACCAATTTGAGATATTCTATGGTGAATCTTATCAAGATAGGCCTGCTTATAAACTCAGTAAATGGTTTACAACCGATGAAAATTTAGATTGGGTTGGATTCAAGGATGCTAATGATAATGGCATATGGGATCCGGGTGAACAGCTAAATAATGATGTTGGAGCAGATGGGTTAAGTCCATTTGATCAAAATTACCCTGGTAGGGATACAGGAGAAGGGGATGGTGAACCTACAAATGGGGAGCCAAATTATAATGAGCTAGATGTTGATGAATCTGATCAGATTGGATTAACAGGTTTTGATTTGAACACGAGACCTTTTTATGAGAGTGGTGATAACCTAAGAGATGATACATGGCTCTTCACTAGAATTGCAGCCACACTATTTTCAAATCCTGATTATGTAGAGCCATCTACAGTAGTTGCAAATGAACCATTTCTGCTCTTTACTTCAGGTGAAGTTGAATTATTTTCCGAAACAAAAATTGATGCTAAGTCAACAGACTTCTTTTCAACAGCCTGGATTTTTGGTGATGATGAAATTGATTTTTTCAAAAATAGAAAAACAGTTCAAAATATCTACAATTCTGATTATAATTTTGCCCAACCTCCAATAATGCCGACATTAACAGCTATACCAGGAGATGAAAGAGTTACCTTGTCATGGGACACTCTCTCAGTTAATAGTTTTGATAGATTTCTGCAAGACTTTGATTTTGAAGGGTATAAACTTTACAAAGGGACCAATGCACTTCTGTCCGATGCTCGTGTAATATCAGATGTTAATGGTACACCAAAATTCTATAAACCACTTGCTCAGTGGGATTTAGTGAACGACATATCCGGTAATATTCCAGTTTTAGAGGGTGAGGCGATTTATAATTTAGGTTCAAATAGTGGTCTAGAATTCTATTATGTCGATGATGATGTTACTAACGGTAAGATTTATTATTACGCCATAGTTGCCTATGATAGAGGTATTAGGTCATCAGGTGGAGATGACCCAGGAATTGATCCACAAGAGAATACATTTAGAGTAGAGCTTACTGGAGCTGGCACTGTTGCTGGAACATCACCTAATACTGCAGCAGTCATCCCAACTACAAATCCTGCGGGATATGTAAGCGGTGGCACAGATAGTGATTTAAGTAAAGTCACAGAAGGAACGGGAACTGGTTATGCGACTATTGATATTGCAGTCGAAGAGTTAATTGATGATCAAAAACTATATGAAGTAACATTCACTGATACTGCATCAAATATAGGAATACAGAGATCCACCGCTACATATCAATTAAGAGAAGTAGGTGGTGAAGCTTTAATAAGTACAACTGAATTTGCAACTTCGTCGAGTATAGCAGACGGATTTATTTTTAATTTCTTTAACGATGAACCCGGAAATATCATAACCAATAAAACGGGATGGATATCTAATGAAAATGGGGAAAATGAGCTATTTAGTCTCTCTGCATCTGAATTGGATGGCCTTACAACAGGGTGGGATTTAACAATTACACCAGACAGAAATGGAGATGTGACAAATTTTGTTCGAACAGATCATGATTATGAGATATTGTTTGTCAATCCAGAGGATAGTTTATACAGGCCACCATTTAGATTCGATTTTTCAAATATTCAAGTTCCAATCTTTGCTAAAAATTTAATGACTGGGGAAGTCGTCGAACTACTTATTACAGATAATGATAAAAATGGTGCCGTCAATCAAGGAGATAATTTCATTATTGCTGAACAAGGTGAACGATCACTGCAGTTTAGGTTCATGGTTGAAATATTAGATACTGGTACGGATGTTTCTCCTGCACCAGGTGAAAAAATCAAAATATCCACAACTAGACAATTTGGGCAGGACGATAAATTTCGCTTTACAATGAGAAAGCAAACTATTGACGAGGATAAGGCTAAGGAGAACCTAGAGGATATATTTGTAGCACCCAATCCTTATATCGGAGCCGCTTCATGGGAAAGAGCTAGTGGATCTATTGGGAGGGGTGAAAGAAAAATTGAATTTTTTAATCTTCCTCTTGAGTGTACAATACGAATATTTAATGTAAGGGGAGAACTAGTACGAACGATAGATCATAAAGGTTCAATGGAGGATGGTTCAGCTTCTTGGGATTTACGATCTAATGATAGCGAAGATGTTGCCTATGGTATTTATTTCTACCATGTTGAAGCACCTGGTATAGGTGAATACATAGATAAATTTGCAGTAATTAAATAAACCAGATAATAGTTAGAATAATGATTAAAAAGATTATCCAAATTCCAATTATAGCAGCACTCTTAGTAACTCCATTAGTAGCTCAATCTGGTGGTGAAGAAAGCAGAGTAGGTACCACTGCAGCACCCTTTTTAACGATGGGTGTTGGTGCAAAAGGACATGCTCTAGGACATGCTAATTCTATCAATATATCTGGAGCCGAATCAATATTTTGGAATCCTGCAGGAATGGCCGTCCAAAATAAAGGAGATTCATATAGTTCTAGTTTTATCAGTGTTACCGAATATTTTGCAGATGTTAACATTTATGGGACTGGTATTGTTGTTCCTCTAGGAGATGAAGAAGGAAAAAGTCTAGGGATAGGGTTACATTTTGTTGACTACGGAAGAATGGATGTAACTACTGTTGAATTACAAGATGGTACTGGAGCTACATTTGGAGCTCATGATCTCAGCATAGGTGTATCCTACGCGCAAAAATTAACCAATTCATTCCACTTTGGTGGATCAGTAAAATTGATTCAACAAAAAATTTATGATATGTCTGCAGAGGCACTAGCAATAGATTTAGGTTTCTTGTTAAAAACCGATTATTTGAACGGGCTCACCATAGGTGCCTCTATAACTAATTTTGGTAGGGATATGCAAATGTCTGGTATTAATTCAGAAACATATGTTGATCTTGATCCTAAGAGTGAAGGGAATAATGAAGGTATCATAGGTAACGTTAAACTAGATAATTGGGAGCTACCCTTATCATTCAAATTTGGTTTTATGGCGCCTGCAATAAAAACCAAAAATCTAGAATTATTATTAATGAGTGAAGTACAACAGACTAATGATAATAAATTGAATTTAGATTCTGGTACTGAACTAAGTTACATTTCAAATACGGTTAAGTTCCATATGAGAGCTGGCTATAAAGATCTTTTTCTAGGTAATAATGTGGATTCACATTTCACTTACGGTACAGGTTTAACCTTAAAAACATCAACAGGTATTGGTATTGGTATTGATTTTGCTCAGGTACCTTTTGAATATTTGGGACAGACTACTATAATAGATGTAAAACTTTACTATTAAATTGCGTCTACCATTTAGTTCATCATAACAAGTTATATGAAACTATTATGTTTGTTTCTAATGTCGTGGCTCCTCGTAAGTTGCTCTCGTGAGCCAGATATAGACCGTGATTTTCAGGTGTTATTTAAAATTGATAATACAGAGAGAACTGTATATGAATTTGAAAGTTCTTATGTCAATCATTTAATCTCTACGGGTAAAAATGATACAGAAGATGAGCGTAATGCTCATATGTCTAAGATGATTGATGATATATTATTATCCTTGTCCGCTGAACAGAAAGGATTGATGGATCATCCTATCTATCGAGCTGCAGTAGATTATCAGAAAAGAAAATCCATGATTGATAGTTATTTTGTTGATGAGATGGATGAGAAATTAGAGCCTCTCACTGATGACGAAATTAGGTTAGCTTATGCAAAAAAACAGAGAACAGTGTATGTAAGGCATCTTTACTCAAAGAACAAAGATGAAATAGAACAGGCCTTTGACTCATTACAATCAGGCGCTAATTTTGTTGATTTAGCAAATGAATTTTATGAAACGGCTATATATGATTCTTCGGCAGGTTATCTAGGGCCGGTTAAATATTTTGGTGTCGATGATGTATTTGCGGAAGCTGCCTATTCAACTAATGAAGGTCAATATTCCGAACCCATTAAAACCAGATTAGGTTATCATATTGTATACGTTGAACATATAATTTTCCCTGCAATTTTAGCTGAGGATGAGTATCAGTATAGAAAGCATGGTATTGAAAGTCAGTTGAGATTACGTAAGCAACAAATAATATCAGATAATTATGTATTTGAATTAATGAGTGGCTTAGACGTTCAAACAAGTAATGATAATTTGATAAAATTACGCGATGTAATTTCGAACCTCGGAAATGATATCATCACTCAAGAATCAAATAAACCAGAAAATGCGGATGTAATATGGACGGATAAAAGGATTGAACAATTAGCTAATTCCTTTGATCGAAATGCTGTACTAGCAACTTACATGTTAGACAATCAAATCCAAGTATTTACATTTGGAGAGTATCTCAGTTGGCTACCTTATTTATCTTTTCAAGAGTCAAAGTTACGCTTAGGTGCTTCTGTTGGTCGCGGCCTGAGAAATCAAGTTTTATACCAATTGTCTAAAAAAAATGCTTATGATCAAGATGATCGAGTTAAACGTAAAGTTGAAATAAGAGCTGTTGAGATATTATCTGAACTTAATCAGTATACTTTGACTATGCGGGCAATTCTTGATACGTCGTCTGTAGAAGTTCCTGAAGAGTTCAAAAGTAGACTTATTTCTTCAAAAGAAATACTTTTGAGAGCAAGTTACTGGAAAATACCAGCTAAGGATATTGATGAAGCAATACTTATCAAGGATAAAATTGACGCAGGAGATAACCCATCTAAATTCGAGGGATTTCAATTAATAGATTACCGTACTATCGTTCCAAATGAAAGTGATTATAACTTAGTTAAAAAGAGCTTAATAAACACACCAATCGTTGCAAAATCCAGTGAATCTGGCTGGTTAATCATAAATGTTAAAGAACGAAACATAATTGATATCGCCACAGAAACGAAAATGGATGACCTGGAACGTTCATACAAAGCATATGCATCGATTCAAAAAGAAATTGATTCACTTCGTACTCATTCAATAATAGAAGTAGATACCACTCTATTTTACGATATAGCCAGGCTTTGGTCACCAACAAATTAATGAAGCTTACTTAGATTGTTGAGTAGCGACAAATTTGCGAAAGTATTGTTGGGCCGTAGTCGTATCACCGAGTAACAAATAATAACGAGAGTAATTATAAAGTAAACGTGGGGCATTAGGTGTTACACGTTCTGTTTCTTTAAGCCAATAAATAGCCTGCTTGGTATGTTCGTCTAGTAAATATAGAGATGCTAGTAAGTCAAAATATCTTGGGTCTAAATTCCCGTCATTAACAATCTGAAGTAACATATTAATTAAGTATGTCTTGTCTTCGCCACTGTTTAATGTAAATTCTATACTACTTTCAATAAGATTTTGTGAACGAAGTTGCCATTTAAGTAAATCGTACGAATGCTGAACGACTGCTAAAGTATCATTTCGTTTCCGTGCCTCTGCTACTACTTCCGTTAATGATAAAGGTACAAATATTTGCTGTTTAGAAGCTACTGCCGCAATTGAATCTATGTAACTCTTATTAAGGTAGGAGCGATAAATTATCTCAAAATTTTGTAATTCTTCATCAATGGGAATATTCTTTTCAAAAGGGTAACCTACTAATAATCTTGCAACGCTAATTTCTGCATATGCTTTTTCAAATGAACTAATTTCTAAAGGTGGACTAATTGGATTCGGATTTAAGTGGGTTTGTATCTTAGGTAGTGACGATATTGCCTTAAAAAAGCTGTTTGCCATTATTTTGTGGCCCATATCATTTGGATGTAAATGATCAATGAATAGGCTAGCATCTTCAATATTATTTTCAGACGCATTACTTAATACAGCTTTGATAGGTACCAATTCGGCGGAGTTTTCTTGGGTAATAGTTGCAAGGACGCGATTCATTTCTTCAGGAGCACGAAATCGGGTGCCATCTAGTTCTTTAGCCTCCAGAAACAAGGATGCAGCTTCATCTATTTCTCCTTCATTGAAAGCAGTTTTTGCTTTCTCATATAAAGCCAGAACGTCGGGATCATCGCTCAAAGGAGCTTGGTCTTTAAGGTTAGATGCGAGTGTACCCAAAAAAATAGGGATTCCATTTCTATTAAACTTTTGCACAACATCACTCAAATTTTCTTGGTATTGTTGTATCCCTTGAAGATAAATTTCTGAACCAAGTGGAATATTTGATTCACTAATTACTTTAGCCATCATTGTGCGCCGTTCACCAGTGTTTGCTTCTGAACCACCCAAAAGTAGTGTTTTTTCAAGTAATTGATAAATCCGCCAGTCTTTGAGCCATAAAATGAATCTCTTTAGTCCAATAGAGTTGGTAAATCCAAATTGTGTGGTTGCAGCTCCAAAAGATCCATAATATTCATTATGTCCTGCATAGATTATTACTGCATCTGGTTCATAGTCGAGGACTCTATTAGATAAATCACGAATCACGTATGAATTGACTGCGGTCATACCCAAGTTGATTACTTCTACTGGCAAACCTTGCGTATTCAGTAGTAGTTGCTGTTCCAACTGATCCGCAAAGCTTGTATAGAAGTTATAGGGAAATCCTTCTGTACTCGATCCACCAAAAACAAAAATTCTAAACATATTTGATGGTTTTTGTTTTCGAAATGCATTTGGAGCAATATCAGGTACAAATGAAGGAAAGTATCGACTAATAAATTTTGTGTTTGCCATGAGGTAATCTGGCGTATTTGGTACTTCAACAAATAGGTCTTGTTTTTCCGATTCGTAACCACCTAGTCTTAGAGACATCTCAGTTAACAGTAAAATGATAATCGGAGTAACTAAAGTAATGAGCCAAAAAAACGTATTTTTCGTCGCTTTGTGCATATAGGAGGTATTTAAGCGGGTTTGTATATCCCAAATGTACTCGAATTTTAAAACAATAAAAAAGCCCCATGTGATAAATGACTTGGGGCTTTGTATTTAAAATTATTTGAAATCTGCCGATTTACTCTTCTATTGGTGGAGCGTTAGTTTGTGACAGTGCAGCTTCTAAGCTCGGTATTACTTCAGCAGCAAAACGTGCAAGCTCTGCCTCAACCGATACAAACTCTTTTTTACCGATTTCGAGCATCTCTTTGTGCATCTGAGTTGGGGCATGTGTTGATGTGAATAGACCCCTCATACCAATAAACATACGGTCGTTTGGAGTGGGAGGATTTTTCTCACCGATCTCATTCTTAGCTTCACTTCCCTCTATCAATTCTTGTAGTTCAAGCATTTGCATATGGGTTTCGTGTAATTCCCTCTCTAGCTCAGCAGATGGGCGAAGGGCAAGACCATGTGCGGTTTGCATGGCTTGTAGATGGGTCATATGTTTTTGAAGTTTTTGGCCAAACTGGGTTAATTCTCGTTGGAACGACGTGAGTTCTTTCTGGAAAGCTAGCATTTCGTCAAAGCTTGGCCCAGGAATACTGGCTTCCCGCAAAGGAACCACCTCAAATTCAATAGGCTCGTCTAATGGAGTGACTACGCCTGCTTCAACTTTGGCTAAATGAGCGGTATAGGTGCCTGGGACCGCCATGAAACCGCCACCAAACCAGCCACCGCCGCCGCCACGTCGAGCGAGGGAAACCACATTTTGTGAGGCCAATCGAAGATTCCAGGTAGCTCTGTTAAGCCCTTTTCTGGCCGAACCCCTCACGGTTTGAATCACATTTCCGTCGGCATCGGCTATGCTGATACGAATATATGGGGCGGTTTCTCGCATTTCTTCTTCCAGTGCATCCCAACCTGGGAAGGGTATGTCCTGATCGGCAGGAATGGCACGCTCAGATTTCATTCGCTCAGATTTTTTGTTACTCAATCCTTCTTTTAAGTAGTAGGTGAAGGTGGCGCCAAATTCGGGGTTTTTAGTGGTAAAGAAAGAAGCTCCAGGGTCGATTTCTACCGCACGAGGCATAAACCATTTAGCTGGGCGAGTTGGGAATAGATCTGCGTCCTTTGCTAGGGTTTCCTTCGATATTTCTCGGAGAGGACTAATATCATCCACAATATAGTAACCTCGTCCAAAGGTAGCCGCAACCAAGTCGTTTTCCCTTCGTTGAATGGTAATATCACGCACTGAAATAGTTGGTAGTCCAGCGTTAAATTCTACCCATTCTTTGCCACCATCGACAGTAAAGTACACCCCAAATTCTGTGGCTGCAAATAAGAGATTAGGTGCTACATGATCTTGCACAACCCTCCATACCAAATGCCGTTCGGGTAGATCGCTAGAAATTAATGACCACGATTTTCCACGGTTGGTACTTTTAATTAGATAGGGAGTAAAGTCTCCATACTTATGGTTGTCCAAGGCAGCATATACGGTATTGGCATCGTGTAAATCGGCCCGAATATCGTTGATAAAAGCGGTTGATGGTATGCCTTTAATGCTACCAAGCTCGATTTTGTTCCAACTCTCACCTCCATTTTCGCTTACTTGGATAATTCCATCATCGGTTCCCACATATAGTAGACCCTCAACTAAAGGGGATTCACCCAGGGAGGTGATGGTGTTATAGTTTGACATGGCGTTTACATCCCAGGCATTATCCCAACTTTGCGTGCGTCCCATAATGGGGAGGCTTATCCGCTCTTGATCGCGTGTTAGATCACCAGATACCGGTGTCCAAGAGTCACCTCGGTCATCGGAACGCCACACACGGTGCGAAGCAAAGTACAGTCTCGTTGGACTGTGTGGACTAACTAAGATGGGGGCATCCCAATTATATCGCTCATAATCTTCCCCTTCCAATGGTTGTGGTTGGATGAATGTTACGGTTCCAGTTGCGCGATCGATACGATGTAGACCACCTTCCTGAGTTTCTCCATATACAATATTGGGGTTGCCAGGCTCAGTTGCGGTATCATGTCCATCGGCAAAGAGTATATGCTTCCAGTCGGCGTTACGAATACCCTCGCTTAAGTCTGTAGCCGAAGGGCCTTCATGAGTTCCGTTATCCTGGGTACCACCATATAAGTTATAGAAGGGGAGTTCATCATCTACGGCAACCTTGTAATATTGGGTGAGTGGTAAGTTTTCAATGTACCGCCAATTGTCTCCATGGTCGTAGGTTTCATACACTCCTCCGTCAGAACCAATAAGTAAATAATCAGGATCGTCGGCTCGGAAAGCCAATGCATGGTTATCTGAATGCTTATTTTGTTCGGGTAGGTTACTATAAGTACGACCGTGGTCGTTGGACACAATGGTGCGTACGTTCATGAGATAAATGCGCCCAAAATGATGAGGTGAGGCATAAAGCTCTTGATAATAGTGAGGTCCTGTCCCGCCGGAAACCATATCGGACATTTTTTTCCAACTTGCCCCTCGGTCTTCGGACATGTAAAGACCACCTTTGGTTCGGTCTAGCTCTATTGCCGCATACACAATATCAGGCTGTTGTGGTGATATCGCTAATCCAATCTTTCCTTTATTAGATCCAGGTATTCCTTTTTTGAGCTCCATCCAAGTTTCACCGCCATCGGTTGATTTATGAATACCTGTGCCCGGTCCGCCGCCCATATAGGCAGCTACTGTTCTGTGGCGTTGCCATGTAGCAGCGTAAAGTACATCTGCATCTCTTGGATCCATGACTAGGTCAGTTACTCCCACCCACACATCATCGCCTAATACTTTCTTCCAAGTTGCGCCGCCATCGGTTGTTTTGTAAAGACCGCGCTCCCCACCAGCATTCCAAAGTGGTCCTTGTGCAGCGACCCAAACTACATTGGAGTTTTCGGGATGAACCACCACTTTCGAGATATGCTCGGAAGCTTTCAAGCCCATATTGGTCCAAGAAGCTCCAGCATCAGTACTTTTATATACTCCATCGCCAAAGCCTACATGGCGGCCACCAACATTCTCTCCTGTACCTACCCATACGATGTTGGGATTATTCGGGTCAATGGTCACACTTCCTATCGAATAAGAAGATTCCCGATCAAAAATGGGAGCCCAAGTGATACCGGCGTTTTCTGTTTTCCAAACGCCACCAGAGCCAACGGCTACGTACCAAAGGTTTTCGTCCTCGGGATGAATAGCAATATCTGCAATACGTCCGGAGGCAAATCCAGTGCTTACCCCACGCCATTTCAAAGCAGAATAGTTGAGTTCAGTGGCATCAGGAGCTTCTTGTGCAAAAGTGGAAGGAATGAGCAAAAAAAGTAGAAGTACCATGCTCAATATCCACATAGATGTTTGTCGTATCATAAATTATTTGTGTTAGTGTGTATTAGTAAAATTATATGGCCGCAAAAAAACTATATAGAGTAAAATGATGCTTTTTTGAGTCATAAACGGATTTAAATATCAATAAATCAAATTATCGCAATCTTAGCAATATGCAAGGCGTGTTAACGTAATTTTTCAATAATGTTGTGCAGGGAATGAAGCCTTAAATGAATTATAAATGTTAGCACAAGTGGTGTATGCACGAAACATTCAATATTTTTTATAAATCATACATGAACCAGTGGCAATCCTATACAAAGTGGTGATATCTTGTGGATAATTTGATGCGAGTAACTCCCTAAGTTTGATTATCTTGTTGCAACTTAGAAACAGTTGGAGAAATAATGAGCGATAAGCCACGCGATTATTGTGGTATTTTTGGCATAGCCGATCACCCTGAAGCGGCATTACTTAGTTATTATGGGCTGCATTCATTGCAGCACCGGGGCCAGGAGTCGGCGGGGATAGTCACCTCTTATTTTGATGAGGAAAAAGGGCGAAAAGTCATGCCCACCTATAAAGATTTTGGCTTGGTGTTGAGTGTGTTCGATAAGCCAAAAATTTTTAAAAAAATTCTAAGAGGGCGCTCTGCTATTGGGCATAACCGCTATTCTACTTCGGGTTCGTCCAAAAACCCAGCCAATATTCAGCCTTTTAGAGTACATTATCAATCCGGAAATATTGCCATTGGACACAATGGGAATCTCTCGAACGCCAAACAAATAAGAGAATCATTTACCAAGAATGGGGTATTATTTCAGAGTACTTCTGACACGGAACTCATTCTACATCTAATTGCTCAAAGCAAAAAAGAGAAGCAACTAGATCAAATTCTAGATGCTTTGGGTCAGATAGAAGGGGCTTTTTGTTTGGTCATATTAACCGATGACGCTTTGGTTGCTGTTCGCGATCCAAATGGCTTTCGGCCCCTAGCTTTAGGGGTTAAGGATGGGGCTTATTGTGTTGCTTCTGAGACCTGCGCTTTTGACATTATTGGGGCAGAGTACGTACGGGATGTCAAGGCTGGAGAAGTGTTGGTAATCCCACATGATTCTGCCAAGAAAGGCTTGAAGCCTTCCGATTTAAGATCCTTTCACATTTCGTCTAAAGAAGGAACGGCAACCGCTCAGTGCATCTTTGAATATGTGTACTTTTCACGTCCAGACAGTATGATTTTTGGGGAAATGGTGGACAAGATTCGTCGAATCTTGGGCAAAGCATTAGCGAAAGAACATCCCATTAATGAAGTAGTTAAAAAAGAAACGGGCAGTAAACCGGTAATAATTTCTGTGCCAGATTCATCCAACACCGCGGCTATAGGCTATGCTAGTGAAAACCAAAAAATGGGTTTCGATTGTAAATATGATATAGGCCTTATCAGGAATCATTATGTAGGTAGAACCTTTATTTCGCCCGGCCAAAAATCACGGGAACAGAAGGTGCGCACGAAATTTAACCCGGTCAAAGGAGTAATTGAAGGTCGCTCAGTCATCATTGTGGATGACAGTATTGTTAGAGGCACTACCTCACAATATCTCGTAAATATGATACGAGCTTGTAATCCTGCAGAAATTCATTTTTTGGTGAGTTCTCCCCCTATTATTAGCCCTTGCTATTATGGGATGGATTTCCCTTCGCCGGAAGAACTTATTGCCAATCGTTTTAATCGTGATATTGTAAGGATTGCAGATGAAATCGGTGTAGATAGTTTACGCTACCTCTCACCCGATGGGCTAGTAAATGCGGTTAAAGAGGCGAATCCTTCTGGGAATGAATACTGTACAGCTTGCTTTACGTCTGAGTATCCAGTCCCAGTCAATTTTAGAGCTGAAAAGGAAGAAAATGAGTTGGTTTAAACCTAGCGTCAGTCTTTCACGATATGTTTAATAATCCTGCTACTTTTATTACCAGCGCACCCAAATTAGAAGACTGCCCTCCTGCCGACTTGCCTGAATTTTGTTTTGCTGGTAGGTCTAATGTGGGTAAGTCATCTTTGATTAATGCGGTTCTCAAAAGAAAAAATTTAGCTCGCACATCCAACGTTCCGGGTAAAACCCAGCAGATGAACTATTACAAAGTGGGTGAGACCTGTTACCTAGTCGACTTACCGGGCTATGGATATGCTAAAGTGCCAAAGAAAGAACGAGAGCGTTGGGGGGAAAACATACGCGTCTATTTAACGAAGAGAGAAACCTTACGTTTGGTGCTTCATGTAATAGATGTAAGGCACCCACCATCGGCATTGGATGAAGACTTTTTTTATTGGTTAGCAACCGAGCAAATTCCATTCTCTGTTGTGCTTTCAAAGGCCGATAAAATCTCAAAAAACAAAGTGCAGCAAGCACAATCAAAGCTGAAAAAATTGCTTTATAACATGAATATTGAGGTTCCTATACTTTCATATTCTGCTGAGAATAAAGATGGAATTGCCGATATTAAAGAACTTATTCGAGAATTTTTGGATACATAAATGCATTAGTTAGCTCATGCATACATTCTCAAATGAACACATAAATTTTCACATTATATACTAATAACAACACTCACGAATCCTCATTATGTCATTTTCCGTACTCCTCCTCGACAACGTTGACCCTGTCTGTAAACAAGTTTTTGAACAGCGAGGGATTAAAGCGGTACAGCCTGGTACCCTTACACTTGAAGAATTAAATGCATGTATAGGTGAGTATGACGGGATGGTAGTCCGAAGTGCTACCAAAGTTACTCCTGAACTTCTTCAACATGCCTCAAATCTAAAAGTAATTGGCAGGGCTGGGGTAGGGGTCGATAATATTGATATTCCAGCCTCTACTGCAAAAGGTGTGTTGGTCATGAATACACCGGATGGAAATACCATTTCGACAGCAGAGCATACCTGTGGGTTAATTATTGCGATGTCAAGAAATATCCCGGTTGCCGTACAAACCGTAAAAGGTGGGGGCTGGAATCGTAAAGCCTATATGGGGACCGAAGTTCATGGCAAAACGCTGGGTATAGTAGGTTTGGGTAAAATTGGCTCGGAAGTAGCTAGAAGAATGAAAGTTTTTGGGATGGAAATTATTTCATATGACCCATTTTCTACTGAAGAACATGCTCAAAACTTAGGTGTGAAGCTAGTGGAGCTTGAAGAACTTCTCTCCACAAGTGATTATGTGACCGTTCATACGCCACTGACCGAAAAGACCAAAGGTCTTATATCTCTAGCAAACAAAGAAGGTCTTAAGAAAGGTATGCGCTTGGTTAACTGTGCACGTGGTGGAATTTACGAGGAAGCTGACTTAGCTCAATTATTGGATGAAGGAGTATTAGGGGGTGTTGCCTTAGATGTGTATTCTACCGAACCACCTACCGAAGAAATTTATCAGATGTTAGCTCATCCAAAGGTTATATGTACACCACATTTGGGAGCATCTACTGAGGAAGCTCAGGAAAAAGTAGCTGAACAAATAGCCGCTCAGATGGCTGACGCGCTCGAGAATACCAACTACAAAGGCAGTATAAACGGTAAATCAATTGCACTCTTAACTAACAAAGAGGTCCAACCATATCTAATTCTAGCAGAGAAACTAGGTAAGGCTATGGTACAATTATCACCAGAACAAACCAGCGAATTAGAATTTGAATACGCTGGGGATTGCACCAAATACGCCGATGTACTTACAGATGGTATTCTTAAAGGAATTATTAGTGAGTATGTCGATGACTCCATTAATTTAATTAACGCTCGGGTTTACGCGGACGAACGTGGTTTCGAGATTAAGGAAGTAACTTCCAACAAAACTAAAACCTTCTCAGACTTGATCACTATTCGAATGCCTAAGAATGAAGAGTACAAAAGTATTTCTGCTACTCTATTTGGTGATGGAGATTATCGAGTGGTAGACATAGATGGTTATGGGTTGGAAATGCGTTTGGAAGGTGACCTATTACTTTATCAAAATGAGGACAAACCAGGTATGTTGGCTTCGGTAAGTGGTGCTTTAGCGAAGGAATCCATCAATATTGGTGCACTGAGTTTAGGGCGAGCATCAAAAGGGTCAAATGCGATTACAGCAGTAGCCGTGGATCGTAAGCTAAGCCAAGAAGAAACGCAAAACATCCAAGGCATGGATGGCGTAAAAGCCCTGCGTTTTATTTCTTTGAGTTAGTTCCCTATTACAACCATTCTCCTGCATTCCAACGCTCGGTTAAGCGTTGGTTATCACAGGATTTTAACTGCTGGTCTTGGAGGACTGCTTTGGGTAGTTCTTCCAAACTAGCTATAGTCATTTCTCTTTTCCCAAGGGCTCCGGTTGCTTTGTACACTTGCCAGCCAGCAACAACCATGGCGGCACGAATTTGAGTAGCAGCAGCATAGGTACTTATTTTAGCTTGAGTATGCCCCCATTTCTTGTAACGCTCAAAAATACTTGGTTCCCAACACTCTGGATTCTGTTGAATAGAAAAAGGATCGTGAAAGTAAAAATTGATACCTTGATTCCGAGGATTAAGTTCGGTGATCTCTTGAATGTTACCCCAATACAAATGTAAGAAAATGGGAATATCCTCCTCTGGTTGATGATGATTCCATCCCTTCTTAAGTCCATTCAGACTGGTTGAAATCCAATCGGTCATAGTGTTTTTTTGCCAAATGATGGGATACTGAAACGTTGCCGCAACTTCGGTTGAAATGGGGTAGGCTTCGACCGAATAAAAATGCAATTCAGCTGCATCTTTAAATACTAGGCTGGGGTAAGCCGTCAAAAACGCTTGGGCGGCTAACAAAAAATTGAGCCCTGTGCCAAAGCCCATTTCAAAAATCTTAAGTTGCCCATTATATACCTTCAGATGTTCTTGAATCTTCAGGCGTTCGATGAATACCGTTTGACTCTCTGATAAGGCACCGTTCGGATTGTGATAGTATTGGTTATACTGTTTGGAAAAGAGGGTAGTAGACCCATCTTCGGTTACAAACGGATCAACTTTTGTCATCCTAAATCACTCAAATTCAGTCGTAATAGTGCCAAGTTCTGCGGATAGGTTAATCAAAGGTAAAACTCCATAACTACCATATGTAGGATTATCAAGAGCACTTAGATCCATGGTGTTAAATAAGTTTTGTAAATCACTAGCATAGTCATCTAGTTTTTCTTGAGGAAATAAAAAACCTGTAAATGTATCAAAAAGATTTCCAGCAATGGCAGAATTACCGAAGTCTATTCCTGCATTAGCATTCATTTTACAAAAATAGGGCTTAGTTTCCGAGCTTGATAAACGAATATTACCTGCTTCGGTGATCAAGGTAATACGTTCACCTGCCTGTGCGATAGAAACAGTGATATTCCCTCCTTTTGTCAGCGCCCATACACTCCCTTCCAACTCATCTAAATCTATATGCCCCCCATTTGTAGTAGCCTTAATATTGCCAGACACATTATCAAGGGTAATATGGCCTCCTTCGGTAATTAGTTCTAAGTCTCCTTCCATATCTAAGACATCTATGTGCCCACCCCCAGATGTAACTTCTAAAGATCCTTTTACAGCCATGACTTCAACATGCCCACCTTTTGTGTTCAATGAATGCTTACCGGCTATGTTTGATAATTCAATATGTCCGCTCTGTGTTATGGCATTTACGTTGGTTTCTTCGGGAATGATCAGTCTTGCTTGGAGTTGAAAATTAGACGGATCATTTGCCGATTTACTGATAAATACCTTCACCCCATTATCAGTACTCGAATTAATAATACTCAGTTGGTTTTGTAACCAGTTTGCGTCCTGGATTTTTCCAGAAGCCGTTAATATAAGTAGAGGTTTCCCCTTACTCCCACTAGCCTCACTACTAAATTCTAAGCTACCAAAAGGAATATCTATACTGAGGGATTCCATGTTATTAAGTGAGAGTACCGAGGAATAGGTATAAATTCCAGGAGATGATTCGATCCATTGACCCAATCGCGCTTCAGACATCGATGGTGAATCCGGGGTGCCTGTCATAGATTGATTAGGCATTGTTTGAAGAGCCTGTGATGGGGAAAGTCTACCCGGTGTGTTTTCTTTAATTTTTTGTTCTATTTCCCTGGCTTTTTGCTCAATTTTCGATTCTAGGCTTTGAGTCCCAGAGACAACATTCTCTGTTCCATCTTGTCCTGCCTCACGGGTTGATCTCTCCGCGGCCTTGCTACTTGCTTCAACTGCCTCACTAGCCACATCCAGAGCTTCATTAGCGGCTTGTATAGATTTCTCAATGGTATTGGCAATACTTTTTTCCAATGTAATTGAAGG
>Ga0181564_10000941_pt1 | contig 25966 bp, 15 predicted proteins | sample 011ome_24_FD_134512 | JGI IMG/M metagenome (GOLD analysis project Ga0181564, IMG submission 134512) | Coastal salt marsh microbial communities from the Groves Creek Marsh, Skidaway Island, Georgia - 011513CT metaG (megahit assembly) | ecosystem: Environmental > Aquatic > Marine > Intertidal... | reverse complement strand
CTATCAATGGCGAACGACTCCAACGGTATATAGAGCCATACGCGAAGGCGTTGGGACTGGACAACACGGATTTCGATAATACTATCCACCTCTCATCGTCGCGCACACTTTGTCCTCGCACCCACCACTCGCGCGCACTGGCGCACCCAATCCACCATCCATCATCCATCATCCATCATCCATCAACCATCATCCATTCGGCGCGTGCGGTCGGTCGGACACACCTCGGGGCGCCACATGTCCGAACTCAAGGCGCCACATGTCCGAACACACGACGCGGGTCCGTGACCCCCCACCCATGCATGTCCACGACGTCGTCATCGATCGATGTCGTGATCGATCGACGAACGGACCACGATCGAGGGACCCAGGACCACCGATCGGACCACCGACGCGCGCGCCGCCGCCATCGTCCGCACTCGCGCACGCTGGCGATGGCGATGGCGATGGCGACGGCGACTGCGACGTCCTCGCGCGCGACGACGACGACGACATCGATGCTGTCGTCACGCATGGCGTCGATGATGACGCACGGACAACGGAGGACAACAATGACGTCGTCGTCGATGACGCCGCGCGAGCGCGAGCGACGCGGACGACGCGCACGACGCGCGGTGAAGACGACGATGGCGTCGGGCGAGAGCGAGGTTTTTCGCGCGTGGGATCTCGCGACGAAGAGCCAGAAGCGTACGGATATTAAGAAGATTATGATCCTAGGCGCGGGGCCGATTGTGATTGGACAGGTACGATGATGCGTGTGACGACGACGATGACGACGCGCGAGAGAGACGCGGGCGTTGGCGAGGGGCGATCGCGTGGTTGGCGATCGAGGGGTTGGTTTTTTATTTGAAAAAGTTTAAACAGTCTGAGGACGGGGGAGGGCGATGATGACGGCGACGACGACGACGACGTGGCGTTGGTGAAGGTTAGATTGATGGGTGTATTGTTTTCTTGACGCGTGTTCGTGCGCGAGTGGTGTTGCGTGGCGACTGACGATGTGTGTTGTGTGATGATTGATTTTTACAGGCGTGCGAGTTTGACTACTCTGGTACGCAGGCGTGCAAGGCGTTGCGCGCGGAAGGGTACGATGTTGTGCTCGTGAACTCTAACCCGGCGACTATTATGACGGATCCGGAAACTGCGAGCCGTACGTATGTGACTCCGATGACTCCGGCGAGCGTTGAGCAAATTATCGCCCGGGAGAAACCCGACGCGTTGTTGCCGACGATGGGTGGCCAGACGGCTTTGAACTTGACCAAGACGCTCGCGGAAACGGGTGTTTTGGAGAAGTATGGCGTTGAGTTGATTGGTGCCAAGCTTGATGCCATCAACAAGGCTGAAGATCGTCAGCTCTTCAAGGACGCCATGACAAAGATTGGCTTGAGCACGCCTACTTCAGACACGTGCAGCACGTGGGAGGAAGCCAAGGCGACGGCGGCGATGATCGGTACGTTTCCGCTCATCATCCGTCCCGCCTTTACCCTCGGTGGTTCTGGTGGTGGTATCGCGTACAACATGGATGAATTCGAAAACATCGTCAAGGGTGGTCTCGATGCGTCCGCGACGAGCCAAGTGTTGGTTGAGCAATCTTTGCTCGGTTGGAAAGAGTATGAGCTCGAAGTCATGCGCGATCTCGCCGACAACGTCGTGATTGTGTGTTCGATTGAAAACTTTGACCCGATGGGTGTGCACACTGGTGATTCCATCACTATTGCTCCGGCGCAAACGCTCACTGATAAAGAATACCAGCGTCTCCGTGATGCTTCGGTTGCCATTATTCGTGAAATCGGCGTCGAGTGCGGTGGCTCCAACGTCCAAATGGCTGTCAACCCGGTTGATGGTCAAGTGATGATTATCGAAATGAATCCGCGTGTGTCTCGTTCCTCCGCGTTGGCGTCCAAGGCGACTGGTTTCCCCATCGCTAAGATGGCTGCCAAGCTTGCTGTTGGTTGCACGCTTGATGGCATTCCGAATGACATCACCCTCAAGACCCCGGCATCGTTTGAACCTTCGATCGACTACGTCGTGACCAAGATTCCTCGATTCGCTTTTGAGAAGTTTCCTGGAGCCAAGCCTGTGTTGACGACGCAAATGAAATCTGTTGGTGAAGCCATGGCTATGGGTCGCACCTGGCAAGAATCTTTCCAAAAGGCGTTCCGTTCTCTTGAAACTGGCTTCGCCGGTTGGGGCTTGCACAAGAAGGATGGCTTCATGAAGGGCGACGTTGCCGCCATTCGTGAAGGTCTTATCATTCCAAGCCCGGAACGCATCGTGACTATTCACGAAGCTTTCCTCGCTGGCTTCACTGAAGAGGAAATCATCAAACTCACGGCTATGGATCCGTGGTTTATTCGCCAACTTGGCGACCTTTTCCAAACCGAATGCTGGTTGAAGGAACTCAAGTCCATCGATGACATTAGCGAGCAAGACTGGTTTGAGATCAAGAAGCGTGGCTACAGCGATAAGCAACTCGGTTTGTGCTTCGGTATGTCTGACATGCAAGTGCGCAAAGTGCGCACCGGGAAGGGTTGCAAGCCGTCGATGAAGCGCGTCGACACGTGCGCCGCTGAATTTGTTGCCGACACCCCGTACATGTACTCCTCGTACGATGGCAACGACGAATCCGAGCCCACCAACGCCCGTAAGATTCTCATCTTGGGTGGTGGCCCGAACCGTATCGGTCAAGGTATCGAGTTTGACTACTGCTGCTGCCACGCGGCCTTTGCCCTCAACGACGCTGGCTACGAGACCATCATGCTCAACTCTAACCCGGAGACTGTGTCTACTGACTACGATACCTCCGATCGTCTCTACTTCGAGCCTTTGACCGTCGAAGATGTGTTGAACGTGTGCGAAACTGAACGTCCTGAAGGCATCATCGTGCAGTTTGGTGGTCAAACGCCGTTGAGTCTCGCCACGGAACTCGAGGCGGCGCTCAATGCCAACCCCATCCCGGCGGCGTCCGGCAACGGGTTCACGAAGATTTTGGGTACTCCTCCGGATTCCATTGACGCTGCGGAAGATCGTGAGCGCTGGATTGAGATTTTGGATGAACTCAACATTCTTCAACCGCCTGGTGGCGTTGCGCGCTCTGAAGCTGAAGCGTTGGTTGTGGCCGAAAGACTCGGCTACCCGGTCATGGTTCGTCCGTCGTACGTCCTCGGTGGTCGTGCTATGGAAATCGTTGGTTCCACCGCTGACTTGAAGAGATACATCAACACCGCGGTCGAAGTTGATCCCGAACGACCCGTTCTTGTTGACAAGTACCTTCAAAACGCCACTGAATTGGACTGCGATGCGATTTGCGACAAGGATGGCAACGTCGTCATTTGCGGCATCATGGAACACATCGAGCAAGCTGGTGTGCACTCTGGTGACTCTGCGTGCTCTTTGCCTACGCAAACGATTCCGGAGTCCGCGCTCGCGACGATTCGTGAGTGGACGCCGAAACTCGCCCGTCGACTTGGAGTTATCGGCCTCATCAACGTTCAATACGCTGTGACGCCAGACGGTGAGCCCTATATTATTGAAGCGAACCCGCGCGCGTCGCGTACGGTGCCGTTCGTCGCCAAGGCTATCGGTCACCCGATTGCCAAGTACGCTTCGTTGGTTATGTCTGGTAAGACGCTCAAGGAAATAAACTTCACGGAAGAAGTCAAGCTCAACCACGTCGCCGTGAAGGAAGCCGTGCTTCCGTTTGACAAGTTCCCAGGTGCTGACACTTTACTCGGCCCAGAAATGCGTAGTACTGGTGAAGTTATGGGCATCGATGCGGATTTCAGCCGCGCGTACTGCAAGGCTCAACTTGCCGCGGGACAGCGTCTCCCGGCTAAGGGTAACGTTTTCATCTCGGTTCGTGATGGCGACAAGGAGGCTGTCTCAGAAATAGCTCGCGACCTCGTCGCGATGAAATACACGGTGTTGTCTACTGGCGGTACGGCAAGCCACTTAGAAAAGGCGGGCGTCCCTGTCACCCGAGTGAAGAAGGTCCACGAGGGCCGCCCTCACATTGGTGACATGCTCCGCAACGGTGAAATTGGTATGATGGTCGTCACGTCCTCTGGCGATGCACAAGATTTGGTTGATGGTCGTGAAATCCGTCGTACGGCGGTTGGTCTCAAAATTCCCATGGTAACCACCATCGCGGGCGCGAAGGCGACTGTTGGTGCTGTTCGCGTGTTGCAGCAAGACGATCTCAAGATGGACGCCTTGCAAGACTTCTTTTAGGAAAGCAACTACTCAAAACTAACATCATTAATACACATCAAAAGTACGTACTAATACAAATATTCTATTGCGGACGTCTATCTCTTCGGAGTTGCGCTGCACTAACTCCCGCAAACAATTTTACTGGATTGTTTGCAAGCTTTTCGTTGCGCCCATTCGTCATTGGTCTTCCTTTCATTTGACGGTAGTCGGATATAACTTGCGCGCGCAATTGTGCTAAATCATGTTGCCGTTTCAGACCGACGTCGCTTGCGAAAGTGCTCTTACTTTTCTTTGACATTTTCCCACCAGTCGAGTCCTTTTGAGCCGCGGACAATAGTTCTTCAAAAATCTTTGTCTGTCTGTTGGATTTTCCCCCTGTATGCATGTCTGCAATTTGTACTATTTTATGACCACTCTGGGCGATTGGAACTTCTTTTTCACCCTTGCCACCGCTCTTGCGCTTCAAAGTAATCGTCGGCGGTGCTTCCACGGTTTCGCCAAATCGAACGCCGCCACCCGTGCCCCGCAAAAATGCCTCTTCTTCTTGCTTTTCCGCCCGCAGCGCAGCTCGATCCCGACGCTTGCGCTCTCGTAATGACATGTGCTTCTTCTTTTTCTTCCCCGCCTTTTCCTTTTCTAATCGTTCACGTTCAGTCTTCTCGTCGAGCGCGCGCAACTCTTCTGTGCCTTGGTCAGGCTTGGCGCGCACCAATGGCTTGATGTCATCATCCTCTTCTGAAGTCGCCGTCGCTTCTATTTTCTGCTTCTTTGTGTCAGCATCGTCGTCGTCGTCAATTTCATTTTCACTCTTGTCCGCATCATCGCCCTCATCATCGTCGTCGTCGTCGCCAGCGGCGCCGCGCGCCGCCGCCAGCTCGTTGTCCGACGGCTGCGCGTCGTCGTCTTCAGCCTCAACCTTTGGCCCTCTACTTCTCTTCTCCCGCACTTCGATCGCACGCTTTGCCGCGAGAAATCTCTTGAACGATTTAGGTGCGCTCAGCATCGCCTCTTGGCTCACCTTGGCGCTCGGCATGACAACTTTCTCGTCATAAAACCGTCCAGAGATGCGGTCAAAAGTCTTCGTGTTCAGCGCCATCTTTGCCCGGCGTTTAGCCGATTTCCCTCGTATGCCACCCATGTTTACGAGACCCGAACGACGACAAGTATGCGATTGTATTCGATGCTCTCGCGAGCGTCCGCGTGGGCGATGTCGTCAGTGAGTGACGGGCGCGTCCCGCGTTCGACGGGCAAGCAGGCTATACCCTAGCAATCGTTCAAAATCCAAAACGCGGTTTTTCTTCACCCCACTTGGCGCCACGACATCGACGCGATCGCGTGGAAACGATCGTCATGGCATCAAATCTACTTGATTTGCCGCCTACGCCTCTCGGGCGAGGTCGCGGCGAGGTTGCCGCGCCTGCATTTGCGCTGCTGTTTAGCGAGATGGTGCAATATCACCAGAGTCGCTCTTTGGACATTAGCGCGCTCGAACGCGCACTCGAAGACGCTGGTGCGGATGTTGGCCGACGAAGCTATGAGAGCACTTCTTATCGCGAGAAGGCGAGCGGATCTAAGCGCGAGCATAGGCTATTGCCGCTGCTACAGTTTATTCAGAGCTCGTGTTGGCGTTCCATGTTTGGACGCGTCGCAGATTCGCTCGAGGTGTATGACGACGACGAATATTTATTGTCGGATAGAGATTGTTTAGTAAATAGATTTATTAGCGTACCGAAAGATTTGGGAGATTTGAATTGCGGAGCATTCACCGCCGGATTCGTGCGAGGAATATTACATGCCGCAGGATTTCCTGCCAAGGTGAGCGCATACTATTCCGAGCCGAACCCAGCTGCTGATATCAACGGAGTCCGGACGACGAATATATTGATGAAGTTCGAGCGTGAGGTTATCGAGCGCGAAGCACGCTTGGGGTAGTTTAGGCGAGCAAGTCATTAGTTTAGACAGACAGCTGTAACAAATATTAGGAAAGCGTTTCCATGCGCCAGTTCAGGTGCGCGCGCAGCTGCATCGCAGCCGGATAGGACATATCTCTTGGCACGCCCACTCTATCTCTAAGGTACGCCAAGCATTTGCGTAACGACTTGACATCGGAAGTGACGCCTGTACTTTGAGTGGTCGGCACAGTGGTGCCATCAATCAACGCTTGCACCACGACGCGTAAAGATTCGTCAACTTTACTCGAATAGTTCATGTTTGGTTGTGCATAAGGATCAGCAAGCGGGGCTTGAAATCGCTTGGCGCCTTCCTCTCCCATCCCTCTACACGCAAATTTAACAATATTTTCTGCATTTTTCGCTATTTTGTATGCAGCTTCGTGACGCGCGTCTTCTTCACCGCGATTCATCGCATCTGGCAATGGCTCCAAACCATCCGCCGATAACTTGACTGGCAATCGCCAGCTCGTTTCACCGCCGATAACGCCCACGGCTTCGTCTACGGTGGCGTTTTTGTCCGGATACCCTGGACCGTATTGCGGTGGAATATCCATGATGTGGGTGTAATAATCTGACTTGGTTGCTTGGTAGGACGGACGAGCTTCAAACGCAAGCAACCATTTTTCAAGGTTTGCCCAACGCGTCGTACCACGCATTTGTAAGCCTTTCCAGTACAGCACGCTCGCATTCATGCGCTCGACGTGCGAGACGTATTGAAAATCTACGATCCCCGGATTCTCACTTCCTAAAAACCAAGGTCCAGGTGTCGCTCCGAGAGCTTTATCGACTTCATCCAAAGTCTTTTCGAACCCTGCCCGTGCACCAAGCGGTCCCGGAAGCGAAGGACGAAAGACCAAACCACACCAATCAGAAAATAATTGTCGTTCAAGCTTCAACAGCTTATTCGCCAAATCAAACTTATCTTCTGGAAGTGTCACTCGCTCCGGGAACTCGCGTTCAAGGATTTGCATAATCACTAATGATTCCGTTATCATTTGTCCATCTATTTCAACGACTGGGAGCAAGCCGCTTGGGATTTTCGCCAGAAACTCTTTCGGCTTGTCTCCGTACGATCGCATATTTATTTTCTCCACTCTATAAGGAATCTGCTTTTCTTCCAACATAATCCAAAGCTTTTGACAGTACGGGCACCAACCGGCGTGATCTCTGTAAAACGTCACGCGCACGTCCTCCTCGCGCGCACCGAACAATCGCAAACGATTATCTTGGTGCGCTGGTCCTCTTCCCGCGGCACGTTCCTCGGCTTCAGCTTTTATGCGTTGCGTCGTCGGCGATTTCTCGAGCGTCGCGCGCAGTTCTTCCCACGTCGGGACGACCGCAGTCGCGCGCACGCTCGTGCGCATCGCTCGAGCGCTCGGAGACGCACGTTGACTGCGCGTGTGCGAGGATGTATTCGTACGTCGTACGGATGCCGCGACGGGCGCGTTGGTGAGCATGAACGACGATGGTGACGCCGATGGGTTTCGTCGTCCACTGACGTCACTTTCACAACCAAGCTCGTAGTGACGCCGCGACGTTGTGGGATGGCGACAGTATTGCGAGTTTGTGACAGTTAAGTACACTGAAGTCTCTAATATTCAATTAATTAACAGGGCATCAAGAAAAAATGACGGCTCCAGTGCTTAGGCGATAAGAGAAGGTTCCATTTCCGCGGGCGCGGCGTATCCCATGAGGTTCATGTACGTCGCGGTGACGTTTGCGAGGCCAGCCTTGGGGAGATCGTCACGGAATTTCACGCCAGCGGGCAACGCGGGCCCACCGATTGCAACTGGTACCGGTGCAAGGGTGTGAGACGTAAGTGGCAAGAACGTACCGTCGTCAGCCTTCAATGGCTCACCCTTTTTGCTACGTTGGACCATGTCGTCGGCGTTACCGTGGTCAGCGGTGACGAGGTACATACCGCCCATTTCTTCAACGAGATCGAGAAGTTCCTTGACGCACGCATCGCACTCTTCGCAAGCCGCAACAGTAGCAGCCATGTTGCCAGTGTGACCCACCATATCAGGGTTGGCATAGTTGACACGAACGACGTCATACTTGCCAGAGAGCAAGGCTTCCTTGCCGGCGGCGGTGATTTCCCGCGCCTTCATCAGCGGTGCTTCGTTGAACGGCACATTGTCGCTCGGGATCTCAACATACGTCTCGAGCTCTTCGTTGAAGTAGCCAGAACGGTTACCGTTCCAGAAGAAAGTCACGTGACCGAACTTTTGAGTCTCAGAGCACGCAAAAGTCTTCAATCCGTTCTTTGCAAGCCACTCCCCGGAAGTGCGTTCAATGAGCGGCGGGGGCACGAGAAAGTTCGACGGAAGCTTCAAGTCACCATCGTACTGCATCAAACCAACAAATTTGGTCTTCGGGAAGCGCACGCGGTCGAAGGCATCGAAACCGGTTTCGTATTCGAACGCCTTGGAAATTTCCACGACGCGGTCGGCGCGAAAGTTGGCGATGACGACGGCGTCGTCATCCTCAATGGTACCGACCGCCTTGCCATCCGCATCGACGATCACGAATGGTGCAATGTATTGATCAGTGATGCCATCCTTTTTAAGCTCAACCAACGCCTCCTTCGGGCACGTAAACTTGTTCGGCGCCTCGCCCAACACGTGCGCCTTCCAACCGCGCTCAACCATGCCCCAGTCGGCTTCGTAGCGGTCCATAGTCACCGCCATGCGTCCACCACCCGAAGCAATCTTTGCGTCACATCCTTGAGCGACATATGAGTCCAGTTCATCCACGAGCTTGGCCATGTACTCGTGGCACGTGCCATCGGCAACGTCACGACCATCCGTCAAGACGTGCAACCGAAGTCGCTTGCACCCATCCTCGAGCGCCCCGCGCATCATGCCAAAGATTTGATCCGTTCTCGAGTGCACACCACCATCAGACAACAATCCAATAATATGCAACGTGTTTGTCTCAAATGCAGGCTTGATGTACGTCCAACCAGGATCAGAGAACATGTTCTTCTCCCTCAACGCAATGTCCACGAGCGCCGCGCCTTGCGCGATGACCTTGCCCGCCCCGAGCGCGTTATGCCCCACCTCGGAGTTCCCCATGTCGTCATCCGTGGGTAAACCCACCGCGGTACCGTGCGCTTGCACAGTTCGGTAGTAATCTTTCCCTTTCGCTTTCAACCCATCCATCGTGGGCGTCTTCGCCACGTGCACGGCGTTGTGTTCATCCTCGATCGGGTTCTCGCCCCAACCGTCCAAGATGCACACCAGCACTGGTTTCTTTTGTGGGATCGTCGCGTGCGGCTTGAGTTCCATCGCGAATGTCCTCGTCGTCGTTTCTCGGTGTTGTCGTCAAGTGCCGTCGTCAAGTGCCGTCGTCGTCGTCGTCGTCGTCGCACGTCCGAGAGAGGCACGCCGCCGGGTTTTTTTCCCTTTTCCCTCGAGGCTGATTTCGTTTCGTTTCGGGGCAGGACAGGGGGTGGTTGCCTAGTCATGATTTGCCAAATGGTTTTAGAAAGTAAAACCCGTCATCGTGGTGTGTGTAGCCGTGTCGTGACGGTACGTGGACACCATCGCCAGTGCGAGCCGCGGGGCGTTTCGGTCGTCCCGCATCGCTCGACGACGATGAATGGCGATGACAGTCGCGATGGGTGCGAGGATGATGACGTCGAGTTAAACGCATGGGGGATACCAGTGCTGAAATACACCCCCGATGACGTCGTGAAGCAAAAGTTTCTCGAAACGATTCACGCGATTGAGTATCGCGACCGGTCGAGTTTTGGGTTTCGAAACCCCGATGAAGTGGAGGCGCTGAGACTGAATGACGCCGATGATAACAAGAGTGGAGCGTTGGGGGAGTTTGCAGCCATGGTGCGAGAAATTGAGCACGCAGTGGAGGTTGAGGATGCGGAGAAGGTGGTGAAGCCGCGCGACGAGGACGCATTGGTCGTCGTAGACGTGCACAGAAACGACAAAGGTGACGGCGACAACGACGACGAGGATGACGACGACGATGCGTCGTCGGGTGTTGGAAACTATTTTGATTTGTTATTTGACGGCCGTGTAGTTGGCGCCGAAGCTACGAGTGAGCAGAGAGTGGCGATGTTAGAGACGCGGCTAAAAACCATGAGAGGGGTACCGCCGCACTTGCACGCATTCGTGAAACCGATTGCGTTGGACCTTCCTTTCGGGTCGCGCGTGAAAAAGATTTCAGGTGGGGACGATCATGCGATTATTTTATTAGAGTCTGATCCGGCTAAACTCGAAACTATCGATCCCACGTACGTCGAGCACGAGGGTCGCGTGCTCGTCCTCGGCTCCGACAAGCACGGACAACTCGGATTGAACACGACTGGCTCGCAGAGCATACCAGTAGCGCTTGATTCTATTGGCGACGTCAAAGCCTTGGACGTTGCCGCTGGTGCGCGTCATTCTGTGTTAATCACGGTTGCGAACGAATGCTTGACATGGGGAACGGATTGCGATGGATGTAGCGGACAAGGAGAAAGCGGTGCAAATCGTGTACACGACATGCCGCGTTGGATGTACTGGATAACGAACGCTACGACGAAAGTCATCGCGTGTGCGGCTGGGGATAAACACACAGCGATATTGACGACAACTGCGCAAGTATATACGTTTGGTTCGGGTAAGCTTGGACAACTTGGACACGGGGACGGTACCAACTACGCAAAGCCAAAACTTGTCGAAGCGTTGAGCAAGCTCCACGTCGTGTCCATTGCGTGTGGCAGCAATCACACTCTGGTCGTTACTGATGATGGCTATGGTTATGGTTTTGGGTCCAACAAACATGGACAGCTAGGTAGTTCTGACACGTCAAACGTATTCATTCCACGTCGTTTGTTCCATGACGACCTCATCGGGGGAATTCCCGATAAAATCAACGTTAACATGACTGCATTGGAGACTCTTGAAGCCGAACGAAATCAGCTTGAGTCTGGTATTGTCGTGTCCAACAGAGGTACTGTGGGTGCACTAACGAAGGTTCGACATCGTATTATGCAAATCGCTGCCGGTAAATCTCATACAGTCATACTTTCGGAAGCTGGTCGCGTGTATGTGTGTGGCGCCGGAGCGAGCGGGCAGCTTGGCTTGCAGTCTACTGAAGATTGCCAGTCTGTGACACTACTGGCAACAATGATTGCGGTATGTGTGGTTCAAGTCGCCGCAGGTGACTTGCACACTGTCATGCTTACGACTCTTGGGGATGTGTACGTATGTGGTTCGAACGACTATGGACAACTGGGCAACGGGTCGCTCAAGGCGACGGCGCAACCCAGTGTCATACAGCCAATCATCACTCCGATGGATCGTCTCCAAAAGAAAAAGTCAGAAATAGACGAACTTAAACGCCATCCGATGTTTAAAGTCAAAGGAGAGCAAGTATATGCATCGAAATCTTCAACGTACATAGTCGCGCGTGGCGGCGATCTGTTGTACATTTGCGGCAGCGGAGCGTTCGGGCATCCCATGAATGAGCATCCGACGGATTTATCCAAACTGATGGCGCAGCCCCTTGACAAGCGGCATAGTAATCAATTGCTTGTCATGGCGTCAACGTTTTCAAATCTCAAGCTAGATGAGCACGTGTTTCAAAACCTCGTCAAGCAAATGGTGATGTACGGCGTGTACGCGCAACATGTCCTAGCTCACATTTTCAAATCCGCACTCGAAGAGTTGTTGATGAGGTCTCAGCTATGCAGTGTGTATGTGAACATGATTAAACTCATAGGTGAGTACAGTGCTGGGTGTAGTGCTCTATCATTTCGCCGAGTACTCATGTTTGCTATCGAAGACTTGGGCGTACGACTTCTCGATGCCCGCAATGAGGCACAACGCCGCAGACTTCTCAAGCAGCTTGGACCAGTGACGTTTCAAAAGTTACTGAAAAAAGACGGTGCAATGGACTTGCAAAATAAATTCTCGCGGACAATCATAGATCGAGCTGGTTATGCAGAGTATAATCGATTCAAAGCGGATTGTTTATGCTTGAAGCGGTTCGTCCGCGAGCTTTTCGAGGCGAAAGTGTTGCTGGAGGAAGATATCATAGATATGCGTATCGGTTTTCCTGGCTCATCTCACAGCGTGTCATTGATTAATAGCGTCGATGCGGAACAAAAGCTTGTGCTTTTTGAGGGAATTGCCACTTTGAAACGTCCGATACAAGTCACGAGTTCGGTTTCGAATACCATCAGCCTTGGAGAGACAGAATCAAAAACCAAACTGCCTCCGCTCCTGACGCAAGCGCACGAAGATGCCGCATGGAATGGTGGTTTTGGTGCTCTGAAAGGAAACGAAAACACGTGGAAGAAATACATGGAAAATGTCAAGCGAGAAAAGAATATTCGAAGTGTGACCCATGCAATTCCCACAAACAATAAAAAACCGATTTGCGAGTCGATGCTCGCGCCGAGCACACGAAACGTCTTTAGTCTCGATTGCAAGTCAGGGCGCAAGGCACAGGAGGCCAGGCCAACAACAAAACAGTGAGCATCATTCAACAATTGATTGTATTTATACTAGTCATATAGCAATTCTACTGTAGTGAAATGTATTCTAGTCAAAGTACAAGACCGAGCGCAAGAGCGTACGCTGCTCTAACGCCTGATTTGAATAGCTATGCACCCATGTACAACGTGAGGAGCATGAGTGCACTACCGACGACGATTCCCCGATACATACTATCATTATGACCACACTTTTTAGCCTCTGGCCAAAGTTCTAACGCACAAACAGCGACCATGATTCCACCAGTAGCTGCCAAAAGGTGTTCTAAGCGCTTTGGCGTCAAATACGGTTTCATAAATTTCAATGCAATAAGTGCACCAACGGGTTCAGATAGCCCACTCACCGTGGCCAGCATCACTGCGCGTGTCCTACTTCCTGTGGCAGCATAAACCGGGGCAGCAGTAATGATACCTTCCGGAATGTTGTGCATGCCTATGGCGAAAGCCATCGTCGGACCAACGTCTGTAAACGACGCGCACGCGACAGCGAAACCTTCTGGTAAGTTATGTAACGTCATAGCAATCGACATCAATATCCCAAGCCTTAACAGTCGTGGCTTACTCAATCCTCCAACTAGAGCATCACTTTCTTTATCGCCATTCTTCTTATCTTGCGCGGCGTTGACGTGCGCGTCTGGACTAGGCAAAAACGGCGTCAAGCACGCGTACACCGCACCACCACACGCCGTGGCTATCGTGACGCTCACCACCCCATGTTCAAGGACATTTCGCACGTACAACTCCACGAACGACAGCGTCGTCATCACCCCGATCGCTACTCCGAGTAACAGCGCCAAGCTCCGCGCGTCTGGTTTCTTGCTCACCGCCACGAGCCCGCCCACGGTGGTGGCCAAACCCGCGAGCGTCGACAGCGTCAGCGCCCGTCGCTCGTCGTCGTCAAACATCTCGAGATGCTCGTATTCGTCCTCGCACGTGCGTGCGTCACTCACGAACTCGTTCGCGTCCTCGCGCGACGAGGAGAGGAGCGAATGGCGCCGCGCGCACGAACGAGAACGAGCATGTGTTTGGTTTTTGGACATCATCAACATTGACCAATCGTGACCAGGACGTCGATGGTTGTCCGACCGACCACATCCACCACCGCGGTGCTTCGAGAAGGTTGACGACAAGGTGCGCGCGCGCGACGTGGACGCCACACGAGGGCGCGCCTTGTCGAGCACACACCTCTACACACCTCTACACACCTCTACACACACGAACGAGATTAAGCACCACCAACATGTCTGCGTTTACGATTTCACGCGCGGCGTCGAACGCGGTGGCGACCGTGGGTGGCGCGGTGCGACGACGCTCGAGCGCGGGGACGAGACGCGGGGGGTCGAAAAGCCACGCACGGGTGACGATGACGGTCGCGAGAGCGAGCGAAGAAGAGGTAAGATGATGCGCGCGCGTGGGTTGAGTGCTGTGGATGGGCTTAGGACCGTTCATGTCGCGCACGGCGGTGTGAGTGCGGACGTTTGTCGAACACGATGGCTGAGGGTGTAGGGTAACAAGCGCGTTTTCGCGACGTAAACGACTCGGAAGTGTACGCAAGAGACTGACGAGAGTGCCCATGTGCGCGCGTAAACAATAGGGCGAAACCGCTGAAGAAGCGCCAGAGGTTGAAATCGTCGAGGACGAGGTCGAAGAGGTGGTTGCTGAAGAGGCTGAGGAAGGCGCGTTGGCGGCGCTCTTGAGCGAGCTGGCGTTGGTCATCGGCGACAACGCCGAGGCTGCGGAACTCTTGACTACGCTCAAGACTGAAGTCGGAAACGCGGATGCCAAGGTTGTTGGTATGGAGGATCAAGTTGGCGCGATGAAGGACCAATACTTGCGTCTTAATGCCGATTTCGATAACTTTCGCAAGCGCACGCTCAAAGAAAAGGAGACCCTCGCGAGTTCTGTCAAGGGTAAGTTTGTCGAGTCCATGTTGCCTGTCCTCGATAACTTTGATTTGGCGGAAAAGAACATTAAGGGTGAGACCGATGGCGAGAAAAAGATTTTGACTGGCTACCAAAACATGCACAAGCAGCTTGTTGAAATCCTCTCTTCTCAAGGCCTTGAAGTCGTCGCCGGCGTTGGTTCTCCTTTCGACCCAAATGAACACGAAGCCATCATGCGTGAGGAAGATGATTCGGTGGAAGAGGATACTATCATTGAAGAATTCAGAAAGGGTTACAAAATTGGTGACCAGCTCATTCGAGCCTCCATGGTGAAGGTGGCTGCCAAGCCGTAGGAATCGCGCGCGTGTTGACTCGCAGCAACTTAGTATTTCAATTATAAAGCATTCTTTCAAATCGAAAAGGTACACTATCATGGTTTCGTTCTATTACATCTACTTATTGTTTTTACCTAAAACCGACTCCGCGGCACTGACACCCGCCAATCGCCCGCTCGTCCACGCCCACAAAAAGTTGAAACCTCCTATGCGCCCAAAGACATCGCAGACCTCGCCACACATGAAAATGCCAGGCGCCTTGAGAGATTCCATCTTTGCCGTGTCCAACTCATCTAAACTCACACCACCGCCAGTGACTTCCGCCTTGCGGTAGCCTTGATGTCCTTTCACCGGAATTTGATACTCGGTCAGAATGACCAACAGCCTCTGGCGTTCATCCTTTTTGAGTTCGGCAATTTTGCATCTTGAGTCAACGCCAGCCTCAGCTACCAAAGCATCAGCAAGTCGCGTAGGTAGCGCTTCACGTAATCTACTAACAACTAATGCTTTGCCAGGAGGTGCCGTTAGGCGTTCTTGCCACTCTTCTCGCTTTATTCCGCTCCAATTGATTACCATTGTCGGCGAATCCGCCGTCGTCGTTTCAAAGTCTTGATCCGCGTCGCTCCCACCCTTATTATCATTAGCGCGCACGAGTGGCCTAACGAGATGATGACTAAGATCTAAAATTGACGGACCTGAATATCCACGGTGAGTAAAGAGAAATCCTTTTCGATTCGCCTGCGCTGTCTTCTTCTTGGATGAGCCGTCGGCGACCTTCAATTCCACCTGTGCGCTCACGCCAGGCATGGGTTCTCCTCCTGGATGTGCGCCAGTGAGCGGCACTAAAGCAGGATAAGGCTCCGATAACACATGGCCTAAGTCGCGCTTGGCGATAGCATAACCCGTTCCATCGGTGCCAACAGCAGGAAAGCTCATGCCACCCATGGCGAGGACGATGGCGCTCGCGTGTTCCTCGGCGGCGCCTCGCAGTCGCAAATTCCACCCTCTTTCCCCATCGCGTGCTTGTACTATGCCATCAATCGAACTTTCGTAGCGAAATTGCACACCCTCTCGCTGACACGCTTCTAATAACTTATCCCTCACCTCTCTCGACGAATTCGACAAGGGAAAATACTTGTTTGTTTCGTGCTCGACGCCGAGCGCCAACCGCAAGTCATCTTCAATCCACGTTTTACACCGATCTACCGACCAAGATGCCAACACCGACTTCAATCCACGCGGTTTGCTTTCCGTCACAAAGTCTGCAGTCGTAGCACTCACGGGTAACACATTACATCGCGCACCACCAGACATTAAAATCTTCTTGCCGCATTCGCTCGTGCGCTCGTACACCGTCACGCGCGCGCCAGCCTTGGCGGCGAAATACGCCGCCGTGAGCCCCGCCGCGCCACCACCGAGCACGGCTACATCATTTATCATCTTCCCATCGCCATCGCTCGACACCGAGACCGCGGTGGTGAACACCAACGCCCTACGACCGACGCCGCGCCGCGCCACCAACGACCGCGCCGCGGCGGCGTGGTGCGGTGCCCGCACCGCCATCGCCACGCGCGCGCACATCGACCCTGCTCGACGCGGCGCGCGCGAACACACGCTCGACGTTATGCGTGACGACGCGCACGCGTTTCACGTCCCGATGCGCGTGCCGTCTCGACCGACAACCCGTGCCGTGCCGTGCCGTGCGGTCTCGTCCCGTGCGGTCGCGCGCGCGCGTGCGCCATCGCGCGATGACGATGGTGATGATCGACGTTCGATCGCGATCCCATCCGGGTTCCATCGATGTTCGACATCGATCGATCGGTGCGCGCGTCGCTTTCGCGACCACGCGCATCGCGAGCATTCGACAGAGTGTAGGGAAATAGGCTTAAAAATTCGACGGACAGACATTCGACTCTGTCTAGGGTTGTGAAATCCACCAATCACGACCACGGCCGTGCACGAGGGACTGGATGGACCGCACGCGATGACGTCACCCACGTGCATGGATGGACCCCGATCGGCGCCGATCGATGCACCCACATAGCCTATTGTGGTCGCGTGAGGTGGTGGGCAGTCGGCAGTCAGGCAGTGGTGTGGATAGACGCGTGCGCTGGCGGCCCGTGGCGCGGGGCGACGGACGGCATACCACGACTGGGCGGGAACCACCCAAAAGCGGTGTCAGTTGACGCTGAGGCTTTGCATAGCAACCTCCTCACGCACGCACGGACGTTCGCACACGTTCGCACGCACGGCACGCACACACACCTCGCGATCGATCTTTCGTCGCGCGCGGAACGCTCACTGCGCCGCAACTAATCTTAATCGCGCCCGAAAGGTTTATCCCGGGGCAAACCAAACATGGCTGAACGCGTGATGAGCGCTATGGAAGACAAGAAGGTTCAACTCATCGTCGGTGGGGTGACGTTGTCTTCGGGCGTGTACGTCGCCATCAAGTACTCGTGGTTCCGCAAGAACCCGCTTCGGTCTTTCAGTGGTAAGACTGGAGCCATGGCGAAGAGCATGGTTGATCGAGGGATCCAGTCGTACAACGAGTTCTTCGATCAAGAGGACGGCAAGGGCGTGGGATCGAAGATTTTGTCCACGCCGGACTTTGTGAACAAGTTCTACTCCTTGATTACGGACTTTTACGAATACGGCTGGGGCGAAAGCTTCCACTTTGCCGCGCGTGAAAAAGGGGAAAGTTTTGAAGATTCCATCATCCGCCAGGAAGTCGGTACGTATTTGTGCGTCGTTCGCGTGTAATTTCTCTCGAGACGGGTTAAAAAGAATTGCTTCGTGTTTGTATCAAGTCACTGACCTCGCGCGCTCGTTTTATCGCCGACAGCGATTGCGGAAAATATTGGTTTGAAGGAGGGCATGAACGTTATCGACCTCGGGTGCGGCGTCGGTGGCCCGATGCGTAACATCGTCAAGGCGACTGGCGGTAAGGTGACCGGTATTACGATCAACGAATATCAAGTTGGCCGCTGCCAAACGTTGAACAAGGAGGCGGGCGTCGAGCACTTGACGGAGATTGTCCAAGGTAACTTTATGGACCTCTCCAAGGTGTTCAAGGGACGCAAGTTTGACGGCGCGTACGCGATTGAAGCTGCGTGCCACGCGTCTAACACCACTGCCCTCTACAAGGAAGTGTTCGAAGTGTTGAAGCCGGGTGCACTCTTCGCTTCGTACGAGTGGCTTCGTACTGACAAGTACGACAAGACAAACAAGATTCACGTTGATATCGTTGATGGCATCGCCGAAGGTAACGCGTTGCCGGAGGTGCGCACGATCGAAGACTGCATCGAAGCCGCCAAGGCTGCCGGTTTTGAAGTGCAATTCACCTTTGACCGCGCCACGATCGGTGCCGTGCCGTGGCAACAGGCTATGAAGTCTGCGCGCCGCGCTGCGTACTTGACGCACATCCTCACTGGCGTCCTCGAGTTCATCGGGTTCGCGCCGAAGGGTACGCAAGCCGTGCACACGATGCTTCTCAAGGCTGCTGTGAACCTCGAAAAGGGTGGTGATCTTGAGATCTTCTCCCCGATGTATCTCATCGTGATGAAGAAGCCCGTGAACTAGGCGTGTTGTCTGTTTTGTGTTTGCTAATGTTATACGTCGACGTGTAGACTCATCCTGGGATGTTGCTAAATTAGTTAAATATTCATCTCCACTCAAAATATTGAGCGAACCTCTTCCACGCGCGACGTTTTCAACGTCTAAACGCCCGAACTTGCGCTAGTCGGCCGCGTGCGTGCGGTCTCCAATCATCACTCGCGTTCTCGAAAGAACATTTTAGGAATATTTCTCGCGCACAATTAATTTATTCAAATATCGTTGAGATGTGGTCATTCCGTCTTAAAATGGTCTCAGAAATTAAATATTCATCCTTACATTATACACGCATCGCAGAGATGCACTGTTGAGAATTAATTCATCCTAGTTGGGAGAACAAATTGATTCCGATGCGCCGCAAAAAGATTCGTCTAAATAATTCGCATCCACGCGGACGGTAAATGTGCGGCGAACTCCGATACTCACGCTTTGAAGAGCTTGCAATGAAACAATCACACCATACGTGTGGTGTGAACCTTCTTTGCGTAGCGTCAAAGCCGCGTCGGCCGTAAATCGTTGCTATGATTGTAATTTTAGTACATTAATGACAATTAATTAATTCAATTCAGCAAAGAGTGAATCAACTCATACGAAGTGTCGCAACAAACATGAAAGGCATCCATTCGATCATTACTGCCGAATCAAAGAACATTTTCAAGTTATATTGCATCCACATGGATTTTATCGAATTTCGAATTAATTTCCTAACCACGTCGCAGACAATTAATTGTAAAGAATAGCATTCCTAGAGCTTAAGATCAGTAGTCGGCGCCTCTCAATCGACCACGCACTACTCACATGCGCTGGGATATGCGCTGGGATATCTCTATGTTCTTCACGCAATCGATTACTTCTGCACTGATTGAGGTGATAAATAATTAATAATTAAACGTGAATTGCAAAGTTCGTCTCTGTGTCTCGAAGCGAAACAACCAACTAATTCGCAAGCTGAGAATTTTATGGATGAATTAATTAATACTGCTAATTACTACTTTCATTACACCCCATAACTCAACGCTCAATCACATTTGTGACTTAATTATTACTTTGCGTATTAATCTACGGTGTTGATGAAACCACCGCCAAAGCCTGGACCCATGACCATTCCCTCGTCGTCATCGACGACTTCGCACGCCTGGGGATTATTCAAACCTTCTTGCAAGTCCGCTGGAACCATGTTGTGCTTCATGAACAGCTCTCCGCACGCTACCAAAGCCGCACACGTTTCGGCGTGTTCTTCCAATTCGTATCCGTCCCGGAGCAGGCGGGGAGCGTCGAGCTTGCCGAGCACCTCTCGACCAACTGAGTCTTTGGCTAACGCAAAAATCGCCTCGGCGCAAGCTTGGCGAACGTGATCATTTAGCTCTGCACCTACAGTCTTCCCGCTAATCGGTCGAAGTAGCGCGCGCACGACTTCGTGTTCACCGTTCCCACCGTTTGTGCCGACATAGTTCAACAACGCCTGTCGTTGAATGTCATCCATGCAGCAGTTGCGTAACGCCGCAGCGACGCGCTCGCGTCGAAGCTCGTTGGCTTGGCTCATGAATGGAATCACCGATGCGAGTAAGCCACGTTTTGGATCCAAGAACACGCGGCGTCCAATTGGGTCGCGCGTAATGTTCGTAAGCACCGAAGCCGCGTGGTCGTACTCCTCCTCTGGCTTCCCCGTCGTTAACAACTGAATGAGCTTTGAGACGTAAAAACCCTCTAAGGCTTTGCCTTCTTGACATATCACATGTACGCCACTCTCAGCCGTGGTGACGTTCGCTAAGAGCGACAATAACAAGTTCACTGGAGCACCGTCGCCGTCGCGAATCCCATCCATCGCCCGCTCCACCGCGCCCTTGTTCACCACTTCCGTAATCACCCATGGATCGTGCGTGAGGTTCACCAAAGCCGTCGCCGCATATTTACTCTCCACACCTTCGCGTCCTATGGCATTCAATAACTTGGGCACGAGTTCGTTCGTCTTCGTGCGCAACTTTTCACACCCGTCGTCGCCGCCAGTCAAGCCTTGGATGATTTCCAACGCCTGCGCGCGCACGGCTTGGGTCTTATCGCTCGTGAACGCGATGAGTTCGTCTAATTCATCACCAGCCATGATTGTTGCGTGTCGTTCAATCCAACTCCCTCGTCGGCGTCGTACAAAGTCGTGCGGTGCGGCGCCGCGCAGTGGGGCACTGGAAGCGAGTGCGCACGCACGCGCCAACCTTGCCAACTCGTGCGTCACTCGTCGTCGCACGTCGTCGCGCATGTCGTCGCGCACGCTCGTGATAACGCCCAATGTCGTCTTCTTACCAGGCGATGACGACGAATGCGCGTCGTCGTCGTCCAAGGCGTCCAAGGCGTCGATAGCGGTCGATGCGCTCAACGCCGTGTTCACCGCGTGTGCGTCCCGGGCGACGTCGAGGGAGTTTTGGACTTTCATAGCCGCGCATGGACGCGACGTGGGGCGAGGGATTGATACGTACTTACAGTTTAAACGCAGACCGTATGAATACGAAGGAGGGGCGACGAGCACGGGAGCGTTGGACGCGCTGTCGAGGAATGTGTTTGTGACGCTCGCGCGCGTGGTGAACGACGGGACATATGAACGTATTGACCGTACGCTCGCCACGAGCGATGAGCGACAGCGATTGATTGATAAACACGCATTAATTGATGTTCCAAAGCTCATCGATGTATGCGTGTTGTATGGACGAGAGAATAGGGAGTTAGTAGAGGAGTTGTTGACGCGAGCGGTGGCGTTGATACCGACGCTCACGGATGACTTTATTCGATGCGGGACGATTGTGGGAGATAATTTGATGGAGATGATTACAAGAGTGCTCAGTGCGGTAGATAGTGGAGATCTACCCCCGGAAGCGGTTAGTGATGCGCTGGTGTACTTTAACGACGTTGCCGTGTCATTCGTTTCGCTCGTCGTGGCGTACGCACCGGCGCGGGAGTGGGTGACGAGGGATGGAAAATTGATAGAATCTCTCGAGTTAGTTCGAAGTATGGCACTTCCTTCGCTTGAAGATGTGTGTGGGGATGCCATTAGCTTGTCTGCTGTACGAGATTCTTTGAATGCTGCTATATCGAGCTTACAGAATGCTCACAACGGGGGCAAAGTTGATGAGGCGAATGCAGCTCACGATGACGATGGACGATGGACGATGGACGATGCATACGTTGGTATTGCTAAAGACGTTGTCTCTATAATCGAGTCCGTCCGTGCTGTGCTGCCTGATGTTGGCATTGGATTTGTTAAGGCGTGCGTTGATCATTTTGGGCCCAACGTAGAGCTCATCGTTCAGCACTTGTTTGAGGACTCGCTTCCTCTCCATTTGTCGACACTTGACAGAAATCTTGGTTGGCCCCCAACGGCATTACAGACGTTGCGCAAAACCGAGTCGACTGCACCCGAAAAAGCACCAGCGCCCACTCCGAGCGGATACTTTCTTGTGCGAAAAGTGAACCGAGATATTGACCTCGAGAGGTCTGCAGAAGATCATCGAGTGCTGACAGCCATGCTCGATTTGGAATACGAGGATGAATATGACGATTCGTTCGATGACCTTCCCGTGCAAGTCGCTAACACCGCCATCGGAATGGATGAGTTTGATATTGAATCATCTAAACCCGCACGGGATGCGCAATCAGGTGCGATGAAACGAACATTCTACTTCTTGTTAGGTGGCAAAGTATATCACTCTCCGAAGGAAGGGGCAGAGAAAATTCTTGCAACGTCCGCAGAAGAAGCTTCTTCAATCGCCCTCGCGCGAGCAAAGATAGCTGCAAACCAAATAGAAGGTTTAGGCGCAGGGGGGAATAAAGCCCGATTTGCCTCTGAAGATTTTGTTCCATCTAGTAAGGCGGCACCGTTCGTACCGGGTAGTTCGGTGGGAAAAGCCATACCAGAACCGCGCGAGGGTAGCGCTAGTGGTCGAGGCGGTCGAGGCCGTGGCACTGGCGGTCGAGCCACGCGCGGTTTCACTGCGAAAGATTTTGTACACAAGCATCACAACCAAAAAGCGAAAGCGGCTAAAAAGGCCGGACTGTAGGAAAATGTAACAACTGATAGTCGCCGAAAACAAATTGCTCCACAACTACACTCACCGAGTGAACGCAACAATTCCTCGTTCAGCGCTCGTCAACTTTTCATGGATGACGATACGAACAACAACAACGTTATCATTTACGCTTTAAAGCCTGTAGACTTTGTCTTGCTCGTCTTGTCTCTAGTCGTCGCTGTCTACTTCCTTCCACGTAAAGTACTCAGGTGGTATCAGTCGCCGAAGCACGCGCACGAGCGATGACGGAGTCGGTCGTCGACATCACGAGTACTAGTACGTCGCGAGCGTTGGAGTTACTGCGCCTGAAGTCATTTGACAACGAAGAGGCGTTAATCGAATCAGAGCTCGAGCCCTTGTTTCATGCGCTCGACGCGCACGCGTTGCGCGGCGACACCAACGACGGAACATTAGACACAATCATCGTATCTGGCTTGCGCAGGATATTACGAAAACCTCGTAATCATTCATTAGACGTACGTCGTTGCGTTTTTGACATTATGCTCGGAGTGTGGTGCACTAGACTAGTCGATGACCGGGGTTGTGCAATTGTAGACGCTGTGGACCCATTCTGTCGTCGCGCAAAATGGTCAATATCGACGTCGATATTCGCGGTGTTAATTACGCAATGTGAAATGATTGAGTTGTTTCATAGTGCACTAAACAATGCGGAAATATTGACCAAAATCGCAATGATGAAGGCTTTATTTGCGAGTGAAACGCCTCGAGACGTGGTCGAACAGTTGACGTTGTCCACATCGACGGCCAAGGAAGTCAAGAATGCGAACACAGATACACAAACAGTCGTGAAAACTAATAATGAAGATTGTATCGCGCAGATGCGCGTCGCATTCACCGCTCCGAAGGTTTCAAAGCAAGAGGAATTCTTACAAGAATTGTTGGCGTGTGATTCGCGTGAAAAAGCTGCGAAAGTGATGCAAAACGTTCCAGGATCGAGCGTACACTTTGACATACTTTGCTCTGATCGTTTCATATTGCTGCGAAAATTAATCCAAACGCATGATGATGAGCGACTGGCCGAAATCGAGCGCGACTTGATCGCATTGTTGAACAGAATTACATCAAGTGCGAATGCGAATGTGTCAAGTCGCATGGCGACAAATTTAGCAAACGAATTAGTGTGGCCCATGCTCGTTAATCCTGTGCTCACGTCTCAACGATTGATTCAAACTGCTGTTGCACACCCATTACAGGCGAGCATAATCATCGCTGCGTTGCATGTGTCTCCTAGCTTGGCTCGCTACAGATCAAGTTCAGTGGCGCCGCCGTACTTGCTGGCCGCTTTTGCTGATTTTCTGCGCAATATTCCGAGCGATTTCGACAGTACAAAAGCATCAGATGCGTTATCGTCTCTCTGCGATGCGTTGTTCAAACGTGAAAATGGAAATACATCCGTGCTTGATTTACGAGAAGGCTTGCTGTATGTCGTTCTCCCAATGCTGACGCCAACATTCCTAAGTGATGCTTCCTCGTCAGATTCACTTCATGGATCATACTTTGCCCTAGATGCGCTCAAAAGTATCATGTCGGTGACAAACAATCAAGTACAAGTTGACATCGTGGCGAAAACGTTTCCTGAAGGCATTCTTCTCGCCCTCTGTCACGTCATCGATTGGTCACGAAAGCACAGATTGACCACGACGCAAGTCATGGCTTCGACGCTCTTGAGCCAACTCTGCAAAGGACTTGGCGGGTTATACGAAACACATCCGTTGAGCGAATATGATCTCGAGGCATTTCAAGAGGCGGATCAAATGGCGGCGATTAGCATCGAATGGGATACGCGTGTTCGGATGGATTCCATCATGAGTCTCGCGCGTGTTGACTTGGTGCTCCGCCCCACCCCGCCTTCACTCCAGACAGGGGTAATATCATCGCTCATGGTGGACGTTTTGAAACTCTACGGTGCAGATGCGGGTGATGATATACTCGTTGAGCTTTTACAAGCTTTACAAGGCATTGTGGGAGGGAATTTGGCCGAATTTCGTCAAAGTTTGCTGGTGGCGTGCGTTGTTGTTCTGCCGCGCATCTCCTTGGGTGAATTTGAACGCATATCCCAGGTAGGAATACCCACGGTACTCACAATGCACGGCGTCGTCCACGATGACGCTCCAGTTTCATCACTAGTGCTCGATATCTTGGCGCGCGTGGTGATATTTGCCGCAAATCATGCGCCCGAGAGTGCGTTTGTGATGTGTCGGCATTTCACACACCTTGCTTCATCGCTCGTTTCAGAAGCCAAGGAAACGTTTGAATTGAACAAAACTTCGGCAGCCATGGTACGGAATACTTTTCATTGCGCATGCAATGTTCTGCGTCATCTACCTCATTCTCGCGAGCGCAATTCGCTGGAGGTTCTTCTCATATCAAGTGCGCTCGTGAGCTTGCAAACGTTGAATGCTTCACGCGCTCACAAACACTGGGCGAGCACACTTGTACGCAGATTACCGCACGCGAGCGTCGCAAAAAAGCAACTCGAAGGAGCGCTCTTAGCTTAGTAGTAGCATAGACATAGTAATACAAGTGTTTAGACCATCAAGGTAAACAATAAGCCTACGCCGGAATCGTTGTTGCATCAGCGTCTTCACGTTTTGCGTTCAAGTCATCGAGTTCGGTGTACTCGGGTAACCGCGATTGCACTCGTATTCCATGACGAATGAGCACACGATCGTGCTGAGGGCGGGAAAATAACTCAGAATACGTGCGAGCGTGGAATAATATGAAATCTGCCTTTGCACCTGGAGCAATGTATCCAAAGGTTTTATCGAGTTTCATCGCTCGTGCGGGATTTGCTGCGACAGACAGTGGCCATGATGCCAACGTTCCATTGTTTCCACATCGATCCAAGTGCGCGATAAAGATACTTGTGCGAAATACGTCGAGCATATCACAGTCACCATAAGCGAAAAACTGATCGCGCGTGTTATCGCTCGCCAAGCACACCGGTACGCCTGCTGTGGCTAATTCTTTGACGCGCGTCACACCTCTACGTGTTGGCGTCTTGGCGCCGTATGGATCTCTATTTTGCAACCATTGATTCACTTGAGGCAGGCTAACCACGGTGATGTTAGCTTTTCGTGTTGCTTCTATAATTTCTGCCGCCACATCATCGGGTTGCACGGCTAATGCGCAGCAGTGTCCACACACAATCGAGCCTTGGAAGTTGTTGCGCATCGCGGCGTGCGCAATGTGCAGCAAACCTCTCGACTCAGCGTTGCCATTCTCATCTACCAAATTACAATACACTAAATCAATTCCTCCCCTGTGTCCGAGGACGATGAGGAGGTCCTATGAAATGCGCTTTAGAATTGGGCAGCCAGCGGGCGTGGTGACCCAAGGTGCTGGCAGATCTGCACTTAACGTACGTTAAGGAGATCGAAAGAGTACGCGTTTG
>Ga0181564_10000935_pt1 | contig 26044 bp, 24 predicted proteins | sample 011ome_24_FD_134512 | JGI IMG/M metagenome (GOLD analysis project Ga0181564, IMG submission 134512) | Coastal salt marsh microbial communities from the Groves Creek Marsh, Skidaway Island, Georgia - 011513CT metaG (megahit assembly) | ecosystem: Environmental > Aquatic > Marine > Intertidal... | reverse complement strand
GTTCCATTCACCATTTTGTTTACTTAAATTGAGTGCGTTTGTGAATTTAGTCATGTAAATATTATGAGCTACACCTACATACTCAAGTGGGTTTATGTTTTGATTATATTGAAGAGCAAAATCTTTCGTTTGACTTGGATTGTTAATTTCATCTTTTTTACAAGACCATAAAGCAATACCGAGAATTGTAGTTAATAATGATAATTTTAAAATTTTCGTTTTCATGTTAGATAGTTTAAGTTTTTAAATGTAATAGTCTTTTATTGAGGAGAGAGTATTACTTGCCAAAATGGCTTCTCACTTAATGAGAAACTCCTTTAGGAACTCTAAAACAGAACTATTGTTTTCCTTTTTATTTTCTCATCCAAGTAAGGAAAGCACTCGGATATGATTAATACTAAATCGTTTTTGATAGCTGTTTTAATTGCCCATAAAGGTTTATGTATGTGTAGTAAGGGATTTTGAAATACTACATTCTCAGTTTAGCACTTAGCCGAATATAAAATTTCATATTTGGCGGACTCAATTTAATGCTCTGCACTTTCAATTTACCACTGAAACCCTTATTACTTATACATTTTGTTATGGGCTTTTCTTTACAATATTATATACAACAACCCTTTTTTTTCTTATAACGATTTTGTTTTTTTTTGGTATTTTACGAACAAAAAGTGAAACTATATAGGGCTTAGGGAAGTTTTGTTTGCAAAAGTTATTTAGCGTTAATATCTAATTTTTATGATATTATTATTAAAATCAAATAAAAAAGGTCAAAGAGAATTATAATTTTCTTTGACCTTTTCTTTTGCATTTGGATAGAATTAGGTTTCTTTCAAATCATTTTTTTTAGAATTAATAACAAAAAGCCAAAAAACGATTGAGCCTATCATCATAATTTCAATATTATTTTTCATATCAAATAGAAAGTAACAAATAAAACCAATAGATTGAAAAACAATAATTGCAATTATTAAAATAATTATTTTATTCTTTATCTCCATACCCAATCTAAAAATGATTTAACAGCTGAACCAACTGAACAACTTACACCCGTTACAATTATAGCAGCACCATATGCGACTTGCCCCACAATCGGAATTGTGTTAGCAACCCAAGCTCCTGCTGCACCTCCAGCAGCTCCTGAAACGTCCCATCTCGCTGCATTTCCATACCAAGTATTATCTGCCTCAGTATTGAAATCAAAAAGATTTTTCCAATTATCAATATTATTGTACCAATAAGTCATTGTATGTTTCGCTGTTGAAGTAGCGCTGTAAAAAACATACTTTTCTTCATCACTTAAATTGCTATAAGCATTTTGTTCTAATTGATTAATTTGACTTATTATAACACTTAATGATAAGTTCTCATCTGAAAGTATATTATCTAATTGCATTAAATATCCTTTGGTATTGGCAGTTATATTACTGTTTGAATTATAATAAGCAGAAACATTACTATATGTTTCTGGTAAGTTGATATTATTACTTATAAGACTATATGCATCTTCATCGTTATCTTCATCACCTTTTATGGTATTGTAAAATTGATTTGTATATTCAATACATTTATTTACTACTGCTTCTTTTGTTAGTTCACCTGTTTTGTTTTGTTTTAATTCTACAAGTTTGTTATATACATACTCAAGACCTTCATTGTGTTTTTGACCTATATAATCATATTCATTAATCTGCATTGCTGAAGGTTCTATGGGCGATGTGGATATAGGTGTTTCTTCTTTTTTACAAGCCCAAAGACTTATTCCTAAAATCGTTATTGCAATAGATAGTTTTAAAATGTTATTTTTCATTTTTACGTTTATTTAATTTTCTCTACTTTGAGTTTAGGAGTGTTCAAGATTTCTCCCGTTAATCACAATATATTTCTTTCCTTACTTCCTGGCATTTTTTTATAAACTCAATAGGAGAGTAGCCTTTGCCGTTTTTCAGAGAATCATTAATTGCCCATAACTTGTTGTTATCCGTAAGTTACCCATTAATGCCGTTGACACACTATTTGTCAATAATTTTCATGTAAGAGGTAGGTTTTGTTGCTCGAAATGCAAGGTGCTGATTATCGCACCAAATTGGAGGTAAACGTCAATTCCTCGGGAAAGACAAAAAAAATTGAGTAGTTCCTTACTTTTTTCAACTCAAAGATTATTTATCGAGAGAAGAGGTTTTGGTGGAGTAAATATGATTTAAAATCGAGGTGAGAAACACATTGATCTGGTTGCATTCATCGCAATGGAATGTTGCATGGTCGTAGGATTAGAATTAAATATCTATAAGACGCAACAAAAACCTACCCAAACACCTCGGAATTAAATAAAAATGACTACTTTTGCAATCCATAATGGAAAACCAGGTCAGCACACGGTCTTTTTTTAAAACAAGTACAAACCCTCTCGCAATTGCTGAATACCGAGATACAAAATAACGCATATGTCTGAAAATACAGAAGACAAAGCAGCTGAATCTACTCCAGAAACAGTTGAAAACCAAGCAACAGAACAAAAAACAGAAGAAACTCCAGCCAATGCTAAAGAAGTAGTGGAAACTGAAGCTGACGATGAAGTAAAAGAAATTGTTGCCGAAAGAAAATCTGAAGAGGAGAAGATTGATTTAGAAAACTTTGATTGGGACAAGTACGCTGCAGGCGAAACTTATTCTGACGAAGAAGCAAAAGCAATTGAAGAAAAGTACGAGGGTACTTTGAAGTCGATTAAGAACAAAGAACTCGTAATTGGAAAAGTTACTTCTATCGGAGATAGAGAAGTTGTGATTAATTTGGATTACAAATCTGAAGGAGTAGTGCCAATCAACGAATTTAGATACAACCCGGACTTAGCAATTGGTGACGAAGTAGAATTGATTGTTGAAAGACTTGAAAACAAGAAAGGACAATTAGAAGTATCGCACAAAATTGCACGAGTTCACAGAGCTTGGTTGAAAGTAAACGAATGTTTAGAGACGGGTGAAATCATCACTGGTAGAGTAAAATCGAGAACCAAAGGAGGATTGATTGCCGATGTTTTTGGAATTGAGGCTTTCTTACCAGGATCTCAAATTGATGTGAAACCAATTAGAGATTACGATGAGTTTGTAGGAAAAAACATGGAGTTCAAGGTGGTAAAAATTAACCACGAATTCAAGAATGTTGTTGTTTCTCACAAAGCGCTTATCGAAGCAGAATTGGAAGAGCAGAAAAAACAAATTATGTCTGGTCTTGAAAAAGGACAGGTATTACAAGGTATCGTGAAGAACGTAACTTCTTACGGAGTATTTGTAGACCTAGGAGGTGTAGATGGATTGATCCATATTACAGACCTTTCTTGGAAACGAATCAAGCATCCAGAAGAAATCGTTACACTTGACGAGAAAATCAATGTGGTAATCCTTGACTTTAATGACGATAAGAAGAGAATTGCTCTTGGATTGAAACAATTAGAGAAACATCCTTGGGATTCATTAGACGAAGGATTGAAAGTAGGAGACAACGTAAAAGGAAAGGTGGTAGTTATGGCTGATTACGGAGCATTTGTAGAAATTGCTGACGGTGTAGAAGGATTGATTCACGTTTCTGAAATGTCTTGGTCTCAACACTTAAGATCAGCGCAAGATTTCGTAAACGTAGGAGACGAGATTGAAGCACAAATCTTAACATTAGACAGAGAAGAAAGAAAAATGTCATTAGGTGTAAAACAACTTTCTCCAGATCCATGGGAAGGAATTACAACTAAATATCCTGTAGGTTCTCAGCATACGTCAACAGTAAGAAATTTCACAAACTTTGGAGTGTTTACTGAGCTTGAGCCAGGAATTGATGGATTGATTCACGTTTCTGACCTATCTTGGAACAAGAAAATTAAGCACCCATCAGAATTCTGTAACGTAGGAGACGAATTAGAAGTAGTGGTGATGGAACTTGACCAAGAAAACAGAAAACTTTCTTTAGGACACAAACAACTAGAAGAAAAACCATGGGAGCAATTTGAATCTGTATTTACAGAAGGTTCGGTTCACCAAGGAACAATCATCAAAGTAGAAGCTAAATCAGGAGCGGTAGTTTCATTGCCATACGGTATTGAAGGGTACGCACCAGCACGTCACTTGAAAAAAGAAGACGGTGAAAAAGCTAAATTGGATGAAGTATTGGATTTCGTAGTATTGGAGTTTGATAACTCGAATGGTAAAATTATTCTTTCTCATACAAGAACGTTTGAAGAAGTTCAAGAAAAGGAAGCAAAACAAGAAAAAGCAAGTACTGCTAAGAATATGAAGAAAGTAAATACAGGTAACGCTGCATCTACTCTTGGAGATATGGTTGACTTGCAAAACTTAAAAGATAAATTGGAAGGAAAATAAAGTTTAATCCTAATTTCATTACAAGACTAAAAACTCTTCTCGAATATCGGGAAGAGTTTTTTTTTGTTACCTTTGTTTCTTAAGAAACAGATTTTTTAATACTCACTTTACCCCGAGACGCTCAATGAGTTTACAAGAGAGAGAAATACTCAATAAAACTGAAATCAATATTCTTATTTCAAGATTAACTCGTCAATTAATCGAAAACCACAATCTTTTTCAACAGTCAGTGCTCATTGGTGTTCAGCCTAGAGGAATTTATGTAGCCAATAGGCTCCAAAAAAAACTGAAGGAGCTCAGTGGCATTGAGGTAGTAACCGGATCGATAGATACCACATTTTTTCGAGATGATTTTAGACGAAAAGAAAAACCTCTTTTACCAAGCGTTACCAACCTCGATTTTTCTATAGAGGAAAAGAAAGTTATCCTCATTGATGATGTGTTGTTTTCTGGAAGAACGGTAAGAGCAGCCATGGATGCTTTGCTCACTTACGGAAGACCTTCCTCCATAGAGCTCCTTGTGCTAGTAGATAGAAGATTCAGCAGAAACTTGCCAATCGAGGCAAATTATGTAGGGAAGTATATCGATACTCTTTCCAATGAGAGAGTAGAGGTGATGTGGCAAGAAATAGACGGAACTGACAAAGTAATATTGGTGAAAAAATGAAAGGACTTAGTACGAAACATTTATTAGGCATTGAGCACCTCGTGAAGGAAGACATAGACATGATCTTTCAAGTGGCGGATAATTTCAAAGACATTATCAACCGTCCAATTAAAAAAGTACCAACACTACGAGACATAACTATTGCCAATTTATTTTTCGAAAATTCAACCCGAACGAAACTTTCTTTCGAATTGGCGGAGAAGAGACTATCTGCAGATGTGGTTAATTTCTCTGCGGCTAGCTCGAGTGTAAAAAAAGGTGAAACCCTCATTGATACAGTAAACAATATATTAGCCATGAAAGTGGATATGGTGGTAATGAGGCATCCAAGTCCAGGAGCGGCTGAATTCTTATCAAAGCACATCGACTCCGTAATTATTAATGCAGGAGATGGAACTCACGAACATCCCACTCAAGCTTTGCTTGATGCCTATTCTATCAGAGAAAAATTAGGCAACGTAAACGGAAAAAAAGTGGTCATTGTGGGAGATATTTTACATTCTCGTGTAGCTCTTTCAAATATCCATTGTCTTCAGAAATTGGGGGCGGAAGTAAAAGTATGTGGACCTCTTACCCTTATGCCCAAATATATCGAATCTTTGGGAGTAAAAATTGAAACGAATTTGAAGAAAGCGTTGGAGTGGTGTGATGTGGCAAATATGTTGCGAATTCAGCATGAAAGACAAGAAATAAAACATTTTCCTTCGCTCAAGGAATATACTTTACAATACGGATTGACTCAACAAATCTTGGATTCAATAAAAAAAGAACTAGTCATTATGCACCCCGGTCCGATCAATAGAGGAGTAGAAATTTCAAGTGAAATTGCTGACTCTGACAACGCAATTATTCTGGATCAGGTTGAGAATGGTGTGGCAATCAGAATGGCGGTAATCTATCTGCTCGCAGGAAAGATTTAACTTTGAATTGTACAAAATTTATTCTATCTTAGGATATAAATTTTTTGGACCTAATCCAAGTGAGCATTACAATCGAAGAAAAAAGCAACTACAGTTTACTGAAAATCAGAGAAGAAAAACTAAATAGTGTGAATTCTCTTGATTTAAAATCACAATTAGTCTCCTTGAGTAAACAAGGTTCAAAGAACATTATTGTGGACATGGACGATGTGCAATTTTGCGATTCGTCTGGTTTGAGTGCTTTACTTATTGGAAACAGATTGTGTAAGGAGCAAGAAGGAAAATTTGTGATTAATTCCCTTCAAGACATGGTAAAAAATATGATTGAGATTTCTCAATTGGACAAAGTGCTACACATCACAAACGAAATGAACCAAGCCGAAGAGATGATGAGCTGATCTTGGAGGTGAAAATTCCCTACTTATGAAAAACATACTAGTTACCTCACTTCTCTTATTAGGACTTGAAAGTTATTCTCAAACTTGCGCGGTGGATATCACTGGGTTAAATACCTACATAGCTCCAGATACGTGGGGAATTATGCCAGACACAACGGACAATTTGCCACCTGCTCAAATAGGAGTTCAGTACGATACATTTTTGTCGTTTAAATTACCTCAATATGCCAATGAGTTGGATCCAACGTTACCCGCAATTCAATTAGCAACGTTGCAATTGATTAATATTTCGGGCCTTCCGGCTGGTATTTCTTTTACTTCTTCTGCCTCAACTAGCGACAGTATTTTTTGTAATACTGCCGATTGTAAATGGAATGGAGGAGCTTATGGGTGCCTAAGAATAATAGGAACTCCCTCTGTTACTGGGACATTTCCTTTAGTAATCACCTTGGAAGGAAAAACAATAGGAGGACCCTTAGCTCAAACCGGAACCGGTGATATAAATGGATATCGTATAGAGATCAATCCAGTTGGGTTAGAATCAAGAAAGTCCGTTGAATTAACAATGAACCAAAACTTCCCAAATCCATTTGTGGAATCCACTCTGATAACTTATTCAGTGAAGACACCGTCATTGGTCAATTTCACTGTCATGTCTTTACTAGGTGAAAAAGCATTTACCAACACGTACCAAGCAAAAGAAGGAGAAAACACCATTCCTTTTCGGGCGGATAATTTGAGTAAAGGAATTTATTTTTATTCTCTTGAAATAGAAGGTAAAAGAGTCACCAAACGAATGGTAATTACGAAATAATAATACCAAAACCCAGTACCAAGCCAGCAATATTCTCACGAGTAAATCTGGCTTTTTTTATGTTGTTTTTTCTTGGGTCTATTTCAAAGTCTCTCGCAGAAGTTAAGTCCGAATGGGATAAGTTGGTTCGGTTAAAAATCGAAAGCGAAAGGGAAGAGTCCTCAAATACTGCTTCCGTTAAATTACACTCGGTAAAATCAACTTCCTGAATTTCGCACCGTGTAAAGAGCGTCTTACTCAGGTTAAGTTCATAAAAGGAGCTTAAATTCAAGTTACAGTCTTCAAAATTTAGTTTCAAGAGAAAAGAATTGATCCTTGAAAAATCAAATCCAATTAATTTACAACCAGAAAACAACACAGTTTTAAATGAGGCATTGTCTGTCTTTAAGTTACTCAAATTACATTCTTTGAATTCGCAATCTACAAATTCGTAATTGGCGAATGTTTGACCAGAAAAATCACATTGAATAAAGAGACAATCTCTATAAATTCCGGGCTTCAAAGCTGTTAAATTTCGGTAGGTTTGGTCAGTTTGTTCTACGAACATTTTACAAGTTTTAGGGTTGTGAATGAAGTTTTGTTTCGTATCGCAAGGTAATAAATACCTCGTGAAAGATGGCTTAGTTCTACTTTGAAATTGTCTGTCAAAGTTCCCCTCATTACAAGCATACCTTCTTGAGATAACAAGCTAAACGTTGAGTTATTTGATACTTCCTTTAGTTCAATATGTGTAGTAAATGGATTGGGATTGCCTGTAACTTTTTTCTTTGTGTATTCTTTTGTTCCCGTAAAGTTGTTACAGGAATACGAGGAAAAATCGGTGAAATAATGTAGTTCTAAAAAATCGAGAATATTTGAGCAAAACTATCTGCCAATCGGGCACGAATGGCTGGATTTGCGCGTACATCCCAGTTGTGTTCTATCTGAACAGCATCAATTGTTCCTACAGTTTGAGAGTCAAACCGCCTAGTGTTATAGCCTCCATTTCTATCGGTTATTGTAGTAGGAGATTCATGTTCTCCGTGTGGAGCAGACAGAATTACAGGAAGATTTCCAGCCTGATATTCGATAAGGCTATCTTGTCCAAAATAGATAGTACCAGGAAGATATGACTGACTAAAAGTAGAAAGCCCGAGAATCAATGCGATGACAAAAAGAGGTAGATTCATACTAATAAAGTTACTTTCAATTTTCTTTCTTACCGACAAAATTTCCTATAATTCTAACTGGCACAAGTATTGATTTTAATTTGGTCGATATAGGCATGGTTTAATTATAATCTATTGCTTATTAGTATTTTAATTAATTATAACTAGTTGATAAGATCAATTAACTTTCGGTACGAGATTAATGAGTCTGTCAATTTGACCACACTATTATGAACGAAACAATGGAAGACGGATTTTTACACTTTGCTCAATCAAATGATGAGGGTGAGTTCATTCCGCTAATTACAACAGAGGATGAGGATGAAATGAATAAGGAAGAATTTCCTGATGATTTACCCATTTTGTCTTTGAAAAACAATGTGCTTTTTCCGGGAGTTGTAATCCCAATTACGGTAGGCAGAGACAAATCCATTAAGTTAATTAAAGAGGCTTACGCGGGAAATAAAATACTAGGAGTTGTGTCTCAAAGGAACGACAAAATTGAAGACCCAGGAAGTACAGATGTGCACAAAATAGGGACGATAGGACAAATATTAAAACATTTGAAAATGCCAGACGGTAGCACCACTGTTATCATTCAAGGCAAAAGAAGGTTTGAGGTTGAGGAATTTACTCAAGAGACTCCTTATCTCAGAGCCAGAATTAACACATTCAAGGAAACAAAACCAGACGAAAACGACCCTGAGTTCTTTGCTTTATTTTCTTCCTTGAAAGATTTGGCGTTGCAAATTATAAAAGAATCACCAAGTATTCCGTCAGAAGCTTCTTTTGCCATCAATAATATTGAGAGTCCTACTTTCATGATCAATTTTATTTCTTCCAATCTCAATGCAGATGTTTCTGAAAAGCAAAAGATGCTTGAGGTTTTGGATATGAATGATAGAGCCAGACTTTTGTTGCAAAACTTGACAAATGAATTGCAATTATTGGAACTGAAGAATGACATTCAATCTAAAGTAAGAACCGACTTGGATAAACAGCAACGAGACTATTTTCTTCATCAACAAATGCGTCAAATTCAAGAAGAACTTGGGGACAATCCAGGACAACAAGAAATTGAGGAGTTAAGAAAAAAATCTAACAAGAAGAAATGGGGTAAGAAGGTGAGAGAAACATTTGAAAAGGAGCTAGGAAAGTTGGAGCGCATGAATCCTCAGGCAGCTGAGTATTCGGTTCAATTGAACTACTTACAGCTACTTACAGATTTACCTTGGAAAAAGAAGACAAAAGATGTTTTTGACCTGAAAAGAGCCCAAGAAATATTGGACCGTGATCATTTTGGCTTGGAGAAAGTAAAAGAAAGGGTGATAGAACACCTTTCAGTGTTAAAGTTGAAAAACAACATGAAAGCGCCTATTATTTGTTTGTATGGCCCACCTGGAGTAGGAAAAACTTCTTTGGGAAAATCAATTGCTGAAGCAATTGGAAGAAAGTATGTAAGAATGTCGTTGGGAGGTGTACGTGATGAAGCTGAGATAAGAGGACATCGAAAAACCTACATTGGTGCTATGCCAGGGAAGATTTTACAGAACCTTAAGAAAGTAAAAACTTCGAACCCTGTATTTGTATTGGATGAGATAGACAAGCTCACGAGAGACTCTCACGGTGACCCATCTTCTGCTTTGCTAGAAGTATTGGATCCTGAGCAAAATTCAGCTTTTAACGATAACTATGTAGAACTCGATTACGATTTATCTAATGTGATGTTTGTGGCTACAGCCAATAATTTGAATACGATTCAACCTGCACTACGAGACAGGATGGAGATTATTGAAATAAACGGGTACACGATTGAAGAAAAAGTGCAAATAGCCAATAAATACTTACTTCCAAAACAATTGAACGAAACTGGTGTACCTAAAGATAAGGTAATCATCGGAGAAGAGACGTTAGAAAAAGTAGTTGAAAATTATACCAATGAGAGCGGTGTAAGAGGATTGGAAAAAAGAATTTCTAAATTGGTTCGATACAGAGCCAAACAAATTGCAATGGACGAGGAGTACGAAGTTGAAATAAGGCCAGATCAATTGGTGAAAATTCTTGGACCTGCACATCCAAAAGACAAATACCAAGGAAATGACATTCCTGGAGTTGTGACTGGCTTGGCCTGGACCCAGCACGGAGGAGATATTTTATTTATTGAGACGAGTCTTTCTCCTGGAAAAGAAAAATTAACACTCACCGGAAATTTGGGTGATGTAATGAAAGAATCCGCAATTATTGCCATGGAATACCTCAAGTCCAACGCAAAGAAAATTGGGATCGATACCGAGGTTTTTGAGAAAAATAGTGTTCATATTCACGTACCAGAAGGAGCAACACCAAAGGATGGACCTTCCGCAGGAATAACTATGCTAACTGCACTTACCTCTATTTTTATGAATAGAAAAGTAAAGCCGCATTTGGCAATGACAGGAGAGATAACTTTGAGAGGAAAAGTACTTCCTGTAGGAGGAATTAAAGAAAAGATATTGGCCGCCAAAAGAGCCGAAATAAAGGAAATAGTTCTATGCTCAAGTAATAAAAAGGACATTGACGATATAAATCCGAAATATTTGGAAGGTCTCGAATTTCATTATGTGGATACCATGATGGAAGTTTTGGATGCAGCATTGGTCTGAGAGAACAAGTAGAGTTTCCTCACTGATGGTTCTTAAAGACAACTTGTAGATTTACAAATATTAGTTATATTTGTTTACTATGAAGAGATTGAATGCTTTGTTGTTGGTAGTTGTTCTAGGTCTGTTTTCTTGCAAGGCAACTAAGAGGAGTACCGAAAACGAAACCGTTCAAGAACCTTGTGTTCCCAATACAATGGAAAGTTGTGTGTGCACTACGGAAATTAATCCAGTATGTGGATGTGATAATAAAACATATCTCAATCCTTGTCACGCTCAATGTAGCAACGTAACTTTTGTACCGGGAAAATGCGAGGAAAAAAATAAAAAGAAATAATTGACGTTAAACTCTAAGAACATGAAAAAAAACATTGTATTTATCGCAGCCGTATCATTTGCAGTTATGGCATTGGCCAGTAGTTGTAACAAACCTTTAGGAAAATGTGACGAGTTTTTCGAAAAAGATTGCAACGTAACTTCTGATTATGCTCCAGTGTGTGGATGTAACGACAAAACCTACGCCAATAGATCTTATGCAGAATGTGCAGGCGTGGAATATGTGAACGGATCTTGTGACTAATATTTTTGTTGATAAGAAGAAAATTCTTACCAAAAAAAATAGAAAAATAAATTGAAAGCAAGTACAATAAAATTGGCAACTCTACCTAAGATTACATTTATTGTACTTGCTTTTGTGTGTCTTACTAGTTCGTTTTTTGCACAACTAGGAGGAAGCTCTTCCTATCAGTTTTTGGAATTAGCCAATTCCTCGCGTATTCAAGGGCTAGGAGGGAAGAATATTTCTCTTTCCGATAGTGATGTAAACCTTACTCTTACCAATCCAGCTCTCTTGGACTCCACTCAAACTGGTAATGTAACCCTTAATTATCACAATTATATTGGAGATATTAATTACGGTTTCTCCTCTTACACTCACCACGTAAATAAGATTGGTACGTTTAATTTGGCAATGATGTATGCAAATTATGGCAAATTTACCAGGGCCGATGCTACTGGCCAGATAAATGGAGAATTTGTCGCAAACGACCTAGCTTTTATTTTGGGATATGGCCGAGCCATTGATTCCAACATACGAATAGGAGGAAACATCAAGTTTTTCAATTCTATTTATGACTTTTACTATTCAAATGGATTGGCGATAGATTTAGCAGCTAGTTACCACAAACCAAATTCACTATTTTCGGCAGGAGTGGTCATACAAAATTTAGGTTTTTCATTTTCGAAATACTCCGAGAATGAAGCGTTACCACTTGATATTCAGGCGGGAGTCACCTACAAATTAAAGCATGCTCCCTTCAGATTTTCTTTAACCTTAGCCAATCTTCAACAATGGGATTTATCCTACGACGATCCATTAGCACCGCAGGACTTTGATCCCAATACATTTGAACCAATTCCACCTTCCGAACCAAATTTATTAGAAAAAGCTGCGGGACACCTATTATTTGCCACAGAAATTGTTTTGTCCAAGAATTTTAATATTCAATTAGGGTATAACATTAGAAGACGACAAGAACTACGTTTTTTAGATAAAAAAGGAATGGTAGGGTTTTCTGGTGGTGTAGCTTTTCGTGTAAAAAAGTTTCACTTAAACTATAGCCTAGCCAGCTACCATTTGGCAGGCAATTCTCATAGTTTTTCAATTACCACCAATATTCACGATTTTAGGCAAAAGAATTAGTGTCATTCTTGCACATTCATTTGTTTACAAATGAAAGATTATTTCTACTTTCAATTCAATTTTACTCTTAAATTTGGATGTATGAAAAAAGAAATTATCAAAGGCACATTGTTCGGAATACTTCTGCCATTTTTATTTGTGGCCTTCCTTTATTTGATTTTTTATCTATTTGAAAAAAGAATAACAGATCAAGTAGTGGGATCTGGATTGCTATTTGGTTTAGGTTTGAATACTTTACTGCTCAGGAGGTGTTTCAAACGCGACCAGGATTTCATGGCGCGCGGTGTGATGATTTCTTCCTTCATTTATTTTTTTATTTGGTTGTATAAGTACGTGTTATAAATAAGAAATAAATGAACTATTACATTATAGCAGGTGAGGCGTCTGGAGATATGCATGGAGCTAATTTAGTGGCAGAACTAAAGAAGAGACAACCCACAGCACAGTTTAGAGGATGGGGTGGAGATAAAATGAATGCAGAAGGAGTCGAAATAACCAAGCATTACAAAGAGCTAGCCTTTATGGGGTTTGCGGAAGTTCTCTTAAATATCAGAACCATACTCGGAAATTTCAAAGTGTGCAAGAAAGAAGTGTTGGATTACCAGCCAGATGCAGTTATTTTGATTGATTATCCGGGATTTAACTTACGGATGGCGGAGTTTATTCATTCTCAACAACTCACGGTTTTTTATTATATCTCTCCCACTGTTTGGGCTTGGAAAAAAAATCGAGTTGAAAAAATAAAGAAATATGTAGATCGCCTATTTGTTATTTTGCCTTTCGAAAAACCTTTTTACCAAGAGTGTGGGTACGAGGTAGATTTCGTAGGTAATCCTTTGTTAGATGAAATCTCCAAATTCAAAGCAACCTATGTGTCGGAGGATTTTAGGCAAAAACATTCTTTGTCGAATAAACCGATAATTGCCTTACTTCCAGGAAGTAGAACTCAAGAAATAAGAACAAAATTACCTGTCATGTTATCGGCAATTGATTACTTTCCAGGCTATCAGTTTGTCATTGGAGGAGCTCCCTCACAAGAACGAGAAGTGTATCAACAATTTATTGAAGGAAGAGAATCCGTGTCAATCGTCTTTGGCGAAACATACCCGCTATTGATGAATAGCCATGCAGGACTAATTACATCCGGTACAGCCACCTTGGAAACGGCTTTATTCAAAGTTCCTCAGGTGGTTTGCTACAAAGCGAATCCTATCTCGTACCGAATTGCCAAAATGCTCGTAAAAATCAAGTATATCTCATTAGTGAACCTTATCATGGACAAAGAAGTAGTGACCGAACTTATTCAGCATGACTTAACCGAAAAAAGAGTCTCTAAAGAACTTGGCAACATTATTGAAGGTGATAAAAGACAAAGTATATTGGCTGATTATTCGCAACTAATTGAACAATTAGGTGTTGGCGGAGCCTCCAGCAATACAGCCGAAGGCATTGTAAGTTTTATGAAGTCAAAAAAATGAAAAAGATACTTACCAGTTTACTGCTCGTTTTTATTGCTTTCTCTTTGGAAGCAAGAGAGTTGAGAATTGGTCTTTTTTATGAGAGCAACCCTTCTAGAGTTTTGGTTGACTATAACATTGGGCGTTTTTCTTTTTTTTCTGAAAAACAAACCTACCAAACCCTGAGTAAAAAATCAGATAAAATAGTATTTATTGCCGAGGGAGATAAAGTAACAGCCTATTTCAATAACAAAACAATAGGAACCCATGTTTGGTTTAGGTTGGAGAATAACAGCGAATTAAATAGCCTAAGATGGAGTGATGGAAAAACATCCAGGCCCTATTTGGGCAGTTTTGTGGTGTATTCCATAAAAGGTAAGTTGAAGGTGGTGAATGAAATTTCTATTGATAAATATGTAGAAGGAGTAATAAAAGGGGAAGCCGGTTACGGATACGAGTTGGAGTATTATAAGGTACAAGCGGTAATCTCAAGAACTTATGCTTTGCATCATCAAAAACACAAAAAAGAGGGGTTCGATTTATGCGATCATACTCACTGCCAAGTGTACAAGGGAATAAATGACAGAGAGAACATTGCACAGGCTGTACAAGAAACTTCGGAGGAAGTACTAGTGGATTCTAGCCTAAATTATATCAATACGTTGTTTCATTCAAACTGCGGAGGAAATACAGTGACAACCGATTTTGTTTGGAGTAAAAAGCTTCCTTGTATGGAAAGTGTAAAGGACACGTTTTGTTTAAATTCGAGGCAAGCAAAGTGGAAAAAAACCTTATCTAAAAATTCTTGGATTGCATTTCTTTCCCATTACACAGGAAAACCTACATCGTATTTTTCGGGGAAAAAACTGGATTTTGAACAATTTGAAAGAAAGCAATATTACTCAGTGGGTAATCACAAGGTTCGGTTAGTTGATATTCGAAAAAAGTATAAGTTGAAATCTACCTATTTTTCGGTGTACGAAATCGGAAATCAAATCGTATTAATTGGAAGAGGTTATGGTCATGGAGTAGGCCTTTGTCAGGAAGGTGGGATCGTGATGTCCAAAACACATACTTACAAAGAGATCTTGTATTTTTATTACCAAGATGTATCGATAATGAGTATTGCCAAAGTAGAGTATTATCGGTTATTTTAATAGTTCATTTCCTATAATCTCTAATTTTTCATAAAATTCTGAACCGTATTTAGTAATAAGAGGTTCTTTCAAGAATTTGTAAACAGGTACTTTTAACTCTCCTCCTAGGGCACAAGCAGGAGAGCAAATGTCCCATCTATTGTAATCGAGAGCATCGTAATATTTTAATTTTTTTACTCGGATGGGGTACAAATGACATGAAATAGGTTTGTTGAATGATATGTTCCCTTCTCGATACGATTTTTCAATAGCACATTTTGCCGTGTTCGTTTCATCAAAAAATACAAATGCACATTCTTTGTTATTCACCAAACTAGTCACTAGCTCTCCATCGAAATCTGCGTATGCTGCGCCTTCAGCTTTTACTTTGTCGATACCCTCCGGGCGCATATATGGAACAATCTTATCCAAATTTTGTTCAATAAGTTCTTTCTCCTCAGATTCAAGAGGAGCCCCTGCATCACCCTCTACACAGCAAGCACCTTTGCAGGCAGATAAGTTACACACAAATTGATTCGTAAATATTTCTTCGGAGATTAACTTGTCTTCTAATTCTATCATTTTCATTTCCTTATGGGAGTGTAAAAATACAACTATTTCATCCCAACAAAAAATGTTTCTTTCGAAGGAGAGAAAAGGCGGAATGATAGAGTCAACAAATAAAAAATTGAAACTTAGAATTTGTGTATTATTGGTTAGAATCTTTGACTGTTCGACTTGTGAACCTATTTGTGGGGTTAGTGTTGTAATGAAAGATAATCCCGATATGATAGTGGAAATTGGGTCTCACACAGATTGTAGAGCTTCCAAGAGATACAACGAAAAATTATCAGCTCGAAGAGCAAAATCTACCAGAGAGTATGTAATCTAAAAGGGAATCGAGCCATACAGAATTTATGGAAGAGGTTATGTAGAACTAGGTTGCTAAATGGATGCGCGTGTGAGCCAACAAATAAATCGGACTGTTCGAAAGAAGAACACCAACTAAACAGAAGAACGGAATTCAGAATTGTTTCGGAAGGTACCGGTGTTGAGAACAGAAGCACAAATAGTTTCTAACAGAAAGTATAATTCGGTGAATAAATCCTAAGTTGGGCCTGTCCAACTGAGGATTTTTTTTTAAATGAAACCAAGAGAAAGAGTCACAATTTTCATATTTTTGAAAATAATAAAAAACAAACATGAAAGAAATATACATACTATCAGCAGTAAGAACTCCAATAGGAAGTTTTGGAGGGTCATTATCAACAGTTCCAGCGACCAAATTGGGAGCAACTGCCATAAAAGGGGCAATGGAAAAAGCAGGGATTTCTGCCACAGACATAGATGAAGTGTTTATGGGAAATGTATTACAAGCAGGACTAGGTCAGGCACCTGCTAGACAAGCCGCTATGTTTGCAGGAATTTCTAACACTGTACCAGCAACTACAGTAAATAAAGTATGCGCCTCTGGTATGAAGTCAATTTCGCTTGCTGCACAGTCAATTTTGGCTGGTGACAATGAATTAGTCGTAGCTGGTGGAATGGAAAACATGAGTATGGTTCCTCATTACATGCAAGCTAGAAATGGACAGAAGCTAGGAAACATCTCTTTGCAGGATGGAATGGTATTGGATGGATTGACAGATGTATACAACGATTACCATATGGGGAATGCTGCCGAGTTGTGCGCAAAAGAGTGCAATATTTCACGAGAAGAGCAAGACGAATTTGCTATGGAATCGTACAAAAGAGCAGCTAAGGCATGGGAAAATGGACACTTTAAAGAAGAAGTGATTCCAGTAGAAGTACCACAACGAAGAGGAGACGCTATCATAGTAAGCGAAGACGAAGAGTATAAAAATGTGAAAATGGAAAAAATTCCAACCTTGAGACCTGTGTTTCAAAAGGAAGGTTCGGTAACAGCTGCAAACGCTTCCACCTTGAATGATGGAGCATCGGCTTTAATAATATGCTCGAAAGAAAAAGCAGAAGAGTTGGGAATAAAACCAATCGCAAAGATTGTTAGTTACGCAGACGCTGCGCAAGAACCAGAATGGTTTACTACAGCTCCTTCGAAAGCTTTGCCAAAAGCATTGAAAAAAGCTAACTTATCAGCAAGTGATGTTGATTATTGGGAGTTAAATCAGGCATTTTCTGTTGTGGGATTGGCGAATATTCAAAAATTGGGATTGGATGCCGCGAAAGTAGATGTAAACGGAGGGGCAGTGTCAATCGGTCATCCGCTGGGGAATTCGGGTTCTAGAATCATTGTAACCCTTATCAACGTGCTGAAACAAAACGGAGGAAAGATAGGTGCTGCCGGGATTTGTAACGGTGGTGGAGGTGCTTCTGCAATGGTTATCGAAAATATTACGTAACTCACTCTTATTTAGCATCTTTTCGTCCTCAACCGAAATTGACTTAAAGTGCTAAAAAAGTTTATTATTTACATTAAAGCTAAGGAACGGAGTAAAATGTCTTGATGTTCAGCATTTATTGTTTAGACGAATCGAATTTACTCTCTTGTATAAATAATTGCTATAGAACAAAAACATAAAAGGTCAGTTGATACATCAACTGACCTTTTTTTTGTATCTAATTGTCGACTCTTTTCAAATACATTTTAAATCAGATAAGAGTGGGGGAGTGACTTCCTTTAATGCTCAAGTAGTGGACCAAAAAAAAGCGCTCTTGTAGAAGAGCGCTTTTTTTGTTTGAAAAAGTTGTGTTAGGCTTTCCCCAATTGCTTGAGCATCTTTCCGTGATAGTAGATCGCTTGCAAAAATGTTTTGTGACTGTTGTAAGGAACATTAAATTCTTTGGCAGTCTCCTTCACAATCTTGGATAATTTCTTGTAATGCACGTGGCAAATGTTTGGAAACAAATGGTGCTCTACTTGGTAATTCAATCCCCCAACATACCAAGCAAAAATTCTGCTTTTTGGAGCAAAGTTACTGGTTGTTTGCATTTGATGAATAGCAAAGTTGTTCTCGATAGTCAAATCATCAGAGGCGGTCACAAATTCAGTTTCGGGCACTACGTGTGCGGGCTGAAACACAATTCCTAAAATAAACCCAGCAATGTAGTGCATTACAAACACAAACAAAACCACCCAATACCATGAAATAGGAAGGATAATGATTGGCAAAGCAATTATTAGTGTGTAGTAAAACAGCTTACTAATAACCAACTTCACCATATTTTTCTTGTACGATTGATTGAAGTTTTTCAATAAATCTTTGTCTTTGTATCGTTTTAATTGCTGAAAATCTTTTGTTGTCATCCACATTACTGTCATGAGTCCATAAAAGAACCACGCATACAGATATTGATATTTATGAATCGGTTTCCATTTTTCGTCTGGTGAAAACCTCATGATTCCAATCGTAGAGATATCCTCATCATATTCGTGTACGTTCGTGTAAGTATGGTGAAGAACATTGTGTTGAATTTTCCAATTAAGTGCGTATCCGCCCACTAAATTAATAATTCTTCCTACCCATTTATTCACGTTTTCTTTTTTGGAATAGGCTCCATGGTTTGCATCATGCATGATCGACAATCCTACACCGGCCATTCCAAATCCCATAGTAATGTACATCAAAAATACCATCCAAAATCCAGAAACAACTCCTGTAAGCATCAATAATAGTGGGACGAGATAAACCAAAGTAAGTACGATTGTTTTTATCACCATACTTGTATTGGCGTACTTTGAAATGTTGTTTTCTTTGAAATAAGCCCTTACTCGCTTGTTAAGGGTAGAAGAAAAATCTTTACCGATGGTGTGTGAAAACCTCAGTGGTTTTAGTTCTTTTGTAGCTGAACTCATGCAATGTATTTTTTGAATTGTTACAAAAATACCCAAAAAATCACTGACAAAGTTTAAAATACAACTTTTTTATAAGAAGGCAGTGTGCACAACTTGTTAAAATAAGGTTAATTTCTAGAGCCAAAAATTGTACTTCCTACTCTTACAATCGTGCTACCATGCTGAATAGCAAGTAGATAATCTCCACTCATTCCCATGGATATTTCGGTTGCTTCTGGAAATGTGATTGATGTCAATTTGCTTATTTCGACTAATTTTTTAAATTCCCTCGTCAATATATCCAGATCTGAAGTGAAAGTAGCCATTCCCATCACACCTTTTATTCGAATGTGATTGAGTTCTTTCAATTCTTCAGAATTCAATAGTTCGATTCCTTCTTGTTGGCTAAATCCATATTTTGATTCCTCTTGGGCGATATGAAATTGAAGCAAGCAATCAATAATTCGATTATTTTTAGCTGCTTCTTTATTTACTTCTCTTAACAATTTGAGTGAGTCTATAGAGTGAATCATGGAGATGAAAGGGGCTATTTTTTTCACCTTCTTACTTTGTAAATGGCCTATCATGTGCCATTCAATGTCTTTGGGTAGAGAATTGAATTTGTCCACTAATTCTTCCACTCTGTTTTCACCAAAAACTCGTTGTCCCACGTTGTACAAAATTTTAATATCCTCTTTGGGTTTGGTTTTTGAAACCGCGACCAGGCACACCTGTTTAGGAAGAGTTTGTTTAACTTTTTCGTAGTGTTGAATTAACGAATTACTCATAGAAAAAGGAATTTAAAAAAAAGCCATCCAGAGAATCGGGATGGCTTTTCAGGTTGGTTGTGACCTCGACAGGATTCAAACCTGTAACCTCCACAGCCGTAATGTGGTGCACTATTCAGTTATGCTACGAGGCCCTTTGCGGTTGCAAATATAGTATTATTGAATGAAAACTTATTTTTTTGAGGGTTTTATTTCCCCAGTAGTTTCCATTTCTATCAATTTTTGTTGAATATCAGCGATTCTTCGTTCGTCACTTGGGTGAGTACTCATAAACTCAGGTGGTTTTTGTCCTCCTTGCTGGCTCATTTTGGTCCAAAAAGAAACGGCCGAATAAGGGTCGTATCCCGCGTTATTCATAAATATCAATCCCATTTCGTCAGACTCCGTCTCGTGTTTTCTTCCAAATTTGAGCATTCCTAGCTGACTACCAACACCCACACTTCGTAGCAAAATTGCTTTTCCTAGTCCTGGTGCGGTGTCTGTCATGGCAAGAAAACCTGCCACACTCGTAATTCCTTGTGCCAAAGTAGCCTGAGACATTCTTTCGTTTCCATGACCAGCAACAGCATGCGCTATTTCGTGTCCCATTATGACAGCAATTTCATCATCCGAAGAGGTGAGGTCAAGTATTCCTGTGTAAAATACAATTCTACCTCCAGGCATACACCATGCGTTTACAGTGGAATCTTCTACTGTATTGTACTGCCAATCAAATCCTTCAATTAATTCTGGGTGTCCAATTTCGTTCATGTAGCTCACAACAGCGGCCGACATTCTTTTCCCAATTTCTGTTACCTTCGCTGCTCTTGGGTCAGTTTGTGGTAGTACATTCGATTGATTTTCTGTGAGGAAATCTCCATAAGCAGTTGCACTCATTCCAATCATTTGACTTTCTGGAAAGAATTGAACTTGTCTTCGGTGTGTAATAGGATTTTTTTTGCAAGAAATTGCAAAAAGAGTTGCCGCAAAGGCAATAATTAAGAGTTTTTTCATCGGTTAGTTCTTAGTTATCTCTGCTGATAACCCGTTGTCTAACAAGGCACTGCAAATAGGTTTTAGCTTTGCAATATTTCCGGTTTTAACCTGACATTTGCCATTGTAATGCACAATGTGTGCACACTGTTCCGCTTGTATTTGGGAGTGTTTACAATACTTGATAAGTGAATTTATCACGTGATCAAATGTATTTACTTCGTCATTGAAAAGGACGATGCTGTGATTCTCCAAAATTGAATCTAGTGAAAGGGTTTTGTCTTTTGTTAATTCCTTAGTCATGTTAGTAATTTAGGCTAAACAGTTACATAGTTATGCAACAAATTTATTCAAAAAACAGAAACAATGTATACTGTTAACGTTTAATTAATTCACAAATTGAATTCCCAAATATTGGTAATAGGCATTACTTTGAGCTTGAGTTGCAAATTCCCTTGCGCTTTCTGGTTGATAGCCCCAAGAAAAAAGTTGCGACAATCGGGTTGCGAGTAGAGAAGTTTCGGGAATTGTAGTTTGTCTGAAAATAGCTTTATCGGGTTTAAATCCAAAGGTTTCGATAAGCTGTTGGTGTTCTTCTGTATTTCTTACAAACAAAGAGTTCAAATTGTCTGCATAAATCAATTCAAATTCTTGATTTTCGTGAAATAGGAATTGATTAAATTGTCTAAATTGAGGATTGTTGAGTGTAACAACATACGAAAAGTTATCCACGCTGTCTGCAAAGCTCCAGGGAGTTCCACCGCCTTGAATCGGCATGGTAGGGTTTTGATAAAGAAAGAACACATTATCAAAAAAATTAGTGGGGAATACATCGAGATCCCTAAGATCTATGTACGACTTAAATCCAGGATTGTTATAAATAAGGTAAGAACTGGAGAGGTAATCTACAAAGCCCTTTCCTTGTATGTTTTGTTCTTTTATAAACTTTGAAACTCCTACAGGATTCATCTCAGCTCTTACTTGGAGACCATATTTTTCTTGGGGTAATAAGTGAGAATAGTACATTCCGCTTACGAGTGACAAATAAAACAGCACTTGAATTCCAAGAAGGCTCTTTGTCCATAGATTCAACTTCTTGACAGAAGACAATCTTGAACAAATGATCCAAGTCATCAAAGGAAAAAGACCAATCAGGAAAAAAGGAATATTTCTGAAACTTGTAAGTGATAAATAGAAAAACGCAAACACAACAAGAGTAGGAGCGAGTCCAAATAACGAGGAGGGTTTTTGGAAGATATTCCCTCTTCCTTTCTTGATAAGAATCAAAACGAACAAGAGAAGAAGTATCACCATCCCGATGGATTGAAACTGCCAATATCCATCGGTAGTAAATGAAATTAATTCTTCGGTGTATTTGTTCTCATTTAATTGACCTAATAAGTTGAATGGATGAAGAATCATTTTCATTCCTTGAGGATTGATCCCTACCGCAAGAATAGAAAGTAAGGTGGCTAGGGTTAATTGAATAGGAGGTTTTGCGATTCCCGAAGCATTTTTTTTGGAGAAAAGTAGGTGTTCTATCCAAAGAGAAAGGGTAAATAATACAGAAACAACCATTCCCACACCGTACGCTTCGTGCGTATTTGTCCACACGATTTGGAGTGGAATCATCCAAAAAATAAAAGAAGAATTCGATTTGTAAAATTTTACTAATAGGTAGAGCAACATCGCGGTAAACAAATGCGAAAACATTTCGGGTCGGCCATTTAGTCTGTAATTGATTAAGAACAAAAACAAGACACCCATCGCACCAAATGAGGTTATAAAAGACTCTTTTGAAAATGAATTGGAGGTAAAGAGTAGGGAGGTTTTAAACAAAAAGAGCCCCATAAGCAAAGTGACCACAGCCTGAAGGAGAGGAAGAAACTCTACACCAGCATATTCGGCAATAAGTGCCACGATTACTTCACTACCCCATTTTACATTAATCCAAGGATCGCCAGCATAAGTGTAAGAAAAAATGTCGGTTGTTGGGACTTGTCCATTCTCCAATATCCAGTTTCCTGTGGCAATTTGCCACCAAATGTCTGGCTCGTAAATGGATTTTATGCAAGAAACAATTCCTAAAAGGACCAAAAAAAGCAAGGTAATTTTATGGAGTAATTTCATGATGCATTTGGTTTAGTATTGTTCCTTATCGTTTGGAAAATCTTTGGAACGTACGTCCGTGATGTAATGTGAAATAGACTCTTTAATTTGTTCATACAAATTATTGTATTTTCTCAAGAATCGAGGTTTGAACTCGTTGTTAATTCCCAACATATCGTGAAGGACGAGTACTTGACCATCTACTCCTGATCCTGCTCCAATTCCAATAATAGGTACCGACACTTCATGGGCCACTCGCGTAGCTAGTTTGGCTGGAATTTTCTCCAATACTATGGCAAAACATCCTTTGTCTTCCAAGAGTTTGGCATCTTCTATTAATTTTTTTGCTTCTTCTTCCTCTTTAGCTCTTACTGTGTAGGTGCCAAATTTGTAAATAGATTGAGGAGTTAATCCCAAATGCCCCATCACAGGAATCCCAGCGGATAGGATTCTAGAAATAGATTCGATTACCTCCGAACCTCCTTCCAATTTTACTGCGTGTGCTCCCGATTCTTTCATGATTCTGATGGCAGAATCTAACGCACTTTTGGAGTTTCCTTGGTAAGAACCGAAAGGTAAATCAACCACAACCAAGGCTCGGTCAATAGCCCGAATTACTGAGGAAGCATGGTAAATCATTTGATCCAGAGTAATAGGCAAAGTAGTTTCGTGACCAGCCATTACATTAGAGGCAGAATCACCTACCAAGATAACGTCTATTCCGGCATCATCGACAATGCGAGCAAGAGAAAAATCATAAGCCGTAAGCATAGAAATTTTCTCTCCATTCGCTTTCATTTCTTGTAAAACGTGAGTGGTAACTTTTTTTACGTCTTTGTGTACTGACATAGGTGTAAAGGTTGATTTGTGGGTTGAAAGGTACTTCTTTTTCAATTAATAGAGAAAAAAACGGTTCCAATTCTAAGCCGATGCTTCGAGAAAGGAACCTCCTTTTTGAGAATAATAACTAGTACCTATTTAAGAAATCAAATAAAGAGACTTCTCGTGGTAATTTTAATTTTCGTTTTATTCGATACCTACTTGTTTCTACTGAACGAACAGTAAGGTTAATAAGTTCTGAGACTTCGGAACTGCTCAATCCTGTTACTATGTAATAACAATGCTTGAGGTCGTTGGGGGTGAGACTCGGGAAACTCACGCTGAGGGATTTGAAAAAATGCGGACGAATCTTCTCAAACTCAATTTGAATTTCTTGCCAATTGTTGTTTCCACTATTAAGAATATCGTCAATGTTTTTCTTTATTTTTTTGACGTATTGTTTTCCTTGGTTGTCGTATTCGAGTAGGAGGGAGTCGAGCTCGCTTTTGGTTTTATTGAGTGTACTATTAATGTTCGAAAGCTTAATAGTTTTCAGGTATAAATCTGTTTCTTGCTGCCTCAATAATTCTTCAATCTTCTTGTTTTTCTGCTCGAGTTCTTGATTTTTGGTTTGAATGATTTGATTAGAGACCCTAATTTTTTCCTCGTTTTGTTTCTTCTCAGTAATATCCATGCACAGTCCAGTCACCTCAATGAGCGTTCCGTTTTTATTACGAATAGGGTACATTTTCTTCAAAATATGCTTGATTTCCCCGTTGTTGTGCTTTATTCTGTATTCAAATGACGTAAACTCTTTTTCTCTTAAGACCTCACAACCGTTATCAAACAAAATTCGATCTTCTTCTACAATGTAATTGTTATTGAAAATTTCTTTTTCGTAAAATAACTCTTGTTTCAATCCAAATACTTGTTCGCACGAGGGGCTTATAAACTTATATTGTTTATTTATTACATCATATATGAAGAACACATCATCGATGGATTCGTAGAGATTGGTAAAGAGTTTGTTGTTCTTCGCTAGTTCGAGGTTTCGTTTGTGTAAACTCATCGAACTATTAATTATTCGACTATAATTCTTGTACTTTTCTAACCTGTTTTCGTACGTTCCATCTTCTTCAATTGTTTCATCTATTCTTAAAAATCCAATGAAATTAAGGTTGTCAATCAACGGCAAGAAATAGCAAATTCTATTATCGTTGAGTTTGAATTGCATCTTTTCTGCTAGATCGTCTGAGGATTCTATGAGTAATGGCTCTCCGTCTTTTATTCGGGAATAAATCCCGTACAATTCATTAAAATTAACTTCTTTTGGCACCACCAAATCGGGAAAAGATTGTTCGAATCTATTGTATTGATAATCTTTGATAAAGGTGTTTTTCTTTGTGCTAAAAAAATAAATGCTCACCACATCAAAATTCAGAAAATCAACCACTCTATCTAAACCTAAATCGGCTTCGGTGTGGTAGTTAGACGAAACCATAAAACGCTGAAAAGTGTTGTACAAAGTAGCAATCGCGTTTTGTTGATTGGTTATTTCAGAATACAGTTTGGCTCTTTCCGAAATGTCTCGGGAGGTGGCAATGATGTATCCTTTCCCATCCACTTCTTTGTATCGTGCCAACACCTCTACAGGAAATTTATTACCCGTATTTTTATTAAGGTTTATCCCTTCAATTTTTAATATTTTCTTCTCCTTTAACTCTTGCACATGTGCTTGCCATTTGAGGCTGTTTCTCTCGCCAAAAACCTTCTCAAAATCAGGAACGTAATAGTTTGAAACTTCTTCTTTTTGAATACCCAAACGCTGAGAAGACACTTCATTTAGGAATACAAGACGACCGCTCTCATCGGCTACCTGGAGCCCATCGGCCGAAGAGTTAGAAATTTGAAATAATAAGTTATAATCTATTTGCATGGTATTTGTTTGATTATATACAATGTTACTACAATCATTTTTCTTTCGCAAATATTTTTCTTAAAATCATGTTAATTGTTGTGTGAATTACAACAGTTATACGTCAAATTTATACTAGTGGAATTTTTCTAAAAATATATCTTACATATTGCTAATTAGTTATTTAAATTAATTTAAGTCTTGTTTACATTCTTATTTACTACATAAAAACTACAAAAAAATGTAGTTTTAGTAATATTTAAACATCAAATTTATTATCCTTCATTATAAATATTTATAAAACAGATGTTTAAGTCATATAATAACTATTAAAATACTGAATAACAAATATTTATAATTTTAAATATTTATATATACT
>Ga0181564_10000932_pt1 | contig 26064 bp, 26 predicted proteins | sample 011ome_24_FD_134512 | JGI IMG/M metagenome (GOLD analysis project Ga0181564, IMG submission 134512) | Coastal salt marsh microbial communities from the Groves Creek Marsh, Skidaway Island, Georgia - 011513CT metaG (megahit assembly) | ecosystem: Environmental > Aquatic > Marine > Intertidal... | reverse complement strand
GGTCACCGGCGTCGTCACGAGTCCGTTCGGCGAGCGGGTTCATCCGATCTTCGGCACCGTCCGCAACCACTACGGGATCGACTTCAGCGGGAACACCGGGGATCCGATCGTGGCTGCGGCGGGTGGTGTCGTCCTGTCCGCCGATTGGCGGACCGGCTACGGCAACACTGTCGTCGTCTCTCACGGCGGCGGCTTCACCACGCTGTATGCCCATATGAGCGAGATGAATATGACCGCGGGCGAGGAGGTCGCCGGCGGAGATCTGATCGGTTGGGTCGGCAACACCGGCTGGTCGACCGGCTCGCATCTCCATTTCGAAATCCGGGTCGATGGCGTTGCCGTCGACCCGGCGCTCTACCTGTAGGTGGACGACGAGGCTGCGCAAGGTTGGGTGCTCGTCGACGACGGCTGCATTGTGGCGACCTACAGTCCCGAGCGATGGAGAACACCGAACGTCGAGGTCTCGTCGTGGCGTCCGCCGATGCCCAAAGCCTGAGTCACTTTTCGGTCCGTCCCGCCGTCGTCGTTGCCGTGGATCGGGGCCTCCACCCGGTCCTGGACAGGGGTTGGCGTCCCGACTGTGTCGTCGGCGACATGGATTCCGTCGACCCAGCGGTGCTCGCAGCGGCCGAGAGAAGCGGGGTGGTCGTCGAGCGCCACCCCATGGACAAGGACGAGAGCGATCTCGAACTGGGCCTGGCCGCAGCCAGACGGCTGGGGGTGACCGATGTTCACGTTGTCGCTCGTGATGGGGGACGGCTCGATCACCAAATTGCCAACCTTGCCGTCCTCGCTTCACCCCGGCTCGAACCCATGCGGGTGAGCGCAACGATCGGAGATCACCGTGTCTGGATCGTGCGGGGAAGCCTGGAGCTGCACCTCGAGGTCGGAAGTCACCTCGCCATCCAGCCTGTCGGGGGATCGGCGACGGTCTCCACCGACGGTGTTGCGTTCCCGTTGGAGCGGGACGTGCTGTCCGCCTTCGAGGCGCGCGGAATCGCCAACACCGTCGTCGATGATCCGGTGCGGCTCGAGGTGACCTCAGGAGTCGTGCTGGTGATCGCCTCACCGCCCGAGCCGATGGGGTGATCAACGAGCCCAGGCGAACCATCGACCCTCTCGACGTTCGAGGCTGACGTCGAGATCGAAACAGTGGGAGAGGTTGTCGGCCGTGAGCACGTCGTCGATCCGGCCCGCTGCGGTGACCGCCCCTTGGCGCAGCATCAACACGTGGGTGAAACCGTCGGGGATCTCCTCCACGTGATGGGTCACCAACGCGATCGGCGCCACCGCCGGATCGGTGGCCAGGTCGGTGAGCGAACGGACGAGCTCCTCCCGACCGGCCAGATCGAGTGCCGCCGTCGGTTCATCGAGCAGGATCAATCCAGGGTCGACCGACAACGCCCGGGCAAGCAGCACTCGCTGCCGCTCTCCCGACGACAAGACACCGAACGTACGGTCGCGAAGATCGAGCGCCCCGATCCGTTCGAGCGCCGCGTCCGCCTCAGCATGGTCGGTGGCGGAGTACTCGTGCCACCACGGTTCGAGGGCACCGTTGCGAGCGGTGACGACAACGTCGTGCGCGGTCAAGCGGGGCCGAAGCTCGTTCGCCATCGCTGCACTCGCATACCCGACACGGATGCGGAGCCTTCGCACATCAGTCCGGCCGAGGTCATGGCCAAGGAGCCGGATGTCGCCGCGCGACGGATGCAGCCACATCGACGCGATTCGGATCAGGGTCGTCTTCCCGCAGCCGTTGCTTCCCAGCACGATCCACCGCTCGCCGGCCCTTACGGTCCAGTCGACGCCTCGAAGTATCTGGTTGCCGTCGGTGGTTCGGTGCACGCCCACCATCTCGAGCACCGGTTCGTTCACGCGGCACCCCCGTGTCGGACCCAGGTCTCGAACAGCGCTGCATACCGATCTCCACGGGCGACGAGTTCGGCGTGTGTTCCCAACTCGACGATTCGACCGTCGTCGACCACTGCGATGCGATCGGCGCGGCGGGCCGTGGCCAGACGATGAGCGATGATGATCGCAGTGCGACCTTCCAGCAGCACGTCCAGTGCCGCCTCGACTCGGGTTTCGGAGTGGAGGTCGAGGTTGCTGGTGGCCTCGTCGAGAATCAGTACCCGGGGTCGGGCGACGAAGGCGCGGGCGAGCGCCAACAGTTGCCGTTCGCCTGCCGAGAGGGATGCGCCGCGTTCATGGACCGGCGCGTCGAGCCCACCCAGCCGATCGATGACATCGTCGATACCAACCGCAGCGAGGGCGGCGAGGAGTTCGTCGGCGTCGGCGTCGGGCCGGGCGAAGGCGACGTTGTCCCGCACGACACCGGCGAACAGGAACGGCTCCTGGGGCACGACACCGAGTTGGCGTCGGAGACTTGCGATCGAGACGTCGCGCAGATCGTGCCCATCGATACGGACCGAGCCCTGGTCGGGGTCGTAGAAGCGGGTGAGCAGTTTTGCAATGGTCGACTTGCCCGATCCGGTTTCGCCGACGAACGCAACGGTCTCGCCCGGCGCGATCGTCAGTGACACGTCGTGGAGCACCGGTCGACCGGGTTCGTAGGAGAACGTCACACGGTCGAGTTCGAGTGCTCCCTGGATGGGTGGGAGATCGATGGCGTCGGGTTTCTCGACGATCGAGGGCTCGGTGCCGAGCAACTCGCGCAGCTTCACGATCGCAGCGCCACCCTGCTGGTAGCTGTTGTAGAGCTGCACCAGTGTTTGGATCGGTGCAAAGAACGAGGCGAGGAACAGCAGGAATGCTGCCATCTCGCCGACGGTGATGCGGCCGCTCGCTGTCATTGCGCCGCCAACCGCAAGCAGCGTTGCCTGGGTGCCGATCCCGATCATTTCGGTACCCGGGGCGTAGGTCGAGTTGGCGCGACTGGTGGCGATCTGGGCGTCGCGATGGCGACCCACCTCTCGGCGGTGGTCCACGAGGTTGCGGGCTCGTCGGTTGTGGGCGGCGATGACCCGGATACCGGCCAACGACTCCTGCAGGTGGGAAAGGAGATCGGCGATGCGATCCCGCACCCGCAGATAACCGACCGACGAGACGTTCCGGAACCAGAGACTCAACGCAAGCGTCGGTGGCAGCGTGACGGCCAGTGTGACGATGGCGAGGAGCGGGTCGTAGACGAACAGGGCGACGGTGATCACCACAAGGGTGAAGATCTGCACGAGCAGGTTGACGATGCCCTCCTGAAAGAGGACGGACAGTGCCTCGATGTCGGACGTCATTCGGGTGAGAAGGACACCGGCCTTCTCGTCGGTGTACCAGTCGAGTCCCTGGCGCTGCATGTGGCCGAACACGCGCAGTCGCAGTTGCTCGTTGAGGGACTCGCCGAGGCGGCCGGTGAACGAGACGCGTGCCCACCCAAGTCCGGCCGCCACGACGACGGCACCGACATAGATGAGCGCCACGGTGACGACCACGCCTCGATCACCTCGACGGACACCGTCGTCGATGCCGATCTGGGTCAGGATCGGTCCCAACTGCAGGGCAATGGTTTCGATGAGGACGAGAGAGATCGCCGCCAGGAGTCGCCACCGGTGAGGGCGCAGGAACCGGGGAAGCGAGAACGGCTCGCGATCCCACCCATCAACCCGCCAGTCGACGTGAGGCACGTGATGTTCGGGTTCGTGCTCGAGGACGTCTTCGACGCGGCGGCGAAGCTCGCCGGGTACGTCCGCTGCCGGCAGACCGGCGGCAGCGTTCGACGCCATCGACGACGGGCCCCCCATCGGTCCGCCGGTCCCGCCGCCCATGGAGAACATCAGGCGGTCTCCTCGGCGGGTTCCACCGAGCCATCGGCAAGGATCGCGGCGTAGCGAGGGTTGGTGGCCAGCAGCTCGTCGTGGGTACCGGTGGCCGCAACCCGACCCTCGTCGAGCAGGATCACGCGATCAGCGAGTGCGATCGTCGACAGTCGATGAGCGATCAGGATGGTCGGGCGGTCGGCTCGTCGTGCCTCGAGCGCCTGGTGGATGCGTTCCTCGACGGCGACGTCGATCGCGCTGGTGGCATCGTCGAGGATCAGCACGGTCGGGTCTGCGAGGAGGGTGCGGGCGATCGCCAGCCGTTGCCGCTGGCCGCCGGAGAGTGTGAGTCCGCGCTCGCCGACCTCGGTTGCCGCGCCGTTGCGCAGTTCGGCGACGAACTCCCCGGCTGCGGCGTCGGCGATGGCATCGTGCACTTCGTGATCGGGGGCATCGGGCCGGGCGAACGCCACGTTGTCGTGAATGCTGGCTGCGAACAGGAACGGGTCGTCGGTGACAGTGGCGACAGCGGCGCGAAGATCGCGCAGATCGAGGCTCCGGACGTCATGGCCGTCGACTCGCACAGCACCGTCGTCGACGTCGTAGAAGCGCGGGATCAACCGGGCGAGTGTCGATTTCCCGCTCCCGGTGGCGCCGACGATCGCCACCGATTCTCCCGGTTCGATGGTTGCGGTGAAGCCGTCGAGGACCGTCTCGCCCTCTTCCGTCGGGTAGGCGAAGCGGACATTGTCGAACTCGATCCGCCCCACCGGTTTCGGGAGGCCCGTTGCGTCGGGCGGTGACACGATCGATGGCTGCTCGTCGAGGATGTCGAACACGCGCAGCGCCGCCGCTCCCGCTCGCTGCCACTGGATGAGGATGAAGCCCAGCATGCGAAACGGCGTCGACAACAAGACGACATAGGTACTGAACGCAACGAGGTCGCCGATCGCGATCGAGCCTTCGATCGCCTGCAGGCCGCCATAGAGCAACACCAGCGCGAGGCCGAGGCGGGGGATGGACTCCATCCCTGGCGCGTGTCGGGCGCGGGTGTCGACGACCGCCGTGCCTGCCCAGCGCAGCCGGCGAGCGCTGCGGGCCAGGTGCTGGACCTGCGTCGACTCCTGATTGAAGGCCTTGACCACGCGAATGCCCTGAATGTTCTCGTCGACGATCGTGGCCAACTCCGCCTGCCGGGCGGTGACGACCCATTGCAGCGGGAAGATCTTGTTCCTGAGCCGAACGCCGACCCAGTAAACGAACGGCAGTGGGGCGATCGCCACGAGGGTGAGTGGGATGTCGACGAGGACCATGACGATGACGGCGAAGACGAACATCACGACTTGCATGGCGACGAGGGGACCGAAGGCGAACAGGAGTTGGATCGAACGAATGTCGGTGTTGGCTCGGCTGATGACCTGACCGCTCTGTGTTCGGTCCCAGAAATCGAACGAGAGCTCCGTGAGGCGCTCGTACATCAGGTTTCGCAGATCGTTCTCGATCCGGAGCGCCGAGCGGAACAGCCCGAAGCGGTAGGCAAAACCGAAGACGAAGCGGATCACCGCCAGGATTGCCAGAACGACCACGAAGGTCGTGGGTGATGTTCCCTCGGCGACAGCATCGATGCCGGCACCGAGCATGACCGGAACGGCGACTTGGGCGGCGATACCGATCATTCCGGCGCCGATCGATGCGAGGAACGTCCACTTCTGGACCATGACGATCGGCCAGATCCGTCCCAACCACCACAGCGAGCGATCGGGATCGACGCCTGCGCCCGGTCGAGGATAGTGCCGCTCTGTGTCCGGGCCGGGTGGCGAATCGACGGGCATCCGTTCACCGTAGGGGTAGATTTCTTCCATGCACGAAACGGTTGGGGGCTTCTGATCGACACCGCCCTACGGCTCTTGGCTGCGCTCGGCCTCGTGGTCGCAAACGCTGGTTTCGTCGCCGCCGAGTTCGCACTCGTAGCGGTCGATCGCGCGCGGGTCGACGACCGAGCCGGTCAGGGCAGCGCGCGGGCTGCGCAGGTCCAGCGGCTCCTCGCTCGGCTGTCGTACCACCTGTCGGGAGCGCAGCTCGGCATCACGATCACGTCGCTTGCGCTTGGCGCACTCGCCGAACCGGCCATTGCACAGGTCATCGAGCCGTACCTCGCCGACACGTTCGGTGCGTCGTCGACCGGGGTGTCGATCGCCATTGCGCTCGTCGTCGCAACTGTGGTGCAAATGGTGTTCGGGGAACTCGTTCCCAAGTCGATTGCGACGACGAAGCCGGTCGAGACGTCCTTCGCACTCGCTCGACCGACTGCCGTGTACGGCGTCCTCGCTCGACCGCTCGTGGCTCTGCTCGACGAGATGGCCAATCGACTCACCCGGACCGTGGGCGTGGAACCGGCGGACGAACTCGAAGCCACGCCCGACCGCGGAGAACTCGAACACCTCATTCGGTCGAGTGGTGAGGAAGGCACGCTCGATGCCGGTGAGGTCGAGTTGTTGACCCGGTCGATCCGGCTCGCCGACAAGTCGGCCGACGACGCGATGATCCCGCGGACCCGCGTGGTGGCGATCGACTCGATTGCGACCGTGCACGACCTCGTCACCGTTGCAGCGGACACCGGTCACAGCCGGTTCCCGGTCGTTGGTGAGGATCTCGACGATGTGCTCGGTGTGGTTCACGTGAAAGCGGTGCATGCGGTGCCGGTCGATGCGCGTCCCGACACCGCGGTCACCGACCTGATGGCGCCGGTTGTGGCAATCCCGGAGTCGCGTGATCTCGACGAACTCCTCGTCGATCTTCGGGAAGGTGGCCAGCAACTCGCCGTCGTGGTCGACGAGCACGGCGGCACCGCCGGCATCATCACGCTGGAGGACGTGCTCGAGGAGATCGTCGGCGAGATCGACGACGAGTACGACGCGCCCCCGACGATGCTGACGCGGGTCGAGGCCGTCGGCTCGACGGTGGTTCCCGGGTCGTTGCATCCCGATGAGGTCGAGGCCGCTACGGGATTCGACATGCCCGAGGGGGAGTACGAGACGCTGGCCGGCTTGGTGCTCGATCGGCTGGGCCATATCCCCGTCCCCGGGGAGATGGTGCAGGTCGATGGGTGGCGGCTCGAAGTCGTTGCCATGGACCGTCTGCGTGTCGCCACCGTTCGTCTGGTGGCTCCCAAATGACCGGCTGGTTCATGCTCGCTGCGCTTGGGCTGCTCGCAGCCAACGCCTTCTTCGTCGCGGTCGAATTCGCGCTTCTGGCCAGCCGGGTGACCCGGCTCGAGCCAATGGCCGAGGACGGAACCGACAGGCGGGCGGTGCTCGCACTCGAGTCGATCCGTGATCTCCAACCGCAGCTTGCCGGTGCGCAGCTCGGCATCACCATGTCGTCGCTCGGCCTTGGGTATGTCGCCGAGCCGACACTGGAGCATCTTCTCGATGATGCGATCGGCGGCGTCTTCGACCTGCCGTCAGGGGTGACCCACACCCTGGCATTCCTGCTTGCGTTCACCGTTGTCGTCGTCATCCACATGGTGATCGGCGAAATGGTGCCGAAGAACATCGCGATCGCAATGCCGGAGCGGTCGGCTCGACTGCTTGCACCGGTCCACAACGCCTACGTGACGGTATTTCGACCGGTCGTCTGGTTCCTGACCTGGGTGTCGAACGGCATCACGCGGTTGCTGGGAATGGAACCGGCTGACGAACTCAACACTGCGCTCACGGTCAACGAATTCCATCGCGTCATCGAGGGTGCAGTGGAGGAGGGCAAACTCGAAGCCGAGGAGCACGAGCTTTTGGCGGGTGCGCTCGATTTCCGGGCTCGGACCGCCGGATCGATCATGGTGCCTCGCCGGCGCCTCGTCACCGTGCCTCGTTCGACCTCGGTGGCCGAGATCGAGGCGCTCGTTGCTCGGGTCGGCCACAGCCGTATCCCCGTCACCGGTGTCAACCCCGACGATGTCGTCGGGTTCGTGCACAGCAAGGACCTGTTGCGGTTCGGGGCCGGCGAGCGAGGTGACCCTGTGCCGCTCGAGATGGTTCGACGCATGCTCATCGTCACGCCCGACCATTCGGTTCGAGACCTCATGCGATTGATGCGTGGTCTTCGTCGCCATATGGCACTGGTGCGCACCAACGAGGGACAGCTTCTCGGGATGGTGACCCTCGAAGACGTCCTCGAGGCACTCGTCGGCGATATCACGGATGAAACCGACGGCGGCGCTCGAACGACTCCGGTCGACGCCTGACGCCCACGGTCGCCACAGTTCCCCGAGGGCGGCGCCGCTCGGCTCCAACCGGGGGCTTCGTTACTGACCGCCCGGGGTGGCGGGCGTCATGGCAGCAGCATCAGACCCCGACTGCGTGGAAGCCACCGTCGACGTGGACCATCGATCCGGTGGTCGCCGGGAACCAGTCCGAAAGCAGCGCGACGGTCGAGCGGGCCACCGCAGAGGAGTCCTCGACGTTCCAGCCCAGCGGCGCACGGTCGTCCCACACGTCCTCGAACGCTTGGAACCCGGGAATCGACTTGGCCGCCATCGTCTTGACCGGACCGGCGGCGACCAGATTGCAACGGATGCCCTGCGGCCCCAACTCGCGGGCGAGGTAGCGGTTGCAGGATTCGAGCGCAGCCTTGGCGACTCCCATCCAGTTGTAGGCGGGCCACGCAGTCGTGGCATCGAAATCGAGACCGACGATCGAGCCGCCATCTGCCATCAGCGGCGCCACGGTCTCGGCGAGGGTCTTGAGCGAGTAGGCCGATATCTCGATCGCAACCTTGACGTCGTCCCACGTTGCGCCCATGAAATCCTCTCCGAGGCACGCCTCCGGAGCAAAGCCGATGGCGTGCAGGGCACCGTCGACCCGACCCCACGTCGAGGCGAGAGCTTCGTTGAGCGCCGGCACGTGATCGGGATCGGTGACGTCGAACTCGTACACCGCCGGCTCCGACGGCAGCTTGCGTGCCGTGCGTTGGGTGAGGCGTAGGCCGCGGCCCGCACCGGTCAAGATGATCTCGGCCCCCTCCTCCTGCGCCAGCTTTGCAACGCCGAACGCAAGACTGGCGTCGGTGAGCACGCCGGTGATGAGGATCTTCTTGCCGTCGAGAATGCCCACGGTGCTTTCGTCTCCTGAGGATGGGATCGGCTGGTTCGACCCACTCGTGTCACTGCACGTTACGGGCTGACGGGTACCGTCCACACGATGCGGCTGTACGACACCGGGCGGGGTGAGATCGTCGACTTCGACCCGGGTCCGATCGTCACGATGTACGTGTGTGGCATCACGCCCTACGACGCCACCCATCTCGGGCACGCAGCCACGTATCTCACCTACGACGTGGTGCAGCGGCGGCTCATCGATCTTGGTCACCAGGTTCGCTACGTGCGCAACATCACCGACGTCGACGACGACATGCTTCGAGCCGCAGCGTCGCGTGATGTCCACTATCTCGATCTGGCATTCGGTGAGACGGCCCGCTTCGGTGACGACATGGCAGCACTCAATTGCCTTGCACCCTGGTCCGAACCTCGGGCAAGTGGAGCCATCCCGAACATTCGTGGCCTGATCGACACGCTGCTCACCCGCGGGGTGGCGTACCAGGTCGACGGCACCGTCTTCTTCGACACCAGCACCCCTGCAGACTTCGGTGCACTCGCCGGTGTCGGCTTCGAACGGATGCATGAGATCCTCGGTGCGTGGGGCGAAGAGCCCGACGATCCTCGGAAGCGCAATCCACTCGACTTCGTGCTGTGGCAGCCGTCAGTGGCCGGCGAACCGTCGTGGGACGCTCGCTGGGGGACGGGACGCCCTGGCTGGCATGTGGAGTGCTCGGCGATCGCGCTGCGCGAACTCGGGCCCACCATCGACCTTCATGGCGGAGGGATCGATCTGCTGTACCCCCACCACGAGTCGGTTCGCGTGCAGTGCGAGGCGGCGACCGGAACGACCTTCGTGCGCCATTGGCTCCACCAAGCGATGGTGCACTGCAACGGTCGCAAGATGTCCAAGTCGGACGGGAATTTGATCTTCGTGCACGAGTTGCGGGAGCGGTACGAGCCTGCCGCAATCCGACTGGCGCTTTCGATCCATCACTATCGACGCCCGTGGAATTGGACCGACACCCTGCTGCCCGAAGCCGAGGCTCGGCTCGCACGGTGGCGGTCGGCGGGCAAGGGTGAGGCGGCGCTCGCTGCGGTTCGTGCCGCACTCGACAACGACCTCGACGTGCCGACCGCCATCAGCGCCATCGATCGTGCCGCTGCCGAGGGTGGGGGTGTGGACCAGGCTGCTGCGCTCATCGGCGTGGCGCTCTGATCACGACGGAAGAACTGCCGCCGGTCGTGGGGCGCACCGGTAGTCTGGGTCCTCATGTCCGATGTGATCTCCGTAGTGCTGCCCGACGGCTCCCGCCGCGAACTCCCGGCCGGTGCGACGACGTTGACCCTTGCCGAATCGATCGGACCTCGACTTGCTTCCGATGCGGTCATCGGTGTGGTCGACGGCCTCGAGGTCGATGTGAACGTTCCTCTCACCGACGGCGCCGCCGTGGAGATCGTGACCTCCTCGAGTGAGCGTGGTCTGCGCACCATTCGCCATTCGACCGCCCATGTGATGGCGCAGGCGATCCTCGATCTCTACCCGGGAGCGCAGCTGGCGATCGGCCCGCCGATCGAGTTCGGGTTCTACTACGACGTCGAGTTGCCGGACGGCAAGACGCTCAGCGAGGACGACCTCGAGCACATCGAGGCTCGGATGACCGAGATCGTTGCCGCCGACCAAGCCTTCGTGCGTCACGAGCTGCCTGCATCGGAGGCGGCCGCCTTCTTTGCTGACGAGCCGTACAAGGCCGAGATCATCGAGCGGGTGATCAGCGGCGCGGCCAGTGGGGAGGATTCGGGCGAGATCGGCGGAGGCGACTCGATCAGCTACTACAGCAATGGCCCGGTGGGTGAGGAGGGGGCATTCCGCGACATGTGCACCGGTCCCCACGTTCCGTCGACCGGTCGACTCGCGTATTTCAAACTGCAGTCGGTTGCGGGGGCCTACTGGCGAGGCGATGTCACCCGTCCGATGCTGCAACGCATCTACGGCACCGCGTGGGATTCGAAGAAGGCACTCAAGGCCCATCTGCAGATGTTGGCCGAGGCGGAGAAGCGTGATCATCGCCGCCTCGCCGCCGAACTCGATCTCGTCAGCTGGCCCGATGAGCTCGGCCCCGGCCTCGCCGTGTGGCATCCCAAAGGGGCACTGATCCGGAAGATCATGGAGGACTACTCCCGCGATCGTCACGAGCACGGTGGCTACGAGTTCGTCGTCTCCCCTCACATCGCGAAGTCGGTGCTGTGGGAGACCTCCGGTCACCTCGACTTCTACGCCGACGGCATGTACCCGCCCATGGAGATGGATGGCGCGACCTACTACCCGAAGCCGATGAACTGCCCGTTCCACGTCATGATCTACCGCTCGCGGCAGCGGAGCTATCGCGAACTTCCGCTCCGGATGTTCGAGTTGGGGGCGGTGTACCGCTATGAGTTGTCGGGTGCAGTCCACGGTCTCATGCGCAGCCGAGGGTTCACACAGGACGACAGCCACATCTTCACCACCCAGGAAGCCATCCAGAGCGAATTGGCCTCGCTGCTCGACTTCGTCCTGTCGGTCCTGCGGGCGTTCGGCTTCGACGACTTCCAGGCAAAGCTCTCGACTCGCCCGCCGGTGAAGTCGGTCGGTGACGACGCCCTGTGGGACGAGGCAACCGACGGCTTGCGCGCCGCACTCGAGAAACAGGGTCTGGACTACGTCGTCGACGAGGGAGGCGGAGCGTTCTACGGCCCCAAGATCGACGTCGATGTGAAAGATGCAATCGGCCGCGCCTGGCAGCTGTCGACGATTCAGCTGGACTTCAATTTGCCGGAGCGTTTCGATCTCGAATACGTGGCCAGTGATGGCAGCCGCAAACGGCCCGTCATGATCCATCGTGCGTTGATGGGTTCGATCGAGCGATTCTTCGGTGTGCTGATCGAGCACTACGCCGGCGCGTTCCCGGCTTGGCTTGCGCCGACGCAGGTGCGCGTGCTGCCGGTGGCCGACGTCCATCAGCCCTATGCCGACGGCCTCGTGGCCGACATGCGTCAGGCCGGCTTTCGGGTTGACACCGTCGGTGCTGTCGAACCGCTGGGCAAACGGGTTCGCAACGGCAAGGTCGAGAAGGTGCCCTACGTCCTTGTGGTCGGCGACGACGATGTCGCCAACGGAACGGTCGGCGTCAATCGTCGCGGTGAGGACACCCCGGAGCGTGATGTGACGGTCGCCGCATTCGTCGAAGCACTCCGGGTCGAGGTGGACGAGAAGCGGTGATGGCGTGAGCCTCGAACAGCTCTGGGCCGGTTGGCGTCTTCGCTACATCGAAGGTGCCGATCGTCCGGAGGACGAGCGCTCCTCCTCCCGATCCGAGGGCCTGACCCTTTTCGAGGCGATCTTCCGATCCGATCTCCCCGACGACGAGCGCTACGTGCTCTGGACCGGCGAAACCTGCTTTGCCCTGCTCAATGCGTTTCCCTACACGAATGGTCACCTGATGGTGCTTCCGCAGCGTGGGGTGGCGTCGCTCGACGGCCTCACCGACGATGAGTACACCGAGCTCTGGACCGGCGTGCGGTGTGCAACGCACGCAGTGCAGACGGCGTACGAGCCCGAGGGCATCAATGTCGGGCTCAACCTCGGGCGGGGGGCAGGTGCCGGCGTGCCCGACCACCTGCACGTGCACGTGCTTCCGCGCTGGGGTGGTGACACGAACTTCATGACCACCGTTGCCAATACCCGGGTCCTGCCCGAGTCGCTCGGTGACTCCTGGCGACGTCTCTCCGACGCCTGGCCCGCATAACCTGACCGCATGGCTGAGATCGACGAGGGCGACATCCGCGACGAGCTGCCGGCTGACCTCGATCCGTCGCAAGTCACGGCGCCGTACCTCTTTCCCAACAACAGTCGCCGCAGGATCCCGGCGGTGCTCTACACGTTGGTCGGACTCGGTTGCCTGGTGCTCTGGTGGGCAGCCGGCGACCAGGCAGTCTTGGTCAACCGGGGCGTCGCCGTCGCCGGCGTGGTGCTGATCGTCATCGCGCTGTACCACGGGCAGGGGGCATGGGATCTTGCATTCGACGAAGAACATGCGCTCGGTGCGGCGGCCGAGGCGGTTGGCTTTCCCGCTGGCCATGCGTCTGCTCAGCTCGGCTGGCGAGGTCTGCGCAGCAGGCCGACCTGGCGGATCCTGCTCTACAGCAACGAGGCGGTCCCCGAGAGTCGGGGCCTTGTGATGGTCGACGGCGTCGATGGCGAGATCATCGACCAGTTCGTCGAGAAGAACCCCGAGGACTGGACGAGTTACCAGTCCTGATCCACTCGCTCGGGTCGGGAGTGTCGAGCCGTGCCGAGTCCGCCCGCCGTACTCGGGGACGTGCCGGGTTGGCTGCTAGCATGGCTCGGTACCCCACCCGGGAGTTGTCTCATGTTCGACGGCAACCTGCGCGAACAGGTCGACAGAGGGCTCGTGCCCATCGGTCGCAGTCTCGTCAAGACGGGCATCACGCCCAACGTCATCACCATCATCGGCATCGTCATGAGCTGCGTCGCCGCCGTCACCATCGGTGCGGGGTACCTCCGTCTCGGGTTCCTGTTCCTGCTGCTCACCGGTATTCCCGACGCGCTCGACGGTGCAGTTGCTCGGGCCGCCGGTACCGGGTCCAAGCGCGGCGCCTACTTCGACTCGGTCTCCGATCGCCTGACCGACGGCATGCTCTTCGGCGGCGTTGCGTGGTATCTGGCCAGCAACGAGCCAGGTCGCATCATGATGTTGCCCGTCGCCATCATGGGCCTTGCCATGTTCATCTCGTACCAGCGGGCCAAAGCCGAGTCGCTGGGGTGGGACGCCAAGGGCGGGATCATGGAACGCGCCGAGCGGGTCATCGTGCTCGCCTTCGCCCTGTTGTTCCCCGAACTGCTCATCCCGACCCTGTGGGTCATGCTGGTACTCACCACGATCACTGCCGCCCAACGATTCGCAAAGGTCTGGAAGCAGGCATCGGTCGATGCGCCCGTCCCGCCGAGCAGACAGCGTCGAATCCCTCGTCGTCAGCGCGCCTCGGAGCCGCAATGGCGACAGCGCATGCAGGCCCGCAGGGCCGCTCGCCAGAACTGATCGATTCGGCGAACTCTTCCTGATCGCGATGGTCGGTGTCGGTGCGTACAAGGCGGGTGCCTTCCTCGCCCGCCGTGTCCCGGACGGCGTTGCCACGGCAGCTGCGCGACTGGGAGGCTTCGGTGCGGGGATGCTCGCCGGTGATGCAGGCACGATCGTCGGGCGCAACCTCGAGCGGGTCTACGGACGCGAGTTGGGATCGGCTGAGAAGCGTCGAAAGATCGCCGAGACCTTCGAGTGGTACAGCCGGTACTACGTCGAGAGTTTCCGCCTCCCCGCCGTCGGGGTCGAGGAACTCGACCGGGGCTTCTCCTACGATGGCGTCGATACGATCGAGAAACACTGTGGTCCGGGCAAGGGCGGGGCGATCCTCGCTCTTCCGCACCTCGGAACCTGGGAGTGGGCTGCATTCTGGCTCGCTCGGGTGATCGATGTGAAGGTGACTGCGATCGTCGAGCCGCTGCAACCTCCGGAGTTGTTCGATTGGTTCGTCGGCCTGCGCGAATCGCTCGGAATGGAGATCCATCCGCTTGGTCCGAACGCCTTCAAGCAGATCCTTGCCGCACTGAAACAGGGCCACCTGGTGTGTTTGCTGTGCGATCGGGACCTGCAGGGGACCGGTGTTCCTGTCACGTTCTTCGGAGAGAAAACGACCCTTCCGGCTGGGCCCGCAACCTTGGCACTTCGCACAGGGGTACCCCTGATGCCCTCTGCGGTCTACTGGCGCAGCAGTGCGCGGCACGGTCTGTGCGGGCGTCCCCTCCAGATCGAACGAACGGGTCGACTGCGCGACGATGTGCAGCGCGTCACGCAGATGATCGCCGACGACTTCGAGATGTTGATTCGGCAGGCACCCGAACAATGGCATCTGCTGAACCCCAACTGGCCGAGCGACTACGAGGCGCTCGGTCGCGAGATTCCCGAGCATTTGCAAGGCCTGGGCGGGGGGAGATAGGTGATGCGCATCGGGATCATCTGTCCGTACAGCCTCACCGTGCCCGGCGGGGTGCAGATGCAGGTCCTCGGCCTCGCCCGTGCGCTGCGCCGGCACGGCGAGCGCGTGCGGGTACTCGCCCCGTGTGACGGGCCACCGCCCGACGCAGGCGTCACGCCACTCGGCAACAGCCTTCCGACCGCTGCGAACGGGTCGATCGCACCGATCGCGCCAGACCCAGCCGCCCAACTACGCGCCGTGCGAGCCATGCGCGACGAGGACTTCGACGTCATACACATCCACGAGCCGCTCTCGCCGGGACCGAATCACACCGCGCTGCTCTTGCGGCCCGCGCCGATCATCGGAACGTTCCATGCAGCCGGCGGCAGCCTCGCCTACGACCTCATGCAGCGTGGAGTGCGGTTTCTCGCCGGTCGACTCGACGACCGGGTGGCGGTGTCCGAAGACGCCCGAAAGATGGCGGAGGAAGCTCTCGGCGGCACGTACGATCTCGTGTTCAACGGGGTGGAACTCGCCCGCTTCTCGGCAGGGCAGCCGCACCCCACCACCGGCCCGACGATCCTCTTCCTCGGCCGCCACGAACCCCGCAAAGGGCTTCGGGTATTGCTCGATGCCATGGTCGACCTCCCATCCGACACCCGTCTGTGGATCGCCGGGGACGGCCACGAGACCGCCGAACTCAAACAGCGCTACGCAGGCGACAGCCGACTCGAATGGTTGGGAACGATCAGCGAGAGCGAGAAAGTTGCCCGTCTCCAGGGCGCCGACGTGTTCTGTGCCCCCTCGTTGCACGGCGAATCGTTCGGCATCGTGCTTCTCGAGGCCATGGCGGCGGGCACTGCGGTGGTGGCCGGAGACATTCCGGGCTACGCCAACGTGGCTCGCCACGGACGTGACGCCCTGTTGGTGCCACCGAACGACGCTCGCTCGCTCGCCGACGCGATTCGAGTCGCGTTGAACGATGCAGCGCAACGGGAGCGACTGATCGACTCGGGCCTCAAGCGAGCAGAGGAGTTCTCGATGGCGCGGCTGGCCGAGGTGTACTTGGCCCGCTACGAGCGTCTCATTGCCCACGCAGCCGTTTGATCGCAGGCTTCCCGAGCGTTCCGGTTCGGTACAGTGATGGTCACCGCGGTGATCACCGCCATTCGGAGGTCGTACCCAACATGATCATCTTCCTGGTTCTGCTCGGCGTCGTGTTGTTGCTGGTCGTCTGGGTGATCAGCCTCTACAACAACCTCGTCAAGCTCCGAAACCGTATCGAGAACGCATGGGCGCAGATCGATGTGCAACTGAAGCGACGTTGGGATCTGATCCCCAACCTGGTCGAGACCGTCAAGGGATACGCGGATCACGAACGGGAGACGCTCGAGGCAGTCATCGACGCCCGCAATGCGGCAACCTCTGCTTCGGGGCCCCAGGAGTCCGCCGCCAACGAGAACATTCTCAGCGGTGCCCTGCGTCAGTTGTTCGCGGTCAGCGAGGCGTACCCGGAACTGAAGGCGAACCAGAACTTCCTCGAGTTGCAGGAAGAACTCACCGGCACCGAGGGTCGTATCGCCTACGCCCGCCAGCACTACAACGACCAAGTGCTGAAGTACAACACGGCGATCGAGACCTTCCCGGCGGTGGTGATTGCCGGAGCGCTGCGCTTTACCGAGCGCGAGTACTTCGAAGCCGACGACGAATCGCGCGGCACCGTTTCCGTCGAGTTCTGAGCCGAGTCCCTGACCGAGCGAAAGGTCACCTGATGCCCTCTGTGTCTGCCCCCGCGATCGCGTCCATCCCCGCCGTTCTCGTGGGGATCGTGGTCCTGCTTGTGCTCGTTTCCGTCGACCTGGTCGTGGCGCTCGCCGCCGCTGTCGGGTTGGCTGCCCTCACCCTGGTGTTGGTGCAGCGAACGGCCACCAACCGTGTGCTCTCGTCGCTCGCCGCCGAGCAACTCGACGACGGTGTGGCGCCGCGCCTCGAGAGCCTGGTCGAGTCGATCTGCGCCAGTCATGGCATCAACGAACCATCCTTGTACCTCGCGAAGACGTCGGCCGTGGATGCTGCGGTCGTCGGTCGCTCCGACGACACCCGTCTCGTCGTCACCCAGGGTTTGCTCGATCGGCTCGATCGGCTCGAACTCGAAGCAGTCGTCGCTCGTCAGCTCTCGATGTTCGGCTCCGGTGTGTTCTCCGGGACCGTGCTCGCATCGGTCGGCAGCCTGCTCGGCCCGCTCGGTGGCCGCATCCGTGCACGATTGCTCGACGGTCGCCGGTTCGTGATCGCCGATTTCGATGCAGTGGGAGTGACCAGGTATCCACCTGCACTCGCCTCTGCGTTCTCCAAGGCGTTGGAAAGTGCTCGCGTGACGCATCGGGCGGCCTCTGATCACCTGTGGATGATCGGAAGCGGAACCGATCCCGTTCAGCCCGATCTCGCTGAACGGGTCGATGCGCTGCGGGAACTGTGACGGTGGCCCGGCATCGGCAACGTTTCGTCCTGGTGTCGATGGCCCTCGCCCTCGCCGTGGCGTCGTGTGGAGCCGAGGACGACGGTGCTGTCGACGAGCAAGTCCAAGGTGACGATGCCCCGGGGCTCGAGCAATCCGCCGGGGAGGACCGACGTGCGAACGCTGATGAGCCGACGGAGTCGGCAGAACCACCACCTCGCATCGATCCTGGTCCCAAGGCCACCCTCACCGGGCTTCCGGCTGATGCATCGCTTGCATCCACCCCTGCAGTCGTCGTGAAGATTTCCAACAACGATGATCGGAGTGTCGCAGCGCTGATCGGCATCGACTCCGCCGACATCGTGATCGAGGAGCGGATCGAAGACCGAGCGACACGCTTCGCTGCGATTTTTCACTCCGACCTTCCTCCACTGGTCGGCCCGGTGCGCTCGGCTCGAACCACCGATGTCGATCTCATGCGCAATCTCGGCTCGCCGATCCTCGTCTTCTCCGGCGCCAACATTTCGGTTCTCAGCGAGATCCGCGACCTTTCACGCGACGGTGGCGTCGTGCCTGTCGTCAACGACGACTCCGAGACCTACCACTACCGCGACGGCGACTACTCGGCGCCCGACAATCTCTTCACCGATGCGGTCCTCGTCGGTGCGGATTTCGCCGAGGCTGCCGGTGCTGCCATGCCGATACTGGCTTTTCGCACCAACGAATCCGACACCCGTTCAGCGAGCATCGATGGCACCGGGGTGACCATCGAGGGTCGTGACGTCGTGAGCTTCGTCCATCACGGCGTCCTCGGGTACGTCCGCGTGCAGGACGGTGCTGTCCACGTCACTCGCGATGGAGTACCGCTCACCGCCACCAACGTCGTGGTGATGCAGGTCGACTACGTCACCAACTCCGACGATGCCCAGTCGGTCGATGCGGTCACCACCGGAACCGGTGTTGTCAACGTGTTGATCGACGGCCGACGGTGGGAGGGGACCTGGAAGCGCGAGTCGGCAGAGGAGCCGTATTCGTTCTTCGATCGCAACGGGGTGGAGGTTGTGCTCGAACCAGGAACGACCTGGTTGACCCTTGTGCCGAAGGGGACCTATCGCTTCGAGGTGGAGGCCGAGATCGTCGGTCTCGTGGCCGGGGGCGCCGGATAGAGTTTCGGGTATGACCGAGACGAATCGTGCAATTGGTAGCCCCCTCGTCAAGCGGGGCCTCGCCGAGATGCTCAAGGGTGGCGTCATCATGGATGTCGTCAACCCTGAACAGGCCCGCGTCGCTGAAGATGCCGGTGCCGTGGCCGTGATGGCGCTGGAACGCGTGCCCTCCGACATCCGCAAGGACGGTGGCGTGTCCCGCATGTCCGACCCCGAGATGATCAGTGGCATCCAGGCAACGGTGTCGATCCCGGTGATGGCCAAGGCTCGCATCGGTCACTTCGCCGAGGCGCAGATCCTGCAGGCACTCGATGTCGATTACATCGACGAGTCCGAGGTGCTCACCCCGGCCGACGAAACCCACCACATTGACAAGTGGGCGTTCGACGTTCCGTTCGTGTGTGGGGCAACGAACCTCGGCGAAGCGCTCCGTCGCATCAGCGAGGGTGCATGCATGATCCGCTCGAAGGGTGAGGCCGGGACCGGCAACGTCGTCGAAGCGGTCCGTCACATTCGTTCGATCGTCGGAGACATCAAGAAGATCGGTCAGGCTGACGAAGCGGAGTTGTTCGAGTGGGCCAAGCAACTCCGGGCCCCGTTGCCGCTCGTGCAGGAGATTGCCAAGACTGGCGAACTGCCCGTCCCGCTGTTTTGTGCCGGGGGCCTGTCGACGCCTGCCGACGCATCGCTTGTCATGCAACTCGGTGCGCAGGCGGTGTTCGTCGGTTCGGGCATCTTCAAATCCGATGAGCCAGCGAAGATGGCGGCGGCCATCGTCGAGGCTGCAACGCACTATCAGGACCCGGACATTCTCGTGAAAGTCTCGACCGGTCTCGGCGATGCCATGAGAGGCCTCGAGATCGCCACGCTCGAGACGAAGCTCGCCGAGCGGGGTTGGTGAGTCGCACCGTCGGCGTCCTCGCCCTGCAGGGGGCGTTCGCGGCGCACAGTGCGGTTCTGCGGTCGCTCGGGATCGACGCGGTCGAGGTGCGGACTGCCGAGCAGCTGGCCTGTGTCGACGCGCTCGTCCTTCCCGGCGGCGAATCGACCACCATGTCGATGCTGCTGGAGCGGTTCGGATTGCTCGAACCCCTCCGCAGTCGGATTCACGACGATCGACTCCCCGTCCTCGGTACCTGCGCGGGATTGATTCTTCTCGCCGACGAGATTCTCGACGGCCGTGCCGATCAGCACTGCCTCAAGGCACTGCCGCTTGCTGCGCGTCGCAACGGATACGGGCGCCAGCTCGCCAGCTTCGAGACCGACCTCGACATCGTCGGCCTCGACGCGCCGTTCCACGGCATCTTCATCCGGGCTCCGATCGTGGAACGCATCGGCGATGCGGTGGAGGTTCTCGCCGAGGTCGATGGTCAACCCGTACTGTGCCGTCACGAGGGCGTTACGGTGGCGTCATTCCACCCAGAGTTGGCGGGTGATGCCCGGCTGCACAGGCAGTGGTTGAGCGACGCCGGTCTGATCACGGACTAGCGCCGGATTGAGTCGAGGAGGACGTCCCACATGAGTGGTCATTCCAAGTGGGCAACCATCAAGCACAAGAAGGGCGCTGCCGACGTCAAGCGGGGGAAGCTCTTCGCAAAACTGATCAAACAGGTCGAGGTGGCAGCGCGGACCGGTGGTGGCGACCCCGATTCCAACCCCACCTTGCGAACGATGTTCCAGAAGGCGCGCGACAACTCGGTACCGCTCGACACGATCGAGCGGGCGGTCAAGCGGGGCACCGGCGAACTGGAGGGGGTCAACTACGAGACGATCACCTATGAGGGGTATGCGCCCGGTGGCATCGCACTCCTCATCGAATGTCTCACCGACAACCGCAACCGCACATCGGGTGACGTTCGTTCCACGCTGTCGAAAAACGGTGGGTCGCTCGCCGAACCCGGTGCTGTGTCGTGGCAGTTCGAACGCAAGGGCGTTGTGCTCGTGCCGACCTCGGTCGACGAGGACGAGGTGATGCTCGCTGCTCTCGACGCCGGCGCCGAAGACATCATCGACGAAGGCGAGATGTGGCGAGTCACCACCCCGCCATCGGAGCTTCCCGTGGTCAGGGAGGCGCTCGAGGCAGCGGGTATTGCCGTGGAATCCGCCGATCTGGCGATGCTGCCGACATCGACAGTCGAGGTGACCGATGTCGGGGCGGTCAAGCAACTACTGAAGTTGATGGACCTGCTCGATGACCTCGACGACGTCCAAGATGTCCACGGCAACATGGATGTTGCCGACGAACTGATGGACGAAGCCTCAGCCTGATCCTGTCTCACCGGGGGGTCGACCGGTGATCGGATCCGGTGTCAGACCCCGTCGGCCACGCCGAGGAGGCGCTGACGTTTGACTCCCCGCATACCGCGCCATGTCGAGACGATGCCGATGCTCCAGGCGATCGCACCGATCATGACGGTTGTGGTCGTCGTCCCGTAGAGCGCTCCCGACGCCTGGGCATACGAGATTGCGATCAACGGCAGGGTGATGAGTCCCGATGCCTGCTGGGCAGCGGCTGTCGACTTCACCTTGCCGGAGAGACGGAGCACGAGTGACAGTCCGATCAGCAAAAAGCCGGGGAGGACCCACAACATCAGTAGCCACCATTGCTGGGTCGGGAAGAACCAACCACCGACCTCCGGGCCAACGATCACGTTCACGATCAACGAGTAGGCCGTGAAGCCGACCATCGTCGTGAAGTAGCCGGGGACGAGCGATGCCATCAGTTTTCCGAGGTAGATCTCACTCGTGCTGGCGGGGGAGTGGGCGAGGAATTCGCCGGTGCCCCGCTCTCGTTCACCGACCAGGGATGCGGCGCCGACCGCTGTCGAGATCGTGAGGGGAACGACAACGGCCATCGGCGCAAAGAGGAACACCGCAAGGGCATAGGAGGTTCGCCCCTGCGGGGTATCTCCCTGGATCTGCTCCTGTGCTTGGGGTGGAAGAACCTCGAGGGTCTCGGCCACGTTCTGGACTGCTGGATTGTCACCAAGACTGGCGATCGACAGCAGCAGCACCAGCGGCACCACCACGAAGAAGATGCTGCCGAGAATGCCCATCGGCATCCAGAAGTCCTTGGCCAGGACCAACTGCTTGACGTCGGTGCGGGCCACGGTGAACGTTCGGTGCCAGTTCATCGGGCCACCTTCTCCCGGTCGGACCCGGTGTGAGCTGCCGCCGCTTCACCCTCCGAGAGGTCGCGGGTCGATCGGCGGACTGCGAAGTAGAGCTCCTCGAGCGAGGGCTCGTGAGGGATGATCTTGCGGATGCGGCAGCCGGTTGTGATCAGGGCTGCCACGACATCCGGGGTGACCGCCGGGTGGTCGAGCACCACCCTGGCCTCCGGGTCCCGGCCGCCTTCGCTCAAGGGTTCGATCCGCCGAACGCCGGGGAGCTCCGCCAGGTCCTCGAATGGCGCAACGGAGGCGGGATCGTGTTCGACGGCGATGAGCACCGAGTCTTCCGGCCAGTACTGTCGGACCAGGTCGGCTGGCGCACCTGCGACGAGGTCGGTGCCCGCATCGAGCACCACAATGTGGTCGGCAAGACCTTCTGCCTCGACGAGGTGATGGGTGCACATCACGACCGTGTGGCCGTCGGCGGTCATTTCTCGGATCAATCCGAGCACGGCTTGGGCCGACTCGGGATCGAGGCCCGAGGTCGGCTCGTCGAACAGCAACAGGCGCGGCTCGTGCAGCACCGAGCGGGCCAGCGCAAGTCGTGTCTTCATGCCGGTGGAGTAGCCGCCGACCTGCTCGTCGAGGGCGTGCTCGATGCCGAACCGTTCGGCCGAGGCCATTACCCGAGCAGTGATGTTCGCCTTGTCGACGCCGTGGAGTTCGGCGGCATACACGAGGTTGTCCCAACCGCTGAGCCGGTCGTAGAGCGCCGGTTTGGCCGACACCACACCGCATTCGCGGCGTACGGCTTCACCGTCGATGTCGGGGTCGAACCCCAGGGCGCGAATCGAACCGTGATCAGGGCTCATCGCTCCGGTGATGCATCGGATCGCCGTCGTCTTGCCGGCGCCGTTCGGGCCGAGGAGGACCGTGATGTTGCCCTGTGGTGCAACCACGGTGAGATCGCAGAGCGCTGGTTTGTCGTTGAACGACTTGAAAACGCCGTGCAGGGCAACGGCCGGAGTGTGTTGCGACATGGTCACGCTTGTTCATCGGCTGCCACCACCGATTCTTGATGGTCGGATAGAGTCGTACATGTGTTCGTTCTTGGGATCGACCCGGGTCTCTCGCGGTGCGGCTACGGCTGCATCGAACATGGGCGTTCGCCTCGTGCTGTTGCCGCAGGTGTGATCCGAACGGATCCAGGCGTCGATCTGCCCCAGCGCCTCGCCGAACTCCAATGCGAGGTTCGCTCGCTGATCGCCGACCTCCGGCCTCAGGTGGTGGCGATCGAGCGTGTCCTGTTCCAGCAGAACGTCAGTACTGCGATGGGGGTCGGGATGGCGTGCGGGATCGTCATGGCCGAAGCGGTTGTGGCCGAGTGCGATGTTGCCGAGTACTCGCCCAACGAGATCAAGCAAGCCGTTGCCGGGTACGGCGCGGCCGGCAAGCACGAGGTCGGTCAGATGGTCCAGACCCTTCTCGGGTTGCCCAAACGTCTGTCGCCGGCCGATGCCGCCGATGCTGCCGCTGTTGCACTCTGTCATCTGGCTCACGTTCCCGGTCGTTCTGCACGGGCCCGAGTGTCGGGAGTGTCCGCATGATCGGTTCGCTCCGGGGGCGACTGCTCGACCGCGGCCCCGACGGGGAACTGCTGATCGAAGTGGCCGGGGTCGGCTACCGGGTGTCGGTCACTCCATCGACGGCAATGTCGATCGGAGAGGTCGACGCCGACGTCTTCGTCCATATCGTGCACGCCGTTCGTGAAGACAGCGAGACGCTGTACGGCTTCGCCACCATCCACGAACGCCGCGTCTTCGAATCGCTCATCTCTGCGCACGGGGTCGGTCCTGCGCTCGGCCTCGCCATCTTGTCGGTGCACGGTCCCGATGCACTGAGACGAGCGGTCGCCGAGGACGACATCGCCTCGCTGTGCCTCGTGCCCGGTGTCGGGAAGAAGACTGCGGCTCGTCTCGTGATGGAGTTGAAGTCGAAACTCGATCTCCCCGATATCGACAGCGTCGTGCGTGCGACCGACGGTGGGCCGGCGGTGTCGGGGACGGGCGCGCGCGCTGATGTCCGCACTGCCCTCGAAGGCCTGGGCTATGCCGCCGACGAGATTCACGCTGTCCTGGTCGACCTGCCGGCCGATGGTGAGACCAGTGATCTCCTCAAAGACGCATTGCGCCGGCTGGCGTCCGGCGTCTGAGCTCGATGGTCTGCTAGGGATTCATCGTGGCCCGCGAAGAGCTGCTCTCTCCTTCCGAAGAACCCGACGACGTGGCCGTGCTGCTCGACGAGCCGGGCCTTCGGCCCCGCACGCTCACCGAATTCGTCGGGCAGCAGGAACTGAAAGGTCACCTCGGCGTCATGCTCGGAGCCGCTGCTCGCCGGCGCGAGGCAGCCGACCATCTGCTCTTCGCCGGTCCCCCTGGCCTGGGAAAGACGACACTGGCCAACATCATCGCCGCCGAAATGGGAACCAACCTGCAGATCACCTCCGGACCGGCGCTCGAGCGGGCTGGCGATCTGGCCTCGATCCTGTCCAAACTCGAGGACGGCGACGTGCTGTTCATCGACGAGATCCACCGCCTCCCTCGTCCCGTGGAGGAGGTGCTGTATCCCGCAATGGAAGATTTCCGAATCGATGTCGTGCTCGGGAAGGGTCCGGCAGCGCGGTCGATTCCGCTCGATCTGGCGAGGTTCACGCTCGTGGGTGCCACGACTCGGACCGGCTTGATCACCGGGCCGCTCCGTGACCGGTTCGGGCTGGTCGCCCGCCTCGACTACTACGAGGTCGATGATCTCCAGTCGATCGCGATGCGGGCCGCCGGGATCCTCCGGGTCGATATCGACGAGGGTGGCGCTTTCGAGATCGCCCGACGTTCGAGAGGTACACCTCGGATCGCAAATCGACTCCTCCGGCAGGTCCGTGACTATGCCGATGTCGAGCGGGACGGCCACGTCGATGCTCGGGTCGCGTCGGACGGTCTCGCCTTCTTCGGTGTCGATGAGCTCGGTCTCGACAAGGCGAGCCGAGCGGTCGTCGAGAGTGTCTGCAAACGGTTCGGCGGCGGCCCCGTCGGCCTCTCGACGCTCGCAATCTCGATCAGTGAACCGACCGAGACGGTGGAGGATGTCTACGAGCCCTATCTGATCCAGCAGGGCCTGCTGATGCGAACGCCGAGGGGCCGTGTCGCCACTCCGGCTGCGTACGCCCATCTGGGCATGACGCCTCCGACGACGGTTGCCGAACCAGCCGACTCCGACCCACCGCCCGGTCTCTTCGACAGCAGGCCGTAACCGCTCGCACACGCCTCTTCGGCGAGAACTGCGGATGCGTCCACCGTGCAACCGGCCGTGTTTCGCAGGCGGTCCCGTACCCTCTGCTTCGTGACCGACCGGCCGGAGAAGCTCGCCGACATCGAGTACCACCTGCCCTCCGAGCGGATTGCTCAGGAGCCGATCGAGCCCCGAGATGCCGCTCGTCGCCTCGTGGAGCGTGGCGACTCGGTCGAGCATCACACCATCGCGGACCTGCCCTCCCTGCTCCGTGCGGGGGACTTGGTCGTGGTCAACGACACGAAGGTGCTGCCGGCCCGTATTCCCGTCCGCCGCCGGACCGGTGGTGCCGCAGAGATTCTGCTTCTCGAAGAGCGATCCGATGGTTCGTGGGAGGCGCTTGCCCGTCCGAGCAAAAAGCTTGCTCCCGGGCATGTGGTCTCCGTCGGGGGCCTCGACATCGCGATGGGCGAGGATCTCGGCGACGGGCGCCGCATCGTTTGGCTCGATCCGGGGGACGCTGATCTTCACACCCGGCTCGCCGAGGTCGGGCTGCCACCGCTCCCGCCCTACATCGAGAAGCAGATCGAGGATCCCGGTCGGTACCAGACGATCTTTGCCGACCGCCCCCTTTCGGCAGCGGCACCGACGGCCGGACTCCACTTCACCTCGCAGGTGATCGAAGGCTTTGTCGTCAACGAGATCGCAGTGGCGACTGTGGAGTTGGCTGTCGGTCTCGACACGTTCCGACCGGTGATGGTCGAACGCCTCGATGATCATGTGATGCACACCGAGTGGTACCGGGTCCCCGACGAGACGGTGGCGGCGATCGAACATGCCGAGCGGGTCGTCGCCATCGGGACCACGGTGGTTCGGGCGCTCGAGTCTTGGAAGCTCACCGGTCGGCAGAGTGGCCGCAGCGATCTCTTCATTCGTCGGCCGTACGACTGGAAGATCGTCGATGTGCTGCTCACCAACTTTCACCTGCCACAGTCGACGCTGCTGTGCCTGGTCGACGCCTTTGTCGGCCCGAGATGGCGCGACCTCTACGAGACTGCAGTTGCCGAGGACTACCGTTTTTTGAGCTTCGGTGATGCCATGCTCTTGCGACGCTCGACCTGAACGCTCGTGTCGTGTGGTCGGGGCC
>Ga0181564_10000930_pt1 | contig 26110 bp, 21 predicted proteins | sample 011ome_24_FD_134512 | JGI IMG/M metagenome (GOLD analysis project Ga0181564, IMG submission 134512) | Coastal salt marsh microbial communities from the Groves Creek Marsh, Skidaway Island, Georgia - 011513CT metaG (megahit assembly) | ecosystem: Environmental > Aquatic > Marine > Intertidal... | reverse complement strand
GTAGAGTAATTAATTCGAAAGGTACCTGCTTGCTGAAGTTCTTTTTGAACGTCAGTTAACAAACCAAATTCCGAATTCTGGTCTACCCTTAAAGAAACTATAAGTCTTGGTTCTTCAATTAATTTATCGTACATAAGATTACGAATAGCGCCTAAATCTTCTACAATAGCATCGTCAATTTGAACTTTGTCTTCACCTATTTGATTCCCAGGAAGACGCTCTGGGCCCATGTAGATGTACGATACTAATCTCTTTTGCTCAATTTTCTCAATGTTACTTGCCTGAGTGAGATCTAATTTAACCTTTAGAGTAACCTCTCTCAAAACCGTGGTAACCATGAAGAAAAAGAGTAACATAAATACCACATCCGGCATTGCCGAAGTAGGTACTTCTTGCTTACTACCTGCCTGCTTTTTCTTGAAATTTGCCATGATTAACTATCCGGTTCAGCAATTGATATTTTCTTAGGATACATGTCCCTAATTTGATCTTGTTGAGGACTATCGTCCGCAAGCGCATCGTAGGGCACCCCATAATTAGATCTAGAGGCAGCATCACGTAAGTCTTTATAGGCACCCATCACTTCATCCAACATATCTATGTAGATTGAATAAGGGGTTTCTCTTTGAGTTTTTAAAGACACAATGGCAGCGTCTGGAGAGATCGCTAACTCTTCATCATTCTCAGGATTCGAGATGAACTCAATAAGCTTATCTCTAACTTCTGTAATTGGTACTGGCTCTTCGTCCATGAGTACAAGTCCCTGAGAGTTAACCAATATTTTCATCAAGTTACGTTCACGAATGGGTGGTGGTTCTTGTTCAGGGTCCAATGGGGGTGGTAGAACCATCCCAATACCCGTATCCACATTTATCGTTGTCGTAACCAAGAAGAAAATAAGCAAGAGGAATGCGATATCGGCCATTGAAGAACCGTTAATCTCAGCACCCTCGCGTTTTTTCTTTTTTAACATCATGGTTAAGACTCCCTAGAATTTAAACGTTCCGCGTAGTCCAGTGAATACTATAGAGACGATCATGATAGCCATCATCCCCATAGTAGTTAACACTCCAGCTTTGGTTACATCGTTCGTTGCTAAATAGGATATTGCAAAAATGATTACGGGAGTTGATATCAATGCTATACGCTTGAAATCTTGTTTCCCTTGGGCTATTCCTCGCACCCCTGAAAAGATCATGGATAAGATACCCAATCCCATTAGAACAAAGGCTCCGATAACAGCAATTTGTACAATCAATGCACTAGTCATAATGACCTCCTTCCTCTTCGAGTTATGGGTTAGTCTTCTGATTCAGTTGATTCAGCAACAGCAATCAGTGGCTTTCCGTCCTGAAGTAGAATGATTGAGTCAATTAACGTGATGGAACTTTCTTCCATCTCTGCTATTAGGCGGTCAATCTTTGACACACAATAGTTGTATCCAATCTGAAGTATAATACCTGCAATCAAACCACCTGCTGTTGTTAAAAGTGCTGTTTTGATACCACCAGCAACAATACTAGGTGAAATGTCCGAAGCTGCTTCGATATCATCAAATGCCTCGATCATACCTACTACCGTTCCTAAGAAACCAAATAGTGGGGCAATAGCAATAAATAGAGATAACCAAACAAGCCCTCTTTCAAGGAAGCTCATCTCGATGGAACCGTATGCTGCTATAGCTTTTTCGGCTGCATCTATACCTTCGTGAGAACGCATTAGCCCTGCTTGGAATACAGAAGCTACTGGACCTCGGGTTTGAGAGCAAAGCTCTTCAGCGGCTTCGATACCGCCTTCTTGTAAAGCTTCTTGAACACTTACAATGAATTTGCGCGTGTTAATGTCAGCTAAGTTAAGAGTAATGATACGCTCGAGGAATATGGCTAGACCCGCGATAAGGGTGATGAGTACTGGCCACATCCATCCACCATCGTTACCTTCGTTAAATTTTTCAACGATGAGATTGAAGAAGCCCTCTTCTACTGGGGCTTGAAGTAAAAAGAGAGCAATCGACGATGTCATGTTCACTCCGATATAGTTTATTGTTTAACAGTAAATTGAAGACAAAAATAATAACTCAAAAATGATTAAATGTCAAAGCAGTTACTTTTTAAAAACACAATCATCTTAAGTCTTTAACTTTTTTCAAAATTAACCCCTTTTTAATTAAGGATTGTAATCAATTTGTTAAAAAAGAGCATTGAAGCTTAGTTGCACTGTGTGTATTACTGGCGCATTTTCTCCAGTCCTACCATGATATTCAACTTGTAATTCCAACCAATCTTTCCACCTATATTGGGTATTTAGATCCCATCGCGCACTTCTACCCAAACCCATGCCTTCTGTCAATCTATATCCTATGTATGAGTTAAGTGTATTTGCTGAATTAAATTCTTGAATGGCAACTTGTAATCTGGCTTGTACGCCTCCTGGCACATATATGATTTGCTCCATCCTATATTGCCATTGCCGGATTGTAAAAGATGGAAAAATAATGGCAGGATCAACAACTGAAACAAATTCTTGAGCGAATGATTGATTATCGTCGAAACGACTATGCTTTAGAACGGCTTTGATATTCCATGATCGATTAATTCTCGCGCTAATGGATGATTCTATACTGTGTTTGGTTAAGGAGTAATTACGGAGACTTAATTGATCTGAATATTCAAATAAACGACTTCGGGACCCCATGAACCCGCTAAGTAGCGCTTTATTGAATCGATAGCCACCCTCAACTTTGAGAACCTGCTGTGCCGACTGAACTACTTCAACATTTCGCTGGTGAACCGATGAAGAATTATCCCACTCAACATAAACCTGAATACCTGTTGGGTTGGGAGTGAATTCTAAGCGTCCTAAGGCCCCAAGGGTTCCCTCAACCGTCCATGGTTGCTGCATAATGGTTGATGGTTGCAAGAAGAGCACCTTAGTCAGTTTATCTTGACTATTATCTTCCGAAACTCGAAGATCTACGTTTAGCTGAAGTGCCTGCCAAAGTGGTCTATTGGATAAACGTGTTTCAAAAGGCATCCAGCTGTACCGCAACCTGGTGTTAACTTGAATGAGTGATTGATAGTCATCCCCTGGGAGTAATCGTTTTATATACTCGCCCTCATTTGAGCTTAATTCGGGATAAAATTCTGTAATCTGTTGTAATCGATCTTGATTATCATCGATCCAAACATACTGACCCAATTCTGGGCCTACGTACACATATATTTCTTGAATATTACTGCGCCGTCGAGTGGATGCATCGTAATCCCAAAATACTTTTCCATTTTGGTTTATTTGACCCCATTCTAGCTGAGATACAATAACCATCCCGATATTTTTTTGGGACAGATACCCTTCTTGCCCGCCATCTTGATCAAAGGGTTCAGCATCTGGTCCTTTTGAGCTATTTCTGGTTCGAAAATGTATTTCTTGCTTTCCCAAAATATGCTCATTTGCGCGCCAATTTACCTGGTAGCGTTGTTCAATTGCAGAACTATTGGGAACCCACATTCCGTCATAACTATAATCTTCTTCTCTAAGCATCCATGAAGCCTTCCAATCCCATTTAGTATGCAGGCCCGTAATACTTGGACCTACACTCCAAAATCGTTGACTGGGTGAAATCAATGAGTCAGAACCCACCCTTCTCCGCCGCTGATCCTCCTGCTCAAAATCTACACCTATAATAATGCTGGGAGGGCTCATATCCGACATCTTTTTCAGAGGAAGCCCCACCGTACCCTTTTGCCTGAACCAATATCCCATCCCACCCGCTGAACTCAATCTTCTTACAAAATCTTGTTGATAAACCAAGGAAATCCTTTCAGAAGCACCCATTCGAAGGGTACTAGTTTGCCTGATCCGTTCTTCTGAACCGGCTCTAAAATGGATAAGACCAAGCTGGATTTCTTTTTCACTTTGTTGCCACTCCCATTCCCCTCCAAAAACTTGCTCCTCAACTATTGATGCCTCCACATCAAACAGCCGCTGATATTCAACCTCCCTAATTCGCTCAGTCCCTTGGTATCGAGCATCCACTTTCCGCATATAACCACGAATTCGTGAATGTTCTGCACCGAACATGTTGCTACCCCATTCCACTTCGCCCTGATATGCCAAGCCTATATTATCTTCATTGTCTTTGGCTGAGTATCGGTTTACATCAAATGAGCTTAACGACCAATTTCCGGACAATCGAACATTTTCTTGAAGAGCATAACTTCCCTCAAAAGATACAACTTGATGTGCAATAGGGGTCGGTAATTCGATTTCTGAGGTAAAATCACCGCTATTTTCACCGACCCATTCATAGATTGGCACATTCAATCCAGTTTCCAGACGCTTATATTCGCCTTCATTAGCCCCTACTCGGGTAAATTGCACCTGAACTAATTCGCTTTGGGGTATTCCAGGGTCATTTACCTTTTTGTAGATAGTAAACATCTGATCATTCCAAAGTGTATCTACTCGTATATACGCCCTAGATCGATCTAGATTCCCTTGCCATGGGCGGCCTGAATCGATGCCAATTGTAGTCTGATCACCCGCCGTTTTCAATTGTTGAATGTCTGATTCCGTCAATAAATCCTGTGCTAAAATACCATTATTATCAGCTTCTCTACTCACCATGGAATTAAAGGTGAAACGTTTGTCCGGGGAGGTATATGCTACCTCAGAGGCCAAAAGACTTCGACTAAATCCATTCTCAACATATTCATACTCGACAAAAATTCTACTCTCATTTCGAATTAACTGTTGTGAACTAAAATTTATTTCACCCAACGAGTAATCAATGATATAATCCTGATCAATACCCCTTTTCAACAGCACTCCATTCAGATATACTTTTTCGGTTCCAGCCAATATAATAGTGAATGGATTGTTCATTGCACCTTGTAATCTGTACGGACCCTGCACCCCTTCTACTGGGCTAATTTGCTCATTGGTGTACACTCCTCTAGTTTGGGATGCTAATGATGCAATCCTGCTTTCCGCACCTTTTTTTGAGATGAGTGATTGTTCAGCATAGACACCTTGTATCCTACGATTTAAGCGGTGCGTGGGTGCCCCAATCATACTTACATCCACATCACCCATTTTGAGAGCATGATTAGGGTGGGTGATTTGTATGATTAACTGGTCAAATTCCCTAATGCTTTGAGTAGTTCCGTCAGGTTGAAATGGGATATTTCGGTCGGTTAAAATAGCCGAGAGTTGTGTTTCATCACCTATGGTTCCTGTTAATTGGATATCTAATCCACTTTCAAGACTAATCTGCTGATTTGAACCTGTAACAATGCCTCGTGTAATCCGTCCCGATTGTTCTAATTGGAAAGGTTCCGTTTCCTGAGCTACCCTTAGATCAAGTTGTTGCTGAATCTTTTCCCTAATCATTTGCTGATTTAGGACTGGCTCTACCAGACTACGTTGGTAAACAAAGATCAAATCGATTGGAAACGCAACGGTTGTTTTTGCTTTGTTAGTCATCCACCAATCACCACTACTAGGATCCCATTTCCAGTATGAATTGGGCAGTATGGACCATCCATTTTCAATATCTATATCGGAACTCGGCTTTATAGAACTATCATTAGCTAAACGATAAAACACCGATAACCGACTGTGAATAACACCTATTTTAATGTTTAGGCGATCATCCGCATTAAAATTTACTACTAAAAGAGTATCTGAATTGAATGCATATTGGCTTACAGTGTGACTTTTTTGTGAGCTAAATGGTTGAATAGTTTCATCCATAGATCCGAGACTAGAGGCATAAATAGAACCCGATACCATAGTGAGTATAAATACACCCAAAAAAAACCCCGTCAAGGCCGCGTTTCGTAAGGGCAAACGAGCGCAAGTAGATTTTGATAACGTGGGGATGGTATACATAAACACTACAAATGTAAAAACCTTTCAGGTAAATATAATTAGTAGCGATTTAATCCCTAATCAACCCCATTAAAACGTTGTAATCCTTGGTCTAAGAACCCAATAAACTTTTCTTCACTCACATATCCTAACTCTTGGGCAAGCACTTGCTCATTCGATGGATCGAGAATTACGTAGGTAGGCAAGGCTACATTACCCGTTAGCTTGAACTGAAGTTGCTGATTAGCTTGTGCATTTGTCCCCCCATCGGTGTACAATTTAAGTAGTTTCATTTGCCCAAAACGTTCTTGTACACTCGCCAAGGGAAAAACGTTACTCTCCATTGCCCGGCAGTTGGTACACGTGTAGCCTGTAAAATCTATAAAAACAGCCCTATTTTCAGCTTTTGCTTCTTCAATAGCTTGTTCATAGCTGCTCAACCATCCCTCATCAGCAGAGCTCCCAGAGGATGTTCCGCCCATTGATGCAAGGGTACTTACCACACTTACATCGGTTGCCTGTTTGGGTGGCAACCAAGCATCCCATATACCTAATGAGGAACCCAATAAGCCTGGAATTAAATACAAACTGAATAGAAGAAAAGGAAGACTTAACACAACTCTGCCTGCACCAATAGAGCTGGGTTTTTCTTCATTTTTTAGAGCAAAGAACCCTAATATATAGAAGGTTGCAATCATAAAAATAGCCATCCATAAAGCAATAGCAAAAGGTCGACTAATCCATGCCCAACCCATTACCAAATCGACGTTTGATAGAAATTTTACCGCTGCGGCCAATTCAATAAAGCCCAAAAGTACTTTGACCATGTTCATCCATGATCCACTTTTAGGTAGTGCATTCAGTAAATTGGGAAATAGTGCAAAGAGAACGAATGGACTAGCGAAAGCTGCTGAAAAACCAATCATCCCGATGATAGGGAAGAACCAATCACCACCGGTGGTAGCTGCAAATACCGCCCCAACAAATGGCGCCGTACATGAAAATGATACAGCACTTATGGTCATTGCCATGAATAAAATTCCGGCAATACCAGAATTTTCATTGCTCTTCTTGTTTAAGAAATTAGTGAGTTGATATGGTAACTGTAATTCATACATACCTAGTAAGCTTAACGCAAAGCCAATAAGTACTGCAGCTATAAAAAAGTTAACAAAAGGGTTAGAAGCAAAATTTTGTGCCCCAGAAACACCGACCAAGGCAGCCAGTAACATACCTATGAGAGTAAAAGTAGCTACAATTGCTAATCCAAAAATAACAGCACTGCCAACTCCACGCTTGGACTCTTCCTGTTTGGCAAAATATGAAACGGTCAAAGGAATCATGGGAAAGACACATGGAGTCAACAAGGCAGCAAAACCAGCTAAAATTGCAATCCAAAGAAAAGAGAATATTCCCTCACCATTAGCCGTGTTAGAGCCAGTATTAGCTTCACTTATTTGAGTCTCTGCTGAGCGTCTAGCCTCGGGTAGTGGGTTATCTGCCACACCCGCCACAAAAACCGTGGTTATGATTGATTTCGAGGTTGGAGGAAGGCAGACTCTGTCATCACATACCTGATAGAAAGCTTCAATGTCTAGGATTTGAGTACCTAGTTTAGATGTATACACACTTACCGGTAGGGTAAATTGAGCAAAAGAACTATGCCAGCCTAAATCTGTTTCAAAATTGGGATCAAATTCAATATCCGCCTCAGACTCTCGAACCTTCTCTGTTAAGAAAAAATTTGGCGATTTAGCACTAAACTGCGTGGGAAAAGGCCCGGCTTCCGGATCATTTAAGACCGAATACAAATGCCAGTCTCCCTCAATACTTGCATTTAACTCAATCTCAAAACTCTCACCTGCCATGACCGTGTCTGGCACGCTGACTACACTGAATTGAACAGGGTCTGGTATTTGAGCAAATAAACTACTAGAGAATACCATCCCCATGAGCAGAGTCCATAAGCCAAACTGTTTTACCATTGTAGTAGACTTTTTTTTCATCGTGTGTGGTTGAACATGAAGTTTAGTAGCCTTTTCGCTTGAGTGTGCAAATATTCTTCTAAGGTACGGTATAATGATGTGAAGAGCACATAACGCTACCACTATAAAAAAAAATACCACATTACGATGAATGTGGTATTTTATTAATTATACAAATAAAACTGTAGTGAACGTTCCAACTAGTCGGCTTTTACTACCCAAAATTTGAGTTGTGGCTTTAACTCACCCAATAGGTGTATGGTCGCCGTATATTCGCCTAGTGTCTTAACATCTGCATCTATTGTAATAGAGCGGCGATCGATTTCAATTCCTTTTTCCATCAATGCGTCAGCTATTTGCACATTGGTTACCGTTCCGTGAATTTTATCGTCTTCACCTGTGGTAACCGCAATGGTTAAATTACTGGACTCAAGCTTTTGAGCCAATTCTTTGGCTTCTTGAACACTGATTTCAGCTTTTTTAGCTGCTCTTTTCTGCATTAGTTCTACTTCAGCAATAGAACCTTTAGTTGCTAGTACAGCCTTACCACTAGGAATGAGGAAGTTGCGTCCATAGCCATCTTTTACGGTGACTAACTCGCCTGATTGACCTAGTTTTTCTACATCTTGAGTTAAAATAACTTTCATATCACTTAAATTTTTTATCGAAGGTTTTCAGCAACGTAGGGCATAAGACCTAAAAAACGTGCTCTTTTAATTGCGGTGGTAAGTTGTCTCTGATGTTTCGCGCTGGTACCAGTTACTCTTCTTGGTAATATCTTACCCTGATCGTTAGTAAATCGCTGGAGCGTTTCCACATCTTTGTAATCGATGTATTCTAGGCCTGCTTCGGTGAATTTACACTGCTTAACTTTTCTAACACTTTTCTTCGGATGCGATGGATTCTTAATCATGATGGTCTAATTTAAAAATGGTTACTATTTATCTTCTTCTGAATCGTCTTCTTCAATCACAGGGAAGACTTCGGGTACAGCATTTTTCTTAACCAACTCTTTATGACGCTTCATTTTTGCATCATATTTCAACGTTAGGTATCGCATGATTTCATCGTCTATCCGTATAGCTCGCTCAATAGATTCGATAGCGGTTGCTGGTCCTTCGAAATATAGGTTTACGTAGAAACCAGTTTGTTTCTTATCCATTTCATAGGCGAACTTGCGAAGGCCCCATTCCTCGACTTCCTCTACTGTTCCACCTTTGGAAGTGATTAAGTCGTTAATCCGCTGAATTACAGCTGGATATTGTTCGTCCTCTAATACAGGACTGATGATATAAGTTAATTCGTAGTATGAATTCATAAGTTTACTTTGGATGTTTTCAGTTTGGAAAACAGTCATCTAAAATGATTAAGCAATCATTTCGATAACAGATTTATTAAGATAGCGTTTTTTCTGCTAATTATCACCAAAATCAAGCTATTTTATTCTGACCCTAAACCAATCTGATTAATACTGTTGGCTAAGGTAATATCCAGCTCAGTGACTTGATTATCGGCATCATGGGTATTTAATTGTAATTCTACCCTATTGTATACATTTTTTATCACTGGATGATGATTATTTTGCTCCGCTAGAAAAGCTACTCTTATTATAAAAGACATAGCTTCTTGGAAGTTGTCAAAAATCCATACTCGCTGTAATTCTTGTGTTTTTATGATCCATTTTTCTGAATCTTGTAATTGATCGATAATTTCTTTCTTAGTCAGTGCTTTTAACATTTTTTAAGTATTTACTATTTACTCCGATAATATTTTACAGGTGGATTGATAACCCGAAGATAATTTAAATTACATATATTTTTAAGATATTAGGGTTCGAGCCATTTTTTTGAGGGAAATGGACTTTCATTTTCCTCATAGAAAATTGTTCAGTTATCTTATTTTTCGAAGTGTTTTACAATTTACATGTTAAACCCCAAACATAACACGTACTACTTATATGAAGTTATTTACGCCTTTATTCAAGAGAGCATCATTTTTTATCTTCCTTCTGACAATTAGCCCTTGGTCAACTATTTTAGCTGCTGAAGGTTACGGTATTAGTGGGGGTGGTCTAGGATTACTGTGGACCCTACCCTTTGCTGGTATTTTATTATCTATAGCAATTTTTCCTTTGGTGAATGAACACTGGTGGCATGAAAACTTTGGCAAGGTGTCCGCTTTTTGGGCACTATTACTGCTAGTGCCTATGACCATCTTCTTTGGTTTTTCAGCCACACTCTACGAGGTCTTACACGCCTATTTATTAGAATACATCCCATTTATTATTCTGTTGTTAGCCCTTTTCACTATTTCTGGCGGGGTTCGAATTAAGGGATCTTTTCAAGGTAGCCCTATCGTAAACATAGGCTTCCTAGTTATAGGAACATTGCTAGCTAGCTGGATGGGTACAACGGGAGCAGCTATGCTATTAATTAGACCATTATTACGAGCAAATGAATGGCGTTCTAGCAAAAAACATGTGGTCATTTTCTTCATTTTCTTAGTAGCTAACGTTGGGGGCGCATTAACTCCTCTTGGTGACCCACCATTGTTTCTTGGATTTCTACAGGGAGTTGGTTTTTTCTGGACCACTACCCATCTATTCTTTGAAATGCTGTTTGTGGTTATTCTGTTACTTATCGTATTCTATTTTGTAGATACTTATTTTTATAAGAAAGAAACAAATACTCCACCAGTAGAAGACAATAAAGAAGCTTTTGGTATTGAAGGCGGTATCAATTTAGTCCTTATTTTAGGTGTGGTTGGAGCCGTTTTATTTTCAGGAATTGCTTCCTTAGGAACAGTTGACATTTATCACGTTACTGTAGATTACGAGAATATAATCCGTGATTTGGTGTTGCTAGGATTGACTTTTCTAAGTTTAAAAGTCACTACCAAAGAAAGTAGAAATGCTAATGGATTTAATTGGTTTCCTATTCAAGAAGTGGGGAAACTTTTTGCAGGTATTTTCATTACAATTATTGCCCCCATATCTATGCTTAAGGCAGCCAACGTAGGAGAAGGCGCACTTACTTTTATCAATAACGCCGTCTTTGACGCCAATGGTGAACCTATCAATGCCATGTTTTTCTGGATCACAGGTATTTTATCTGCCTTTTTAGACAACGCACCTACCTATTTGGTATTCTTTAATGCTGCTGGAGGAGATGCTCAAATGCTTATGAATGAAATGAGTCAAACCCTGATGGCCATTTCTTCTGGTGCTGTATTCTTTGGGGCTCTGAGTTATATTGGTAACGCTCCTAACTTCATGGTAAAATCCATTGCTGAACAAAACGGTGTTAACATGCCAAGCTTTGGTGGTTACTTGGTTTGGGCTTCTATAATTTTACTCCCGATCTATTTACTTGTTACTTTTATCTTTTTCTAAATCTATAAAAATGGCGTTCCAGAGACCTTATCTGGACGCCTATTGTACAAATAAACACCTTAGTTTAAATCAACATAGTTTTAAGGCTAGCTTGGGCATGCGAGTGCCATTGCTAGCTTTTTTTTTACTGTACTTTTGTTCGTGCATTTCCGTTGTTTTTGCAGCTCTTCCAGTAACAATGAAAGCTGTTCAAGTTACTGATCCAGTCCATTTCACTAACGATGTTGAATTTAAATCATCGTCCCTCCATTTAATAGGAACACATAAGGACTCACTACTTGTCGATTCAACGGTTACCGGCTTAATCCCCGCACTGTCATACAGCACTGATGTTGGCCTAGCAGGTGGTTTAATTTGGAGTAAATTATCCTACGGTCAACAAGATCCATTTAGGCAAAATATCGCAGTGACCGCATTGGCATCTACTAAAGGATTAGCCGGCTTTAATTTTTTTCTAGATCAACCTTGCAGCTTTAACTGCGTGGATAGATTAATAGTGAATCTAGTGGGCAACCGTTTTCTGGAAGACCAATATTATGGGGTGTTTACCGATCAACGGATCGAGTTACAAAAAAATCCAAAACGCTTCGAATACCAGTCTTTCACAATAAAAGTAAATCTCGAATATAGGATAAGCACCAATAATCTAGCTCATAAGAACGAAACCTTGTTCAACAATTTAAATGGATTTTTGAGTACAGATTTTCAATACAAAACCCCTTGGAACAATGATGATACGCAGTTAATCATGCTAGAAAAGCCCACAGGGTACGCGGGCGCCTATGGATTTTGGTTAGGTTTAGGCGGGTTAATAGATACTCGTGATAGCGAATTTTATCCTCGGCAAGGTTGGTATTCAAAGCAACAGGTTAAAGGGAGTTTGAAATCGGTACTAAGTAATTTTACTCAAACATTATTCCTAAGCGATACCCGGTATTACCAAGAGTTCAAACTCATACTCCCTATTGTTTTTGCTCAAAGGATAAGCTATCAGTGGAGTAATTCTAATGCGAATACGCCCTATTGGAGTTATCCAACGTTAGGTGGAGAGGAATTCCTGAGAGGTTACGTCGATAATCGATTCTTGGTCCCTCAATTTTGGGCTACAAACACCGAACTACGAACATGGCTATATGAATCCACCAACTATGGATTAAAAATTGGAGGTACCTTATTTATGGATTCCGGATCGTTTACCGATGGAACCATCGCTAGCGGTGATTGGTCTGCGAATGTACGTTATACAGCTGGTTTTGGTGGCCTTGTGTCTTTGTTTTCACCTGATTTTATTTTAAGGGTCGACCTTGGATTTTCGGAGGAAGGGTACGGGATCTTTTTTTCTACTGGGATGCTCTTTTAATCTCAAGCAGCAATCCCAAAAAAGGAGCTAAAAGGGCTTATATGAACAACCAAACGCCCAACAAACCAACCGCCCAACAGTAAAAAGAAAAAAGGTAAAATCCACTCTTTTTAAGGATGATAATGAGGTATTTAAGTGCAAAATACCCTGAAATAGCGGAACTTAAAAAGCCAACAACTAAAACTTGTAAAGCAGCCCCTTGAATACCTACCTCTAATAGATCTAGCACTTGTAAGAGCATCGCTCCACCGATGACCGGTATAACCATAATAAAAGAAAAGTTAGCTGCAGTTTCTCTATCTATACCTAACCAAAGAGCCGTTGTTATGGTTGATCCTGAGCGGCTAATTCCAGGTATCATAGCACAAGCCTGTGCAAGTCCTATGGCAAAACTTTTTGCTATCCCAATAGAAGCTCCACCTCTTTCCTCTGCCGCATGGGAAGCATCAATTTCTTTTGTTCGGTTGGGTGCAAATTTGGTTGAAAATAACAAAACACCCGTAACAAGTAGCATAATACTGACTAGGAGTGGATTCGAAAATATAGCCTCAACTTGATCTTTTAAAGTAAATCCGACAATAAAAGCAGGAATCATGCTTATAAGAATTAACCCGAGAAAATGTACGTCCTTACTCTCTTTTTCCTTGGCTGGATTCAATAAAAAACGTACTCCACTAGAGAATAAACGACCTAGTTCTGTGCGATAATAATACATGATACTTACTAGGGTACCAAAATGTACGACCACTTCATAGGTAATCCCTGACTCGACTTCCGAACCCAATAATATTTTCCCAAGAGCCAGATGACCGGAGCTACTAATAGGTAGGAATTCAGTGATACCTTGCAAAACCCCTAAAATAAATGCTTCTATTAAATCCATTGCGTATGTTTAAAAATTCAAAGTGTGTTAAATTACACTTTAACCAACAAAACCTAAACGAGAATTTCGAATGAGTGAATATTCAGTAGATATGACGGCTTTAAGTGAGAAAATTCAACAAAGTTCATCATTTATAGACGACATACGAACCGAACTGGACAAGGTAGTCATAGGGCAAAAGTATATGATTGACCGGTTAATGATAGGCCTGTTAACCAACGGCCACGTCTTATTAGAGGGGGTCCCAGGTCTAGCGAAAACGCTGACTATTTCCTCTTTAGCCACCGTCATAGACACCGCTTTTCAACGAATACAGTTTACTCCGGATTTACTTCCCGCGGATCTTATAGGGACACTGATCTACAACCAGAAAGAAGGCGATTTCTTCGTGAAGAAGGGGCCTATTTTCGCAAATATTATCCTGGCCGATGAGATTAACCGCTCACCTGCGAAAGTTCAAAGTGCTCTGTTAGAGGCCATGCAAGAGAAACAAGTCACTATTGGTGAGGAGAGTTTTAAATTAGAGGAACCTTTTTTGGTATTAGCCACTCAAAACCCAGTGGAACAAGAAGGTACCTATCCTCTGCCTGAAGCCCAGGTAGATCGTTTCATGCTCAAATTAAAAGTAGATTACCCAAGTCCCGCTGAAGAATTAGAAATTATGCGGCGTATGGCAAAAACCGGTGCTAAACCCACTCTAAATAAAGTGGTTGATCCAGCAACCATTCTTGAGGCCAGAAAAGTAGTCAATGAAATTTATATGGATGAAAAGGTGGAGCAATATATTGTAGACTTGGTGTTTGCAACAAGAAGGCCTGCGGAATATGGTATTGCTGAGCTAGAAGATTTAATAAACTTTGGAGCATCCCCAAGAGCTACTATTAATCTAAATTTGGCAGCAAGAGCACAAGCTTTCATGGAACACAGAGCCTATGTTACACCAGAAGATGTCCGTACGGTTGCATTAGATGTATTTAGGCATCGACTCATTCCTACCTTCGAAGCAGAAGCTGAAGAAATAGGTGCTGAAGAGCTAGTTCAAAAAGTCATGAATAATGTACAGGTTCCCTAAAGGAGCTTTAATGGTCTGGGCTAGTTAGATTTCCTAGGGAGCGTTCAGGCTATTAAACAAACAAGAACTTAAAAAAAAAGCCCCTAGCTTATCGCTTGGGGCTTTTTTAATGTTTTTTAGAGTAGTATCTATAAGATAGTACACAAAATAGCTTGGATGAAAATCTTACTTTTGGTCATTAGCGTTCTGAGCTGCTTCTGCTTGCTCTTCGGCTTCCATTTTTTCTTTAAGCGCTGCTAAACCTGACATTTCTCCAAGAGTTGGTGCTCCTGTTTCCATATCCGCTTTTTCATCGGCTTTTTTCTTAGCTGCTTTCGCTTTCTTCTGATCGGCATCGAGTTGACTTAATTCGATGTTTTTACCTTGTTCGTCAAAACGGAATATGTAGGCTTCAACCTCATCACCTTCTTTGAACTCAGCAACAACAGATTTAGTCATATTTAAGAATGCTTCCGCACCTTTTTCCAATGCTACAAAAGCGCCTCTATCAGTCACTTTAACAACGGTTCCTTTGACTTCAGTACCTGGAGTGTATTCTTTTGCGTAGGTTTCCCATGGGTTTTGTATTACCTGCTTATGCCCAAGCGTAATTCTACGATTGTCGAAATCGACTCCAAGAATAGCCACTTCAATCTCTTGGTCTTTCTTAACTACTTCGTTTGGATGCTCTATTTTGTCTTCCCAGCTTAGATCGGACACGTGAATTAGCCCGTCTATTCCTGGCTCTAATTCAACAAATACACCAAAATTGGTTAGATTACGAACCATTCCTTGGTGCTTAGACCCGATAGGGAATCTTTCAAGAATATCAGCCCATGGATCCGTAGTTAATTGTTTAACTCCAAGTGATATCTTCTTCTCATCTTCATTGATGTTTAGCACAATACATTCTACCACATCATCCTTTTCTACTAACTGAGAAGGATGCTTAATGTGTTGTGTCCAAGACATTTCTGAGATGTGAATTAAACCTTCGACACCTTTCTCTAATTCTATGAACGCACCATAATCGGCGATGGAAACTACCCGACCTTGAACTTTCATGCCTTCAGGATATTTTTCCTGAATACCTTCCCATGGATGTGGCTGTAACTGCTTTAATCCAAGTGAAACTCGCTTACTACGCCCATCAAAATCAATAACGGCTACGTTTAACCGCTGATCTAATTGTACGATTTCGCTTGGATTGTCTACACGACCCCAAGAAAGATCTGTAATATGCAATAGCCCGTCAACACCACCTAAATCGATAAATACCCCGAAATCGGTAATATTTTTAACGGCGCCTTCAAGAACCTGTCCCGACTCAATCGTATCAAGTATCTGCTCACGCTGCTCTTCTAGGTCATTTTCAATTAATGCACGGTGAGAAACAACTACGTTCTCAGCAACCATGTTTAATTTCACCACCTGGAATTCCATGGTTTTATTCACATAAGCATCAAAATCACGTACTGGACGAACATCTATTTGAGAGCCAGGTAGGAAAGCATCTATACCAAATAGATCAACCACCATACCTCCTTTAATGCGACGCTTGATGAGTCCTTCCACCACTTCTCCACTTGTATGAGAAGCTTCGATTTTCTCCCATGCTTGAAGTATATCAGCCTTACGACGTGATAAAATTAATTGACCGTCTTTATCTTCTACACGATCAAGAAACACATCTACTTCGTCGCCAGGTGCCATGCTTTCGAGCTGTTTGTTGTTAAACTCGTTAACAGCAACAATACCTTCGGATTTAAACCCAATATCAATGACGACATATTTGTCGTCAATAGAAATGATTCGCCCGGTTACAATTTCTTTTTCTTCAATTTCATTAAGGGTATTTTCATACATACCCATGAGTTGATTGTACTCATTTTCGCTATATTCGTCTGATGGCTTTTCTAGCTGATCTAATGTAAAAACTTCACCTTCTACTTCCCCACTGAATACGTGTGCTAAAATTGTTTGGGTTTCGCCAACTAGAGGGTTTTCTTCTAATTCTTCTTCACTAGCCATTTCTGGAGTAGATTCGGTAGCTACTTCGCTTGTCTCGGTTGCTTCTACTTGTTCGGAGGTCTCGACTGTCTCGGTGGCTTCTACCACTTCTTCCATTGGAGTTGTTTGTTCAGTTTCTTCAACTGATGATTTGTTGTCTTCTGACATTGAAATATTTGTTAATGTTCATACCTCAAAATCGACTTTCGACTTTGGGATAAAGTTGTAGTTTATTCTATTGCGATAGTTTCTTTGATTTTTTTAACGATGTATTGGACCTGCTCATCAAAACTAAATGTTGAGCTATCCACTACAATGGCCTCATCTGCTTTCTTTAAAGGATCTTTTTCTCGGGTTGAATCGATTCGATCTCGTTGTTTGATTTCGGCAAACACCTCATTGTAACTCATTTGAAGTTCTTTCAGACTGAGTTCTTGATGCCTGCGTTTTGCTCTTGTTTCAAGATCAGCAATCATAAAAAACTTACATTCAGCGTTTGGAAAAACTGCGGTACCTAAGTCCCGTCCATCTGCGATGTAAACATCGTGTTGAACTGCGTTGTTCATTAAACCGTTGATATACTCTCTGACCTTAGGCATGGCAGCCACAGTACTTACCTGAGCTGAAACCTTAGGGTCTCTAATAGCAGATGTTATATCTTCGCCGTTGAGATTAACTTGAAATTCATTGCCGAATTCAAAGGAAAGCTGAGCAGAATAAAGTGATTCAAAGAACGCAGGTAATGACTGCTCACTTTTCAAGAAAAGGTAGGTGACTGCTCGGTATAGTGCTCCAGAATCTAAATACTGTATATTTAATTCATGAGCCACTGCACGAGCAGTAGAACTTTTTCCCGATCCAGCGGGGCCGTCGATTACCACTATCATAACAGAACAGTTAAATTACGCCGAATTAAGTAATTATTCAATCTTTTATTGATTAGAATAAAACTAAGCCGTAATTTTGGTGACTATAAATAAAAAAGTCTAAACTCCACAACCGGAATGGCTCAGAACAAATCAGCAATTAAACGCGACCGACAAAACGCTAAACGAAACGCACATAATCGTGCAAGACGTTCTAAAATGCGTACTCTTATCAAAAAGGTAATGACATCAACCAGTAAGGATGAAGCTCAAGTACTATACAAAGAAGCGGTGTCTTATTTAGACAGAATGAGCGTGAAAGGTGTGATTCATACCAACAACGCAGCTAGAAAGAAAGCGCAACTTACCCGTCACGTTAACGCCCTCTAGGCTACATAAACCATGTCTAAGCTCGAATCCAAAGCTATGCTGGTAATCCTAGATGGCTTTGGTGTCGCAACAGACCCAAAGGTGAGTGCCGTAGATCAGGCTACCCTACCCTATTACACCTCCCTTATTAGAAATATGCCAAACACTCAACTTTCTGCGAGTGGTGAGGACGTAGGGCTTCCGGGTGGGCAATTCGGGAATTCCGAAGTAGGGCATCTCAATATAGGAGCAGGTCGCATTGTTTGGCAGGCACTTTCAAGGATAAATAAAGATATACGTGATGGTGATTTTTTCACTAACTCTGTTCTGCTTCAATCCGTAAAAGCTGCAAAGCAACGAGGATATCTTCACGTTATGGGCTTATTTTCTGATGGTGGTGTGCACTCCCACAACAACCATCTTTATGCTATTCTTGCTTTAGCAAAAAAAGAAGGCCTCAAGGAAGTATTCGTTCATGCCTTTACAGATGGCCGGGATACCGCGCCTCAGGCTGGAATATCTTACCTTGAACAGTTTCAGCAGCAAGCTGATCAAATTGGCATAGGCAAAATCGCGAGTATAGTTGGACGATATTTTGCTATGGATAGGGATAATCGTTGGGAACGAGTTAAGAAAGCCTACGATTTATTAACAGCTGGTAAAGGACAGGTGTTTGAAGATGCTAAAGAAGCCTTCAAAGCATCATATAATGCAGAAATAACGGACGAATTCATTGAACCTGTGTGTATTGGTGATCCACTTCAAGCCCGAATACAACAGGGCGACGCTGTATTGTTCTATAATATTAGAGGCGATAGAGCACGTGAAATTACTCGAGCTTTTACCCAAAAAGGGTTTACAGAGTTTGAGACACGAGTCTCGAACTTGCATTATACTTGTTTCACCTCTTACGATTCAACGTTTGAAGAGGTTTCTGTTGCCTATCCCCCGCAAAATCTTGCAAATACTCTAGGGGAATGGGTTTCAAAAAAAGGAAAAACGCAGTATAGAATAGCAGAGACCGAAAAATACCCTCATGTTACTTATTTCTTTAACGGCGGTATTGAAGAGCCTAATAAAGGGGAAGTTCGCAAAGTTATACCTAGCCCAAGAGTAGCAACCTATGATTTACAACCTGAAATGAGTGCTCCTGAAGTGGCCAAAACACTGGTATCTGCTCTTAAAGAAAATATTCACGATTTAGTTGTGTTAAACTTTGCGAATCCAGACATGGTAGGTCACACTGGAAATATGCAGGCAGCCATACAAGCGGTTGAAGCAGTCGATAAAGAACTCGAAATAGTGGTAACTACTGCCACTGAAATGGGGTACAAAACCCTCATCATAGCTGATCATGGCAATGCAGATCAAATGGAAAAAGAAGATGGCAGCCCTCACACTGCGCATACTACCTCCTTGGTTCCTGCCATATTAGTAGGTGCAGGAGATGTTACACTCCAAAAAGGTAAACTTGCTGATGTAGCACCTACCCTGCTCAAAATGATGGGTTTAGCTAAGCCGAGTGAAATGACCGGAAAGGCTTTATACTGAGTTTAAAAAGTAATGTTTGGTGTTAGTGATTATTGGTGTTGGTGTTAAGGCTTTATAATCCACTAATAATTACTTGTGTGTTGACAGTAGAATGCAAAAAGCCCTCTCAGTAATTGCTAATCCTTTGGGAATTATAGGTCAAAAAAAAGTTACACAATAGGGCATTTAGTTTGCATTTAGATGAGTGCCCTGCTACATTCGATTAGAACGATTTTAGAAGGTTGTTCGTTTACAATTATGATTAGCAATCAGCATTTAAGTTTCAAGGATTAAATTGTTCAATTAGGAGTAAAAACTCCTATTTTGAAAGTTTGATAACATAATCTAATGAATGTAATTTCAATTCACAGAGCAAAAGGATATTCACATGGAGGGTAATTTCTCGAGTAAGGTTAGAGATGTAATCCAATTCAGCCGCGAAGAAGCACTTCGACTAGGACATGATTACATAGGAACCGAGCATTTAATTTTAGGCATTGTACGACTTGGTGATGGAGTTGCAGTTCGCATACTCAAAAATCTAGACTGTGATCTGTTTAAATTGAAAAAGACTATTGAGGATACGGTACGAGGGACCGGTGGGTCTGTTACCATTGGGAACATACCACTTACCAAACAGGCTGAAAAAGTACTCCGAATCACCTATCTAGAAGCCAAATTATATAAAAGTGACACCATTGGTACAGAACATTTGTTACTTTCACTACTTCGGGACGATGAAAACATAGCCGCACAAATTCTTCAACAATTCAATATCTCGTATGACTCCGTTCGAGAGGAATTGGATCTCATTATTTCAGGTAAGACCCGGGATGATTTTGATAATCCATCAGCTATTGCATCGGGTGACCCAGATGCAGGTAGCTCAGGAAGTAGCTCTGGGAGCGCACGGGAGAAAAAGAATGATAAGTCAAAGACCCCTGTTTTAGATAATTTCGGCCGCGATCTTACCCAACTTGCCGAAGAAGGAAAATTAGATCCTATTATTGGTCGTGACAAAGAAATAGAACGAGTTGCTCAGGTTTTAAGTAGACGCAAAAAAAATAACCCTGTACTTATTGGTGAGCCAGGTGTTGGTAAAACAGCTATTGCAGAAGGTTTAGCCTCAAGAATTATTGATCGCAAAGTATCTCGGATATTGTTTGACAAGCGAGTTATTGCTCTCGATTTAGCAGCTCTTGTTGCAGGCACTAAATATAGAGGTCAGTTCGAAGAGCGCATGAAAGCGGTGATGACCGAACTAGAAAAAACAGACAACGTAATATTGTTTATTGATGAATTGCACACTATTGTTGGAGCAGGTGGTGCAAGTGGCTCTTTAGATGCATCTAATATGCTAAAGCCAGCCTTAGCAAGAGGTGAAGTTCAGGCTATTGGAGCTACTACGTTGAACGAATATCGTCAATTTATTGAAAAAGATGGCGCTTTAGAACGTCGCTTTCAAAAGATCATGGTAGATCCTACCAGTCCAGAAGAAACTCTTGAGATACTCAATCAAATTAAGCCCAAGTACGAAAAGCATCATTCCGTTCGCTACTCCGATGAGGCCCTTGCCGCTTGTGTTAAACTTACTGACCGTTACGTTCCCGATCATTTTCTGCCCGATAAAGCAATAGATGCTATGGACGAAGCTGGGGCTAGGGTCCATCTAGCAAATATCAATGTACCCAAGCACATCATTGAACTCGAGGAGACCATCGAAAAGACCAGCACTGAAAAGAATACGATGGTAAAAAAACAACGATTTGAGGAAGCCGCTCGCCTTAGAGATAAGGAAAAGAGACTTATTGAAGACCTAGAAGTAGCACAAAGGGATTGGGAAAAAGAATCAGAAGAAATTGTTTTTGATGTCCAAGAAGACGACGTAGCCTCCGTTATTGCGATGATGAGTGGGGTTCCCGTGAATAAAATCTCGCAAAATGAGGGGCAAAAACTACTCAACATGAAAGATCAATTAAAAGGAAAAGTAATTGGTCAAGACGAAGCCATTGTAAAGTTAACCAAAGCCATTCAACGCACCCGTGCTGGCTTAAAAGATCCATCACGACCTATTGGTTCTTTTGTATTTCTAGGACCAACAGGCGTGGGTAAAACCGAGCTTGCCAAAGTATTGGCTAAATATTTGTTTGATAAAGACGAAGCTCTTATTCGTATAGATATGAGTGAGTACATGGAGAAATTTAGTGTATCCAGACTTATTGGTGCTCCTCCTGGCTATGTAGGATATGAAGAGGGTGGCGTTTTAACAGAGAAAGTACGCCGTAAACCATACAGTGTAGTTTTGTTGGATGAAATTGAAAAAGCACATCCTGATGTATTTAACATTCTCCTACAAGTACTCGATGATGGTATCTTAACCGATAGCTTAGGTCGTCGTGTAGATTTCAGAAACACCATTATTATTATGACATCCAATATTGGTGCTCGTGATATCAAAAATATGGGTAAAGGAATTGGCTTTGGTGGTCAAGGAGAAAGTACTTTTGACTATGCAAAAATGAAAAGCACCATACAGGATGCCCTTAAAAAAGTATTCAACCCCGAATTTTTAAATCGTATTGACGATGTAATCACCTTTAAGCCTCTTGATAAAGAAGATATTTATCAAATAATCGATGTACTGAGTGAAGAATTGTTTCACCGCATTAAAGAGGTTGGCTACAATGTGGAATTAACTAAAGGAGCTAAAGACTTTATCACGGATAAAGGATTTGATCCAAAATATGGTGCTCGACCACTAAAAAGGGCTATTCAACGATACATTGAGGATCCACTTGCCGAGGCACTATTAGAAGACAAAAAGCCTGAAGGTTCGACCATCAAAATTAAATTGAATAAAACCAGGGACGATTTAAGTTTTAGTTGGACTGTGGCTAAGCCCAAAACTGCTAAAAAAGCTCCCACTAAAGACCCCGAGATAGAGAATGCAAATACCAACGCTGATTCTGCTGAAAGCAATGATCTAGATAGCAGCGCAGCAGAAGGTAAAAGCTCTCCTAACTCATCTCAAGAACAACCAAATAAAGTATAATAATTAGTTTACTGTAAACTCAGTTGCCAATCCTTTCATTAACAGACGATTGTCTTTGTGAGTAAAATATATTGGTGAGAGTTGCTCTGTTACAGGCATGGCAATGGTTTGTTTTGAAATTCGTCGCTCTACAACATTGATTGAGTGTAATTCTACATCGCTTACGGTTGGATAGACGCTTATATCTATACCCGAATCATGCACTCGAGTACCTATAAAATCAGCTGTGATTACTGCTATGGTACTTTTTGATGGTAAATATGCTGCAGTTAAAATGGAATTACCCCTAATAGATGAACTGCCAATTCTTTGTGAAGTATGTGAATCGTAAACTCCTACTCTACCACCTGAAAACAAAGTGTGATATCGACCGTCTTCAGAAAATTCAACTCCTTCAACTGGTTGTGAAAACTCCCATTGCGCAATGGGATTTCCATAACGATCGAATATCTTAACTACATCATCCAGTCCATCTTGTGCGGTGACTAATGCGACGAAAGCTCCGTTGCTGGAAACAAACACTCTGCGTAATTGCCTGCTTGTACTATAATGAAGAGAAACAGATCGCTTATCGGAGCTGATAATTTGTGCCGAGGAACCAATTGAGTTACCGAAAACTATTTTTGGATTGTATATTACATAAGTTCGAAATTGTGGATCAGTTGCTAATTCTGAGACGGCTTCCCCATCTTCGGAACCGGAACTATTGGACTCGCTGTGTATGATTTGTCCTTGTCGATTTATCCATAAAAAGTTGGCAATGTTTTCTCGAATTATACTTTCAAATGGGTTTCCATAAACTAAAAAAGAAGGATCTTTGCTGGAAGGAAAATCATAATCAACCTGCTGTAATACATAACCCGATTCATCTGAAATTGTGACTTTATTTTCAGCATCCAAAGTTTCTATAGAAATAGTCGGCTTCGCCTTGCCGGTTATAGAAACTTGCAAGTCCTGAGCATAAACGCCTCCCTGCCATCCAACACACACCAATAGAATACTTATTTTGAGCAAAAAAGAGTCTATTAGATTGAATCGATTTGGTTTTTTTGGACAGATTTTCATTCGCTTCCTAGGTCTTATTGACTTAAATTACATTCCAAAATACAGCTATTATTTTAGACATCCTTAAATAGTTTAATCAGGAATTTTAAGAGAATATTTAAATCATGAAGTATCATCTCATCACAGGCGGCTGCGGTTTTGTTGGGCGTAATTTTGTTAAAAGACTCTATTCTACCACTCAAGACACCTTATTAGTAATAGATGATTTATCGGTAGGCACTCATCCTACTCAGTGGTTAGATCCAAGCATTGCCAAACACAAGGAGGGCAACGTTGAATATTTTGGTGATGACAAAAGAATTATTTTTATCAATGAAGACATCCGTTCAATTTTGAATGGCCTTGTTGAACGCGAAGATTACCTTTCTGAACATTTTGCCCTAGATATCGACCACTTTACGGACGTGTTCCATTTTGCAGCTATTGTTGGTGGGCGAGCAACAATCGATGGAGATCCAATGAAAGTAGCACTCGATTTGGCTATTGACGCATTATTTTTTAGATGGATTTGTCTACATAAGCCTAGCCGTGTCTTGTATCCAAGTTCAAGCGCAGCCTACCCAGTAGACCTACAAACGGAATCTGACGCTATTGCACTGAGCGAATCGGATATAGATTTTAAGAAGATGGGTCAGCCTGATATGACCTATGGGTGGACTAAATTGACCGGAGAATATTTGGCGTCTATAGCGGCCTCTCATTATGGGGTTTCTGTTACTTGTATAAGACCATTCTCGGGTTATGGTGAAGATCAAGACTTAAGTTATCCTGTACCTGCCATTGCTAGAAGAGCCGCTCTATTAGAAAATCCTTTCGAAGTATGGGGTTCTGGCAAACAAGGTCGAGATTTTGTTCATATTGAAGATGTGATGGATTGCACATTACTTGCAATGGATCACATTAAAGATGGGCGTGCAATTAATATCGGATCTGGTCAACTGACCTCTTTTTTAGATTTAATAGAGGTATTCACCTCTTTTGCTGGGTATACCCCTGAGGTTAAACCCTTGCTAGACAAACCAGTTGGTGTGCATTCGCGTTATGCCAATATGGATTATGTACACGAATCCTTAGGTTGGAAGCCAAAACTTTCACTCGAACAGGGTATGAAGCGCGTTTTTGATGTTGCAACCTCTAAATATGCCCGAAGTTAACACAATGGGTAGAATTGTTTGCTTTGGTCCCGGTCCGAGGTTTAAAGGTGGTATTGCTAATTACAATACTTCTTTAGCCAAAACATTAGATACCCAGACTGACCATGAGATTCATATTGTATCGTGGACCCAACAGTATCCCTCAATTATACCACGAAAGTTCGAGGATACTAGCTCAAAAACAGATTTCATGGAGGATAGTAGTATTCAGATTCACTATCTAACGAATTACAATAACCCTTTTAGTTGGTTAAAAACCGCACAGTTCATCGCAGACTTAAAGCCTGATAAGGTGATCTTCCAATGGGCTATTGCAATTCAGGGACTACCGATGGGAGTCATCGCCCGCAAACTCTCTAAGATGAGTTCCGCGGAAATTATCTTTGACCTACATTTTGTTCAACAAAAAGAGGGCAGCATAATAGATGATCTATGCACCCAATATGGTATTAAGCCTGCTCATACCTATCTGACTCACGCATATAAAACGGTTGATGAACTTAAATCACTTTATCCTGACCAACGCTTTAATGTAAACGAATCAGGTGAGCGGACTGGTGGTAATATTGAAACAAAAAATGAAGCCAATCCTGAGAAAACGGTTATCAAATTGTATCATCCCGTGTATGATTTATATGCCCCTGATCCAGGATTTAATGTCGAGGCATTTAAAAAAGAACTCGGGTTAAATAAACATGTATTTTTGTTTTTTGGCTTTATCCGGAAATATAAAGGCTTACACATGGCCATTGAAGCGTTCTCAGAAGTAGCAAAGTCACGCGAAGATGTAAGCTTCCTGATTTGTGGAGAGGAGTTTTGGACGACCTTAGACCCTAACAAATGGACGACCAAACTGAAAAATATCCTGTTTAGTGGCCTTAAAAGGATTTTTTTATCAAAGAATTCTGATGAACGTAACTACAGGCCACTTGAGCGTATTAAAGCTTTAGGGATTGAAGACCGGACTGTTGTAATAAACACCTTCATCCCTAACGAAGATGTTCACAAGTATTTCCAAGCGGCTGATTCGAGCATACTATTTTACGAAACAGCCACGCCTTCTGGCGTTGAATCACTCACCTATAATTTTGAATTACCCATTTTAGCCACCCATGTTGGACACTTTCCAGAGACTATTAAAGATGGATACAACGGGTACTTAGCCGATGCTGCCAATACTGAATCAATGGCTCAAATAATGCTCAAATCGATTGACCAGCCTATTGATAGGAAGCATGTTCGCAAAGCTGCAGAAAAGATGAGCTGGACGAATTATGTTCAAGCAATACTCAAAAATTAGACACTTATTAGCCTTAGCGTTGCAAGTAAAACCTTTTGAGTTATAAATAGGCCTTCTTTTGTACTTGTCTTTAGGTCTTTAAATAAATTTTATATTTAGCTTGTCATCAGAGTAAATATTGCAGTATCTTTGATATCTGATTATTCGGGGAGTGGCGCAGCCCGGTAGCGCATTCGCTTTGGGAGCGAAGGGTCGCAGGTTCAAATCCTGTCTCCCCGACTTT
>Ga0181564_10000926_pt1 | contig 26153 bp, 17 predicted proteins | sample 011ome_24_FD_134512 | JGI IMG/M metagenome (GOLD analysis project Ga0181564, IMG submission 134512) | Coastal salt marsh microbial communities from the Groves Creek Marsh, Skidaway Island, Georgia - 011513CT metaG (megahit assembly) | ecosystem: Environmental > Aquatic > Marine > Intertidal... | reverse complement strand
AGGTTCATCAAGGCCTTGTGAGCATGATAAATAGTTTCAGCATCAGTAGCATCCCCGCGAGAGCCCGCTCTGATGTCCTCTAACTGACGGTCACTGGATAACTCATCTTGGCAGACATTGGCGATTTGATGAATACCAAGGTTACAAACTGTTTCCAGGTTTCTCCCTCTAAGATTAAGCAGCACGAGGCTTCCCTGATCTTCCCCTTGTCGAATTTGAAGAGCAACACCCACCAAGATTCCCAAAAAGGTGCTATCCACGCTGGAGCAGGAATGAAAATCTATAACAAAGTTTTTTTGGCCGTTTTTAGTTTGTTCCTCAAAGAATTTACGGAGGGGATCACAATTAAGATAGGAAGCTTTGTTGAGTACTTTGACAAAGGCTCGTTCAGGAGTAATGTGAACTTTGTAATGCGTGTCCACACCAAGCAAAATTAACAGAGAACAGCACCTCGGGTTCTTTGCAGTGCGAAAAATGGACTGCATTCAGTCAGAGGGCGAACTTCATAAAATGATTGGCCAATCGGGCTGATCTCAGAACAGGAAAACCAGGATGTAGCTAAATCAGAGAGTCTTTCAAAAGATCGGAGCATCGAACCGGCCGGACCTTAATTTAAATCACTACCAATACCACTCAAAGAGCGGCTTTGATGGCAGAAAAGTCGGGTAGTTGCTTGGGGTCATCGGAAGACCAAGAGTAAGCGATTTCCCCCTCTTTTGTGATAACAAATGCAGAGCGTTTTGCCACCCCGTTAAATCCTATAAAGTCCTCGTAGAGAACGCCATAGGAACTGGATACCTCTTTATTGAAGTCGCTTAACAAAGTGAAATTTAAGCTCTCTTTCTGAGCCATTACCTCTTGAGAAAAGGGGCTATCAACGCTAATTCCGTAAACTTTGGCATTGAGACTGTCATATTCTGACAAGTCATCTCTTACCGAACAGGCTTCGGCCATGCAAACGCTGGTGAATGCAAATGGGAAAAAAAGGAGTACTACGCTCGAGTTCCCATGATGGTCGCTGAGGGTAATGTCTTTTAAGCCATCAGCGGTTTTAGTCTTTAAAGTGAAGTCGGGTGCTTTGTTGCCTGTTTCAAGGGTCATGAGAATATCTCCTGATTGAGTTTTAAGGGTGAATTCAAATTGGTAATGTTCTCCTCGTTTCTTGCAAGCTGAATCATGAGTTCCTTCAGTTGTATGAATTAATTCTTCGCTCGTAGTAAGAAAACAAAGTTAGTAAAACGAAATGCGAATATGAGTAGAAACAATCTTTTAGAAAATGCTGAGCATGTCATTGGCAAAGAAGAGTTGCTTGAATCCATCAAGCAAGGCCAAAAGTTAAAGATTAAATTCGGGGTAGACCCCACTCGGCCGGATCTTACTTTCGGTCATTTAGTGGTATTTAATAAACTCCGCCAATTTCAAGATGAGGGGCATCAAGCCATCCTCCTAATTGGAGACTACACGGCCCGGATAGGAGACCCGAGTGGGCGCTCGGAATTGAGGCCAGAATTGACTGAGGAAGAGGTGAACGAAAATGCGTCCACTTACCTAGAGCAAGCCTTTCGAATATTGGATGAAAAGAAAACCGTGGTTCGAAGAAATAGTGAATGGTTTGGGAAGATGAACTTTGCTGATGCACTTACTCTAACCAGGTCCATGACAGTCGCCCGGATGCTTGAAAGAGATGATTTTGAGAAGCGTTTTAAATCCAATCAGCCCATATCAATGGTCGAGTTCATGTACCCCCTGATTCAGGGTTACGATTCGGTCGTGCTTGAGTCTGATGTGGAGCTTGGAGGGAGCGATCAGCTTTTCAATATGCTGGTAGGCAGAAACTTGCTGAAAGAAAAAGGTATGAGGGCCCAATCAGTTTTAACCCTTCCCTTACTGGTTGGCTTGGACGGGACAAAGAAAATGTCCAAAAGTTATGACAATTACATTGCCTTTAACGATACTCCCAAAGACATCTTTGGTAAGACCATGTCTATTTCTGACGAGGTCATGTGGGATTATTACAAGCTTCTTTTGCTCAAAGATACTATTGAGATAGAAAAGCTTCGAAACATGCACCCAATGGAATGCAAAAAGCAATTAGCGAGAGAATTAACCGCTCTTTTTTATGGAGAAGAGCTAGCGAATAATGAGCAGGAAGCATTTTCACAGGTTTTTACCAAGGGGGAAGACCCTCAAGAAATGCCAGAAATATCTGTTTCTATGATGGCAGATAAATCCGTAACATTATTACACCTATTGGAGGCATCAAATCTGTTCGAATCAAAGGGCCAAATCAGAAGGCTCTTTCAGCAGGGAGCGGTGAAGATTGATGGCGAAAAAGTAAGTTCACCGGAATTTACATTTTCGGAATTAACCAGACCATCGCATGTGGTAAAGGTGGGTAAAAAAATCTTTGTAAGAATCTTGCCTTAGGAAAAGTGGAAGACTTAATTTCTAAGAACTTTCTGAATAAAAGGTGCCGTCGGACTTCTTTTTTTAGAAAGGAGTGATTTTACAGAACCCTGGTGCAAGAGGCGACCTCCCTTGTTTCCGCCCTTGGGTCCTAATTCGATAAGGTAGTCCGCCTCTGCAATCAGATCGATATCGTGCTCAATGACCACTACCGTGTGTCCTTCGTCTACTAGGCGGTGAAGTAAGTGAATTAACTTCTCACAATCTTTGGAATGCAGCCCAATAGTCGGCTCTTCTAGGATATATAAGTTACATTTCGTTTTCCCCAAAAGTCGCCCCTTTAATTCAATTCCCTTTGCTAGTTCGGTTGCCAATTTTAGCCTCTGAGCTTCTCCCCCTGAGAGAGTGGGAGAAATTTGTCCCAATCTCAAATAGCCTAAACCTGTATCCGTCATAAGCTGAAAAGTCTCCTTGAGTTTTTCCTCGAAGGAGAAGAATTCAACTGCTTGCTCGAAAGTCATCTCTAGGATTTCAGCAATATTTTTATTTCTCCACATTAGTTCTAGCACCTCATCTTTATATCGCATGCCATTGCATTCTTCACAGGTAATATATGAGTCGGGCAGAAAGTTCATTTCAATTTTCAACCGTCCCGCACCCTGACAATTCTCGCACCTCCCCCCTTTCACATTAAAAGAAAAATCACTCGATTTAAATCCCCTCGCCTGAGCTTCAGGTAGGGTGATCATTAAATCCCTAATCCTTTTCCAGGCGCCTAGGTATGTTGCGGGAGTAGACCGAGAGGTCTTTCCGATAGGACTTTGGCTTACCTCAATTACTTTAGAAAATACATTTCCCTGCCGAAGAGAGTAACTTTCTGTGTCAACAACTGAGGAATTTTCGTCAATCGCCCTTTTGACACCTTTTAAAAGTGCTCCTTTGATGAGAGTGGATTTTCCTGCTCCAGATACCCCGCAACACACGATAAATCTGTTTAAGGGTATGGAGATATCTATGTTTTTAAGGTTTCGTACATTGACTCTCGAGAGTTCGAGAAAAAGATTTTTTTTGCCATTTTTTCGGGGGATGGTTCGCCACTTTTCACGCAAGGGGTGCTTGATCCCTTCCGGTAAAAATTTTTCAGGACTTTTCAACCTTCCTTGGGTAAGTTGATGAGGGCTTCCTTTTTGCAATACACGACCGCCCTTTTCGCCTGCCTCGGGACCTATTTCAATCACACAATCGGCCTGATTGATCGTTTCCTGATCATGCTCGACAACAAGCAGGGAGTTCCCTCTGGCTTGAAGTTCACGTAATGAATCAATCAATTTTTGATTATCTGACGGATGCAAGCCAATCGAAGGCTCGTCTAAGACATATAAAACGCCTGATAGGTTTGAGCCTAACTGACCTGCCAGTCGAATACGCTGAGATTCTCCCCCGGAAAGAGATGAAGTTTCCCGATCCAAGGAGAGATAGTCTAGACCTACCCTGCCCATGAAATTGAGGCGCTCAAAAACCTCTGGAAGAATTGCATCTAGGATGGGTTTTTCACTTGGGCGAACTTTTAAGTTACTGAGGAAGGATTTTACATCTGCGGGTGGAATTTTCAGCAACTTTGGCAAAGAGTAAATGGCAGAATTTTGAGCACGAAGAAATACATTTCTGCCGACTGGGCCCAGCCTTTCACCATTACACGAGGGGCAAAGATCACCATCTTTTAATTTCCACCACTCTCCGGATGCAGGGAGCTCGTCTTTCATCCAGTCGTAGATTTTTCCATAACCCCGACAATATTCACACCACCCTCTGGGCGAATTCCAAGAAAGGGTAGCAGGTTCCAGTTCTGGGTAAGCGTCCCCAGTTGCTGGATCAAATTTATGGATAGAAAACCAAAGCCTTTCCTTATTTTCCAGCACGGCAAGGCACCGCCCATTACCAATCTCTAGAGCGAGTTTAATGTATTGATTAAGAGAAGTTCCCTTGGGTGCGACGGAAGATGCATGGATGACAACTTCAATATCATGTGCCTTGTATCGATCGAGTCCCTCAAAGGCCTCGGTGGATACCATTTCGCCATCACAGCAAACTTCACTGAAGCCCTGCCCTCTTGCCCAATTGACTAAAGGTTTATGATGCCCCTTGCGGTTAGTAACCAAGGGAGCAAGAATCCGAAAATGTCTTTGTCCGGAAATTTTGCTGATAAGGCTGCGGCAAATCTCATGAGGGGTGGAAGAGACCAACGCCTTGCCTGAGGTTGGGCTATGCTGAACCCCCAAACGGGCGTAGAGCAGGCGCATATACTGGGAGATTTCCGTAATCGACCCAACTGTCGATTTTTTAGATCCCCGGGTAACCCTTTGTTCGATTGCTACAGTTGGAGAAATGCCCGCTATATGGTCTACCCTTGGCTTGCCGATTTGTTGAACAAATTGTTTCGCATAAGAAGACATGGATTCAAGGAATCGCCTTTGTCCTTCAGCGAAGATTACATCAAAGGCTAGAGAGGATTTTCCAGAGCCAGACGGACCTGATATCACCACAAATTGATTAGCTGGAATTTTTAAATCGATGTTTTGCAGGTTGTTTTCTTTGGCACCAAAGATTTCTAAGTCTCTCTTTCCATGGAATGCGGATTTTTTGGGAGAGCACAGTGAGCTGGGCTGAGCAGGATTGCCTACGGAATGACCCCATAGCAACTTACTTGTTGGTGTGCGAAGAGCGGAAAACTTACTGGGTATACCTTCAGCAATTACCTTGCCGCCATTCTTGCCTGCACCCGGCCCAAGTTCCACAATCCAGTCCGCTTGTCGCAGTACGGTCGCGTTATGTTCGATAACAAATAGGGTATGACCGCCGGAAACCACTTTTCTGAGGCAAGTAATTAAGCGGTCTATGTCGGCTAAGTGTAGGCCTGTGGTGGGTTCATCAAGAAAAAGCACCGCGGAGCCCTCACTCTTATCGAGGGGGCCCATGTACTTGGCCAATTTTAACCGCTGAGATTCGCCGCCCGACAAGGTCGATAGCGGTTGACCGAGCTTGAGGTACCCGAGGCCCAGTTCGGATAACAAAGAGAGTTTCTTGTGAGTTTTAGGAAGATGAGAAAACCGGCCTCGCGCTTCAGAGATGGGCAGATCCAATACCTCAGCGACATTTAACCCATCGAGGGTGATCTCGAGTAACTCCTCCTTAAACCTTTTGCCGGAGCAGGTTTGGCACGGTGTCGTCAAGTCCGGGAGGAATTGTAATTCAACCACCTGATAGCCGAGGCCCATGCAGGCTTCGCACCTTCCCTGTCCGGAATTAAAAGAAAAATCAGTTGCAGAAAAACCGCTACTTCTTGCTTTTTCGGTACGGCCAAAAGCTTCCTTCACAGGACTCCAGGCATCAGCAAAAAGGACTGGATTCGAACGAGGAGAACGAGCCAGTGTATTTTGGTCAATCATTACTACTTCGGAGAAGACTTGCGTACAAGAAACCCATCCGTTGGGGAAGCCCTGGCTAAGCTCATTGTAAATTAGATCGTGTAAGAGAGTTGATTTACCAGACCCGGACAATCCGGCTATGCAAGTGAATTTTCCCAGAGGGAGCTTGGCATTAAATTTATTTAAATTATGAATTTTTGCGTTTCGTATATGAAGCCAGCCAGAGGGTTTAGTAAATTTACTGCCGCGGTCAGCGGCTTCTGTATGTTGAATTTGAGAAAGCCATTTGCCTGTCGGGGAAACTTTGGACCTTAAAAGTTGGGGGACGGTACCTTGGAAGGTGATCGCACCTCCACAATTTCCTGGCTCGGGGCCAATTTCGATCACTTTATCCGCGGATTGAATGACCGTTTCATCGTGTTCAACCACACACACACAATTTCCCGCATCTGCTAGATCTCGAAGAATTTTTATCAGACGACCGATGTCCTGATGATGCAAACCTACGGTGGGCTCGTCCAAGGCAAATAATGTATCTGTCAGCCCTGCGCCGAGGCAGGCGGTTAGGTTAATCCGTTGGGTTTCCCCACCGCTTAAAGTGCGGGCGGAGCGATCGAGACTTAAGTAGCCAAGCCCAACATCACTGAGGTATTGAAGTCGTGTGGAAATCGCATCAAGGGCCAGAGATGTATAATTTTTTCTTTTGGATTGGTAGTCCTTTATAAAATCCAACAATTCACTGACCGGCATGGAGTAAATTTCGGGAAGAGAATGCATCTTCCATTTCCACAGTTGAGGCTCTTTTTTAAATCGGCTACCATTGCATGCCGGGCATCTGAAGTATCCACGATATTTTGAGAGAAAAACCCGGACATGCATTTTATAGGTCTTCTTTTCTAGCCATTCAAAAAAAGAGCGGATACCATACCAACGATCATCCCCGTCCTCATGATCGGGGTCTCCATTCCAAATGAAGTCCTTGTCGTTTTGCGGTAATTCTTTCCAGGGAGCCGTGGGGTCGATTGCCTGAGATTTACAGAAATGAAGCAATTCAGTGAGGCAATGACCATAAACTTTTCCTGCGAATGGCTTGATTGCACCGTTAGCTAGAGAGAGGGAAGAATCGGGAATTACTAAGGAAGGGTTTATTTCAATAACCCTTCCAAAACCTTTACACTCGGAGCAGGCACCGATTGGAGAGTTAAATGAAAAAGACCCCGTTCCAAGTTTTTTGAACCTGCGACCCGTCTTGCTGGACCGAAACCCAAGATGTAACTCCTTGAGGAGGTCTCCGTTTTCCGTTCTCGTCTCAGCCAATCCCTGCCCCTTTTCTAGGGCCAAGGAGATTGCTTCGATCACCCGCCCCCTGTTACGGGCAATGATCGGAGTACGGTCGATCACTACGAAAGCAGATACTTCCTTCCAGTTGGAACCAATTAATTCTTTAATTGGCTTGAATTTTGCGGCATGCAGAATCTTTGTGTGACCGGCTGCTATGAGAAATTGTAAAAATTCCTTGGGTGGCAACTTCCCCCGATCGATCCAAAAGCCAAAGACGCCTACTCGGTCGGGAAACTCTTTCAGGAGGGCCTTGGTTAAACTGTTTGGGTTCTCATCAGATAAGACGGAGCTTTTATGATCAGGGTCGTGCAATTGAGCAACTTGCGGAAACCAGATTTTGAAATAATCACAAAGCTCGGTCATCGTACCAACAGTGGATCTTGAATTTTTGACAGAATTTTTCTGCTCCACTGCAATCGAGGGGCGGGCGTTCGCCATAGATTGGATGTTAGGTCTTGGTAATGCCTCCATAAACTGCCTGACATAGGGGCTGAAGGTCTCCACATACCTTCTTTGTCCTTCGGCGTGCAAGACGTCAAAAAGCAGAGTCGATTTTCCCGTCCCGCTCAACCCTGTAATTACTACGAGTTGGCCTGGATAGATGTCTAAATCTAAATTTTTAAGGTTGTTTTCTTTAGCACCACGAAGCTGGATCGGGAGAAGTTTTTTGGACATCAGTAATTCCTAAGGGAAAAAAACGGACAGACAACCAACATTTAAAATGGCGTCCCGTAGGGGATTCGAACCCCTGTTGCCGGGATGAAAACCCGGTGTCCTGACCTGGCTAGACGAACGGGACGCAGACCACCCACTATGGATCAATAGCAAGTTTTCGCAAGACGAATTTATTCATCTTCCCAAGTCCATCTCTCGGAGTTTGACATTGGCTCACGAATCTTTACTTTTTATCCCTTGTCATGAAACCTACCTACAACCCATCTAAACTACGCCGGGCCCGAAAGTGTGGCTTCCGTAAGCGCAACCAAACAAGTGCCGGTCGCAAGGTTCTTCAGAATCGTCGACGCAAAGGCCGAGCCAAGCTCACCGCCTCTGTGCTTCCGCGCTTTCGTTGACGAATTAGCGATTTAGGTTAGCGGCGTGAGCTTTGATCTTTCACGCAAGCAAAGACTGCTGGCACGTACGGAGTTTTTGAATATTAAAGCCAGCAATTTCTGCATCAGGGAGAAGCATTTTTGGGTACAAATACAAAAATCTCATCGGCACTTCTCTAGGGTTGGTATAATTGCGACCAAGAGACTGGGTAATGCTGTGAAAAGAAATCGAGCGAAGAGGTTATTGAGAGAATTGTTTCGAGTTCATCATGGTACTTTAGTCGTCCCTTGCGATTTGGTCATTATCGCTAGAAGTTCTCTCTTTCATGCCCAGTATTCTGATTTGGAAACATCTTTTATTACCGCTTTGAACAAAGCATCCACTCGCTTATGAAAAATTATCTCCTCGGAGCCACTTTCCTGATCATCGCCTTTTATATGCTCTGGCAACAAGGTGGCCAACAAGTTGAACAGGCAGAACGGAGTTTTCAGGATGAACTTCAAGAAAGTCTATCTGCCGATTATCAAGCAGATACAAATATTTCGATTCCCCGAGCGGAAGAAAAGAATCCCGTACTTGGGGCGGAGGTTTCACCAAGTTCACCCTTTGTCACCTCTGTGGATTTGGGTAAGGAAGTTTTCACCGATGGATTGAGCACGAACCTCTCCTCCGTCACTTTTTCTAATCATACAGGCAGCATTCGTTCCATCGAGTTGCATGAATCAAGCCGACTGAACAAAGCCTTTGCCGCCAATCATCCCGATGAGCCCCTTTTAGGAATCTCATTTGAGGACGATCAAGGCAGGCTGATTCGGGAAGCCATGCCCAAGCCTAGAGATTTTAGGCTTATTGAAAATTCTCCTACGCGGGTGGTCTACCGCTCGGTTTCTTCCGGGGATTTACAAATAGACCGCATCTATGAACGTTTGGAGGAAGATGGCTATGTTATCAGGCATTCTACTATTTTCACCAGTCTTAGGAGTAGTCCGATGGCAATCGAGCGGGTGAGAATGTCCTTGGGTTCCAGCTTCCAAATCCCCCGGATGTACAACCCATTTGATCAGGCATCCACCTACCTTAGCGTCGGATATTACAATGATGGGGCTCCCCTTGCGGAAGGATGTTCCTGTGCGACTTGCAGTGGGCGGATTGATGGCGAGAGGGAGGAGTTTTTTCACCTCAATGAAATGGGGCCTTCAGGCAGAATCGAGCCTCGAAGGCTATCTAAAGCTAAGTGGGCCTGTGTAAATAACCAGTTTTTTGTCAATTTACTTCGGCCCGAAACTGAGCTTTCGGATGTGAGGGTTTGGGGAGAATCCGTGCAAACAACTACGGATGATCAGGGGCAAGAAATCCTTGGAATCAGTGGTGCGTTTTCTTTTCCACTCGGGATTCTTAAACCCAATGAACCCAAGGAATACTCATTCATTCTCTATGCCGGGCCTAAGGATTATGTTGAACTATCAAAGCTAGCTCATGAGCAGAAAAAGGTTATGCAGTTTGGGGTCTTTTGGTGGATATCTGAACCTCTAAGCTGGAGTCTTAACAAGCTGAGTTCATTTTTTGGAAGCTACGGGCTGGGCATTATTTTACTTACCATTATCGTTAAACTTATTCTCTGGCCTTTAACTGCCCAAGCGACCCGCTCACAAAAGAAAATGCAAGCCCTGCAAGGGCCTTTGTCCAAGTTGCGGGAAAAACACAAAGGCAGTCCTCAGAAACTCAATCAGGAGATGATGAAGTTTTATAAGGAACATAAGGTAAATCCCTTCGCAGGATGTTGGCCTATTCTTATTCAAATCCCTATTTTTCTGGGAATGTTTTGGATGCTTCGATCTGCAGCAGAGCTTTACGGGCAGGAGTTTCTCTGGGCTAAAGATCTTTCTGAGCAGGACAGCGTGGCGATGCTGCAAGGGTTTTCCCTGAACATATTACCAATTTTCATGGTGCTCACTCAGTGGTATCAGATGAGGCTTAACCCCATGCAGCTTGGCCCCGAAATGAGTGAAGCCCAAAGAATTAATGCCAAGATGATGCGCTTCATGCCCTTCATGTTTTTAGTGTTTCTCTATTTTTTCTCCTCCGCACTGGTTCTCTATTGGACGGTTCAAAATCTGATGACCATTTTACAGACTTTATTAACCAAGAATGTACCCCCCCCATTAGGAACCGAGGAGAGCAAGGAGGGCGATCAGGAGGGGAAATTTCAGCGAATCTCTTCCAAAAATGACAATGAAGACGAACTGTCAGATCAAGAAATCAGGGATCGGAACCTACTCGGTTTAAAAGCCAAGGGAAAAATTGACTCCAAGGCACTGAAAGAAAGATTCAAGGAAAGAATGAAAAATTATTCGTCCAACCGATTGGCGGAGATGACTGAGCAAAAGCGTTCAGGTGCAGAACGAAAAAGGGATACTCTTCAAGAGGCCTACGAACGATTGCAGAAAAGCCTAAACAAGGATTCTTGACATCAATCTCTCACTATTTTCGACTTAACAGATGTCAGGGCATAGTAAATGGGCTACAACCAAGAGGCACAAGGCAGCCGTTGATGCCAAGCGTGGGAAAATTTTCAGCGTCCTGAGCAAAGAAATTTCCTTGGCGACCCGAGACAGTGGCAAAGATCCTGAGTTTAACCCCCGGCTCCGCACCCTTATTCTCAAGGCGAAGCAAGCAAACATGCCTGCAGATAATATTGATCGAGCGATTAAAAAGGGTGCTGGTGAACTCGGGGGTGTGACCATAGAGGAGTTGCTCTATGAAGGGTATGGACCCGGTGGGGTTGGTCTAATTGTAGAGGTAACCACAGACAATAAAAACCGTTCTGCTTCCGAGGTTAGGAGCACCTTTTCCAAGGGCGGGGGTAATCTCGCCGGTGTGGGGGCGTTGGCTTTTAATTTCAAGCGCAAGGGACAGTTTCTTTTATCTTTGGAAAAAATATCTGAGGATGGACTCACCGAGCTGGCCATTGAGAATGAAGCGGAGGATGTTGTGGTTGAAGAAGACCATTACGAAGTGATCTGCGAGACCTCCCAGTTTGACAGGTTGGCTGAGGCTTTTGAGAGCAACGGTATCCAGCCGGAATCTTCTGAATTGGCCTACCTACCCAACAATTTAGTTTTGGTGGAAGAGGAGGATACTGCGAGGAAGTTGCTCAACCTTATCGATGTCTTGGAGAGCCTAGAAGATGTTAAGTCTGTTCACGGAAATTATGACATAGATAAGGCTTTGCTCGAGAAAATATCTTCCTAGAATATAGCCTTTTCTTCTTTTTCGATACCTCTGATACCCACACTATGCCAGGTGCCATGCAAGCTGACTACCTACACGGTCATGGCGAGGTGGGTCTAGTGGAGGAAAAAACTTTCTTTTCCTCCGAGGAGCTTAATCTTACCAACGGGCAACTTCTTCATTCATACCAATTAAAATATGAATGCTATGGTGAGCTTAATGAAAAGAAAGATAACGCCATCTATATCTGCCATGCGCTCACGGGCGATCATCATGTGGCGGGCGTTTACCATCAGGAGGATTCTAAGCCGGGATGGTGGAACCATGTGGTTGGGCCAGGGAAGGCAATCGATACAGACCAGTTCTATGTAATCTCCTCGAATTGCCTTGGAGGTTGCCGAGGATCAACGGGCCCCTCGAGTGATTTACCTCAGGGAAATGGGATTTACGGGGATTCCTTTCCGGAAATTTCGATCCTCGACATGATCCATGCCCAGAAGGAACTTATCGATTCTATGGGCATCCATAAGCTCTTTGCCGTGGTCGGGGGCAGCATGGGCGGGATGCAGGCACTGCAATGGATAGTGGAGTACCCTGATTTTGCCGAGAATGCCATTATTATTGCGGCCACGGCTCAGCACAGTGTGCAAACGATTGCTTTTAATGAAGCGGGTAGAAGTTCAATTCGCGGAGATTTGTCATGGAATGATGGAAATTATCAGAAGGGAGGCGGTCCGGCAAAGGGACTTTCTGTAGCACGGATGATGGCTCACATTACCTATCTTTCGGACATAGGCATGGAAGAAAAATTTGGGGGAGATCAAAGGTTGGATCCTCACGAGAATTTCGAATTCAGTGTGCAGCGGTACTTGGATCACCAAGGTAAAAAGTTTGTCGATCGCTTTGATGCAAATTCATATCTCAAGCTGACCGAGGCATTGGACCGGTTTGATCTTGTCGGCCATGAAGGGCTGGAGGCTTCCCTCGCCCAGGTAAGGGCTCGGACACTCGTTATCGCTTTTTCAAGTGACTGGCTTTACACGCCCTGGCAAAATAAGCGGATTGTTGACGCCCTGATAAAGTCTGGGAAAGATGCATCCTATTTGGAGATCAATGATTCTCACGGACACGATTCTTTTTTAATCAATTCCCATACCTTTCTGAATGCTCTGCGGGGGTTTCTGCAACCGAATTCCCCGCAGGCGAAAGAGTTATCCGAGAACGATGGATTTCGTAAATTAAGGAATCGTTACGAGGTTAAAAAAGAGGCTGACTTCCGGGCGATTGACGAATGGGTTTCTGAGAAAGAAAAAGTACTGGATCTTGGTTGCGGAAGGGGTTTGCTCCTTGAGCATTTAAGAGAAACCAAGAAAGTAAAAGGTTTAGGAGTAGATTGGGAACTGGCAAAAGCGATCTCCTGTATTTCTCGAAAGGTCCCCATCTATCAGGAGGAGATACTGGCCGGCCTCTCCAAACTCAATGACGATTCCTATGATTGGGTTATTTTCTCGAGAATGGTTGAATCCTTGCCAGAGCCTGGGGAAATTTTACAGCAGGCACTGAGGGTAGGACGCAAAGTTGCAGTCAGCTTTGTTAACTATGGGTATTGGAGAAACCGATTAAATTTTTTGCTTCACGGAAGCCGAATATCCAATGAAGTCTACCCCCATCGCTGGGAAAGCAGCAATCTTAGCAACCATTTTTCTATTCGAGAGTTTGAGGATTTTTGCCTTAGATTAAAGCACGACGGGCTAAATGTGCGGTTGGGTAGAAAAGTTTTTTACCGGGGCGATTGGGTGAAAAATTGTAGAATATTGCCTAACCTTAGGGCTGGAATGGCAATTTATGAGATTGAAAAACTTTGAGTATCTACTTCTTGGCAAAAATTCGTAGCTACTTACCTGCTTCCTAGATTCCAGCGGAACGCAGAGCCATATCCCCACGCCAGCCCCACGGCCAGTCCGCCGGCATGGGCCCAATTGGCCACACCCCCAAAAACTCCCGTAAAACAAATAAAGAAAAACCCGAACATGATCATTGAGACAGTGGGATCAATAAGGAAACCATCCCCTGGGTCTAACCTGCTCTTGATCCATACATATCCAAAAAGACCGTAGACAACACCAGACATTCCACCGAAATTAGGCCCCGACAATGTGAATTGAGTTAAGTTCGAAAAAATAGCGACGAAAAGTAGGAAGGTCAGGAAGAATTTTCCTCCCTTTTTTCGTTCAATTTGACTGCCAAGTTCGTAGAGCCAGTACATATTAAAAAGCAGGTGGAATAGGCCAAGGTGAAGAAAGATGGGCGTAATTACTCTCCAAACTTGGCCAGATGTAAACTCGCTTAATCTGCCATCTAATTTTTCTGATATAAAAAAAGAGCCTACAATTTCAGTATTTTGACCCATCCCTGAGAGTAAAAAAACTGCGACTGAGGTAATAATTAAGGCAAGGGTGAATACACCGGCAGTTCTCTCACGGGACTGCCACCTTTCCCTGAGATTGTATTCCTTAAAGCGCGTTTTTCCTTTTCTCGAAAAAGATTCATTTTCAGGAAGAACCCTCTGCTCAGAATTGAATTTGGAATCATTGGGTTTCTCAGCGAATTCCCGATAGTGCATCAATGCCTGGTCCAACTGATCTTCTTCAGAAATCCAAATCTCCCAGCCATTGCCATTCTCTTTTTTTTCTAAATTCGAATCAATTTTCTCTTTGCAAAGAAAGCTCCAAAAACGAAGAGCTTCTTTTTCAGCCTTAAAATCAGATAGTTTGCGCATTTTGGAGTGACATAGATTTAGTGATTAATCCTTTTCATTAAAGTTGCACTCTTTCAATTTTAAAATGAGCCACTTTATGAACTTGGACCTGCTTTCTTTCCTCGGATGCCACAATTATTTGTCAGGTGGGTTTCTGGGAATCGCTCACTGCTGATCCAAAATATTTGTAGAGATTATTTCACTGGTTGTTGTTGGTTATTCTTCCGCTTAGTCTTCTTTTTGCTTCAAGCAGTGAAGTGTGTTCGATCGATTCCAAAACCTCTTGTGCTTCTGCAGTGCGGTTCAAATCGATAAGAAAGTGAGCTTTCTGAAGATTGACATACTGTTTTTCCCTTGAGCTTAATCGTGAAAACAGCGTGCTTAGCCTGCTCCATGCATCAAGTGCGTGAAGTTTATTCACTCGGTCCATGTCATGGAAGCATTGGGCAAACCTAAGGGCGTAATTGAAGTTTCCGGGCTCCAGTTCGGATGCTTTCTTAAAGCTGTTTAGCATTAAATCATCGATGGAAGGAAGTTTGCTGATGTTTGCATCAACCAATGAAGTCTTGAATCTCTGCAGGAATTGACCCAGGGAAAAATGGTAGATTGGCTGTTCGGGTTCAATCTTAGTCGCCATAAGCATGAATGGGAGTGCATCGATCGCCCGATTGGTATGAATTAAGTGGTTGGCTATTTGTTGCTTGGTGATGGCGAGATTCGGGTTTAGCTGGTCCGCTTCAAGGAAGAGAGAAATCGCGTCCTCATGTTGTCCGACCCTAATCAGGAACTTACCAAATAAAATTTTGCTTTCCACATGATCAGGATTGTTATCGATTATGTTTTCGTAAAGATGAACAATTTCTTGAGCCTGGGAAGAGATAAAATGTTCCTCCACTTCGTTCACATTAGCAAAAAAAAGCTCTTCTAGTTTGATAAGTTTTAAAAGCTTTTGTTCAACAAGGCTAATTTTTTCGCCCGATAAGGAGATTGCAACTAAGTGCAGGACTAGGATGAATAAAAGTTGTCTAGGCATGGACTTGCAGATTTGCTCAAGGTTTGCCCTTTCGAGCTTGGAAGGTCATGAATCGAAACTTAAGGTAAACATAGAATGAAGCGATTTCTATTTTTGCTACTATTTATATTTAATGCCTTTCCTTGTGCACTCTTAGCTAATTTGGCCTGGTCCCCAAGCTTATCTTTTCAGGCAGTCCTGAACGAGGCCCAGAAGAGATCGCCTTATCATATGGGGCTCTTAGCCATTTATTTGCGTTCTGGTGAGGCAGGTTGCGTGGTAGATTTACAGAAGTCTGCTGAATGGTCCACTGTGGCCTGGAAAGAGGATCATCCATTTGGTGCCTATAATTTGGCAAATCTGGCGATGCTTGACGGGGATTTTTCCAAAGCAACCCAATACTATCAAGACGCCGCCTTGCTTCTGCAAAGAAAAGCCTCTGAGGGCGATCCAGTGGCGATGTACTGCATGGGGGAAATTGATTTCCAGGTCATCCCTACGAATGTTCCCCGTGCCTTGGATTGGTTCCTGAAATCTGCAGATGCCGGGTACCCTCAGTCACAAGCAACGATTGGAGCTCTATTCCTGAAAGGGTTGCCGGGTCTTTTAGAAAAAGATTCAAGAAAGGGAATCGAGTATCTTTCCAAGGCAGTTAAAGCAAAGTCACTTACTGCTAGATTTAACCTCGGTATGGCCTACTATAACGGCGATGGCGTCGGTAAGGATTCTTCCAAGGCCGTTCAATGGCTGGCTCTTGCAGAAAAACAAAATTTTGCCGAAGCTCAATATGTACTTGGACGGATGTATTTCGAAGGCGATGACCTGATTCGTAAGGATCAGGCGAAGGGTTTATACTATTTGAAAAAAGCGTCTGCACAAAATCACCTCCTCGCGAAGAGATATCTTGAAAATGTTAATACGCAGGAGTCTCCTTCAGTTCCATTCGCTAAAAACCCACGCCCCTTGCCTATGGCCAATTCCTCAAGGACCAGTCCCCCGGCAAGCGATAATCATCTTGAGGAAGCCAAAATGTATTACACAGGCATTGGTAAGGGCCAGGATTACAATAAAGCATTTACCTTATTACTCCCTTACGCCAAAGAGGGAAACCCGGAGGCATCAAGGTTGGTTGGGCTTATGTGCTTCACCGGAAAAGGAACAACTAAAAATATCAATGCTGCGGAGAAATGGTTCCAGCAAGCTGCAAAGAACGGAGATCCAATTGCCAGTCGTATGCTGACGCAGTACCAAGCAATTTTTAGGCAATAAAGTTTGATTGGTCAGTTGCCGTGAAATGAATAGTCTTGGCGGGCTCTTGGGAAGCATCCTTGAAAAACACCAATACAAAATATTCGCTAGAAAGGGTTCCATAAAGTGAACCAAAGAGTAAAAGTAAGATTATTCTTAAATATTGATTGAAGAAAATTTCATTAAATCTGAAATTTGATGAGTGGAAGAAATACAGAATTTACCAATTTCCAAGGAATTTCATCAAATTGCTGATGCATGGTCTAGTTCATCCCACTTTATCATTAAGTCACCGACAGGTTCGGGTAAATCCATTGCCCTGCCTATTCTTCTGAAGCAAGAAAAGCTAGTTGAAAAACAAATACTGATTTTACAACCTAGGCGGATCGCCGCTCGTTTACTTGCAAGCAGAGTGTCTTATTTAAAAAAGTCTCCAATCGGAGAGTATGCAGGATATCAGGTCCGTCTGGATGCAAAATGTTCTAAGAAAACTGAAATTCTGTACCTTACAGATGGCATCGCTTTTCAAAAGATAACTCATGATCCACATCTCTGTGGAGTCGGTGCCGTAATATTCGATGAATTTCATCAGCGAAGTGTTTATGCTGATTATGCTTTGGCTCATTGTATTGGAATGTGGAAGAGCCACCGGCCAGACCTAAGAATATTTATTACATCAGCGACAATAAATATAAATAAATTAGAAAAATATCTACCAGCTAGTAAATCAGTCGAACTTCAATCCAGAAATTATCCGGTCGAGATTGTTTACCAGAAATTGCAACCTAAAATATATATTTGGGAGGCTGTTTCAGGAATAATAAAAAAATTAGTCAATCAGAAGAGCGGCAATATACTAGTTTTTTTGGAGGGTATTTTTCAGATAAAAAAAACCATCAAAGTACTAACTCAGCAACCATGGTCTACCGATTTTGAAATCATGCCACTTTTCGGAGAAATGCCTGATAGTGAGCAAGATAAAATAAATAAAGTATCTTCTAAAAGAAAAATTATAGTTAGCACTAACATTGCAGAGACCTCTATCACGATTGAGGGTGTTTCCATTGTCATTGACTCTGGCCAAGCTAAAAAGTCCAAGTTCGATCCAGATCGCGGGATCAATTCACTGCAGAGCAGTCCAATTAGTCAGAGTTCTTCTGATCAGCGAGCCGGGCGTGCAGGTCGAACCGCAGATGGGTATTGTATTCGGTTATGGGGGAAGAGTGAACATGAACAAAGGGATGCTTTTGAAATACCAGAGATCTTGTGCTCTGATTTGAGTCAAATATATTTAAATATACTTGCTGCTGGAGAAGACCCAAGAGCGGTCATTTGGCTGGAACCACCACCCTTAGAAATATCAGATCAAAGCTATTCTACTTTATCGGAATTAAGAGCAATTGATCAAAAAAGTCATATAACAGCTCTAGGGCGAACATTGAGCAAGATACCTCTCCATCCTAGGCTAGCTTACGCATTACTTATTAGTAAAGAGCAGAATTATGCTCCAGTCATGGCCTTACTTCTGGCAATGCTTGATGATCGACTTCCCGTGAAACTTGAATCACTTGGAGACTTTTATCCAAGTCGAACAATTCCATCCGACCCTTATTGTCTCTTACTTGCCTATGAGGAGGCGAGTCGCAGAAACTTTGACTACATCCAATGCAACCAATTAGGTATTCATGTTAATCGTCTTTTGCATGTAGAAGAAGTTGCAAAAACCCTTTGTTCCATTGTCGCAGTCCCATACAACTTAGACATTCCCAATGCGGGGAGTCTCGCAAAACTTTTAGTGCAGTGTTTTCCATCGAGCTTAGCCAAGCTAGTAAGTAAGGGCAGGTCAATTTACCAAGGAATAAATGGTAAGAATTTACATCTTTCTTCATACACCGCGATAAGTCCGTCGGAGTGGGTATTACCACTTCGAATAATTGAAAAACCTAAAAAGGGGCAATTAGTGCTCGAAATGGAATTAAATACTACAATAAGCAATGAATTAGTGCATGAATTGTACGCAGATAAAATTGTTATGGAAGAACGGATTCTTTTTGATCAAAAACTCAGAAATGTTGTTAATAGAACTTCCAAAAAAATTGGGAAAATGGTGCTTTCTTACAATGATTCACAAGAAATTACACCAGAGGAAAGAGCTAAAGGGTTGACCCAAGCAATCCTAAGTGGTGACCTTTCACTTAAATATTGGAATGACATGGTTTTATCGTGGAAACACCGAGTTAATTATCTTAACCAAATCTACCCTGATTTAAAAATTACACCATTTGATGAAGAATTTAAGGAATTTCTAATCGAGCAAACCTGCCTACGTGGAAGTACCTGGAAGCAAATTAAAAGTACAGAGATAATCCCAATTATTAAGGAGTGTTATTCTGAAGAAGAACTAGACTATTTATGTGAATTTGCTCCTCCGACTGTTCAATTAAGTAATAGCACCAAACAATATAAAATTGATTATGCTGATTACAACTTTCCATGTATCCAAGTGAAATTACAGCATCTTTATGATGTTAAGAATCATCCAATCATCGGGTACCCATCACATAAACTATTAATTGAGGTTCTAGCCCCTAATATGAGGGTGGTGCAGAGAACTCAGGATCTTACCTCTTTCTGGCAAACATCTTATCCGCAAATCAAGAAAGATTTAGCAGGCAGGTATCCAAAGCATGAGTGGCGGTAAATTTTTCAGTTTTCTTGCTTATCGAACAATTACTCGACTCGATGCATTATTTCCGTATCTCATCAAAAGCAAATGGCTTAACACATGCATGATTGGGAAATACGGTGAGTACCTTGCGGTAAGATTTGTCAAATCTCAGAAATTCAAAATTATCCACCAAAATTGGACCAGTTCAGTTGATCATCGAAGAGAGATCGATGTCATAGCCATGGATGATGAAGTTTTGGTCTTCATCGAGGTAAGGTCACGGTCTGCTAAATCATTGCAGTCTGGTTATGAATCTATCAGTAAGAAGAAGAAATCCGTCTTAGAAAAGGCTAGCCGAGATTATCTGAGGGTGAATCCTAAACCATATTATCGATTTGATGTAATCGAAATAGATTTGAACTATTCAATCAATCAAACCGATCTAATTTTCCATCACAAGAATGTTTCCCTCTTTTCATGATGAATGAGAATCGTTATATCAATTACAGTTTATGACGAATTCTTCTAGACGTACTTTACCTCCCACAATTATAATCATTTTTGGTGCTTCGGGTGATCTCACAGCACGAAAATTGGTACCTGCACTTTTCAATTTAGGTATCGATGACCTTTTACCAAAGAATTTTCATCTCATTGGGTTTGGTAGAAAATGTATATCTGATGATGTTTTCCGGGATAAGCTCAAGAATTCACTGAAGGATTATTCGAGAAGAACTGTACAGGATGAAATCTGGTCAAAGATGGAACCCCATCTTTCTTTCCATGCCGGAGAATATGATGACCTTGACGCATTTGTGTCTCTCAAGGAAAAAATTGATTCAATACAGGCAGATCTCAATGAATCTGCTCAATGCATTTTCTATCTATCGACTCCGCCTTCAGGTTTTCTGCCCATTCTAGATAATTTAGGGAATAGCGGGCTAGCGAGGTTGCACCAAAATACGGCGGCTGCCTCCAAGGTTATTGTCGAAAAACCCTTCGGACGTGACCTCCAGAGTGCGAGGGAGCTTAATCAAGTCATTAATCGTCGATTTTCTGAATCTCAGGTCTTTAGAATAGACCACTACCTAGGGAAGGAAACGGTTCAGAGCCTTTTGGTTCAAAGATTTGCCAACTCTATTTTTGAACCCGTCTGGAACCGAAACTATGTCTCCTGTGTTCAGATTACGGTGGCTGAGGATTTAGGAGTTGGGTCACGTGCGGGATATTATGACCGGAGTGGAGCGATGCGGGATATGATTCAGAATCATGTCATGCAGTTATTGGCACTTACCACCATGGAACCGCCCTCCTCTTTAGATCCGGAAGCTATTCGGGATGAGAAAGTGAAAGCATTGCAGGGAATTAAACCTCTTTCCCTCGATGATTCGCATGCCGAGGTGGTCAGGGGGGTCTACACGGAGGGTTTGGTGGCAGGCGAGAAGGCCATTGGTTACCTGGAAGAAAAAGATGTCCCATCTGCATCTTACACCGAAACATACACGGCCCTGTGTCTCCAGTTAGACAATTGGAGATGGAAAGGTGTTCCTTTTTACATTAGGTCAGGGAAGAGGTTAAGGCAGAAGGTAAGTGAAATTGTGGTTCAGTTTACCCGCCCGCCTGCCATCCTTTTTGGAAAGAATTCCAAGCAACCCTTATCCCCCAATTTGCTGACGATTCGTATTCAGCCCGATGAGGGAGTGAGCCTGAGCCTCAACTCCAAAACGCCGGGGCTAGAGACCAAGCTTCAACCGGTAAATTTATCCTTTGGCTATGATACAACTTTCGGCTCCAATACACCTGAAGCCTATGAGAGATTGATTTTAGACGCGATGGCAGGAGACGGAACTTTGTTTATCAGGGGAGATGAAGCAGAACAGTCTTGGGGTCTGCTGTCTCCGGTCCTCGATTCTTGGCAAGCACTTGGCAAGCAAGGTTTAGAGAGCTATTCTGCGGGTACATGGGGGCCTCTTGCGGCCGATAAATTATTGCTCAACCGAGGACACGAGTGGATAACCAAGTAAAAAATGATTATGGCCAAAAAGTTTCTTTTTTCTCAACTATTTCTTTGGGTTCTTTTATTAGGCACTCATGGAACCCAATCAAATAGTGAAAAGAACCTTAGAGCTGCCATCATGACGGAAGGAAATGTCACTGAATTCGCCCTTATTGGCGGAGGTTGCTTTTGGTGCACGGAAGCAGTTTTTGAAAAATTGGATGGGGTAAACGAGGTGATCTCTGGGTATGCAGGCGGAGAAACTGACAATCCCACTTACAAAGAGATTTGCACGGGTAAGACGGGCCATGCCGAAGTAATTCGAATTAGGTTTAACCCACTTACCATTTCGTATGCGGAAATTTTGCAAATTTTTGGCAATGCCCACGATCCGACGACGCTGAACCGTCAGGGTGCGGATGTGGGTACCCAGTACCGTTCAACCGTGATGTTCTACAACGAGGAGCAAAAAGAGACCGCCCGGCTCTGGAAAGAAAGGCTTTCCGAGTCTCTAGTCGACCCTGTGGTAACAGAAATCGTTCCTGCTCCTCAATTTTATCCTGCGGAGGAGTATCATCAGGACTATTATTTCAAGAACCCAGATCAGGGGTACTGCTCCTTTGTCATTCGTCCCAAGTTAAAGAAGCTTGGACTCGAGTAGGGCTCTTCAAGACGAGTCTCCCCCCTTTTTTATAGAGGCATACATTTATGCCTTTTATGCAGTTCACGGTTTTTATTACTCCTGCCCGTCTTTCAAAAACTGCAAAATCGTAAAATTAGGTAAGTCCAAAAATTATGATTTCAACCACTGTTTTCTGAGAATTTAATAAAAATATATAAACTTGCGTTAATAATATTTTAGTAATTATCTAAAAATATGCATGAGACGGAATTTAATGAAAATGCCAAATCAATTGAGCATGTAACTGATTGGTTTCATAAGAATAATTGCAACTCCTTGCTGGTCAGTGGACTTTTTGATGATCTTCCGGGAGTTAGTTTTTTTGTCAAAGACCGGGAGCACAAATTGGTGATGGTAAACTCAGGCTTCTTGCATCGCCTTGGTTTATCACAAGAAGAATTGTTTGGTAAGACTGACTTTGATATTTTTCCCGCTCGCCTAGCGGAACACTTCAGGCGTGATGACCGCGAAATTTTTGAGTCAAAACAGCCCAAGCTGAATATATTGGAGCTTGTTTTCAACAGTCAGGGTTTGCCCGATTGGTACCTTACCAACAAATATCCCCTTTTCAATAATCAGGGGGAGGTCGTTGGGTTAATGGGCACAGTTCGTCCCTATGGCGATGGCGAGAAAAAAGAATTAAAATGGGAAAGGGATGATGAAATTGGGCGAGCGGTCAATCATATAAGAAATCATTTCCGTGAGGAAATAGCCATCAGTGATTTGGTGGAGGTTTCTGACCTGTCTCATCGAAAATTGCATCGCGGTTTTGTCGAGCTTTTTGGAATCGCTCCGATGCAGTTCATCACCCGGACTCGCATTGAGGCGGCCTGTGATGACTTGCTATCAAGCAATAAAAAATTGTCTATTATTGCTAAAGAAAATGGATTTTATGACCAGAGCTCATTCACCCAACTATTCCGCAGGCAGATGAAAATCACGCCCCTCAAATACAGAAAACAAAAAGGCTTTGTCTAAATCCTTTGGTTCAAATTCCGTTTCCGTAAATTTTAATTCTTCGGATAAACACATCAGAGTTTTCGACTGCAAGCTTCCACCAATGCTCATCATGAGACCTACCACTGGGTAAAGGAGTGATATCCAATTCATAATTTGCGATTACCTTGGCTCCTTCAGAAGTCAAAATTCGGAGCATGACATCAATACAATCAGGGAAGGGACCTTCGTCGTTACCACTTGGGTTGCGGATTGAGTAAAAATCAAAGGATTGCAGTGACTTGGATGAAGAGATTTTGGGAAAAATCTGAACAAAATTTCCAGTTCCATTACTCTTCTTCTCAACAGTAAAAGCACGAATTCCGAAATCAATCACATTTGTGGCCAAAGAGAATGCCGTGCCATCTGCTAAAGATTCCCCAAAATCGGAAATTGGGTTCACAATCGAACTTGGGACACGGAGCTGATTTTCTGTTTTAGGGTTATTGGAGGCATTTTCAGTGTAGCCTCCATCAGGACTGAGGTCATACCCTGCTTCAAATGTGTCTTTCGCCGAGACATCGCTTCGGAAAAGTTGATATCGAGGGATCGCTTGATCAGAGCTAGTAATTCCGTGTCTTATTATCTGGTAGGCAATGGCTCGTGCTGCTCCTCTGTTGTCTGAAGCCGGGTCTTGTTCAGGGCTTTGGGTGAAAAATCTAAGCCAAGTTCCTGCAACGCCAAACCGAGAGTCTTTGAGTGGCCCTTGGCCGTTGTAGGGATCAAATTCAAGCCCGACTTCATCATCCCAATCAGATTGGGTAATCCTGAGGGAGAATTGCGGATCAGCTGGTTTAGTGAGATCAGGGTAGGGATCATCGTCCCAACTGCCACTATTCTCTTTTCCTTCAGTGCCATCAAGTATGGAAATAGCCATCCATGCATTTCCGTCGTTCCGATAGAGTGCACATTGTAGGTCCTCTTGAATTCGATCCAATACAAATTGAGCAATTTGGTTCGTCTCTAAATTATTCGAAGACTGACGCTGGGTATTTAAGATATTTGTTGAGATAGTAAGCAAGAGTCCGGCCAAAACCGCTGTAACCGAGATGGCAACAAGAAGTTCAATTGTCGTAAATCCTTGGTTTCGAGCTTTCAAATCGGTGAGTTAGAATTATGTAATCATTAGAATAAAGGAATCAAATGATTTCAGAAATTAGATTCTGCCATCTTTTCGCCCATCATGCCGTAAGTTTCTATCCCTTTGGAGCTTTTCTCACAAAGGTCGGTACGAAATATGATAGAGGATGGAGGAAAAATGGTGATCACGCATGAACCGCCAAAAGAGAAATATCCCTGTTCATCTCCCTTTTTCAAAGATTTGCCAATATTGGATGTCCAATGAACGGAACCAACACAGGTTGCCCCTACCATCAATTGCAGAACATCACCGATTTTTTCATTTTGAAGAACGGTAAGGTATCTTTTGTTTTCCCAAAATACGGATATTTTTTTTCTTAGTGCCATGGGATTGACCGAATAAAGAAAGCCATTAATGAGAGTGCGGGACTTTATGGTGCCTCCGCATGGGACATGAAAGCGATGATAATCGACCGGACATAGCCGACTAATCACCATGGATCCATTTTGAAACTTTTCGGACAGGGGAAGATCGCCTAGCAGGGAGGCTAGGCAGAACTTTTGGCCTTTGGCATAAATATATTTGGTTTTGGAAAGATCGGGCAAAACCAGATGGCGACCGTCTGCAGGAAAAACGATCGAATTAGCCTCCCGTGATATCGGGCGTGCATTGGCCTTAAGCTTGCGGAAGAAAAATTGGTTAAAGGAGCCAAAAGCATGCGGATCGTCGAGGAACTCATCTTGGTTTAGGCGGTATTTTTCGATAAAAGGAACGATCTTTGATGCACTCTTAGGTGCATCCATTTTTCGACCATACCAATTTGAAAACCAGGCCCTCTTTACCATCCCCCACAACCCAATTTTTCCAAGGGGGTGGTTGTAAGTGAATTTCAACCATTTCTCGCCATAAATCTTTTCATCGACAAGAGACTGTGTGGCCGGATTCCAAAATTTAATGTCGGAATCCATCAAAAACTAACAAACCCGAATTGAGCGGGCTGAGCCGAATGCTAGGCCTTTTGAATCTTGCCGGCTTTGATCGCCTTAACCGCAACCCACATTCTTTTTACCTGGCCGCTGGGGAGTTTCACGCGAATACGCTGAAGATTCGGACGGAAAGTTCTTTTGTTGTTCTTAACCAACTGCAAGCCGATTCCGCCTGCTTTTTTGCTGACGCCCTTATGAATAATGCGTCCGCCAACTTTGGGTCGCTTTCCTGTAATTGCACATACTCTAGCCATATCAAATTTGAGGTAAAAGAATCAAAATGCCACAAAAGATAAATCTTACAAGGCAAAACCCTATCTTATTCTTGGACATTGGAATCCTGGCTGTAATTAAAATACTGGGGGACCGAGTCTGTCATGACGAGGAAGTGGGCCTGGTCGGCTCTAGTTTGGGGAAGCAGACATATGGATTTCTCAAAACCTAAAACGAGACACATGGAAGCAAGAGAATCTGCAATCATACAATTGGGGGCCACCACCGTAGCCTGAGCCCCCCCCGGCAATCCAATCCCGGTCATAGGATTAAGAATATGGGAGTAGCGTTTCCCTTCAATTTCTAGAAATTGTTCCATATCTCCCGAGGTGGCCACTGCACAGTTTGCCAAATGTAAAACAGGAAGTTGAGGATGCCGTCTTCCCCCAATTTCAACCCTCCATCCTGTTCGGTCTTTTGGGGCATCCCCAATGGTTAAATCTCCCCCGGCATCAATCAGGCAGCGGGGGTAGCCCCCCGTTTTCATCTTCTCCAGCATGCGGTCCGCAATGTAACCTTTGGCAATGGCACCTAAATCAATGACCATACCAGGCAGTTGGGCTGTGGCAGAGCGGTTTGTTTGATTCAGTAAGAGGTTGTGATAGCCTACTCGCTTGAGAGCGTGCTTGATTTTATTAGGAGCTGGGAGCTTTTTTTGGAACCGCGCAATTCTCCACAACCGGGAAAGGGGCCCGACAGTCACATCAAACGCACCATTACTCAGCTTGGATAGATTATGAGCATATTGAAGGAGCTCAAAAAGTTCGGGCGAAAGAACAAACTGCTTTCCTGATGCTGAACTTCGCGAGAGCTGGCTCACTTCACTTTTGGCCTCGTAGTCGCTGAAGATCATATTGAGCCGCTCCCCCTCCAGGTAGGTCGACAGAACTGCTGCCTCGAGAGCTTTGCTGTCCTCTGCATTTACCAGAATGAGTACCTCTGCTCCCATCAGCGTTTTAGAAAAAGTGATTATTTTTGGAGAAAGTATGGGCTCTGT